>Ga0163109_10000037_pt1 | contig 112409 bp, 109 predicted proteins | sample CRUFie1St13metaG_FD_108704 | JGI IMG/M metagenome (GOLD analysis project Ga0163109, IMG submission 108704) | Marine microbial communities from the Costa Rica Dome - CRUD Field 142mm St13 metaG | ecosystem: Environmental > Aquatic > Marine > Oceanic > Photic zone | place: Costa Rica: the...
AAATGCTTTACTGTGAGGAATACTCCTGCTTGGCATTGTACTGTAGGAACTGCTGCAGGTAGAGAAGCATCAACAGGTCATGCTCGAAGACTTTTTGCAACTACAAAGACAGTATTCATTAACGGTAGGCGTGCAGGTAGATTTGCAGACCCATTTGGAAACTTCACTGTTCCTTTCCCATGTTTAAGTGTAGTTTCTGGATCAAGTAAGAATGTTTTCATCGGAGGGTGATAAATAGATTGGGATAGCAACCCCATAAAAAGTTCTAATGTACTACTCATTGAACTTTTATGATTAATCCCGATCGCGATCCAAAGTACATGAAGGAAACTCATGGAACTGTAGGTTTAGTTACAGATTACAATCTTACACCCTACATAGAGAAAGCAAACCCCGACAAAAAAGAAAGACCTCATAGCAAATGGCGTTAAAGGACATAAAAGGGCAAAATTTCAAGAGATCTCGTAATTTCGCAGATCTCAATATTGCTTTGCCACTAAATCCTTTTACGAATGACGTTTATAGCGTGAAAAACGATAATGCTATCAAACAGGCAGTCAAAAATCTAGTTTTGACTGTTCCTGGTGAAAAACCCTTTCAACCCCTGGTTGGTTCAAGAGTAAATGAGTTACTTTTTGAACCATTAGATGCATTTACCGCAGATGCAATCAAGGAAGAGATAATAAATACAATTAAACAGTATGAACCAAGAGTAAACCTAACACGAGTCGTAGTTACTCCAATCGTTGCTAACAATAAGATTAACATCGAGATCGAGTACAAGATTGTTGGATTACCTGTTGTTGAGTCTATATCCTTTGTCTTACAGAGACCCGAATAATGCAACCAAACAATCTAACAGCACTAGACTTTGAGGATGTCAAAGCAAGTATCAAATCATACCTAAGAACCCGCACAGAGTTCACGGATTATGACTTTGACGGTTCTGCATTGTCTTATATGGTTGATGCACTTGCTTATAATACTTACTATTCAGCGTTCAATGCCAACATGTCATTGAATGAGGCATTTTTACCATCATCCACTGTTAGAGATAACGTAGTTAATATTGCCAAGTTGATGAATTACACTCCAAGAAGTGTTATTTCATCTAGAGCGTCTGTAAAACTTGAAATTCAGACAGCACAAACAAATGGAGTGTATCCAAGTAGCGTAACTGTAAAAAAAGGTGCAGTTGCTACTGGTGGTAACTTTGTTTGGAACATTACAAGAGACACTACTATTGAAGTTAGTCCTACAACTGGTATCGCAACATTTCCAGAGGTTTGTATCTATGAAGGTCAACTTGTAAACTTCCAGTACATCGTTAATACCTTTGCTAGACAGAATTATACTATCCCATCTGCAGAAGCGGACCTTGCAACACTTAAAGTCAGTGTAAAGGCAAACGAGACCGCGACAGCAGCGGATATTTACAATCTTGTAGATACTGTTACTGGTTTATCCGCGAATGCCCGTGCATACTTCCTTTCTGAAGGCGAAGATATGCGCTTCGAGGTTAGATTTGGTGATGACAGTGTTGGTAGAGCATTAAAAGACGGAGAAGTTGTTCAACTTGAGTATTTGGTCACTTCTGGTAAGGCAGCAAACGAAGTTAAGGTCTTTAACTTCATTGGAAGTGTTGTAGACTCTACTGGACTTATCGTTTCAAGTGCTAATACTACTCTTGAGGTATTACATCGTTCTCAGATGGGTTCTGATGCGGAAAGCATTGAATCTATCAAGTACAATGCACCAAGATACTACTCTTCCCAATACAGAGCAGTTACAGCACAGGATTATGCTCTAATTACTCAAAGAATTTACGATAACGCAGATTCCGTTGTTGCATACGGTGGAGATAGTTTGAATCCTCCCATTTATGGAAAAGTATTCATTGCTATCAAAACTAAGACTGGATCCCTTCTAAATGACGCTACAAAGAAGGAAATCTCTGCTAACCTTAGGAAGTATGCCATGGCATCGATTGACCCTGTTGTAGTCGATCCTGATAACATCTACATCTATACTAAGATCTTTGCTCTATATGATACTGGAGCAGGAAGCAGTTCTTCTCAGATTAAGACCGATATTCAGAATGCAATCACTGACTGGGCAACTCAAACTCAGATCAATAACTTCAACTCAACGTTTAGAGGATCTGCATACGAGAAAGCGATCTCTCTTGCTAATAACGCTATTACTGACGTTTCACTACAAACAACCAATCTTAAATACATCTATCCAAACAGTAATCAAACTAATACTTACTGCGTTAGCACTGGTAGTGGACTTTATAACTCCGCACCTTCTAAAGACGGTGATAACGGAGATTGTAAGAAAGAACCTATCCTGTTATCAGGAACATTCCGAACTGCGGATCGCCCTGGTGTAGATCAGCAGTTTGAAGACGATGGATACGGAAATCTACGCACTTTCTACAATACAGGTACTAAGAAGGTATACACGAACAATACAATCGGCACGGTCAACTACGATACTGGTGAAGTTTGCTTTGGACCAGTAAATGTAATTAGTACAGGAACAAATACTCCTTCTACCTCATCAGTCAACGTTACCGATAGTGTTACTGGTACAGGTAGTGTCACGGATCCTTCACTCCTTCCTGGAGATCTTAAGATCCCTGTTGTTACTATTCCTGCTAATAGTGGAACTATTCCTGCTTCCACACCTGGAACTATCATCAATGTTATTTCTCCAGAAGTAACAGTAGCACCGATTGGTACTACACCACCTGCCTCTGTCCCTCTAAATAGTTTGACACCAACGATATTTGACTCAACCCCTGCAGTTGTAGAGGTTGCCCCGATTGATAACAGCGGTGGTCTAAACACATCAACCTGTTTCTCGTAAGCGTAGATGAACATCAATAAGGTATCCCAGTCGATTGAGTCTCAATCACCAGACTTCATTGGATCAGAATATCCCCTGTTTAATAAGTTTCTTGAGTATTACTACAAGTCTCAAGAAAAAACTGGTCTGGGGCAAAACATACTTAATAACTTCCTTCAGTATCTCGATATCGACAAACTTGATATCGGTATCCTAGATGGTGCAACTACGGTTGTAGAACCAGTTAGTGTAACAGATGATAAGATCGTTGTAGAAAGTATTGATCCTTTCCTAGAAGAGAATGGATCTATTCTAGTTGGTGATGAAGTTATATTCTACGAAAGTGTTGATAAGTCTCCTAGTGTTGCCCTGTCTCCAGGTATTTCTTATGAGCAGGTAAAACTTAAGTGGACTACTCTTGCAAGTCTCCTTTCCTCATTCAATAGCACTGCTACTCAATTCCCATTAACATCCCAAGACAGTCCGATTGCTCCTCCTTCAGCACAGCATCTGATTGTATCTTTGTATGGTAAGATTTTAATCCCTAATGTTGATTATACAATTTCGGGATCAAACATTGTATTCACTACTGCACCCAGAACCAAGATTCCTGCTGATGATGCAGGTTCAACCTATATCTACTATCTCAGCGGTTTTGTTGAGAACACCATTTACAATTTAGACAATCTTTCTGGTGCTTTTGGAGATGGTAAGAAGCAATTTACCATGACTCGTAATGGTGTAAAGTATGAACCAGAAGTTGAAGAGTATTTAAACGTAATTTACGATAATAGACTTCTTGTACCAAAAGTTGACTACTTTATCGATAAAGATCAGTTTGTATTTAAGATAGCACCTCTTAATGGTCGTTTCTTATCAATTCATTCTATAGAAGCACCAATCCCCTCTTTCGGTGCAGGTGCGGTTGGATTTTCTCGTGTAGATAATCTTGGAAATTTAACAAGCATTGTATCCAGTGAAATTGGTTCTGGATATCGTTTTGAATATCCTCCTCAAGTTAGTATTGACTCTGAGAACGGTTCTGGTGGTGCTGCAACTGCCCTTGTCAACGGTATCAAGGCAATCTCCCTATTAGAGGGTGGAAGAGGTTACAGCGTCTCTAACCCTCCTGTGGTGCAAGTACAATCACCAACTAAAACTGGTTCTAGTCAAGCAACTATTTCAGCAACTGTTACTGATGGTGCTGTTACTGGTCTTGATATTACAAATTCTGGTTCTGGTTATACTTTTACTCCTAGAATCACCTTTATTCAACCTGGTGGTGCTAAACTGGGATCTCCCGTGATTACTAATGAGCAGTTAATGTCAATCCCCGTGACTGACGGAGGTTTTGGTTACACTACTGCTCCTATTGTATATGTTGATGAACCAACTGGTTCTAACCCAATCAAGGCAGCATTGAGAGCAGATCTTGTTGATGGTAAGGTCGCCAGCATTACAGTTTTGAATGCGGGGCAAGGATACACTACTACACCTAGGGTTGCTATTATCGATCCTGTAGGTGCACAAGTATTAGAAACCATTGTTGATGGTGATGGGCGTGTTATTAGAGTTGATCTACTGAATGGTGGCAGCGGATATGATGATGTGCCTTCAGTGTACATTGTAGACAATAGAATCAACGGTGGAACTGGTGCAACTGCTGTTGCTTCAATTTTCAACGGTCAAATTACAGATATTAATATTACTGCCTTTGGTAGCGGATATTCTGCTGCTAATCCTCCTGAGATTGTAATTCAAGCACCTCCTCAAGCAAAAGCATCTGTTGAGATTGGATTAAATGAAGTTACTGGTTTTGTTGTAACAGAAGCGGGTAATGGATACAACAAAGCAGCGTTTACTGGATGTGCAAGAGCAGCATCTGGAATTACAAAGTATACTGAGGATGGTAACGCGGTATTCACCAACAATACTATTGCTGCAAGTGCTGCTATTGGTGCAAATGTAAAATGTCTTGATGCGTTGTTTATCAAGAGATTATTAGACAAGTATACAGAACAATTCTTACCAGATGTTCCAGAACTTGACTATAAGAAGATCGATGTTCGTACAGCGATCAAAACTATTAAAGATTTTTATTCATCTAAAGGTACTTCATTCAGTATTGCATATCTGTTCAAGTTACTTTACGGTGAAACTGTAACGGTTACATATCCAAAAGACCAAATCATTAAACCCTCTGCTGCAACTTGGTCTATTGATACCATTTTGCGTGCAACCTTAGTAAGTGGTAATCCTGATGATATTAGAGATGGTTTGCTTACTCAAGAAGCAGATATTGCAGATCCTAATGTAACTAATGCAAGTGCACTAGTTGAAAACTATATTTCAATCAAAACTTCAGATGTAGAGATTTTTGAACTTGTTCTCTCTGAAGAAACTATTGTTGGGACGTTTACCGTACCATACAAAACAAAACTTGCAGAACCTCTTAATACAACCGATTCAATCATTACGGTTGACTCTACTATTGGTTGGCCAGAAAGAAACGGTGAGTTTGTAATTGGTAGAGGCACTGGATCTGAACTTGTACAATACAAAGAGAAATCACTTAACCAGTTTATTGAGTGTACTCGTTCTGCTAACAATGTTGTAGAAGATTGGGATTCTGCAACTCAAGTTACATCCAACTTCACTGTATTCGTTAATAAAGGCACTCCTCAAGAAGTTGTCTTGAATGTTGTTGGTATTGTTGATGCACAACAGACTACCCTTACTGACACTGGATCTTATTACTTACCTGGTGATAAACTCACTGTGTCGAAACTAGGTGGAACTAGCATCGATCCCCACTTGACGACATGGTTATATAACGTAAAAAAACTTATTAATGTAACTAGCGTTACGTTTGGAGGCATTAACAATCAGTTTGCAACTATTACTTGCTCAAACAATCATGGTTTGTTGGTTGGTGATCAGGTTACTGTTTATGGTGCAAACCCAATCATCTATAATGGAACGTTCCTTGTAACATCTAGAGATAGTAATACTGTATTCCAATATCAATTACCCCAACCTGCAACTGTAACACCACAAGGTAATATTCTAGTATCTGTTGACTTAAACAAAGGTAAGTCTGATAGCACTGCAGTATTGAATGCTGTTGGTCCTTATACAACTAACGTCCAGAACTCGTTCTTCAATACACAGCATGCTTACTTAGCATCTACTGGTATTCCTAACTACAAGATTGGTCCTTTCCCAGGATCTGCTCTTCTTCCAGGAAACCAACGTAAATTAAATCGTTTCCCGATTGTTTCACAAACAATCTCTACTAAGAACAGTGTTAATCCAGGTCCTATTGGAACTTGGGTAAATGGCGTGTCCATCTGGTCTTACAAGTCAACTATTAAGAAAACTTTTGGTGCTGTAACTAGTGTTGCTATTACAAATGCAGGTAAAGACTATGATGCTGCATCTCCACCAGTTTTAACAATTAGTGGTGGTGGAGGAACTGGAGCAACTGCAAACGTTACTGTTAACGGTTCTGTCTCCGAAATCACTGTTACTGCAGCGGGTTCTGGGTTTACTTCTTCTCCTCTGGTCTCTATCGTTGGTGGAGGCGGTTCTGGAGCGTCTGCAACTGCTATTATTACAAAAGGCGTTGTATCTAGAATTCTAATCAACTCAGGCGGTACTGGATATACCTCACAACCTTCTATCACTATTGTTGGTGGCGGTGGTACTGGTGCACAAGCAACTGCATCTGTTCGTGGTCCTATTCAAGCAGTTACTGTTGGATCAGGCGGTCAATCCTATACCTCTACTCCTAATGTCACATTGAGTTCTGGTAGTGGTGCTGTTGCACAAGCAATCGTTGCTAACGGTAGAATTATTTCTATTGCTATCATCTCTGCAGGTTCTGGATATACAACTGCTCCTGAGATTACTATTCAAGGTCAAGGTTTTGGTGCTGTTGCTAGAGCAACCATCGATACTGATGGTGAAAATGCGGGTAGAGTGACTGGTATCACTATTATTAACAAAGGTATTGGATATACTCAAGGAACTACAATTATCAATCTAAACTCTGTTGGTTCAGAGGCAGCATTTAGTGCTAACGTTTTTGAATGGACATATAACTTACAAGAAACTACTACATTTGATAATGCTAAGGGTTCTGTCTTTGAGGGATTTAATAACCAGTATGGTGGTGAGTATGCTCACTTATCAAATCCTCAAACACTGAGATACATCCTTGGTGATAACTTATTTGAGAATACAGCAGGATTAATTAAGGAACGAGAAGAGGGATTGATTCACTCTCCTATTATTGGTTGGGCATTTGATGGTAACCCGATTTATGGTCCTTATGGTTACTCCGATCCTACTGATCAATCATCTTCCATCACAAAACTCAACACCTCCTATAGACTCAAGACAAATCTTGTCTATAATGTTGACTCTAATCCAAATCCCGTCAGAACAGCGGGACCTTTACTTTCTGCAGAAGCAGCAGGTAAGTTTATTGAAGACTATGAATACGTCTTTGGTCTTGGTGCATTAGATCAGTACAATGGTAGATTCTGTAAGACTCCTGAGTATCCAGAAGGTAGATATTGCTACTTTGTTACTATTGATGCTACTGAAGATGGTAATCCACTGTTCCCATATGTGATGGGTCCTGATTTCAACTCTGTTGTTGATACTTGGAACTTAAGTCCTACTGCGGTACAGCAAAACATTCCTACTGGAGTTGTTAGATATCGTGATCCTTACGAGAATGTTGATATTGACGTTGAGAGGGCACCAAATGCCTCTACAAACGCTCTAACACTAGAGAATGGTGATATCTTACTGTTTGACATAGAAGACGAAGATAGAAGCGGTGTTATCGAGCAAGATGAAACTGATGATCCCGATCAAGTCTTTGAAGAGTCACCATTACAGTTATTTGACTATTTCCCTAAAGTTAAGTTTGACTCTAAGGTTGATATTGAAGTTGAAACTACTACTAAGTTTGAAGACGCTTCTGTAACTGGATTTACAGTTGAGAACCCAGGTATTAACTATCAGGTCAATGACAGATTGATCTTTGATAATTCTGATACTGATGGTAGTGGTGTTTCTGCTCGTGTTGCTAGAATTAGAGGTGAAGCAGTCGAAGCATATACATTTGAGAACATTAGTGGTAATAACTTCGGTAAACTTACTACAGTCAATCCTCACAACCTACAACCAGGAGATAGTGTCTTTATTGACTATAGTCCTGTTATGGACAATACCAATAAGACGTTTACAGTTAGACAGTTTAAAGGTATTGAACAAATTGTAATTAATCAAACTGGATCAGGTTATAATACTGACATTCCCCCAACCATTATTATTGATGGTAACGGAACTGGTGGTAGACTTGAAGCAGTTGTAAGTTCTGTTGGTTCTATTGACACTGTTAATATTATTAACTCTGGTTATGGTTATACAAGTAACCCTCGTGTCATCTTATCTCATCCTCAGGTCTTTAAGAAAGCAGATTATTACGTTGCTAAGTTTGTAAATAGAAATTACGTTAAAATCAGTGATGTTTATATCAATGATTCTAAAGAAGTTTATATCTGTGGTAAAACTTATGATGCTGCATCAAATGATGTTGCAGTTGTTGCAAAACTTTCTGCTACTGGTGTTAAAGAGTGGGAAGCAAGTTTAGAACTTGCAGGTGGTCAGGAAGACTCTGAATTCCTTAAATTATATGTTGATGGTAAGGATATTTGGGTTGTTGGTCAAAACAGTCCCAATAGTTCTATTCTTGCTGCATATAATCCTGATATCGTTCTTTGTAAGTATACTGAAGCAGCAAACGGACTAAGTGCAGCATTAACCTTCCAAAAAGGTTATGCAGGTATCTCTGGTTCTACTCGTGGCGACTTTATCACTGCAATTCAGAAATACTCTGATACTAGATTCATTATTGGAGGATATACCAATACTAACTCTGGTGCACCTTATGATGCCTTTATTGCATCTATTGATACTAGTGGTAACTTTGCAATTAAGAGAAAACTTGCTTCTCCTAATAAGTCAGAGAAGATTACCGATATTGTTATTGATGGAACTGATGTATATGCATCCTTAGAACTTGCAAGCACTGTAAATGAAGCAGACATCGATACTGGTGTTGCTAAGATTGCTTTTGGTACTAATGCAATTACTGTAAATTGGATCAAACAGTTTACTAATAGTTTGTATTCAATCATGAATACTAGTATCACTATTGATGAATTTAAAGAACTTTATGTTACTGGTGGTCTAAGACTTAAATCTGATGATACTACTAAAGATAGTTTCTGGGTTGGTAAGATTGATGCAAATGGCACATTTATCTGGAATTATCGTTATGTTGCTCCATCTGGAGGATCAGTAAGTGTTGCTCCTAGTTCTGCAATCGATATCTTTGGTGATTTGAATATTGCATTTACTAGCACTAATAATACGGATACTTTAACTACAGTTGATACTGTTAAGATTGGATATGATGGAAAGATCAAGAATCACACCACCAATCAGTTTACTCAAAATAATATTGAAGGCATCACAGCATATGCTGTAGATGTTGATAATTCTGGTGATATCCATGTTGCAGGTCAAACTCAGTGGAATAGAAATGAGTTTATCTTCCCATTCACATCAGGATCTAATGCTGATACAACTACTCATTATACATTAACTTCTACATCAACAAACAACTCTATCACATATGCTGATAATGTTGCTAAGATTAATGGTTATGCAACTGGTCAAAGTACTTGGACTCAATCTAACTTACAAATTACTTCTGCTCAATTAGGGGCAAAACTCAATAGTGATTTCACTGTTGAGATGATGATATTCAAGAATACTGCTACAACTGCAGTTTCTGGTATTACTCAACATACTCTTATTGCTATCGGTGATGCTGAAGAGGCAACTGGTGGTCTTTGGTTGTATTATGATGTAAGCACTGGATACTTAGAACTTGTTGTAACTAATGGATCTACTAAGATTAACAATGCATCTGGTGCAGGACAGTCCAGTCTCAATAACATGTTTGCTGATAACACATGGCAATTCATTGGATTGAAGAAAGAAGGAAATGTCTTTACCGTATATGTTAACGGTATTCAAGCAATTCAATCTACAGTTCCTTCTACTGCTCTTGGTAGTAAGCATCTTTATGTTGGTCAAATTCCTGGCAGATCTGGTTCTGCAGGTAACTTTAGAGTTAATGAGCAAGGTCAGTTCCAGGTTGATAACTTTAGATTAAGAAATAGAGCGATCACTCCTACTGTTCCTTCTGATGTTTCTGTATTCCCAACTACAGGTGCATTTGGATTCTCATATACTTGGTCTGATACTGCATGGTTCACTACTAACCTTAACAGATATGATTTGATTGATTATGATGGTTTTGCACTTAAAGTTGATAAGAACGCTGATTCTGCAAGACTTGGTACAATTTCTACACAAACTAATACTCAATTAGGATTTACTAGAACTGCAGTTACTCCCGTCATTGGTAGTACACTCACTATGCAGAATACTGGTTATTCTTTATCAGAAGCAGGATTCCAATCTCTTGACTTTGATGATGCTACAATCAATATGACTCCTGGAACTGAAACTCTTACTTATACTCAAGATGTTTGGAGTTCTAGAACTGCTACTGTTCCTTCACCTGGATCTCAGAAACTTAACGTATCTGCTGTTGTTAAGGACAGATATTTCTTCAAGGTTACTCCTACAATCAAGATTGATAATATACAAGAGTTAACGATTAATCAGGCATTTAGATTTAGTGTTGGTACTAAACTACGTTTAAACAATGATTCTGGACAGTTTGTCAATAGCGGTTACATTGTAAGAATTGATAATGATAATAATAAAGTTTACCTTGCTGTAAACAACAACACATGGACTAATGACACTGCTACTGGTAATTTAATAACTGAACAGTTCAACGAACAATCAACTTATGGTATTGTTGGACCTATTCCTAATGATATCAATATCATTGAAAACTTCTCATTCCCACTGGTTGTTAATACAACTCCAGGAACTTTTGATATTGATCTTGATAAGTACAACTTAGATGGTACTTACAATGCTGCAGGTAGTCAAAATCTTGATTCGTTTGCTAAGTTCAAACCATTTGCGACCGAAGATTATTCTGTAAGAATTGATGAAGTATCTGGTTCTTCCCCATTCATTGTTGGTTCTGTTGTACAACTTTCTTCTGGCGATGTTTCATTCAACTCAGCAAGAAGCACTATACAGGTTACTAATCTGACTGGTGTTCTTAAGATTACTTTAGTCGCAAACCTTGATAAGATCTTACAAGTTTCTTCTGTTGCTAATAGTGATGAAGTTTATGTAATTACTGACACTAGTCATTATCTTTCTAAGGGAGATGTCATTTACGTTGATGGCAACCCATCTCAAGAAGTTGGTGGTGTAACCTATGATGAATATGATGGTGCATTCCCAGTCGATCAAGTAATTAGTCCTCTTGAGTTTACTTACAAGTTAGATCAAGCAGCAGTGAGTTCACCTGCTACAACTGCAGGAAATGTCAATATCTTCATGAAGTCTCCAACTCTGAAGATGTACTATGGTCACCAATACATCTTTGACTTAAGTCATTCCTCACTGGTTGGTGGTAACTTATCATTTGCTAAGGATAGTCTATACAAACTTGAATATTCATTCAACTCTATTGAAAGAGTTGGAACCCCTGGTGTCAGTGGTGCGGGTGCTCCTACACCTTCTGTAAAACTAAAAGTTGACGAAAGTATTGTCACTAACATCTCATATTACTTTGATCCTTCTAGAACTGGTGATGATTCTCCTGTTGTACCTGGTAGTTACCTTGATGTTGTAGATTCTCCATATAAGGGTAATTTTGAGATTTCTTCTATTGCAGGTCAAACCATTACTCGTGGTGCTGATATTATCAAGTTCCCTCTTCTTAACGAACCAGAAGGTGCTGCTGATATCAACCAAACAAGTTATGGAACTTCATCTACAAGAGCAGTTGGATCTATCGAATCTGTTCGTATTGTAAACCCAGGTGGTTTCTATACCAGATTGCCTATTGTCTCTGCTATTCAATCAACCAGACAAATTGAAAGAGTTCAAATTAATGATCCTGGAACTGAATATGCTGTAGGAGAATACGCAGGTGTTCCTATTGCAGGTGATGGTGAAGGTGGATTTGTTTCTATCACTGTTGCTGATGGAACTGATGCTAACGGTGTAACCATTCCTGGTCAAATTCAAAAGATTGATGTTACATCTCCTGGTAAAGGATATACTACTGCATCGATTGATATTGAGTCAGTTTCTGGCATCTTAGGATCTGGTTTGACTGGATCTGGTGCTGAGGTTGTCGTTGTTATTCCTCCATTCGGTTCTGGTGCATCTATCTTCACTCAAGGTTCTAGTGTTGGTAAGATTAAGAAACTTAAGAACAACAACTTTGGTTATGATTATCCTCATGACTATACTTTACGTCCTGAGATTACATTCCCAATCAATGCTCAGTTAACATCTACAAGTATTCTTGATAGTATTACAGTTACTGATCCTGGTACTGGTTATTCTCAAGCACCTGCTGTTGTCATCACTGGTGGTGGCGGTTCTGGTGCTATTGCAGAAGCAACCATTAAGAACGGTCGTCTTGACACTATTATCGTAAAAGATCCAGGTGCAGGTTATTCTTCAACACCTACTGTATCACTGAGATCTTCTTTCAACTATGTTGTTAACCTTGACTTAGGACTCCTACAGTTTGCTTTCCCACATGGTATTCAAAACGGTGCTGCTGTTACACTGAATGCTGTTGATACTGGTGATGGAGTTGAATTCCCTCTATCTGCAGGTGCTGTTGGTAGATTGAATGGAACTACTACTTACTATGCTATTGCAGGTTCTGCTAACTCTCTTGAACCAGATCAATTAAAACTTGCCATTACTCCTGCTAACGCTGCATTGGGTGATGCATTATCATATGTCAACGCAGGTACAGGTCGTCAGCAAGTATTAACTGAATCCTTCGGTGGTAGTGCAACTGCAAACGTTGTTACTTCTACTTTCCTTGAAGGTGAACTTGTATATCAAGGTGATTCACTTACTGCTGCAACTGCTACTGGATTTGTTTCTACTAACGCAGGTTGGCAAGTTGGACCTAGAGTTCTTAAGATTGTTGACTATACTGGAGAATTCTCTACTGGTCAAAGAATCACTGGTGTGATTTCTAAATCTTCTGGTATCATGACCGATATCAAGGTTGCTAAAGGTGTTCTTGAAATTGGTTCTATTACTAAGACTACTGGTCAGTTTATCGATGATGTTGGTAAACCATCTGAGATTATTCAGAAGATCCAAGACTCTTACTACTATCAGGACTTCTCTTATGCTGTTAAGTCTGCTGTTTCTATCGGTGAGTGGAAAGAGATTCTTATCAAGAACGTTCACCCTGCATCGTTCAAAGTATTTGGTGAATTAGATCTTAACGATTATGGATTTATTCCTAATAAAGAGACTTCATTCCAGTTAACAAAATCTGTTGAACTTGCAAGAGATGCAATCGTTCCTAATATTCAGAACTTTGCTCTGGTTGAACCTGTTTACTCAGAATTTAATAATACAGAAGTACTATTCAGACAGAAGCGATTAACTTCTTCTGAGAACATTCTAACTTCTGTTGTACAAAGACTTGATGATATTTCTAATCAGTTCGATGGTCAGAAGATCTCCTTCCCACTAACTGTTGATGGTGGTAACGTTGTTGCCAACGCTAACCAGTTGATGATTGTTCTTAATGGTGTTGTACAAACTCCTGGAACTGCATTTGAGATTCAAGGTGATTCAATCGTCTTTGCAGAACCACCACAACCTCCTGCAAGTATCAAGTATGTCAATGTTACTATCAGTCCAATTTCTACTGTTGCGGTAACCTTTACCAATATTAGTGGTATCTTCCCAACTCCAGGAATGACTCTGGTTGGTACTTCTAGTACTGCAAGATTGACTGTTACAACTGTCGTTGGTGACACCATCAATGGTTTCATCACCCAAGGAACTTACACTATCGGTGAACTAGCAACTGTTGGTGCAACTGGTTTTGCTGCTAACGTTGCTGCTGTTACTAGCATTTCTAACATCGGATTGTTCATATTCGGTGAGAATGTTACTAACCTTACTGGTGATACTGCAAAAGTTGAACAGATCAACCTTGCTAGTGGTGCTGAAACTCCTCTTGCTCAGTTACGTTACACAGTCGGTGCTGCAACTACATCTATTGAGATGGTTGCATTTAAAACAGATAATACTGCTGCTGACTATGCAGTCACTGCAGGAGTATTTGCTGCAGGAACTAATTATCAGTTAGGATCTGAAATCTTTAGAGTTGACAGTGTTACTACTGGTTCAGAATCTACAACTCTTACTGTAACTAGAGGACAGAACGGAACTCTAGCAGTTTCTCATCAGGAAGATTCACCTGTATATGGAACTGATATTTCTGTTACTAATGCACTTACTTTGAGTAAGGTTGCAGGTACTTATCAATCTACACCTGGATTATTCGATATTCAGTTGAATGATGTTATTATCGGTGCACAGTCTGGTGTTGTTGCTAGTGTAACTGCTACTGCAACTTATCAAGATCCTACAACTAATGAGTTTATTGGACAGGTTAATATTTCAGAAGGTTCTTCCTTCTTTGGATTACTATTCAACAGAATTACATCACAGACTTATCCAAACGTTGTCCTTGATGACATTTCCAAATCTCAGATTGGTGTCGTTGATTTCACTGACAATACTACTGCCTTTGATAGTAGTTTCCCTGCAAATGAGCAGGTCAATAATTATGTCATTCCTTATGATAATGCAGTTGGCACTTTACAAGAAAACGAATACATTCGTAACTACAAAGTAGAATACGGTAATAATGTTGGTGATTTCCAAGCAAGTGAAGGTGCCAGAATTAGAAAACTTACCTTTACCGATAGAATTGGTTCTGGTTTCTTCCAAGCAGGACAAGTCATTAGATCTAGAGATACAAAGGCAGAAGTTGTTGGTGCAAACTCTGCACGTTCCACTATCTTCCTTGGTAAGATTGCTAGATCACAACGTGGTGGTTTAGATTATAACATCGCAACATTCTCTGGTAATGCTCAGTTAGATACTGCACAGAAGAAATTTGGTCTTTCATCACTACTGTTAGATGGTGCAGGTGATTATATCTCTACAGATTCATCCTCTGACTTTGCATGGGGTTCTGCAGGATTCACTATTGAATGTTATATCCGTCCTAGCGATATTACTGGTACAAGAACTATCTTCGACTTTAGAGCATCATCTGCATCTGAAGTTGCAGGTAGACTATACCTTGAAGCAGGACAAGTAAGATACAATGTAAATGGTTCTGATCTAGTAACATCTGGAGCAACTACTGTTACTGCTGATACTTGGACACATGTTGTTGTTCAAAGATCTAGCACTACAACTAAGATTTTCCTTGATGGTGTAGAAAGAGGAACAGGAACTGATAGCACTTCTTATGTTGCCAAACCATTTAGAGTTGGTATGGATTACGCAGGTGCTAATGGTTTCATCGGTCATATTGATGAAATTAGATTATCATCTACAACTCGTTACTCTTCAGTACCATTCACTCCTCAAAACGGTATCTTCCAAGGTGATAATAACGCTAAGTTACTCTATCACTTAGATGGTGCTGATGCACAAACTTATACTGATGATTGGTCTGGCACACAAGACTTTACTATTGACGAATACTTTAACAATGATGCTATTCGTGAAACACAACGCCAAACTGGTGCTACTGGAGGATTTAACCAGAAGACACACAGATACATCAATGCTGCTGATCTAGTCATTCTTAACAGAGAGTTCATTGCTCAAGAAGCAGTGTATATCATGAAGGAACGTTATCCTTACTTCACTGTTGTTGGTGGAGAGATTAACTGTGAAGATGATGTTAAAGATATCTTAGATGCAATGGTAGAGGATCTTAGAAATGGATCTAACAACCATGTCTGGGATGCTGCTGCACTTTATGTTGACAGAACTACAAACCCAGTCACTCTGTTGCATGTTTCTGATGATCTTGTTGAATCTTTATTCACTTATGAAACTGTTGGTAAGTTACTTAAGTATGTTGTTAATAACACTCCATGGTCTGTTCAAGGTGATCATGGATTCACTCAGAAGTTTGATACTACAATTACTGAGTCTGACTACCTCTCACAATCTGTAACTCAAGTTACTCCTTCTGGTGCAACATACAACCCTGCCACTGGTGAGATGGTTGTCACTTCTTCTGGTCATGGACTGGTAAGTGACTCTACTATCACTGCAACAAACGCGACATACGTTGCTACCACTGGTATTTTGACTATTACTTCTAATGGTCATAATTTACAAAATGGAGATAGGATTCAACTTGCAGACAACTCCATTACATTTACATGTTCAATGGATGGCAATTCTACAAACCATACCTATCCAAGACCTAACGATCCTGCTGCTTTAGGTTGGTTAGAAGTTCAGAATAAGACTACAAATACTTTTGAACTAAATGTAGGTAAGTCAACTGCTGTTAACTATCAACCAACAGGTGCAACTTACGATCCTTCAACTGGTATCGCTGTTCTAACACTTCCTAATAATAACTTGGAAGTTGGTCAGTCAATTAAGATTGCACAAGATTCATTGACCTTCTCTAGAGGAACTGGTGGAAATGGAACTCTTCCTGCTTCTGATAAGATTGTTTCTATCACACAAAATGGTGTAACATCAACTGCTACAGGAGCAATTTATGATCCTGCAACTGGTGTTTTACAAATCACTCAGAATGCTCATGGATTTGTTGTAGGAGATAAGATCAGAATTGCTGATAATTCACTCTCCTTCACCTGCACTAAAGATGGTAATCATGAGACTAAGACTTATCCTCGTTCCACTGATCCTTTCTCTGGAAGATGGTTAAGAATCTCTGCTAAGACAGACAATACATTTACTGTTAATGTTGGTCCTTCTAGTGCTGCTGATCAGTTTGCTCATACTTTCGTATCTGCATCTGCAAATGGAATCATTAAGAAGAACAATACTATCACGGTTGACATTGGAACTGATTCCAATACAAGCACACATACATTTGCAAGTGCAACCTCCAGTGCAGTCGTTTCTGGCGGTAACTACACTCACACCTTCGTATCTGCTACTACTAATGGTATTACAGTTGCAGGTGACTCTGTATTCCTTGCTGATGGTGCAATATCATTCACTTGTTCTAAAGATGGAAACCAAAAGATTACCGCATACCCAAGATCTACTGATCCTGCTTCTAAGCAAGTCCTCAAGATCTCTGCCCACACCACGGATACGTTTACTATCAACGTTGGCGCATCAAGTGCTGATGATCAATACACTCACACCTTCTCAAGTGCAGTAAGCAATGGTATTACAAAATCTGAGTACAGTCTTACTGATTGTGCTGATGTTGTCACTACTAACAATAACTTACTTGATATCATCACAGACACCTTAGAAAACGCTGCTGCTGCATCACCAACTGATCATTTGGCAACTGTTACTAAAGTTTCTCCTGCATATGAGTTTGTTGGTGGAACAGTTAATGCTTACAGTGAAGTTCCATTCATTGTTGATTATCACAATGGAACTACTGATCAAATCTATACCAATCAAATTGATGAAGATGCTCGTGGTAGATTCCGTGATGCTGCTAACTTGATTCGTGCAAACAGAAAGGTTATCGTTGATAAAGCAGCATTTGATATGCTCACAAGATATCCAGATCTTGCACTTAACATGCCTAGAAATGCTAACGGTACATCTACTGATGGTACGTTACGTTGTAAGACTGACCTTGGATTGATCTTAGACGGATTAGCAGATGATCTTTATGATGGTGGTAATTTAGAAACTATTACTGCTGCTAAATTCTACATCGGTGCAAGTGGTGAACTACAACATATCAGATTACAAGTTTGGCAATCTGTTTATGCACACGAAAGACTTGGATTCTATGCCAAGCAAGCAGTTACTGGTGATTTAACTTACGATAACACTGACGGTATTATCGTTGGTGACTGGGGTATTACTAATGATGCAGGTGGATGTGCAAACGTCAAGACTGCGATTGATAACCTCGTAACTACAATTAATGATATCATCGCTCCAACTGGTTCTGATTTTGAGATTGCTGCTGATAGACTTTACTTCAATAGAAACTTTATCGCAGAAGAAATTACTGGACTCATCACTACTGAGTTTACATATCTGCTAAACAGTATTCAATATCAAGCATTCCAGTATCCTAACGGTGCCCTTGGTGAAGCAAAATGTCAGAGAGACTTGAAACTCATTATTGAGAGTGCAATCTCTGATTTACAGACTGGTGGAAATAACTCTACTATCGATGCTATCTCCAAGTATCTAACTGCTGCTTTAACTCTCAATATTTCTCAAGGTGTTGAACAAGAACTACTTGCTACCGTATATGGTATCGAGCAACTTGAAGCACTTGGTAAGAAAGCAATCGATAATTTACTCTATGCAAATGGTGAGAACACAGGTGGCACAGCAGGTGCATATTCAGCATTACATACCGATGATGCTGCAGTTCGTGATGCCTTAACTATCACTGACGCAGCAAGTGTTAAGAACAGATGGTCTGAACTTATTGAGATTGCTGTTAATATTCTTGCTCCTGCGAAGACGATTGGTAGAAGTGCTGCCAAGCATATTCTTTACAACCGTAACTACTACTTACAAGAGATTGAAACTCAGACTGTTGCTCAGTTTGGTGCAGGATCTTGGGTCTATGATGACTTCGTAAATCAAACTGTAAATGATGTTATTCATGATCTTGTCATAACAGATACTAAGAAGAAGACAACTGCATATGGTATTACTATTTCTAGTGTAACTGGTGCATTCCAAGTTGGTGAAGTTGTAAGATCTAATGTTGGCGGTTATGCAACTGTTCTTGAATATGATTCGGAAACTAACTTCTTTGTTATTGGTCCATTTACAGGAACTGCATGGGTTGCATCTAATACGTTGACAGGTAAAACCTCTGGTGCAACTGCTACCGTTGGTGCTGTTGGTAGTCCTTATGATTGGTATACCGAAGTTGCTAATGTTAGAACTCTTTCAAGTGCAAGACTTATTACTTCTAACATCTCTGGTCAAATTGCAGGTACAAACCTCTGGACTAATCCTGAGGCATATCAAATCAACTGGACACCTACAACTAATGTAACTATTACTGCTAACCAAGGTCTTGCTCCTGATGATACTCAGACTGCAGAAGATGTTACTCCTAACAATGGTCAAAATGGTCAGCATGAAATTAACAGAGATTTCAACTTAACTGCTTTTGAAACCTTTGACTCTGGAACAGTTACTTTCGATACTACTAATGAATCGTTTGATACTGGTGCTGTTGGTCAAACTGAAACTCAGCAATTTACTTTCTCTGGATTTGTCAAGACATCTGGTTCACAATCAATCAGATTCCAAATGCAACTTGATCCAGGTGGTGCAGGAGAGCAAAATGCATTCTTCGACCTCAATCTTACAACTGGTGCAACTGGAACAGCATTTACTCCTCAGGGTGGTATTACTGTAGATCAATTTGGTGCAATTCCTCTTGGAGATGGTTGGTATAGATGCTTCATTACTGGTACGTTCTCCTTCGGATTCACAACTCTAAGATCTAAATTTATCATCAAGAGTGGTAGTGGTGCTACTGTTTGGACTGGTGATGGTTCTACTGGAGTCCTTGTTTGGGGTGCAAAACTCACTAAAGGTGGACTCGATCCTTATCAATCTCAGAGTGGTAAGACATTCTTCTCTGATACCGAATTCAATACTAAGAACTACATTCTCGAATTGTTAGAGCAATACATGATTGCTGCTCTGGATAATAGTTTGACATCTCCTTCTACTGCTGCAGGATTCTATTCCTTCTACAGTTCTGCTGATGCTGCAAACTATACTAAGGATTCTATTTCTGCAGCAATTAGATATCTGTTGAAGATCATTACTAATCAGTTAAGTAACGATACTTCTTACATCGGTCTTACAACTTACAATGGAATCAGTCTTCCTACTAAGAAGTTTGGAACTAGAAATATTCCTGTTGGTTACAATGGTGGACTTAATCCTGCTGATTTTGTATACGGATTACTCAGTGATGCTTCTGCTGAGGTTGAATCAATTACTCTGAATGAAGGTTTAGTAGTACAGGTTTACTCCAGATTTAGAATCGACGGTGATATCACTGACGGTCCTTACACAATGAATGAAGTTGTTGCAAAACAAGGTGCTCCTTCTATCACTGGTGTTGTTTATGGATTCCATGAAGATGCTAACTACAAGTATCTTGACGTCAAGATTACTGCAGGTCCATGGGCAATTACAGACAACATTGTTGGTGCAACTAACTCTACTACTGCTCAGATCAGTGCTATTGAAACTCGCGTTCATATTATTGATCTTAAGGGTGACTTCGTTGCTGACATTCCATTCAAAGGTTACACCTCTGGTGCAACTGCACAACCTACTTCATTCTTGAAGGCAGAGGCAGCAGTTACCGACAACACTGGTGGTAAATTAACCGTTGATACTGAATCCTTACTTGGAACATTTGAAAAAACCGCAGTTGTTTATCCTTCTGCTTCTAGACAGTTCATTACAGTTTCTAAGTATGCAGGACTTGATATTGGTGTTGGTGACAGAATTGCATCTGTTGGATACAAGAGATTTGGTATTAATATTATTAGTGGTCTCAACAACTTTACTGTTGGTAATAGACTTTATAAGGTTATATCGGGTGTTCAAGATTCTGCCACATTCGGTATTATCACTGACGTAGATATTGCTAACAACTATGTCTACATGGTTGAGTTCCAAGGTACATTCTCTCAGGGTGATCAGATTGGTGATTATGGGTTAGCAGCAACATTCCCCGTTGGATATGCTTCTATCTCAACTATCGTGACCACTGCAGGTGCAGGTGCTGCTCTTGTGCAGGATGTTCGCCCAGATGGTATCAACAAGCGTCTGTATCTCAGCGATGTTACTGGAACATTTGGAATTAGAGATGCTATCAAGGGACCTGATTCATACGGTGCTGTTATCCTTACTCAGGTTGATCTTAAGGCAAGAGTCAAGAGATCCTTCAAGGGATTCGATGGTACACAAACTACCTTCGATCTCTCACAGAATAATGGTACTGCATACCTCCCAGATCCCGCAGGACACCTCTTAATCTTCGTTAATGGTATCTTACAACCTCCAGGTGCTACAAACGCATACACAGCGTTCTCGAACCAGATTCAGTTTACTGAAGCACCTGATCTTGGAGCATCCTTCACTGGATTCTACATTGGTAAACTTAGACAGTTGGATGATATCTCATTCGAGTTTGACTCATTGAGACAGTCCTTCAACCTTAAGCGTAATGATGTGTTCTACTCCTTGACACTAACTGATGGTGTTCAGTCTAGTGTGATTAGACCTGAGAACAATATCATCTGTTCTCTTAACGGTGTGATTCAAGAACCTGGAGTTGGTTTTGAGATTGTTGGTTCTAGAATCATCTTCTCTGAGATTCCTAGATTCGGATCTACTTTCGTCGCATTCTCTTATGTTGGTTCTGAGGCAGACGTTGATGCTGCTGAAGTTGTACCACCTATCGAACCTGGTGACTTCATTGACATCCAAGGTGAGACATCAGATAGAGAAGTTGCTGTTATTGAATCTTCTAACTCTCTGATCACATTTGATTATCTTGGATCTGTCTTCGGTCAGAACGCATCTGCAACTGCAGTTCTGACATCTGGATTCATTGACAAAGTTCAAGTCACTGGTGGAGGTTCTGGATACACTTCTAGACCTACCGTGAGAATCGACTCCATCTCTGGTTTCGATGGTAACATCCGTGCCTTGGTTGGTGTTGCAGGTGTTGAACTTAGTGCAACTGGTACTGGATATCAAAATCCAGGAATCAGTATTGACACTGTTGTTCCTGATGATTATGTTGCTCCCGACCTTTCACAATACGGTGAAGAGTTGGTAGACCCAGAAACCCCATAAATAACTAAAAATCGTAGCGAGTAATGGCTAAGCAAACCATCGGTCTTGGCACATCGGCAAATGACAACACAGGGGATACCCTGAGAGTCGGAGGCGATAAGGTCAATGATAACTTCAATGAACTATATACTGCACTAGGTAATGGTACGACACTCACTGTCAGTACCACTAACCCTGCTGTAGGACAAGTTTTAAGATACAACGGTAGTACATTTCTACCATCAGATTACACTAACCTCACTGCAGCGTTAGATGTAAATGGAAATAGCATTATTTCTTCATCAAATGGTAATATTCCACTCGCTACGAACGGAACTGGAGATATTACTCTTGCTGCAGGTGGTGTTATTTCAACTTTCGATGGTGCGACTGGTGGTGTAGATATTCCAACTACTCTTTCTTATAAGAACGAATATAATTCATTAGGTGCTGCTCCTGCTGCTGCAGGGTATACTGGTTATTACTTTACGGTTAATGGTGACGATAATCCATATGTAAACATTAATATCACCGCAGGTGGTGTTGGAGATACAAGAGCAAAATTAGTAACAGAGTATTCAAGTATTAATTTACTTGCAGACGTTGATACAAGTACAACTCCTCCTAGTAATGATCAAGTTTTAAAGTGGAATGCTTCTAGCAGCAAATGGTTACCTGCTAATGACTCTGCAGGTATTGGTAGTATTAACACGTTTGCTTCTGTTGCAGGTGACACAGGATCTACAACTGCTAATAGTCAAACAGATACGCTAACTATTGCAGGTGGTACTAACATTACTACTGCAGTTTCTGGAGACACTGTAACGGTGAACTTCTCTGGAACTTTGACTACTACGTTGAGTGCTTTGACTGACACTAACATGTCAGGATTGACTCAGGGTGATGGTCTGTTCTATAACGGAACTGACTGGGTTCCTACTCCTACTACTGGTCCTATCCTTTGGTATGAGTTAGGTGCACCCGTAGAAAACGCAAGTAGTGACTATCTCATCAACGGTCCAGGACTTCCTGCAGGTGAGAACCGTGACCCTACGCTTTATGTGCATAGAGGTTTCACCTATGCCTTTGACAATACTGTTGAAGGTGGTGGACACCCATTTAGAATTCAATCCACTCAAGGTTTATCTGGAACACCTTATACTACTGGTCAAAGTGGTAGTGGAACTACTGTTCTTTACTGGACAGTTCCATTTGATGCTCCATCAACTCTTTATTATCAGTGTACACTCCATGCAGCAATGCAAGGAACTATCAACGTCGTATCATAATAAATGGCAAGGACTGTCCCAGGAACAGGTGCAAGTATCGAACCCATCTTTGATGAGGTATTCGGTGTTCGTGCAGTAAAAGTTTTAAACGGAGGGTCAGGGTATGATCCTGCAGATCCTCCACGTTTAACAATCACTGGTTGTGGCACACCAGATGTGGCAGCATTATTATATCCAATTATTGATCCTGATTCTGGTAGAATCACACACGTCAGAGTTTTAAACAGAGGAAGAGGATACGATCCGTTACGTTTGCAGATCATTCCTGAGCAAGAAACACCAAACGTAGTAGATTCATTTGATATCAATAGAATTTGGCAATCATATCCAAGTCAATTAGATGTAATACAAAATGCTGTAACTAAAGGATCATTTGTATTAAATGGAACTACAAAAACTGACAGACTTAGAGTAGTATCTGATAATACACCAAAACCATCTCAACTTTATTTGGATGAGAGAAAACCTGGTGGGTCGGATGTTATTATCGATAGAAATTTTGATCAAACATTTGTTTATAGAGGTGGTAAAGATGTTCCAAATCCAGGAACTAGAGGATTATCATCTAATAGGACACTTGGTATATTAGCAAATGGTGGTCTCATACACACTCCTGATTGGGGTCTTACTGGTAATGCTCCAGTAAACTTCCCTATTGATGTAGTCAAGTATGATTATGTTAAGGGTAATAATGCATATGATGCGTTTATTGATAATCAAGTTTACTACTATCACACTAGTAAAACGATTGATGAGTTTGCATTAACAAATGGTGTATTCCAGTTTGGATTGCAGGAAGTATTCTACTGGAGTATTAAATCCGAGTTTGACAATATCATGCTCACTGTTGATAATGTTGATGAGACTTTGGGAACTATAGAAGTTGGAAGAATTGTAGATGAAATATCTGGAACTGGACGTGGTGAGATTGCAAAAATTGTAAGAAATAATGCAGGAATAATTACAAGAATTTACCTCAGACAAGTTACTGGTGATGATTTTTCAAATGGTGATCTTTGTTTGGGTTCTAATGGATTCAAATTTAGAGTATCTGCTGATCCTATTAAATTCCCTGGTGGTATTTTCTATATTGAATTTGGTCCTGATGCACACGAGTTTGGTAACTTTACCCCAGGTGTTTTCTACTTTGCTCCAGAGGGTATCAAAGTACAAAAGAATTATCTAATCATTTGGGTTCAAAGTGAGTTTAGAAACCCTGCAGGTGTATTAATTAATAATTACTGGGCAACTAACCAACCAACAAGTGTCCATACACAAGGACACCCAATGAGATTCAGCACCACTCCTGATGGTAATCTCAGAGATCCTAATGGAACGTTATATTACAATAGCACAGGTGCATCTGGGGCGTATGCTGCAGATTACGAACAGAATTTCCAACCAATCTTCATCATGAATGGTGATGAGACACAAAGGATTTATTATCATTGTCCTTATCATCAATACATGTCTGGTTATGCAGGTGACGAAGGTTATATGATCCTCGATACCACTGCTGAGGAGGAAGAGGAAGAAGAAAACATGAATACCTACTATGTCGAAGATCACTTCGGCACAGAGGCAGGTGGAAATATTGATTATTCAAGACATGTAGATGGTCACAGTAAAATTGTTGGTATGTCCTTTGACGGATACCCGATCTACGGACCATATGGTTACAACAGTTCGGGTGCTGTTGCTAGGGAAACCTCTAGTTACCGTTTAAGGAATACTGCAGAACTTCAAGGTGCAAGACCCATCGTGAACACCGCAAGCACGGTAACTTATAATGTTACTGTTGCTAATGGTAAGTTTGCATTCAATGGTTCATCACCTGAGTTTCTGAATCTGTATAGAGGAAAAACTTACATTTTTAATCAAAATGACTCAACCAATGACGGTTCAAACCATATACTCATTTCTACGCAGACGGACGGTTGGCACTCTAATAATCCTGTTATTACTGGTGACACTTCAGTTCTTTACCCTGGAAATGGTATCTCGTACTGGATTGATGGATCGAGTGTTACTTATCAGCAATATCTTTCTGGGTTTGAATTAGCAACAACTCGTGAAGTAAGATTTACAGTCCCAGTTGATTCACCTGGAGTATTGTATCTCTTTTCTTATATCAACTCTGGGTATGGACTCAGATTAGTTAATGACGGTTACATCTTGGGTGATCTTACATCAGATTACATTTACGATGCATCTGTCGGAACTTTAGATGAATATAATGGAAAGTTTGGCGTAACTCCAGAGTATCCCAATGGAACTTACGCTTACTTTATGTCTGAAGATGGTAGTGGGAATCCTGTATTCCCATACATCATCGGTCCAAGGTATTATGGTGCACCACTGTTTGAAGGCGATCCCGTTCCTCCACAACCTAATACTTTCCCAACGTTAGCAACTGGAGATGTTGTACTAGCAGATAACGGATCAGTCTCTTATATCAAGATGACTAGAAAGGGTGATAATTATTTTGGACCTGCAAAAGCAAAAATTTTAGGAGGGCAAGGAACTGGTGCAGTAGGTAGTCCTGTTGTTCAAACAGTTACTGGTCTATCTCTACTTAATCAAGGTAGAAGTTATGCATCTCCTCCAACACTCATCTTTGAAGGTGGTGGTGGACAAGGTGCACAAGGTGCTGCTGAGATTGACACTCTTGGTAAGGTTACATCTGTCAATATTGTAGACCCAGGTGAGTTCTATCAAGAAGAACCATTTGTTCTTATCACTGGTGGTGGAGGTATTGGTGCTAAAGCAACAGCACAAATTTCTCAAGGTGCTGTTACAGGTATTACAATTACAGATCCAGGTGAAGGATATACTTCTGTACCAAACATTATCTTCACCAAACTTGTAAATCTTAAGCGTAAGACTAGAGCAAGACAGGCATTTAACTCTAGTGCAATCTACTTAACTGGTCTTGTAAAAGATGTTGGTGCAAATGATGCAAATATCTATGTTGACTCTACAGATGCATATCCTGGATCTGGTCAAATCATTGTCAACAAAGAAACCATTGCATATACTAGTAAGAGTGCAGGAAGATTTACTGGTCTAACTCGTGGTGTAAACTTTAATTATGATCAGAGAGTTGTACTAGATACAGCACAGAACAATACTGCTACAGGATTATCAAATTATAAATTTAACGTTGGTGACAGAGTTATACGTCGTGTTGAAAATGCAAGTAATAAAGTTGCAAAAGTATATGATTATGATCCTTCCACAAGAGAATTACTTGTAACGTTTGAAGTTGATGAACTAGCATTTATTGATGGTGGTAGACCATCTACAGAAGATGCTATTGTTCAATTTGATGCGGGTGTTGCAGCATCTTCTGGTTCTGGTGTATTGCCACACGTTGTTATTGATGCTACAGGATCTACCATCACAACATTTACAATTCCTATTGGATCAATACAAGACAAAGATTTCCAAGATATTGCTGAAAATGCAGGTGCAGGAGATGGTATTCCTGATCTGGTGAACACTTCTACTGATTTTGAAAATCAAATTAGTCTTGATGGTGGAATCTTTAGTTCACTTTATGGTATTGAAGAGACACAAGGTGGTACTAACACAACTCTATTCCAAGTTGGTGACAGCATTAAAGACGCTGATATTCCATTCAAGTATGCAACTGTTATTGAGGCAGGTGGACTCTCTGATGGTGTATCACATCCTGCTATCCTAAATATCACATTAGATGTCTCATCAGGTAACAGTCAAAACTTTAGTGTTAATGAGGTTGTGACTGGATCAATATCTGGAGTCAGAGGTACGGTTGTATCTTGGACACCTGCAACTGGTCTCTTAGTTGTTAAGGACATCATACCTTATAATACAGGTAATGTTAACGTTGGTATCGGTGGATTGTTATATGAGTTTTCTTCTAAGAACACTATTATTGACTTTATTATTGCAAATCCAGGAACAAACTATACTGGAGTCCCAACAATAGCAATCGAGAATACTGGTGATATTCAAGCAACTGGTACTGTTGTAATGACAACTGCAGGAGACCAAGTTGCATCAATCACCATTAATAATGGAGGGTATGGAATCCCTCAAACGGTAGATGGCACCTACAATCTTCACCCAACTGTAACATTTACAAATGCGAGTGGTGATACTACAGGTGCAAACGCTGCAGCACAAGCAGTGTTGGGTGGCGAGAACCTTACTGGAAATGGCGGTGCCTCTTATAGAATTAAGGGTATTGAGTATTCTACAGTTGTTCGTTCGTAACTACGATAAATAAACAGGAGGACAATAGTACCTAGCAAATGGCAGCCCTACTTACTGATCAGTTTAGAATATTTTCTGCGAAAAAGTTCATCAAGGCACTCGAAGGTCCTGATTCGACCCAGAGTGACGATGTAGCAGGTGCAACGAGAGATCGTTTGTATTTGTTTATTGGAAGACCGCAACCTTGGGATAATGAGAACTCACCGCCTCAGGCAGTGGACTCTTTCTCAGAGTTTTCTGGTTCTTATGACGACATGGTGTCGATGAAACGTGTCCTCGCTTCAGATACCGTTCAAGTTTGTCGTAGAATTGACTGGGTTTCTCCAGAACAAACTACTGGTGGATTGGGTTTTACTTATGACATGTATCGTCATGACTATTCCCCATCAAAGACTGCTGCATCTGGTGCTACTAAACTCTATGATTCTGATTTTTACGTTGTAAACTCTCAGTATCAAGTATACAAATGTATCTACAATGGTACATCTCCTTCAGATCCAAATGGTAAACCTAGTACAGTTGAGCCTACTGGCACTAGCACTAGTATCATTACAACAGGTGATGGTTATCGTTGGAAGTATATGTACACTATCCCCGTTGCTAGTGTTCTTAAATTCTTCTCTAACGACTACATGCCTGTCTTCACAAACGCTGCAGTCCAAACCAACGCAGTTGCAGGTGAAGTCGATACTGTTGTTATTAATGCTGCAGGTTCTGGTTACAACAACGGAACATACGATAACGTAGCGATCAACGGTGACGGAACTGGTGGTCGTGTTTCTATTGTTGTTGACGGTGGTAAAGTTATCTCTGCCACGGTGACATCTGGTGGTACTGGATATACATTCGGTAAAATCACCATTGATAATATCACTGGTATCGGTACTGGTACTGGTGGACAAGTTGACGTTATCTTGCCTCCTCCTGGTGGGCATGGTGCAGATGCTGTTACAGAAATCGGTGCCTTTAGGGTTATGATTAACGCTAAACTCTCATACGATGAGGGTGCGGGTGACTTCCCTGTTGATAATGACTATCGTCGTATCGGTCTTATCACAAACCCACTTAAATTTGGTACATCGGAACTTATCTCTGACTTGACGATCTCTGCTGCTAAAGCAGTTATCTTCGCTCCTACATTCCAAGGTAACTACGTTCCTGATGAGATCATCACACAAACACGAGTTGTTGGTGGAACCAACGTTACTGCTCGTGGAAGAGTGATTTCTTGGAATGCTACAACTAAACTTCTGAAGTATTATCAGAACGCAGTTGACGGTATCTTCCCAGAAGTTACTGGTACACAGAATGAGTTTGACGGTTCTAACGTAATCAGTGGTGCAACCTCTGGTGCTGCAGGACAACCCGACGTCAACTTCCCTGCTGTTCCCAACTCATCTTCTAGAACTATCAACAACACAGAATATGATCTGGGTATGAAGTTCAACAACGGTTATGCAAAACCCGAAGTTGCTTCAAACACTGGTCAGGTTGTGTACATAGATAATAGGAGATCAATTAGTCGTGCTAACGACCAAGTAGAAGACATCAAAATCGTAATCGAGTTCTAATGGCACAAAACACCAATCTAAACGTCACCCCATACTACGACGATTTCGATAAAACGAAAAACTTTTATCGAGTGCTATTTCGTCCTGGGTTCCCAATCCAAGCACGAGAACTAACGACTCTGCAGTCTATTATGCAGAATCAGGTAGAGAACGTAGGTTCGCATCTTTTCAAAGATGGATCCATGGTTATCCCTGGTCAAGTCGGTTATGATCTAAACGTAGACGCTATCCAGTTACAAGAATCATTCTTGGGTGCTGATGTTGAGTTGTATAGAACTCAACTGAATGGAAAGATCATTGAGGGTCTTACTTCTGGTGTAAAGGCAAAAGTATTATTCAGTATCTCTTCTGCAGATTCATCGAAAGGTTATATTACACTCTACATTAAATATATTGAATCTGGTGGAACACAAAATACTCAACAGACATTTTCAAATAATGAACAGTTAATCACTGATACTGAGATTACGTTCGGTACAACTTTGATTGAGGTTGGTTCTCCCTTCGCTCAATTACTTCCTACTGCTGCATTACAACAAGGTTCAGTAGCATATATTCAAGAAGGTGTATACTTCATCAGAGGATTCTTTGTTGACGTACAATACCAATACTTACTATTAGATCAGTATGGAAGCAACCCCTCCTATCGTATCGGACTTGATATTCAAGAATCCATTATTACTCCAGAGGATGACCTTAGTCTCAATGATAACGCTGCTGGAACAAGTAACTATGCTGCTCCTGGTTCTCATAGATTTAGAATCACCACAAAATTAGTTAAGAAACTTCTAACTGATGACGCTGATAAAGATTTCTTAGAACTATTAAGAATCAATAATAGTAAAGTTGAGAAACTTGTTGATAGAAGTGCATATGATGAATTAGAAAGATCTATGGCAACCAGAACCTTTGAGGAATCTGGTGACTATGTTGTTAAAGATTTCAAGATTACTGCTAGAGAAAATCTTGATGATGGTTTTAACAATGGTGTATATGAATCTGGATCTACAACTGCTCAAGGTAATGTTGCAGCAGAAAGATTATATTCTATTGAGTTTGGTCCAGGAACTGCATATGTTAGAGGATACAGAGTTAAGACTCTATCTCCAACATACGTTGACTTAGAAAAACCAAGAGAAACTAACTCAGCACAGAACACTATTATTCCATTTGAGATGGGTAATAATGTTATTGTCAATAATATTCACGGTTTCCCTAATGCTACAGGTTCATCTCTTGCCAATGCATATCAAACTATTGAATTAAGGGATACTTATACAGCAACTCCAGGACAGCAATCAGGTAACATTATTGGTTTTGCAAGACTTGCTGCGATTGAGCATACTTCTGATGGTGATAATACAACCTTTGGAGATGCTGATGATACTTACAATGTCAACTTGTTTGACATTCAGATGTTTACTATTTTAGAATTAGCATCCTCTGTTAATATTTCAGCGGGTTCTCTTCTTGTTGGTGCAACTTCTGGTGCAAGAGCATATCTTGTAGATGCAATTAGTGGAAGTGATCATATTAAATGTTATCAAGTTGAAGGTTCTTTCACTGTTGGTGAAATGGTTACCGTTGATAATTTGAATGTTGATACTATCGAAGTTGTTCATAGTTTTTCATTCTCTGATACCAGACAAATTGTTTCTAGAGATGAAAGCACAAATGCTACAGAATTTACTTCTGACATTATCTTAAGTGACATTCAAGTTATTCAAGGTAGTACATTCACTTATGATGCAACAGGTGGTTCTGAAAAGATTACTGGTTCACAATCAAACTTTGCTTTAGATTTAAAACCTGGTGATAGAATCTTCTTTAATGGAACTCAATATGTTGAAGTAGATAAAGTTAATCCAACTTCACTAACTGGTTCTCAAGTTTCCACAATCTTTAATTACGCTGCACAAACAGTTAATGTAACTCCTGGTCCTGGTGGTGCTGCTCCTTCTGCAGGAACTTATACCGCATTGCTTAGACAGCGTTCTAAGTTGAATAACATTGAGAATGCAAATCTCTTAAGTGAGATGCCTAAGAAGTATATCAAGAGTATTTCTGACGAATCTATGATCGTTAGAAGAACTTTTGACGCACAGACCGTTGCTTCTAACTCTATTTCTATTACTCTCCCTGAGAATGAACAGTTCCAAGCAATTTCAGATACAAACTATACCTTCACCGTACTTGCAGGTTCAAATAGCACTCACCCTGTCGGTGATCAGATCACTATCAATACTACCAACTCTGGTGCTATTGGTTATACCACGTTCACCAGTTCTGATAGGACAACTATTCAGATTGATAACTTAACTAACATTACTTCGATTAAAGTTACTGCAACTATCTCGAAGAACGTGACTCAGAGAAAAACAAAATCTGGTCAACAGATGTTTGTTCTTAAAGTTAATAAGACAGTAGAAAATCTTGATAAGCAAAATTATAATTTAACATATTCAAATCTATACGGAACAAGAATTCAAGACAGAGATCTATCTCTTGGTCTTGTAGACTGCTACAGATTACACGCTGTATATGAGTCTAATGATGACAATGATCCTGTTCTTCCTTCTGTAACTCTGGTTGAACCTACTTTCTTTGCTACAGGCACTATCGTTACTGGTAGAACTTCTAAAGCAAGAGCAAAAGTTGTTGCATTCAGCTCAGGTACTTTGAAACTAAGTCTTGTTTATATTAGTGGCACACTACAGTCAGGTGAAACCATTGATGGTTTTGACAGTAATGGAACTGCTATTAGTGCAATCATTAACGATAGTGTTGGATCTGTTATCGCAGGATCTAAAGTTATCACTGACAATTATTTCTTAGAAGTAAATCAGACTGGTTTCATTTACGATATCTCTAAGATCACTCGTAAAAAAGGTGTAGCAACTCCTATCAGAAAAGTTCTGATGGTGATTGATTACTATACACACTCTGCAACTGGTGATTACTTCGGTGGTCAATCATATCTTGATACAGCATATACCGATATTCCATTCTTTAAAACAACCTACCTTGCAGATTTCTTAGACTTTAGACCTGGTTGTAAGAATCTTTATAGTGGTACTGGTACAGTAGCATCTCCTGCTTTTGTTAACTGTTCTACATTTGACTTTAAGTCAAGAGTATTCAATGTATCAGGTACACCAAATGCTACTATCTTTGATGTTCCTAAGATTCAAAGTGATTTCCGTTGTGATTTTGACTGGTTCTTACCTAGAATTGATAAAGCATTCTTAACACCTGCAGGTGAATTCCAACTTATTAAAGGTAAATCTTCTGAGTTACCTAAGGAACCTGACGATCTTAAAGATGGTATGCTTCTAGCAACCATGTCTCATAAACCATATGGTTTTGACCCTGAGACTGATATTGTCATCACTAGATCAGATAACAGACGTTACACCATGCGTGACATCGGTGGTATTGAACGTAGGTTAGATCAAGTTGAATACTATACTTCACTCAACATGCTTGAGTCTGACACATTCAATACTAAGATTATTGATGCTGACGGAAAGGATAGATTAAAGAATGGATTCATTGTAGATGATTTCTCTGATCACAGTAAGTCTGAAACTTCACATGAAGATTTTGCTTCTTCATTAGACTTTGCATCTGGAGAATTACATTCCTCTCATTATACAACTAACGTTCCTTTAGAAGTCAATACAACATTATCTAATAATTATCAGAAGACGGGACCAATTATCACTCTTCCATATTCTGAGTTGACTATCATCAACCAACCATATGCTTCTAGAGTTGAGAACATCAACCCATTCAACGTATTCACATATATTGGACGTATCGATCTAACTCCTGCATCTGATGACTGGTTGGAAACTCAAAGATTACCTCAAAGAGTTACACAGATTGAAGGTGATTTTGAAGCAGTATCCTCTGAACTTAGAGTTGACCAGAATGGTTTTGCTCCTATTCAGTGGAACGCATGGAGAGATCAATGGACTACAAGTAGAACTATTGGATCTAGAGTTACTAGAAACTCCTTCTGGTTAGAGATGGACCGTGGTAGATCTCCTAATCCTGGTGTTTGGGGTGGTCGTGGTATGCGTCGTGTTAATAGAACAGAAACTCTACTTACTACCACTAGACAAACTAGATCTGGTATTCGTTCCAGAGTTATTCCTAGAATTGACAGACAATCTCTTGGTGATAGTGTTGTTTCCTCTACTGCTATTCCTTGGATTAGATCTAGAAACGTTAAGGTTAATGTTGAAAGACTGAAACCCAGAACTCGTTTCTATTCCTTCTTCGATGGTAAGAAAGTATCTGATTATTTCACTCCTAAGTTGATTGAACTTATCAAGAACCCTTCTACTGATGCCCGTACAAACTCCACACCTTTCATTCCTGGTGAAACGGTAAGAGGACAGAATAGTGGTTGTGTATTGAGAGTTGCAAACCCTGATGATTTATATGTAAACAATCCATATGATGATACAGTGATGGCAACATCATATGCTTCTACTACTGCATACTTGAACATTGATACCGATGCATTAGCATCTAATGCTGTTGGTCAGTTCTATGGTAATATTCAAGTTGGTGAAGTGTTAGTTGCTGATTCTGGTGCTAGAGCAGTTGTTAAAGATCGTCGTCTTGTTTCAGACCGTTTTGGTAAGATGCAAGCATCATTCTTTATTCCTCCTGCTTCTGTTGATACTAACCCCCGTTGGGCAACAGGTACTAGAACTGTCAGACTTTCTACTTCCGATACCGATTCACGTCTTGCAGGTGCAGTTGCATCTTCTGCTGAAGCAGAATACGAAGCAAGTGGTACATTGAACAGAGTTCGTGAGAACGTTCTTGCTGTTAGAAATGCTGAAATTGTTCGTGACACTGTTAACCAGACTAGAAACTTCAATACAATCAGAACTGAAACCAGACAGATTGGTTGGTATGACCCTCTCGCTCAGTCCTTTATTTCTGATGAAGAAGGTGGTGTGTTCTTGACATCTGTCGAAGTATATTTCTTCAAGAAAGATACAAACATTCCTGTATCCATGCAGGTTAGAACCATGGAAAATGGATATCCTACCACAAGTATCCTACCTTTCTCTGATGTAACTTTAGAACCATCTCAGATTCAGTTATCTGAAACTGCTGCTGTTGCAACTAAGTTTACATTCAAAGCACCCGTTTATATTCCACAGTCGATTGAACATTGTTTTGTTCTTCTTTCTGACTCTAATGAATATCAAATCTGGATTTCCAGAATGGGTGAGATTGATGTTACTGGTGACAGAACTATCTCTGAGCAACCATATGCAGGTGTGCTGTTTAAATCACAGAACGCATCTACATGGACTGCTGACCAGTATGAAGACTTGAAGTTTAAAGTCAATAGAGCAGAGTTTGATACCTCTGGGTTATCTACCGTGACATTAAATAATGCTCCTCTTGATATTGGTAATGGTGGTAAGTTGAACTTACAAGCAGATCCAGTTCAGACATTTATTCCTGAGATTGATCTTGTTCTTAACTCTACTACACTTCCATACACTGTTGGTGCTAGAATCTATCAGAAGACTACTCTTGCTCAAGGTACTATTGCCAAGAGAACTGTAACTACTGGTGGAGTTATCCTAACGGTTAAAGATATTACTGGAACATTTGCTGCAGGATCTAATACTGGTGGTGTAATCTCAAATAGAATTGTATCATCTAAGACCACTGCAACAATGGTTGTGAGTGGTGCATCTGGTGACTTCACAGTTGGTGAAACAATCACTGGTAACTCTGCTACTGCTCCTACTGCTGAAGTTGTATCTTGGACTGCAGGATCAAACACATTAACATTGAGTTTCGTCTCTACCGATTTTGTAACATCTCCTGCTGAAACTATCACTGGAGGTTCATCTTCTGTTACTGCAACTGTTTCATCCGTAACTTATTCTGGAGATGCTATTGAAGCATCAGCAGTTAGTGATGGATATCCTACTGCAACTCCAACTTATTCCACTTCTCAGAGGAAGGTTCGTATTGCACATAGTAATCACTGTATGCATAGTTCTGCAAACAATGTTATTATTTCTGGAATCAAATCTGAAGTATCCCCAACTTACTTAACTGCTGCTATCTCAGCATCTGATACATCTCTGAATGTTAATGATGCTTCTGCATTCCATACAATTATTAATGGTGCTACTATCAGTTCTACGGTTAAGGGTTATGCAAGAATTATTAGTGATGCAGGAACTGAGATTGTTTCTTACACTGCTATCTCAGGTGATTTCCAAACCATCACTTTAAGTGAAAGAGGACTTGATGGAACAACTGCAGTATCTCACGTTGATGAGTCTATAGTTGAGTGTTATAACCTTGATGGTATTCCTCTGATTGAAATTAACAAGACACATAATGGTATCCTCAATCCAACCCTTGATACTTATGAAATCGCTACCAGTTCTATTGGTAGACTTGGTATTAGATCTGGCGGTTTTGGTGCAGTTGCAACTCAAAATGTTCAATATGATATCTTGGTCCCACAGATTGAGAGAATGTTGTTACCTGAGACAGGTATTACTGCTAGAATCAATGGTATTAGTGGTACATCAATTAATGATGGTAACACTAGATTGCAAGAATCGTTCTCTAACGATGGCGTATTCTCCGATATCATCTTAAGTGAGGATAATTTATTATCTGCTCCTCAGTTAATTTGCTCTAGTATTAATGAATCTAGTGAACTTGCGGGTGCTAAGTCCTTTAGATTGGATCTAACACTTACAAGTAATAAAGGAAACGTATCACCTCTAATTGATACAGACAGAATGTCAATGACTACTGTTATGAATAGGATTAATAGTCCTGCTAATCCTAATACTGCTAAGTTAAGTGTTGGTGATTTACATGATGCAGTGTACATTACTCGCTCTGCTGATCTTGTTAATCCATCTGGTGCTATTAAAGTTCTGTTCACAGGATACCGTCCTGCAAACACTTTCATTAAGGTCCTATATAGAGTACGTCCAACTGGTTCTACCGATCCAATCGAAACATTTGGATTTGAGTTCTTCCCTGATGCGGGTGCAAATGTACCTCCTACTACAGAGAAGACGATATTCAAAGATTATGAATATGAAGTATCTGGTTTGAATTTTGATCAATATCAAATCAAGATTGTATTCACATCACCGAACCAGTCTTTAACTCCGATCCTTCAAGACTTGCGAGCAATCGCCCTTGCTGTATAATGTATCAACCCGTAAAAGGAAAAGAAAATTGGTTTAGGGATTCCCAATCGGGATCCTTTAACTGTGCCGATCAAGATACTTATCAAAAGTATATGCTCGCACATTCAGCAAGCAAAAGAACAAAAGAGGATTTTGCTACTTTACAAAATGAAGTTTCTGAGTTAAAATCAGACATGAGTGAGATCAAATCACTTTTACTAACGTTAGTCCAAAAATCTGATTAAATTATGACCACATCAGCACCTGTTGAAAAAGTGTCTCAAGAGGAGATGCTTAAGCAGTTCAAAGAACAATATGCAGGATTCATTAAAGAGAACCAAGAACTCTCTGCTAAAATTAAACAGAATGAAGTCCAAGCACTGAAACTTCAAGGGGCAATCGAAACCCTAGAATACTACGGTGCAGGGGGTGAACCCGAAACAATGTCACATCCTCCCGACGAAGAAACTGAAGAGTAATTATAGGGGGTTCATAAAGAACCCCTTTTTACTAGCATAAATAACTTGGAAGCATAAACCGTATAGAGTTGTCCTAACAAAATGGCAAATAGAATTCAGTTAAGAAGAGGGGGTGCTCAGGAATGGGCAAACTCAAACCCAACCCTTGCTCAAGGTGAACTTGGCATTGAACTAGACACTGGTCGATTTAAGATTGGTGATGGTGTCACTGCATGGAATACCTTGCGGTATGAACGTCCTGTCGAATCAACGTCTAATACTGCCAACACTCTTGTACAAAGAGATGCTGACGGTAACTTTGCTGCAGGTACGGTAACTGCAACTCTTATTGGTAACTCTTCTACTGCTGCACGTCTTGCTTCAACTAGACAAATTCAACTCTCTGGTGACGTACAAGCATCTGGTGTATTTGACGGTTCACAAAACCTCAACTTAACTTCTTCTATCAGTCTTATCTCTACATTACCACATTATGATGGTACTGATACTGCTACAGGAACTTATACAAAGGTAACTGTAGACGCAAAAGGTAGAATTACAAATGCTTCAAACCCAACAACTCTTGCAGATTATAATTTAAACGGAACCGTTGAAGGTTCATCTGCTCAACCATATGACTTAGACCTTGTTTCTATTGCAGGTCTTACTACCACTGGTTTAATTTCTAGAACTTCTGGTGGTAATATGCAGACCAGAACTATTGCAGGTACTGCAGGTAGAATTGCTATTACCAATGGTGGTGGTATTAGTGGAAACCCAACAATCGATATTATTGCGACTCCTGTAACAGCAGGTAATTATAATACGGAATCCCTGACATCCGTAAATGCTGTTGGTTCTAGTTCAGAACCCTTTGGTACAGAGACAGTTAACGCAGTCAAATTTACAGTTGACGACAGAGGTCGTCTAACAAGTGCTACAAATGTACCTATCGCTACCGCAACAGAAGGTAGTAAGTACGCTAACTATGCAGCAGGTACTACTTACGTTAGATATGATATCATTCAAAATGCCTCAAAGGTCTACCAGGCAATCACTGGTATTGCTGCGGGGCAAGGTGCTCCTACTCATGCTTCTGGCGACTCTGGCGGGTGGAGATATCTCGCTGCCGAGGCAACGGAGCAAAAAGGTCTTGCATCCTTTGCACAAGAAGACTTTGACGTTGACAGCAACGGACATGTTACAATTTCTGCCCAAGGTGTAGATAATAATCAATTACAGAATAATAGAGTTGGTTTCGCTGATGGTAATACATTAGAAACTTTTGAACTCGATCAAGAACTTACAGCAACATCTGGTTACAGAGGATTCAACTATCTAAATTATGTTAAGGTTAATGACACTAGTGGTAACCTACTGTTTGGCGCAAATAATACGGGGGACAGCGGAGCTGGCGAAGTTGATATCAATGTCCGTACCGTTATATCTGATCCTGATATTCTTCTTGATGGAGCAACTGCTCAACAGATTGATAAGACTGGGGATGGAAACCTCAATATTGAACTAACTCAGAATACTGCAACTAATAGAAACTTTACTGTTGCTTCTACAAACGCAGGTTCTGGTACTAGCACACTAACACTAACAGCAGAAGACGTTGTTGATATCGATGCATCTGCTGCTACTGGTAAAGTTCATGTTGAAGATGCGAGATTCCAAGACAATTATATTGCAACTTCTAATGCTACCATGCACCTTGATCCAGGTGATGATCGAGCAATCACTGGATTAGTTCGTGTTCATGGAGACTTACAAGTAGATGGAACAACTACAACAGTTAATAGCACGGTTACGACCGTTGATGATCCCATTATCACTCTTGGTGGCGATACTGCTCCTTCTAGTGATGACAATAAAGATCGTGGAGTTGAATTCAGATATTACGACTCTCAAGCAAGAGTTGGATTCTTTGGTTACGACGATTCTTACACAGACCTTGGAGGACATGTCGGAGGATTTACGTTTTTACACGACGCCACAAATACTTCAGAAGTATTTACAGGAACAGCGTCTGGTATAATCGGTGGTAACTTAAAACTTACTACAAACACAAACTCTACCTCTAATACTACTGGTGATCTGGTAGTTGCAGGTGGTGCAGGTATTGGTCAGGATGTTAATATTGGTGGTCTGTTAGATGTTGACAGCACACTTCGTATTCATAGCACTTCTCGTTTTGATGACAATGTTGTCTTACAGGGTGCTTCTAAGACATTACAATTAAACAATGGATCTGGAACTACTAAAGTTGAGTTCCAATCTACAACTGGTAATGGTTCTCTTGCAGGTATCTTAGATGTAACTGGTAACTTTAACGTTAACACTAACAAGTTTAACGTTGTTGCTGCTTCTGGTAACACATCTATTGCAGGTACATTGGGTGTTACAAACATTGCTACCTTCTCTAATGATATCGATGCAAACGGTAACGTTGCAATCGCAGGTAATATTCACTCCGAAAGCACAAACGATATTACCACTGCGAAGAACGGAACTACTGGTACTTGGGAGATTCAATCTAATGACTATGGTTCACTAAGAGTTGATGGTGGTGCATACATTGCAGGTTCTGCTCTGATCGATGGTACGTTACACGTCAACGGTCCTCTTGAGATTAAGGATAGTGCGACAGAGACTGAATCTAGATTGAACTGGTTGAGAGTCAGATACAGAGGTCGTTTCGGTGACACTTATCAGGCATCTCCTTCCTATGCATCTCATAACTTCTCCACCTTAAAGGCACATGGTGGTGCAGGTATTATGAAATCCCTGTACGTTGGTGCTACAGGATCAGGAGAGAGATTCTCAGTTGGTAAAAAGAACTCTGGTGATAGTGAGAAGTTCACTGTTATTGGTGCAACTGGTGATACAACTATTGAAGGTACACTGACTGTTAATGATAACGTAAACTTCAACGGTACTCTCGATGTTGACGCAGACTTTGCGGTTAGAAATGGAACGACTGATAAGTTCTTCGTTGATAACGTAACTGGTAATACTAATATTGAAGGCACGCTGACTGCTGATGGTCACACTGAGTTGAACTCTACACTTAACGTAGATAGCAATACAACTCTTGGTGGCACACTGACTGTTGCTAACAATACTGAGATTAACGGCACCTTAGACGTTGACGCTAACTTTGCTGTTAGATCTGGCACAACTGATAAGATGACTGTTGCCTCTTCCACAGGTAACATTGCAACTGATGGTACTCTGGTTGTTCAAGGTCAGACAACTATTAATGATTCACTTATCCTCAACGCTGCTAACGAAGAGTTTGCAGTTCAGAATGGTTCTGGAGTAGATAAGTTTACTGTTGATAGTGACAATGGTAATACTATCATTGCAGGTGAAACAACGATTGGTGGTGCTACTCAAATCAATAATACTGTTGGCATTTCTAACGTTACTACAATCACTAGAAATACCCAACAAACTCTTTCTGGATCTTATTCTGCTGATGGTGCATTCCGTCTCAGTGGTGGTGCAGGTATTGCTAAGAACCTTGCTGTTGGTGAAGGATTGAGAGTTTATGGTGGCACTGAATTAACTGGTGCATTAGATCTTAATAGTAGTGCTGATATTTCTGGAGGTTTGGTAACTCACGATAATGTTACTGTCACAGCAGATAATAAGTTCTTCAAAGTTCAAAATGGTTCTGGTGTAGATAAGTTTACAGTTGATACTGATAATGGTAATGTTGTATCACAAGGTCAACTAACTGTTGTAGGCGACACAGCATTACAATCTGATCTTGTTGTTACTGGAAACCTTACCGTTAATGGTACAACTTCTACTATTAACAGCACTGTCACTACAATCGATGATCCTATCATCACCGTTGGTGGCGACACTGCACCTTCATCTAACGATGGTAAAGATCGTGGTGTTGAATTCCGTTACTTTGATGGTTCTGCCAAACTCGGTTTCTTTGGTTTTGACAGATCCTCTTCAGAATTTGCACTCTTAACTAGTGCAAGTAACTCCTCTGAAGTATTCACTGGTACTGACGGTGCATTAAGAATTGGTTCTATCCATGTCACTGGTGCAGGTACATCTGTTGACATTGATAATAACTTAAATGTTGATGGAACTGCAACTGTTGATGGTCAGATTATCTCTCAGGTATCATCTGGTCCTGCTCTTGTCATTCCAACAACTGATAAAATTAATAATCTTAACGCAGATTTACTAGATGGTATGACAACTGCGACTGCTGCAACAGTCTCTACAGTTGTTAATCGTGATGCATCTGGTGACTTTGCTGCTAATCAAATTACTGCTGCTTCTGGCACAGGTTCGGGTGCAGGTTTCTTAGGAAACGCATCTACTGCTGACGCTTGGAAGACTGCTAGAACATTCACCCTTGCAGGTGTTGTTCAAGGTTCTGTATCTGTAGATGGAAGTTCTGCTCCTACTATCAATACAACGTTTGTTGATGCTGATAGCACTGGTCTTGCTGCCATGTCTGGAACAGGATATGTCGTTCGTACAGGAACTGGAACTTATGCCCAAAGAACTCTCCAAGTCACCGCTTCCTCAGGAATTACCCTTACTAATGCTAATGGTGTTTCTGGTAATACTACAATTAACGTTGCTAGTGCGAGTAGTAACTCTGCTAACAACCTAGTAATTAGAGACGGATCTGGTAACTTTGCTGCTAACATTATTACTGCTGCATTAGTAGGTAATGTAACTGGTCAGGTATCTGACATCTCAAATCATGACACTGGTGATCTTACTGAAGGATCTAACCTTTACTTTACTAACGAAAGAGTTGATGACAGAATCAATGCTCTGTTCGTTGCAAGCACTGGTATCACTAGAGTTTATGATGATACAAATAATACATATACACTCTCGGTCACTCAGTCCGATATCAATACCGATAACGTAACTGAAGGATCTTCAAACCTCTTTACTACTGCTGCAAGAACCAGAACTCACTTCACATATGGCAAAGGTGTAAAACTTACCTCTGCTGACTTGGCGATTGACTTTACTGAGTTTAACACAGGAGATATTACTGAAGGATCTAACCTTTACTACACTGACGAAAGAGTTGATGATAGAGTAAATGCTCTTATCACAGCAGGAACTGGTATTACTAAGGCATATAACGATGCTGCGAATACATACACACTGACTGTAACTCAAGCAGATATTGATACTGATAACGTAACTGAAGGATCAAGCAACCTGTTCACCACTGCTGCTCGAACAAGGACACACTTTACTTACGGAACAGGTATTGAGTTGTCTGGTAGTGGTGAACTATCTGTTACTCAAGCAGATATCAATACTAGCAACATCACTGAAGGTAGCAAACTCTTCTATACTGATGCACGTTTTGATACACGTCTTGCTGCTAAGACTACTGCAAACCTTACTGAAGGATCAAACCTCTACTTTACTAACGCCCGTGCTGATGCCCGTGTTGCTGCTGCAACTGGTGCAAACCTCAGTCTTGCTGCTAAGTCTACTAGTGATCTTAGTGAGGGTACAAACCTTTACTATACAAATGCTAGGGCAGACGCTCGTGTCGCTCTGCAGACTGGTGGTAACCTCGATCTTTCTGAGAAGACTACTACAAACCTTGCAGAAGGAACTAACCAGTACTACACTGAAGCAAGAGTTCAAGCAAAACTTGATAATGCGTATGAGCAACTAAGAGCAATGTTAACTAACCTTGCAACTAGCACTACTCTGACTTTGAACTTGTCTGGTGATCCTACTCCTGGTGCAGTTGTTACCACTGGTGTTAGCGTCGGTGGTGGTGGAGGATTCTCTGCTGCTACTGGAGTTGCAACCTCTGGTGCTGCATCTGGTGCAACTGGATTGACTGTTGACACCACAGTCGATGCTGATGGAAACATCACTGCTGCTGCAGTTAATGCAGGTGGTAGTGACTATCTGATCACAGATACAGTTACAATCACTAACGCCAATGCAGGTAAAGTATTGTCGTTCAACTTGGCAACCTTGACAGGTGGATCAAATTATGTTACAGGAACTGCTCTAGCAACGACTGGAGGTTCTGGATCTGCAAGTTTGGTTGTAAATATTACTGCATCCGCAGGTGCAATTACCAACGTTACTATCAATGACGGTGGAACTGGTTATGCTGTTGGTGAGACAATCACTATTGTTCAACCAACTGGTCTTGATGGATCAAACCCAGGATCAGGTGGTACAGTGAATACTGCTACCGTTGCAACTAATGCAACTCTAACTCTTACTGACATCACAACGATGGAAGTTGGAGCAACCGTTACTGGTGCTACTTCTGGTACCACAGGTGTTATCACTGCCCTTGGAACTAACCAAGTCACTGTTGATAATGTTGACGGATTCTTCAAGAAAGGAGAAGTCGTCAGTGCTAATGATGTTACCGCCTTGACCATATCCTCATTCAGTTAATAAGTTATGTCTGCTACTAGACCCGCAAGTAAAACAGAACTAAAGAACTATGCTCTTCGTAGATTAGGATTTCCTACGATTGACATCAACGTTGCCGATGAGCAACTAGATGATTTAATCGAAGAGGCAATCGACTACTACCAAGAGTATCACTACAATGGTAGTTACAAAACCTTTATGAAAATTGAGGTGACTGATGCTATCAAAACTGCAGCACAAGGAACTACACAAGCAGGTGGTAGTGCTTGGTTTGAGCAAAACAATTATGTTGATCTGCCACCTGGAACTTTAGGTGTAAACCATGTGTATTCTCAGATCGGTGCGTCAAGTATCGTTCCTGGAAATATCTTTAACATCAAGTATCAGATCTTTTTGAATGACATCTATGCTATGACGCATGGACACATTCTACATTACTTCTTAACTTCACAGTATCTTGAGACTCTTGACTGGGTTACTAACTCACAAAGAGATCGTAGAGTTCGATTTAATGAGCATCAAGGTAGATTATATCTTGATATGGATTGGGCAGATTTGACAGCGGGTGATTTTCTATTAGTTGAAATGTCATTAAGGCAAGATCCTACAACATATACAAACATGTTTAACGACAACTGGTTGAAGGATTATGTCGAAGCATTATTTCAACAGCAATGGGGAAGGAACCTAAGTAAGTATGATGGTATTCAAATGCTTGGCGGTGTTACCTTAAATGGTAGACAAATTTTAGATGATGCTAGTCAATTCAAGAAAGATCTTGAAGAACAGATTAGATCAACATATGAACTTCCACCTTTAGACTTGGTAGGGTAAACCGAAATGGCAATCTCCAACACTCCCGCACAGGATTATGTACAATCAGACTATAGCAATAGTGCAAGACTGAACATTAACGGTTCTGCACAAGAGCAAAAGTTCATTGAAAATCTTATTGTAGAAACTATTGAAATTTATGGGCAAGATATTTACTATGTTCCGAGAACGATTGTCAACAAAGATACAGTCTTTGGAGAAGACTCGGATTCAAAATTTGAAAGCGCGAAACCTATCCGAGCATATGTCAATAATGTTGAAGGATGGGAAGGGCAAGGTGAGTTACTTAGCAAATTTGGAGTCCGTATCGAAGACAAGACAACTTTTATATTCTCCCGTGAAAAATTTAAAGAGCATGTTGACGACTCTACAACGCTTAACGTCGAAGGAAGACCGAACGAAGGGGATTTAATCTGGTTCCCAGTAACCAAACACCTGTTCTCAATTACATTTGTAGAAGCAGAGAAACCTTTCTACCAATTAGGTAAAGGTTATGTTTGGGAATGTCAGTGTGAACTCTTTGAATTCAGTGATGAGGAAATTAATACTGGTATTACAGATCTGGATGCTATCGAGACTGCGTTCGCAAATGCGATTACAGTTGGTCTGGTAGCAGGAGGATCTGGTACATTTACAGCAGGTGAAACTGTAACTGGTGGTACATCCAATGTTACTGCTGAAGTTAAGTCATTTGACTCTGGTACTAGGACTCTTATTGTTATCAATCGTTCTGGTACGTTCTCAGTCCCTGAGACGATCACAGGAGGCACTAGCAGCGCATCTTGGACAACTGCTACATATAATACAATCAATAATACTAACTCAGAGTTTGATCAGAATAATGACTTTGAGACTTTAGATAATGATATTATCGACTTCACCGAAACAAATCCATTCGGAACGGTCGGATCTGTAACTGATGGAACAATCTAATGTTAGGAAACTACTCATACCACGAAATATTCAGAAAGACTATTGTTGCGTTTGGAACTTTATTCAACAATATCGAACTTCGTCGTCAAGATGAAGTGATGAAGGTGCCTTTGGCATATGGTCCAAAAGATAAGTTCCTGGCGCGTCTAGACCAAGTACCTGACCCTACAAACAAACGGGTTCAAATTACTCTACCCCGTATCGGGTTTGAGATCACTGGTGTTAATTACGATAGTGCTAGAAAGGTAGCACCTACACAGAAAATTAAAATCGCAAGTTCAAACACAAAAAACAAAAATGTGTTTATGCCTGTGCCATATAATATTGGTTTTGAGTTGGCAATCATCTCCAAGAATCAAGAAGATGGTTTGCAAATCTTAGAACAAATCTTACCAGTATTCCAACCTCATTATAATCTTGCAGTTAAGTTACTGCCTGAGATGAGTGAAATTAGAGATATCCCTGTTGTACTAAACAATATTGAGTATGAAGATTCCTACGAGGGAGACTTCTCACAACGTAGAGCAATCATCTATACATTATCCTTTACTGCAAAGACATACCTATACGGTCCTGTTACAGAGTCCAAGGTTATCAAGAAGTCAAGCGTCGATTACTACTCGAATACAGACGTCAACAAAGCACCAAGAGAAGTACGTTATCAGGCAACACCTCAGTCTATTCAAGACAGAGATGGAGTCGTTGTTACAACTCTATCTGCTGCTGCTGATACTAATGATAACTTGATTGCAGTTGCTGATGCAAGTGGTATTGCTAAGTCTGATAATATCTACATTGGCACTGAGTTGATGAGAGTCACTAAAGTATCAGGTACAAGTCTATCTGTTCTTAGAGCACATGAAGGAACTACTGCAGGTGCACATGCTAGTGGTGCTAACGTATTCAAGGTAGATCAGGCAGATCACGATCTTATAGATAGTGATGATGACTTTGGTTTCGGTGAAATGAAATCTGAGTTTACAGATATGAAGAAGAAAAACTTCGTAAGTGGTAATGATGAGGCAATCTAATGGCAGATCCGTTTGGTGGTTTGAATGATGCATTCGGAGCAGAACCCTCCGAATTGCAAAAACATGTTGAGAATGTAAAACCAACTCTTAAGAAATCCGACACACAAGATGTTAAGCAAGACTACGAAGTAAGTAGAGCACAACTACATAATCTGGTCATGAAAGGTCAGGAGGCAGTTGATGGGATACTTGACGTGGCGAGATCATCGGATCATCCTCGCGCTTATGAAGTTGCAGGGCAACTTATCAAAAATGTGGGAGATGTAGCAGATAAGTTGATCGATCTTCAAAAGAAGATGAAAGAACTTGATGCTGAAGACACAAAGATTGTAAACAATACCACTAACACTATGTTTGTTGGTAGCACTGCCGAGTTGCAAAAAATGTTGAAGCAGCAAAAGGACCTAAATAAAAAGGACACGAAATAACTCGACACGACAATGCCTGTATTAAAAGTATTAAGTACGAACGCTGTTGCAGGATCTGCAACTGAATATCAAGTAGTGCAAACTGGATACTATAGAGTGCTTGCTACAGCAGCAGCATCTACTGTATCATTCAACGGTGGACCTGCTATTACATTGGTACAAAATCAAGCACTTCTACTTAAGTCAGGAGCAAAACCTGGTCAAGCAAGAATTACTAAAGCAGTAGATGATAGTACTGCTGATTATCAACTTGGAACTAACATCGGTGAGATGACAAACACTCACCCATTCTCTGTTGATGATTTCATCGCTGTAGAAGATGACGGTACATCTCCTGCAATCGATTCAAACTTCCTATCTGCAGGAACTGCGGGTAAGAAAGTTACTGCTGTAACTCCTAACTCTATTAGTACTGATGTTGATTCATCTGGTGCTTCTGCTGATTACACATATGCATACTCTGGTAAGCAAGCAGTAGTCAAGCGTGCAGTTAAAATTACTGCAGGTTCTGGTGCAATCGTTGTTGAAGAGGTTCAAGTAGTCGGAGGTTAAGATGCCCGCAGTTAACCAGAAAGCAGAAAAGATCGTAAAGGCAATGAAACGTAAAGGTAAAAGTTTCAAACGCCTTTACGGTGATGATGCTAAAAGCGTAATGTACGCAACAGCAAATAAATTAGCACAAAAGGAAAATCTAAAAGTTATGTACTACAAAGATTTTATCAAACTAGTTGAAGGCAATCCTACCACAAGAATGCTTTCCAAAGCACAGTCTAAAACGACTGGCAATATTTCTGCTGACCGTGGAACTGACGAAAAGAAAAACAGAGAAAGTAGAAAGTCTCTCGAAAAAGATTTAAAGAAAAAAGGAATTGGATACAAAAAAGGCGTTGGTGAATATAAATATTCATCAGGCGAAGGTACAGGACGTGAGGTTTCATACCAAACGAGTCCTGGAAAGGGAATGTCTAAGAGACGTTTCGGCAAGGTCATGCGTCGTCTCGGTAGAAAGCATGGTCAAGAATCAGTGATCACTAAGAAAGCAGGTAAACCTGCTAGACTTCATGATACTGAGAACAAAAAACCTGATAAGTCTATGACTTTAGGTAAAGCAAAACCAGGTAAAAATCCTGGTGGTTTTGGAGAAACTTCTGGCACAAAGGTCAGAAAAGGCAAACTAGGTAAAACTAACAAACCTGCATACCATTATGGATAATGAAAAGATCGTTGAAAACAAAAGCGGTGATAATTCTCTCCGTGACTGGTTTGGCAAGAGTAGGTCTAGTGATGGCAAGCCTGGTTGGGTTCAACTCGGTGGCAAATATGCAGGAAAACCCTGTGCCAAACAACCTGGACAGACCACAAAACCAAAGTGCGGTTCAAGTAAAATGAAACGCAACCTAAATAAGGATGAGGAGGAAGCAGCATTCCGTCGCAAGAATGCTAAAGATCCGAATCCTGATCGTAAAGGTAAGGCAATCAACGTGAAAACAGAAGAACTTAACCTAAAAAAATTATCCAAAGAACTTGACGGTGCATCCAAGATGCATAAAGGTCAGTCCGACCGTATTAAAAAACATCTTAATTCAAAAAAAGACATTACGGAAGGTGAAAAGGATGCATGTTACCATAAGGTAAAGTCTCGTTATTCAGTTTGGCCAAGTGCTTATGCAAGCGGTGCACTTGTCAAATGCCGAAAAGTTGGTGCAAAGAATTGGGGAAACAAGAGTAAGAAAGAAGAGTTTGAAGGACTCAAAACTTTCTCTGAGTTTCAAGCAGAATGTTGGAAAACACATAAAAAAGTTGGTATGAAGATGAAGGGTGGTAAGTTAGTAAACGACTGTCGCCCTAAGAATGAAGAAGCAGAAGTGTATTGGTCTAGTGAAGCATTAGATGACTTAGAAAATCTGCAAAATGAAGCAAAGGTAGATAAAGGTCGTAGCGATTACGGTAAAGCATCTATCAGAAACTATAGAAGAAGTGGACCTGGGCATGATGATCCTGGCATGTTTGACCCTGAGGGTAAAAGAGGTAAAACTATTGAGAAGCGTAGGGAAGAGCACAAAGCACGTCGTGGTGTGAAAGGTGCTAAAGTTCCTGCATACAATAGAGAAGAAACCTCTTTTGAAGAAGCGAAGAAGTGTTGGAAAGGTTATGAGAAAAAAGGCACTCAAAAACTTTTTGGCAAAACGTACAACCGCTGCGTAAAAAAAGAGGAGACCACTAATGTCGAAGAAGGAGCAGCATGGACAAAAAAGTCAGGACAGAATAAAGAAGGAGGACTCAACGAAAAAGGACGGAAGTCTTACGAGAGAGAAAATCCAGGATCTGACCTTAAAGCACCTTCAAAGAAGGTTGGAAATCCCAGACGGGCATCCTTCTGTGCAAGAATGAAAGGTATGAGAAAGAGACAGAAACCATCAAATAACACAGGTGAAGATAGATTGAGCAAATCCTTGCGTGCTTGGAATTGTTGATATATAATAGACAATAGATCTTCGACTAACAACGTATGGACTTCTCCACAAAGGTGTGTCCCAAGTGTGATGCGAAATGGATGGGAGGACAACTCTTCTGGTCTACAGGAAAAGAAGGGTGTCCTCATGATCTAGCAGGACTTGTATGTAATGATTATGGTGATGAACGATGTATCAATCCATGTAAGGGTTCTACTAGTGGACAGACATGGGAATATCGTCGTGGAATGATTGCAGGATTGATGGAAGAATACGAAAGAAATAACAGGAAATCCGAACAGGACTAAGTATAAAGACTTAGTTACTATTATAAGTAGTTACGTCTTTATATGTTCAACTATGGAAAGACATACAGTCGTTTCAGCAGCAATTTTATTTGGTATAATTGGCACAGCAATGTTTACTCTATTTCCACTAGCGTATACTACACTTTAAAATGAAACGGATCAACAATTTAATACTATCTCTCACTGTAACAATCATAGATTATCTCTACAGGGGGAGAGACATACCTAGATTTTGGGTGCTTGAGGAGATTGCTCGTGCACCCTATTTCTCTTTTATGAGTGTGTTACATTTTCGTGAATCATTAGGTTTACGAGGACCAGAACATATACATTTAATGAAAGAACATTTTGCACAAACTCTAAATGAAACAGAACACTTGGAGGAAATGGAACGTCGGGGCGGTGCAGACCATTGGGTTGATAGAGCGTTTGCCAGACACTTGGTGTTGCTTTATTACTGGATTATGGTTGTTTACTACCTCGTTGATCCAGTAAATGCTTATCACATAAATGAACAGATCGAGCACCATGCAGCACATACATATGAACAATACTTGACAAGTCATCCAGACGATGCTAAGATAGTGGCGATTCGTGACGATGAACTGCAACATGCAGAAGAACTACGTCAGGCAATGAAATTAGTTTTATCACTATGAAAATTAGACCTAAGGAAACTGAAAGTCCACAGCAGTTACTACAACGTTTTGATAAAAGAATCAAACAACTTACTGCTAGACAAGCAGAATTAAAAGAAGCATATGATGAATATGTGAAACTTGATTCTGATCTTACCAGATTACAGGGGTCGGTTGATGCTGTCACCTATATCGCTACTGGTGCTTTGCCAGGAGACGGTAACCATGATGGCATGAAGGACCATAAACCCAAATAAATAATAGGACCTAAGAAAGGAGAGTTATGCACCACTACACCGTAGGTTGGCATGACAACCAGAATCATCATTATGAGATCTGCGAGTATGCCATTGATGCTTACAATGCTATCAATCAAGCGAAGGAAGATATACCAGAATTTAATAATCCCCATGCTGCTGAATATTGTATCAAAGAGGATGATGATCCTGTCTTAGGATGATATTAAAAGCACATGAAAACTTAAGTGATCCTGTTTGGAGTGTAATTATTATGCTTATAATACTTCTTGCAATAACTACTTGGTATATTGTCTATATACTAAGATTATCATTCAAGGAGTTAGAAGATGGCAGCGATGATACCCCCAAGCAGGAAGAGTTGTTACAACTTCAGAGTAACGGAGATCAATCGTGTTCTTGACGGTGATACTATTGACGTCACCATTGATCTTGGGTTTGACTTATACAAGAAAGAAAGAGTTAGAGTTGCAGGAGTTGATACGCCAGAAAAAAGGACAAGAGACCTCGAAGAAAAAGAACTGGGCATCGATGCAACTAACTGGCTTAAGGAGAAACTTGAGGGGGCAATAGACGGAGAAGATGAACTCTCAATTAGAACAGAATTAAAAGGTGGTGTCGGTAAATATGGTAGGTTGCTAGGTTGGTTATATATTGGGGATGCAGAAATGTCTCTAAACGAACAAATGATTGACGAAGGTTATGCCTGGGAATATGATGGTGGTACCAAACAAAAAAACTTTGACGAACTTAGAGAGATTAGAAGACAGCACGGGACCATGCTATAAACTTGATCTTCTAATCAAGGCAGCAACTATTGGTCTTCCTAAATGTGAGGAAGTTGTTTCAGATTACTCTGAGGTTCATAAAGATGGTGTGACTATAGTCAATCGTCTATGGACTTGTCAAGGATTGAGACGCATACACTTAGAAAGAGCAATCACACCTAATGTAGAGATACTTCACTCTGTCTTTTGGCCAGATCCTTCATATGATCTGCCTGTTTTTGGGTGTGATATTGTAGTTGCAAATGGTAATGTCACTGCTGCTATTGTAGATATCTCTCCCTTTCATAAACAATTAGACTACATGTACGATGACATTCGTGATGTAAGTAATCAATATAACTTTGAACCAAGGCATTTACCAGAGTGGGGTGATGTCTTTTCACCATACTGCAAATTTCAAAGATTGAAAAACGGTAGCGAAATTGACAAGTTCTATGAGTGTACTAGGGAATACATAAAGATATACACTCAGATGGTCAGAGAATCTCAGGAAGACATGGAGTGGTTGGATGTACTGAGACGTTATGATGACCAACTTTATTATGTAAATCAACAAAGAAAGAACACTAAAACAAGAGCAGTGTTATCCCAGTGGTTTGATACCTCTTGGGCAAATACCTATATAGAACAGGTATTATTCGACAAACCAAAATTATGAGGGAGCAATTAATTAAAGCATTACTCGCACATGCACATGGAGATATTCAAAAGCATGTTGCAAACGTAGAGGTTTATTTAACCAATCCTGCAGGTATCGGAGAACACTCGGATATTACAGAAGCGATTGAAACTGAATTGAATATAATTGCAAAATACCAAGATCAGATAGACGTCATAAACAAGTACTTTAACAAAAAGAATCCATGATTGACGATCAACCAGAATTTGATGAACTAGATGATCATGATTACCATTTGAAACTATATCATCAAGACCTTAGGTTACTCCACAGTTGTGTAGAAAAATCATTGCAAAACTGGGCAGGTGGTGATCCTGAGGAACAGCAAGCAATGTTTGTAATGAGAGACATTCTTTATAAAGGTTTATTGGAACACCAATACCACCAGTTGAATATTGACAGAGATTAATGGCAGTTAAACAGGAAATCTACTTAGGTAATCCTAATCTTAAAAAGGCAAATGTTTCTACGAACTTTACGAAGAAACAGATTGCTGAGTATTTGAAGTGCGCTGAGAATCCTGTTTACTTTATCCGAAAGTATATCAAAATCGTTTCTCTTGATGAAGGTGTCATACCATTTAAAATGTATGACTTCCAAGAGGACATGGTATCAAAGTTCCATGATAATAGATTTAATATTGCTAAGTTACCAAGACAGTCAGGTAAATCTACAATCGTTACAGCATATCTACTATGGTATGTACTATTCAATGATAACGTAAATGTCGCAATCCTCGCAAACAAAGCAGCAACTGCAAGAGAGATGTTGGGACGCTTACAACTTTCTTATGAGAATCTCCCTAAATGGTTGCAACAAGGTATTCTCGGTTGGAACAAAGGGTCACTCGAACTGGAGAACGGAAGTAAAATCCTCGCTGCTTCTACTTCTGCTAGTGCTGTTCGGGGTATGTCCTTTAACGTTATATTTCTGGACGAATTCGCGTTCGTTCCGAATCATATTGCTGACCAGTTTTTCAGTTCTGTCTATCCTACTATTTCTTCTGGTAAGTCCACAAAGGTTATTATCATTTCTACCCCTCACGGGATGAATATGTTCTATAAATTGTGGCACGATGCAGAGCGTAATCAAAATGAATACGTTCCTACAGAGGTTCATTGGTCACAAGTTCCTGGAAGAGATGAGGTTTGGAAAGAACAAACAATCAAGAACACATCTGAAGCACAGTTTAAAGTTGAGTTTGAGTGTGAGTTCTTAGGATCTGTTGATACATTGATTAGTCCTAGTAAACTCAGGACCATGGCATATCATGATCCTATCAAAGAGAATAGAGGTCTTGCACTGTTTGAACAGGTTATACCAGAGCATGATTACATATTAACTGTAGACGTGTCTCGTGGTGTAGGACATGACTATTCAGCATTTACAGTATTTGATACGTCAGAGTTACCATATAGATTAGTTGCTAGATATAAGAATAATGAAGTAAAACCCATCGTCTTACCAAACATTGTAGTAGACGTGGCAAAGAATTATAATAACGCATACATTCTATGTGAGGTAAATGATATTGGTGGACAGGTTGCGGATATCATTCAATATGATCTGGAGTATGAAAATTTACTCATGGCATCCATGCGTGGTAGAGCAGGACAACAATTAGGTCAAGGATTCTCTGGTAAGAAGACTCAACTGGGTATCAAGATGTCAACTGCCACAAAGCAAGTTGGATGTTCAAACCTTAAAGCATTAATCGAAGAAGATAAACTAGTCATTCCAGACTACGATACTATTGCAGAACTAACTACATTCATTGCAAAGGGTCAAACATTCCAAGCGGAGGATGGTTGTAACGATGACCTAGCAATGTGTTTGGTTATATTCTCATGGATGGCAACACAACCTTACTTCAAAGAGATGCACGATAACGATGTGCGTGCGCGGATCTATGCAGATCAAAGAGATGCAATCGAGCAGGATATGTCACCCTTCGGATTCGTTTCTGATGGTATGGATGACGAGTACTTCGCAGACGCTCAGGGCGATGTCTGGAAAGTCGCGGAGTATGGAGACAAGTCGTACATGTGGGAGTTTAGATAGAGTTCGTTTTTTATAAATAATCCTAGACAACCCGACGTACGGACCTAATCTAGGAGTTTTAAACAATGGCAAGTAATCAATCCTCACCTGGAGTTGTAGTCCAGGAAAGAGATCTGACAACAATTTCAACCTTATCTACCGCGAATGTCGGTGTGATCGCAGCACCTTTTGAGTTAGGTCCTGTTGAAGAGGTAATTCAAATTGGTTCTGAAAGAGAACTGGTAGCACAGTTTGGTGAACCAAATGACAATAACTTCGAGTACTGGTATACTGCAGCACAGTTCTTAGCATATGGTGGTGTTCTTAAAACCATCCGTGCTGATAGCACTAACTTAAAGAACGCAGTAAACACAGGTACTGCACCTAAAATCAAGAATTTACAAGACTACGAAACTAGTTACGAAGCAGCAAGTAACAACTGGAACTGGGCAGCAAGAACTCCTGGTGCAAAGGGTAACTCAATCGGTGTGTTCGTAACAGACGCAGGTGCTGATCAAATTGCTGTTGTTCCTGCTCCTGGATCAGGTAACGATCACGAATTCGTATCTTCCGAAGCATTAAGTGCAGCATCTGGTGCTGCGGGTAAAGTATTTAAGTACAGCATTGTTCTTTCAGTCAACACTGTTGTTGGAACCTTCGTACCTGGTACTACAACTACTATTAGTATTTCTGGTTCTGCACAAACAGTTACTGTTTTAGCATGGGATGCAGGTAATAAGAAACTTGAGATTGGTCTTCCTTCTGGTGGTATCACTGGTATTCTTGCCGATGGTCAAACTATTACTCAGGGTTCTAACACTGCTATCATTTCAAATGGTGGTATTGAGAGACGTGTTTATATCGTAAAAGACAAAGGAAGTATTGACTTTGCTGCAGCAGACAGCATCTCTGATACAAACTCTACTGCTGTTTCAATCAGTTCAGTAAGAGTTGAGTATGATGAGCGTGAGTATCTTCCAAACCAAAAGTGGGTGAATGTTGCTCCTAGACCTGGAACTTCAGCATTCGGAACTGCTCAAGGAGCATTCAGAGATGAACTTCACATCTTAGTTACTGACGTTGACGGAAAAATCACTGGTACACCTGGTGCAGTTCTTGAGCGTTTCATCGGTGTTTCTAAAGCATCTGATGGTAGATCTTCTCTTGGTGAAGCAAACTACTATGTTGAAGTCATTAAGCAAAAGTCTGCTTATATCTTCTGGGGTTCACATGAAACTGGAACATTTGCTGTAGGCGCATCTGCCTCTGCAGGTGACTGGGGTTTTGCAGCAGCAAGTAGAAACTTTAACGTACTTCGTTCAACTGCAGGTGTTACAAACTATCCTCAAGGAGACGTTACTCTTGGAACGGATGAAAACGCTACATTCTACTATCGTCTCGGAAGCGGTGCTGACTATGCACTTTCTGGTGGTGAGTATACTGTTACTTCATCTGAACTTTCGACTGCATATGGATTGGTTGATGACCCAGAGTCACAGACAATCGACTTCATCTTAGCAGGTCCTTCTGGTGCTGATGATGCAGGTGCTATTGCTAAAATTGCTTCTCTTGTAAGTATCGTTGAAGAGCGTAGAGATTGCATGCTATTCGTTTCTCCTCGTAGAGGAAACGTGATTGGTGTTAGCAGCGCAGCATTACAAACTAACAACATTATCAACTTCTTTGATCAGTTACCTTCAAGTAACTACATGGTGTTTGATTCTGGTTACAAGTACATCTATGATAAGTACAACGACGTATATCGTTACATCCCTTGTAATGGTGACGTTGCAGGTCTTTGCTTACAGACTACTGAAACTTCTGAACCTTGGTTCTCACCTGCAGGTTTTGCTCGCGGTCAAGTTAGAAATGCAATCAAACTTGCATTCACTCCTAACAAGACTCAGCGTGATAGACTTTACTCTGCAAGAGTTAACCCAATCGTTTCTTTCCCTGGTCAAGGTATCGTACTCTTCGGAGACAAGACTGCACAATCATTCGCTTCTGCCTTCGACAGAATCAATGTTAGACGTCTGTTCCTTGTAATCGAAAGAGTGATTGCTACTGCTGCTAAGTCACAACTCTTTGAACAGAATGATGAGCAACAAAGAGGACTCTTCCTCAACATTGTTGAACCATTCTTGAGAGATGTACAAGGTCGTCGTGGTGTAACTGACTTCTTAGTTAAGTGCGATGCATCTAACAACCCACCTGAGGCAGTAGATAGAGGAGAGTTCAACGCTGAGATCTTCGTGAAACCAACTAGAACTATCAACTACATTACTCTAACCTTCGTTGCTACTAGAACTGGAGTTTCCTTCAGCGAAGTCGCAAGTTAAAACTAAATAAAAAACTCTGAAAAAACGCTTTGTTCTAAATAATAGGACAAAGCGTTTTATATTAACCTATCATGGCAGGAATTCAAACTTTTAAATCAAGAGTCAGAGGTGACTTTTCCAGACCTAACCTCTTCCAATGCAACGTGAGTTTTCCTACTGGGGTAACTGGCGGTGATGCAGCAGCAAGTCTTGGAGCGTTTACCGTGAGGGCAGCAAACTTACCCGCAACTCAGGTAGGTGTTGTTGAAGTTCCTTACAGAGGTCGTGTTCTTAAGATTGCAGGAGACAGAACCTTTGAACCTTGGACTATTACAGTTATGAACGATAGTAATTTCGTTCTCCGTAATGCGTTTGAGTCATGGGCAGAAAAGATTCAAGCATACACTCAGAACGTTACTTCCGCTTCTGATGACACTGCTTACTTCAAAGACATGTATGTCACTCAGTTCGATAGATTTGCTCCAACCGATGCGGATGGTAACACTGGTAACCCTCTTGCAGAGAAGAAGCACAAACCCATTGCTAAGTATCGTTTCTACGATTGCTTCCCAACTAATATTTCTGCTATCGATCTTGATTACGGAAGTAATGATGCCATCTCCGAGTTTACCGTAGAACTTCAAGTACAGTACTGGACTCCAGAGAAGGGCGAACTCAAAACTGACAATTAAAAACAACTTTTAGAAAGTTCCTAAATAAGACAGGAACATTAATGATCTTAAAAAATGTCTCAACTTTTTGGATTTTCACTCCAAAGAGCAAAGAAGGTTCCTAAGGGACCTTCTTTTGTTCAGAAGGATAGTATGGATGGATCGCAACCGATTGTCGGTGGCGGTTACTATGGATACTCTGTAGATTTTGATGGGACTATTCGTAATGAATATGAACTAATCACTCGTTATAGAGAGATGGTTCTTCAACCAGAAGCGGATAGTGCTGTAGATGATGTCGTCAACGAGACGATTTGTGGTAACTTTGATGATGTACCTGTTGAGGTTGAATTAAGCAACTTAAAGCAGTCAGATAAGATTAAGAAGTTAATCAGAGAAGAGTTTCAAGAAATTCTTCGTCTGTTAGATTTTGATAATCGCTCTTATGAAATTTTCCGTCGTTGGTACGTTGACGGTAGATTATTCTATCATAAGGTGATTGACCCCAAGAATCCCAGTGACGGACTTATAGAACTTAGATATATTGACCCTCGTAAGATTCGCAAAGTAACTGAGTACGAACAAAAGAAACCAGACCAACTTCGCGGTGTTGATCTTAATCAACAACTTACACAGCAATCAGCAAGTTACTATCTCTACAACCCTAAGGGTTTAAAGAATTCTACTAATCAGGGCATGAAGATTGCACCTGACTCAATCACTTATTGTCATTCTGGTATCCAGGATCTCAATAAGAACATGGTGCTATCGCACCTACATAAAGCAATCAAAGCAGTAAACCAACTGCGAATGATTGAAGACTCTCTGGTTATCTACCGTTTGAGTAGAGCACCAGAACGTCGTATCTTCTATATTGACGTTGGTAACTTACCTAAGAACAAAGCGGAGCAATACCTCCGTGAAGTTATGGGTAGGTATCGTAACAAGTTAGTGTATGATGCAAACACAGGAGAAATCAAAGATGATAAGAAGTTCATGTCTATGCTCGAAGACTTCTGGTTACCCAGAAGGGAAGGCGGTAGAGGAACTGAAATCACTACGCTCCCAGGTGGACAGAATCTTGGAGAACTTGAGGACGTCAAGTACTTCCAGAAGAAGTTGTACAAAGCACTCAACGTTCCATCATCAAGATTAGAAACAGAGACTACATTCAACATTGGTCGCGCAGCGGAAATCACTCGTGATGAAGTTAAGTTCCAAAAGTTTATTGCACGTCTCCGTAAGAGATTCTCAGAATTATTCCATGATCTCTTAAAAACACAACTCATTCTAAAAGGTGTGGTAACACTTGAAGAGTGGGAGGATATGAAAGAACATATCCAATATGATTACATTGCTGACAACTACTTTACAGAACTCAAGGAGATTGAGATCCGTAATGAGAGGATGAACATGGTTAATGTAATGGATCCTTATGTTGGTAAATACTTCTCCGTGGAGTATATCAGAACACAGATCCTTAAGCAAACTGCACAGGAGCAAAAAGAAATTGACAAACAGGTTGAATCTGAGATGGAATCTGGTGTTATTGCTGATCCTGCAGCGGAAATGGATCCTGCTATGGACCCTAATGCTGCCCCTCCCGATCAGGGTGGAGAACAACCTCCGCAGGTAGATCCAGGTGATTTACGCAGAGGAGAGTTCTAAGTTACTAAATAGATACAGTAGGAGTTATTATGCCTAGCGAAATCGCACAACAGATCGTCAATCAAATTTTTGGTGACGAAAAAGCGAAAGCAGTTGATTCGGTAAACGATGCCTTATCTGCTGCTGCATACGATGCTGTTCAAGCACGAAAACTTGAATTTGCACAGAGTATGGGTTTTGAATTGGATGACACTGCTCAGGATGCTGCGGATGAAATCGCAGATGAACTTCCTGATAATACAGAAGAAATCCCAGAACCTACACAAGGAAACGTCGAAACCCCTGAGGTAACCGACGAAGAACAACCCGAAACTGAGGAACAAACAGATGAGACTGATCGCTGAAGAGATTAACAATGTCGATTTTCTCTGTGAAGAGAATGAAGGCAAGAAGAATTACTTCATTGAGGGAATCTTCTTACAAGCGGAACTGAAAAACCGTAACAATAGGATGTATCCACTCAAGACTTTATCTAAAGAAGTCGCTAAATATGATGAGAACTACATTCAAAAAGGGCGTGCCCTTGGAGAATTAGGTCATCCTGATGGTCCGTCTATTAACTTGGATAGGGTATCACATAAAATCATGTCGCTCAAAGAAGATGGAAACAACTTCATTGGTAAAGCGAAACTACTTGACACACCTATGGGTAAAGTCGCCAAGTCATTGCTAGACGAGGGTGTAAAACTCGGTGTTTCATCCCGTGGGATGGGTTCTATCCGTAAGGAAGAGAACTGCAATGTTGTTATGGATGACTTCATGCTCGCTACAGCAGCAGATATTGTTGCTGATCCTTCTGCACCTGATGCTTTTGTTGATGGAATTATGGAAGGTAAAGAGTGGGTTTGGGATAATGGAGTTCTAAAAGAGTCTACTGTTGCTCAAATTAAAACAGAAATTGATCACGCAACCCTTATCAACTTACAAGAACGCAAAGTTTCCGCGTTTGAGTCGTTTTTAAAGAGTTTGTGATTTATAAATAAATACAGACAACGCTAATGCATAACGGAGTTTAAACAAATGGCTGAGACCCTCGAAAAAAATCTTGATAACATGGAGGAAGTGACCGAAGGTGCTACCCAATCCAAAACAGCAGTTAACGCGAAAGCAAAACCTGGTGACCCTATCGACACGTCGAAAGGTGGTGCACCTAAGGTGATCGATGTTAACACTGATTCAGAAGAAGGAGCGAAAGGAACTAAGAACGCAGGAGCATCTGCTTCGGGTTCGGTGAAGAAAGCACCTGTTCCTAGCACGAAACCTTCTGACGCATCCGCTAAAATGGAGGAAACCGAAGATGGCGAAGAAGCGATCTCTGAAACCAAGTACGACTTTAGTCAAGATGTTGACGCTCTTGTCGCTGGTGAAGAACTCTCAGAAGAGTTCAGAAACAGAGCAGCAACAATCTTCGAGGCAGTCGTAACCGAAAAGGTTAATGCAGAAGTCCAAGCGTTGCAAGAGGCATTTGAAGAGTCTCTGACTGAAGAAGTCGAAAAAATCAAAACAGAATTAGCCGAGAAGGTTGATGATTACTTATCTTATGCTGCTGACAACTGGATGAAGGAAAATGCACTCCAGGTCGAGCACGGTATCAAGACTGAGATGAGTGAGTCATTCTTCAATGGTCTAAAAAGTCTTTTCCTTGAGCACAACTTTAGCGTGCCTGAGGAAAAATTCAACTTACTTGACGGTATGGTTGGAGAGTTAGATGATATGGAAGCGAAACTCAACGAAACAATCGAAACCAATGTTGCATTGAACAAGCAGATTGGTGACTTTATTAAAATGGAAATCGTGTACGAGTGTGCTACTGGTCTTGCTGAAACCCAAAAGGAGAAGTTAGCATCATTAGCAGAGGGTGTTGAGTTTGAAAATGAAGAAGATTTTCGTAAGAAAGTCGAAACTATCAAGGAATCATACTTCACTAGGAAGGCTGAGATTGCAGAATCTGCAAGCGAACCCACCGAAGAAGCATCTGAACCCCTTGTAGAATCTACAGCGAGTGGCACAATGTCGAAATACGTTGACGCTATTGCTCGTTGGTCCAAATAATTGTAAATTAAACTACTACTCTAAAAGGTAAAAACGAATGACCGTTCAAAAACTACAAGAGAAGTGGGCACCCGTTCTTAATCACGACGCTCTCCCTGAGATCGGTGACTCTTATAAGAAAGGTGTTGTCGCTCAACTCTTAGAAAACCAAGAAAAAGCACAAATCGAAGAAGGTCAGATTCTTTCTGAAACTCTTCAAACCACTGGTTACACTGGTAGCAGCACCGCCACAGGTCCTGTTGCAGGTTTCGACCCAGTGCTCATTTCATTGATCAGAAGATCAATGCCTCAGTTGATCGCCTATGACATCGCGGGTGTTCAACCAATGACAGGTCCTACTGGACTTATCTTTGCGATGCGTACTAACTACGGTAGCGAAAGAGATCCTAACGCATCTGGTTACGACGAAGCATTCTTCAATGAGCCTAACGCAGGTTTCTCTGGTGGTGCAGGTTCTTCTTACGATCCTGGTGCTTCCAGTTCTGCAAACAACGACGCTGAAGGCAACAACCCTGCTGTTCTTAACGATGGTTCTCCTGGAACTTACGAACTAACAGGCGATGCTCAAGGCATGTCTACTTCAACCGTTGAAGGTTTAGACGACAGTGCATCTAACACTGCGTTCAGAGAGATGGGTTTCTCCATCGAGAAGGTGACTGTAACTGCCAAGGCAAGAGCGTTGAAAGCAGAGTACAGCATCGAACTTGCTCAAGACTTGAAAGCAATTCACGGTCTTGATGCAGAGCAAGAGTTGAGCAACATTCTCTCAACTGAGATCCTTGCTGAAATCAACCGTGAAGTTGTTCGTACCATCTACACTAACGCTGTTGCAGGTGCTCAGAACAATACTGCTAACGGTGGTATCTTCGACCTCGATGTTGACTCAAACGGTAGATGGTCTGTTGAGAAGTTCAAAGGACTTCTGTTCCAGATCGAAAGAGATGCTAACGCTATCGGTCAGCAAACTCGTCGCGGGAAGGGCAACATCTTGATCTGCTCTGCAGACGTTGCTTCTGCTCTCGGTATGGCAGGTGTCCTTGACTATGCTCCTGGTTTACAGGGTAACAACGCCTTAACTGGTGTAGACGATACTTCCTCTACTCTTGTTGGTACTCTTAACGGACGCATCAAGGTTTACGTTGATCCTTACTCTGCTAACGTTGCTGATAAGCACTTCTATGTTGCAGGTTATAAGGGTACTTCTCCTTATGACGCAGGATTATTCTACTGCCCTTACGTTCCATTGCAGCAAGTTAGAGCAATCAACCCTAACACCTTCCAACCAAAAATTGGTTTCAAGACTCGTTACGGCATGGTCTCTAACCCATTCTCAGGCGGACTTACTCAAGGTTCTGGTGCACTTACAGCGAATGCTAACAAGTACTACAGACGTGTACAAGTTGCCAACCTCATGTAATTCATATTTACATACCAACACAGAGGGACTTGACGTCCCTCTTTTTTTATGTTATATTATAAATGTTGATTCGACGGAATTGACACGGGTGTGACAGAACAACCCTGTTGGAAATAGGCGGGGTAATGTATAGACTCAGAGGTGGTGCTCGCAATCCCTAAAGGATTGAACTCTGACCAAGAGGTGTCTAGTTAACCAGTATTAAATTTCGCTTTAGCGATTCCCTGGTTATGTTGGTATGAAGTAATCCAATCACCCTCCCTTCTTAATATTATAAGTAGTAGGACTAAGGAGTTAGTCCTTTTTTAATACCATTTTTTGTATGTTATCTACTCAGTATCGTCTTCGTTTAGAAGGAATTTGTAAATCAATCGCAGCAGGTCAAGATGTTTCTATAGAAGACATGATCTGGGCACAAAAATTAGCAAAGGCAAATACAAGTGCGAGAGGAATGTTAAACACAGCAAGAAGAATGAATACGAATCCTGATGATTCTTTTCTTAATCACTTGAATATTGGAGACCCCGATTCAAGTAATCACAAAAGGGGTTTCAATGGACCAGACGAAATTGTAGATTGGTTTCATCAAGAACGTAGCGATGACTGGAGGCAGAGAGATTAAATGTTAGCAACTGCATTACTGTTTAGTGCTATCCCATTTGTTGCTGCCACTCTATACTTTGGTACTAGAGGAGGTTACTATGACACTGATAATTATCAAGGGCATGGCACAGCACACAATGTTCTCTTAGAAAAAGAGACTAAATAACTAAACACAATGATTTATTATGATTACTGACATTAGATATGACGGGTTTATAGGTATTTTTGATACTGAATATAATACCCAACCGTTGATTGATTACTGGGAATATCAGAATAACATAGGTTCCACCTTTAAACGTAAAGGTTTATTTGGTAGAGAACGTAAAGCACATTCTCGCAAAGACACATGTCTTGCTACTGAAGACTTTATGTTGGATCAGCAATGCGGTTATCAATGGATGCGAGAATATAATGAGGTTACTGGTCGATGTCTCGAAGAGTATGTCGATAAGTTTGAACATCTCCTACATTATAGATATCAACAAGTATATCTAAATGTACAGAAGACTTTACCGCAAGAGGGATATCACTCTTGGCATTCTGAAGACGGATCCTTAGGGTGTAATCGTCGAATTCTTGCAACTATGATGTATCTCAATGATGTAAATGAAGGTGGAGAGACTGAGTTTTTATATCAGTCTAAAAGATTTAAACCTACTCGTGGTCAGTTTATGATTTGGCCCGCAGGTTTTACCCATGTACATAGAGGCAATCCTCCTCTATCTGGTGAAAAGTACATTGCTACATCATGGTTAGAAAACATAAACGCATAACATGGCAAACTGGTATCAAGACCAACTAACGAATAAAAACTATCTGTCTCCCATAGGATTTGTATTCCTCTTGGAGAAAGCACGGAAGGTTTCGTTCTTGTGTCAAAAAGCAAATATCCCTGAGATAAGACTTGGAGAGGTCAACATTCCTACCAGAGGTTTCGTGCCTATTCCTATCGAAGGAAACATGAACTACAGTGAACTGACTCTAGACTTTGTTGTAGATGAAGATCTAAGGAACTACATGGAAATCCATAACTGGGTTCGTGCACTAGGTACTCCTGATAATGCCAATGAAAGAACTGAATGGATGCGTAATAACAGTGAAATAGGTATCAATGAGAATTCTGCAAAAACATCTGATGGTACACTACAAGTATTAAACAATAACAACGGAGCAAACTTTGACGTTGTTTTTAGAGATATGTTTCCAGTATCATTGAGTACACTGGACTTTAACGTTACTAATACAGATACAGATTACTTAACTGCGAGTGTTACTTTCAAGTATCTGATTTATGAAATCAGAAATGTTAACACACAGACAAGACGATGAAGTTTGAACACAAGTTTGAACATACCTGGGGTGGTGAAGATAATTGGTATACTAAATCTAAAAGGTGGGCAGCAAAACAGAAACCACCGCTATCATTAATTGCAGAAATATGTATTGAATGGTTGCATAAATTATGGATTGATGGTAAAATACTGATGGTCATGGACGACGTTGATCGTCAAGTAGACCAGATACATTCCCTATGGGAGGAAAATGACAGACAAATCACCCCACACATCGTGGAGACAGGAGTATTTGGAGATGAAAAGTGGTCTCTCCAAATCACAAATCCGATTGTTGAAAGAAGGACCGACAAGTCTTTCTCAAAGTTGGTTACTGGGAGCGATGCATCAAGACTACAAGAAGATCAAGGGGATCAAGGAACCTCCCTCTCGTGAGTCTGGATATCAGACAACAATGAAAGAGTGGTTGGAACAGAACAAAGAGCAAGGTGTCTAATGCTAACGTTCTGGATTCACTTGGTAGCATTCTATGAAGTGGTCGTGTTGAATTGTATTCAACCTGTAAACTGGAAGTACTGCTTACCAGTACATGAATGGTTAGTACCCGAACTTGTCCAAGGATATAAAATCTGGCAAGGACAAGAACACATCTATCAAAATGAAAAAGATTACTTAAATGAACTTAGATAAACTACAGGAACTCTGGAAACAGGACTGTGTGATTGATAGTGATTTGTATTGTGAGGAGTCAATTAAGATTCCTCAGTTACATCAAAGGTATCTGGAATTTTACAATACTTACTCTCTTATGAAGAAAGAGAAAGAGGGTGAGTTAAATGCACTTAAGAAAGACAAATGGATTTACTATAAAGGTAAAGCACCATCTCAAATCTACAAAGAGATGCCATTTGATTTAAAACTTACTACTAAAGAAGAAATTTGGATGTTCATCGATGCTGATGAAGAGATCCGTAAGTTACGTTATAAGATTGATTATATTGAGCAAGTATTATATTTCTTAGAGAATGTTCTGAAACAAATCAATACCAGAAACTTCCAAATCAAAAACGCTATCGAATGGACTAAGTGGAAAGAAGGGTCTTGATTTCCTGATACATAGTGTAGTGACGATTGCACTATGAGTATGGACCTTAAGATTAAGAAGAAGAACGAGGTGTATCTTAAGGTTCAAGCAGAACCTCATATCAATTACGAGTTATCAGATTTCTTTACCTTTGAGGTTGAGTCTGCAAAGTTCATGCAGAAACAAAAAAGGTGGAGAGGATGGGATGGAAAGATAAGATTATTCTCTCCTGCTACAGGGGAGATCTTTTGTGGTCTCTATGATTATTTGGTTGACTACGCAAAGAAGAAGGGATACGAGTATGAGACGGAGACCGATGAAAATTTTGGTCACCCCGAAGATGTGAATAAATTCGTGACTCCTGAGGCAGTGGCAGGATATGTGAAATCATTGCGTCTTCCTGTGAAGGTGCGTGATTACCAATACCAAGCAATATACGAATGCCTGAGATACAACAGACGACTCCTATTGTCGCCAACTGCCAGTGGGAAATCCTTGATGATCTATTCATTGGTTAGGTATCATAATGGTTTAGATAGAAGAGTTCTTATTGTAGTTCCCACGACGTCTCTTGTGGAGCAAATGTACAAAGATTTTGAATCCTATGGATGGAGGGCGTCTGACTATTGCCACAAGGTATATTCGGGGCAAGATAAATATACGGATGCTGATGTAATAATCACCACTTGGCAATCGATTTATAAGGAACCGAGTCAATGGTTTAGCAAGTTTGATGTCGTGATCGGTGACGAGGCGCACCAATTCAAAGCTAAATCTCTTACCTCTTTGATGTCTAAGTTGCATAACTGTAAGTATAGATATGGATTTACAGGAACACTAGATGGTACTAATGTAAATCAATTAGTTCTGGAAGGGTTGTTCGGAAGATGTACTCAAGTAACAAGAACAAACGAGTTAATGAAACAAGGTTATATTGCAAAACTTAAGGTTAAGATTATACTCTTAAAACATCAAGAAAAACTATTTGAGGGGTATCAGGATGAAATGACTTACCTCGTAGAGCATGAGGGGCGAAACAAATTTATTCGCAATCTCGCAAATGATCTAGAAGGTAATACACTTATCCTCTTCAACTATGTAGAGCGTCACGGAGAACCTCTTTACAACATGATAAATAGTTTCACAGGACGTCCAGTATATTTCGTACATGGCGGTGTAGACGTTGATGATCGAGAAGAGATTCGACAACTTACTGAAGTATCTGACGATGCTATCATCATTGCCTCTTACGGAACGTTCTCTACAGGGATTAACATCAAAAACTTGCATAATGTAATTTTTGCTTCTCCTTCTAAATCAAGAATTAGAAACTTACAGTCCATTGGGCGTGTATTAAGAAAGGGAGAAAACAAATCACAAGCGACTTTATATGACATTGCGGATGACATTTCTACAGACCGTGGAAATAACTATACTTTGAATCATTTATTAGAAAGAGTTAAAGTATACAGTCAAGAAAAATTTCATTATGAGATCATAAACGTAAAATTAAAATGATTAATCACATCAAACACGACGAAGATTTTTTTGGCATTTTCAAACTTACTAATGGAGAAGAAGTGCTCGCCAAGGCAATCATCACGTCCGACGAGAATGAGTCACTAACATTTTTACAAGATCCAGTAATGGTTCAAGTAATAAACAAACCCATGAATGAAAACAAAGTCATGCGTGGGGTAGGTTTTGTGAAGTGGCAGCAACTCTCTGATGAGGAGTTTTTTGTGGTGAGAGAAAAAGATGTGGTATGTATTGCAACCATGAGTAGAGAAGTTCAACTATTGTATGAATCTTATCTCATGACTGAAAACGGTTACAACCCCTCAGGTCCGCAAGCAGGATACCATATTAAGGCAGATAAATCAATCGGATATATTGGTAACACTGAAGACTATAGGAAACTCTTTGAGAAGATCTTTAAAGCTAAGAACAACCCTTGAACCCTTACAGTGTTATTGTACATGCATTTGACAATCTTGTCAAGTGTGCTATAATATCAACAGCACTTAAACACATATGAAGCGAGTCGCCAAAAAGAAACAACACTACGTTGATAACCAAAAGTTCCTAGCAGCAATCATCGAATACAAACGTCGAGTGCAAGTTGCTGAAGAGAAGGGACTAGAGAAACCTCGTGTCAACGATTATATTGGCGGTTGCTTTCTGAAGATTGCTAATCACTTGTCATTCCGTCCCAACTTTATTAACTACATGTATAAGGATGACATGATTTGTGATGGCATTGAAAACTGTATTCAGTACATCGATAATTTTAATCCAGAGAAATCTAAGAACCCTTTCGCATATTTTACACAAATTGTTTACTATGCTTTCTTGAGACGTATCGCAAAAGAGAAACGTCAAATGGATATCAAAGACAAGATTATTGACAAGTATGGATATTCAGATGTCTTTTCGGTTGACGGATCGGCAACAACAGACTATAATAGTATCAAATCGAATATCCAAGTTAAAACTCGTCGGCAATGATGTCCTTTATTACTCGTTATTGGTCAGGTAAAACTGGCAAACCTGTAGATCAAATCAGAAAGATTGCAGAAGAGGAACTCAATGCAGAGTTTCATTATCAACAAATCATCGATACTAATGGTTCGTTGAAACACCGTATCATGCTTACCTATGAAAATACTCCTGATAACTGATCAGCATTTTGGTGTCAGAGGAGACAATCAACACTTTATTAATCACTATAAAAAGTTTTATGGTAAGGTGGTGATTCCTTTTCTTAAGGCATCAGGTATTAAGGAAATCATTAATCTTGGAGATACGTTTGATAAGCGTAGATCTATTAACTTCATGTCTCTCGATGAAGCAAAGGAGATGTGGTTTGATCCCCTAGATCAACTGGGGTGTCGAATGACCATGCTTATTGGTAATCATGATATCTATTACAAAAATACTCTGAGGGTCAATGCTCCTGATCAAGTCTTAAGTGATTATGATTTTAAGATCATTGATAAACCTACCACTCTAACTTATGATGGTTGTGACATTCTAATGTTGCCTTGGATATGTGATGATAATCGTGATGAGATCTTTACTCAGGTAGCAACTAGTAAAGCAAAAGTGTGTATGGGACACTTAGAACTTAATGGATTTGAAGCACACCCAGGTCATGTCATGGAGAGTGGCATGGATTCTAGTATCTTTGATAAATTTAAAAGAGTGTTCAGTGGACACTATCATCAAAAATCTACCAAAGGTAATGTTAGTTACCTAGGTAATCCTTATCAACTTTATTGGAATGACTACGGAACAAAAAGAGGATTCCATGTCTTTGACACAGAAACTCTCAAAGTTACTTTTTACCGAAATCCCTTTGACACTTTTCATAAGTTGTATTATAATAATGGAGTTAGCATACCGAATGCAGACGAAATTCAAGGAGGATTCGTCAAACTAATCGTTGAAGAAAAAGGCGATTACCAAAAGTTTGACTACGCAGTAAAACAACTCCAAAGTATTGGTTTAGGCGATCTTAAGATTGTCGAAGACCTTAGTGCTGAACTGGAATGTTCGGATACTACCCTTGAAACGGAAGACACTATGACGTTACTTGAATCATACATAGATGAGATAGAACTCAAAGTCAATAAGACTAATATCAAATCTGTAATGAGATCTTTATACGTCGAAGCGTCTGAACTATAATGTTTGTTTTAACCGAAGTTGGTACTGGTGGTGTCTATGCAATTAACAATGCAAAGAAGCAAAAAACCGTTGCAGTCTTTGAACAAGAAGACGATGCAGAACGGTACGCAGGTCTTCTAGAGGCAAATGATTATCACAAGGATCTTGAACTCATGGAAGTTGATCCTGAGATCATTGCAATGAACTGTGTTAATTACAACTACAAGTTTACCATCATCAAATCTAACGACCTTATCATACCCTTGATTAAACCTAAAGAATGATTACTTTTGAAACACTTCGTTGGAAGAATTTTCTTTCAACAGGTGACCAATGGACAGAAATCGATTTAGATGGAAGTCCTTCTACATTAATTGTTGGTGCAAATGGAAGTGGTAAATCGACTATGCTCGATGCACTTTGTTTTGCATTGTTTAATAAACCTTTTAGGAAAATTACTAGAGGTCAATTAGTAAATAGTATCAATGAAAAAGGTCTCAAAGTAGAGGTGACATTCTCTATTGGACGAGACGAATATCGTGTATTCCGAGGAGCAAAACCTAATGTTTTTGAACTTTACAAGAACAACAAAATGGTTGATCAAGATGCTGCGACAAAAGACACGCAGAAATATCTCGAACAATCAGTTCTCAAACTCAACTACAAGTCCTTTACACAAGTCGTCATCTTGGGTTCATCCACTTTTGTCCCCTTCATGCAACTCAAAGGACCTCACAGGAGAGAAGTTATTGAAGATTTACTTGACATCAAGATCTTCTCACAAATGAATCTGTTGCTCAGGGATAGAGTCCGAGCAACCATGGCACAAAGTAAAGATTGCGATCACTTACTCACAGTAGCAAATCAAAAAGTATCATCACAAGAAAAACTGCTAAAGAATCTCAACGAAATTAATCAATCTCGTCAGGATGAAAGGCAAAAGAAGATCAGAGATAATCGAGTGATGATCGAAGGTCTTGAAAAAGAAAAGGATAATAAGAAAGAAGAACTATCTGAACTAGAAAGTAGGATGGTTGACGTTGAAGATAAGAGAAATTCCATGTCAGATCTTAAAACTGACAAGGCAGAAATCAGTGCAGAACTAAAACTGGCAAAGAAAGATATTAAGTTTTTAGAAACTCATGAGGACTGTCCTACATGCAATCAGAATATTGAAAGAGCATTTAGAGACGCAAGAATTGGTGTTCTACAAGGAAAAGGTAAGAAACTTTCTAGGAAATTAGATAAGATTAAGGGTGACATCACTGATATGCTCAAGATTATTGCTGAGGCAGACGATATTTCTATGCAATGTCATGAAATTAGAAGTGATATTAATCAGAGTGAGCGTGATATTGTTAGAATTGAGATGGAAACTCTTAAGATCCAAGATGAATTGATTAATCTTAGAGACAACCGTCCTAATATTGTAAAAGAAGAGCAAGAATTACAAAAAGTTCAAGAAGAACTTGATGAGACACTCAAAAGTTGTGCTAAAGTTAGTGAAAAACTGGATGAGTTCCAAGTTGTATCACATTTATTGCGTGATGGAGGCATCAAAAGTCAAATCATTAAGAAGTATGTGCCAGTTTTTAACAAACTAATTAATAAATACCTCAACAACATGGACTTCTTTGTTAATTTTACTCTTGATGAAGAGTTTAATGAAACATTGAAGAGCAGATTTAGGGATGAGTTTACATACTGTTCATTCTCAGAGGGTGAAAAGCAAAAGATTGACCTAGCACTTCTGTTTACTTGGAGAGAAGTTGCTAGAATGAAGAACAGTGTAGCAACTAACCTGCTAATTCTAGATGAGGTGTTTGATTCATCCCTTGATGCAGGTGCAACCTCTGAGTTACTTCAAATTTTACGGTCTCTAGGAGCAACAACTAACTTATTTGTCATATCACATAAGGGTGATATCCTAGTTGATAAGTTCTTGAGGACTTTGAGGTTTGAAAAGATTAATGATTTCAGTAAAATGTCGGATGATTCCTAATGGTATGTAAAGTTACTCTGTTCAAAGCAGGAAAAGTTTGGGATGAAGAGGTAATTGCTATTGATTACCAAGATGCAAAGCAAGTAGCACTCGCTAGAAACCCTGGAGCACAGGTAATGAGTGTAACTGCGGTCATGTGACAGTTGAATAAGTGGCACAATAAGTGGCACATGCTTGATCAGTCTGTTATAATAGGTATATCAACAGGAGATACATGATCAATCCAGAAGTCAAAGGCACACTCGCAAAACTACTCGCAACCGAAAACCTTACTGTAGAGCACCGTAAAGTATCTACAGCATATTTCGACGTGGAGAAGCGTATCCTTTGTCTGCCTATCTGGAAGACTGCATCCAACACAGTGTATGACCTTTTGGTTGGTCATGAGGTTGGTCATGCTCTCTACACTCCTAACAAGGGTCTTGATGGTATCAACAAAGCATTTGTGAATGTCCTTGAGGATGTTCGTATTGAGAAGATGATGAAGGAGACATACCCTGGTCTTCGTAAATCTTTCTTCCAAGGTTACACTGAACTATGGCAAGATGATTTCTTTGGTGTAAATGAAGAAGATATCACCAAACTTCCTTTCATTGATCGTATCAACCTTTTCTACAAAGGTAATCCTGAGATTGAGTTTACTGATGAAGAGCAAGTATATGTAGATCGTGCTGCTAACACTAAAACATTTGAAGATGTTCTAAAACTTGCAGAAGATCTTTATGGTCGCGCAGAAGATATCGAAGATAAGAAAATGGATATTCCTCTAGAGATGGAGTCACTAGAGTCTCCTGATGCAGGTGATGGTGATGTAGAAGTTACACCTAACACCAACAACCAAGCATCTGGCGATGGTGAAGATGGTGATCAGTCTGGTTCTCCAGAAATTTCTAATGAGCAGCAACCTGGAGAAACTGAATCAGGATCAGGTGTTGGTGGTGAGAATGCAAAGATCACTACTGGTCAACAATCATTTGGTCAAACAGATCATGATGAGACCTTGAGTATTACTCAGGAAGCATTCAATCAAGCACTAGAAACTTTGATTGATGACAATGCTAAGGAATGGGTATACATCAATCTTCCTACTGTAAATCTTGATGAGATTGTTGTTGGTCACAAAGAGATTCAAGAAGATCTTGAGAAAGTTTTCATTCATGGTGAGCGTCAGATTGATCGTTACTCAGGATGGATGCCTGAGGATGAAGTAGAGTACAAAAACTACGTTGTATCAGAGGTATCAAAAGTTCGTACTAAGTACGAGAGTTACAAAAAATCAGCACAGAAATCTGTTAACTATCTTGTGAAGCAGTTTGAAATGAAAAAGTCTGCTGATGATTACAAGCGTCAGTCTACTTCTCGCACTGGTGTTATCGATACCAACTCACTGTACAAGTACAAGTTGACTGATGACATCTTCAAGAAGATCACAGTTATTCCTGATGGTAAGAATCATGGTCTTGTAATGCACATTGACTGGTCTGGTTCTATGTCTCACATTCTTTTGGATACTTTGAAGCAGACTTACAATCTTATCTGGTTCTGCAGAAAAGCAGGTATTCCATTCCGTGTTCTTGCTTTCCAAGATTCATACTCTAGTGAGCGTGAAAAGAACAAAGGTAAGCAAGGCGATTTGAACATTCATTCTTCATTCAGACTTCTTGAGTTCTTCAGTTCAAAGCAGAACAAACAGTCTCTTGAAAGATCTATGTTCATGATCTGGTGTCAGGTTTCTAGCATGTGCTACGGTAGCAACCTTCAAGCATCATACAAGTATGGTCTTGGTGGCACTCCACTTGCTGAAGCAGTTCTTTGCACTCGTCAACTTGTTGAGAAGATGAAGAAAGAAGAGAACATCCAGAAGGTAAATGTTGTTTGCCTTACTGATGGTGAAGCAAACCCTATGGCATACAATGACTTCTATGACCCAGACTATGAGGGCATGGAAGGATACATGAGAAGGGTATCTCTTTGTCACTCACATGGTAAAGTCTTCTATCTTCGCGATCCTAAGACTGGTTTCTCTAAGAAAATCAATCATAGTCCATACACTACAACTAGAGAGATTGTAGGTTTCCACAGAGAGATTACTGATTACAACTGGATCGGTATTCGCATTTGCTCAAAGAGTGATCTAGGACGTGCAGTTCGTGCTAACCTTGAGTATACTCCTCTAGATCTTGACAAGAAGTGGAAGAGAGAGAAGTTCTTCTCAATCTCAAAGCAAGCAGGATTTAGTGAGTCAATCTTCATCCCTAACAAAAATCTTGGTGATGAAACTGAAGATCTTTCTGTCAATCAGAAGGGTGAAGTTGCCACCAAAGCAGAACTACAACGTGCATTCAAAAAGCACATGGGATCTAAGATGACAAACAAAACTGTCCTCAACAAATTTATCGAACAGATTGCATGATCTATCACTTTGCGGTTTACCTGACCATCTTCCTATGTCTTCTCCTGATGTTCGGAGTGTTCGATCCGTAAAGTGGCACACACACATTGCACACAGCAGATGTACCTGCTATAATAAGTACATAACAAACAAAACAATCCTTTTAATACTATGACCTTCGCTCCAAACCCAGTTACTACTGAACAACTCGTTGACTATCTTTCTGACAAGGTAGGTACTGATGTCGGGTGCTCTGATATTCGCTCTGCTGCGAAGGTTCTTGGTCTTGCATATGCAACTGCATGCAAGCGTCTTAAGGACTACAAGATTGGTGTTGGTAAGTGGAATCTTACTACCCAACAGATTGAAAAACTTTACGAAGCACCTGCTGCTCAACCTGCAGTAGAACCATCCTACATCCCAGAGAAAGATGATTCCTATGTCCAGTTTGGTACTTATGCACCGATTAAAAAAATTATCAAGTCTAAACTCTTCTATCCTGCATTCATCACAGGTCTTTCTGGAAACGGTAAAACAATGTCCGTTGAGCAAGTTTGCGCTGACCTTGGTCGCGAACTGATTCGTGTAAACATTACTATTGAAACTGATGAAGATGATCTTATTGGTGGGTTCCGTCTTGTTGATGGGTCAACTGTTTGGCATAACGGACCTGTCGTTGAAGCACTCGAAAGAGGTGCAGTCCTGCTACTCGACGAGATTGACCTTGCTAGTAACAAGATTCTCTGCCTACAATCCGTTCTTGAAGGCAAAGGTGTGTATCTGAAGAAGATCGGTAAGTATGTTCGCCCTGCTGCAGGATTCACTGTAATCGCAACTGCAAACACTAAGGGTAAAGGATCTGACGATGGTAGGTTCGTTGGTACTAATGTACTGAACGAAGCATTCCTTGAGCGTTTCCCGATCACTATCGAGCAAGAGTATCCTTCTGCTGCTATCGAGACCAAGATTCTTCTTGCTAACAAGTGCGACAAAGACTTCACTGAGAACCTCATCAAGTGGGCAGGAGTTATCCGTAAGACTTTCTATGATGGTGGTGTTGATGAAGTTATCACTACTCGTCGTCTAGTTCACATTGCTAGGGCATACGCTATCTTTGGCGATCGTCTTCAAGCAGTCACACATTGTGTGAATCGTTTCGACAACGACACCAAGCAATCTTTCCTCGATCTTTATACAAAGGTTGACGCAGGAGAAGATACAGAGTATAATGAAGAGGACTAAACCCTCTTTATTATGAAGTATCAAGAAGATACGATTATCGAAGAACTCCGATCATACATCAGTTCGACGTATGGTCGGCATTATTCTTCGGGAAACGACAGTATTCAAACTCTCGATTTGATTCAAGCATGTGGGGACGCTGAAGCATTCTGTCGTAGTAATATTCTTAAGTACGCTTCACGCTATGACAGAAAGGGATCCGCAAAGATGGATCTTTTGAAGATCATGCACTATGCTGTACTCCTTTACCATTTCAATCAAAAAGACAAAGACACCGAAATCTATCCTCAATGACAGTAATCACTCCACAAACAGTTGAAGTCCTTAAGAACTTTTGTACGATCAACAAATCTATTGTTATCAATCCAGGTAACAAGATTGCTACTCTTAGCATCAACAAAAACATTCTTGCCATTGCTGAGGTTGAAGAACAGTTTGATTCCCAGATCAGCATTTATGACCTAGGTGTTTTTCTTGGAGGTCTGTCTCTTTTCGATCAACCAAAGATCGATACTACAAGCAAGAGTTTTGTAACTGTCAGTGATCAGGTTGGTCGGTCTAAGACTCGATACTTCTATGCTGATCCTGATATCATTACTCAGGCACCTGAGGAAGAGATCAAACTTCCTAGCACTGATGTTCAGTTCCATTTGGATGCTGAAACACTGAAGCAACTGAACAAGGCAGCATCTATCTATCAACTCCCAGACCTTTGTCTGTTTGGTGATGGAGAAGAAATGAATCTTTGTGTCACTGACAAAAAGAACGAAACCTCTAATAATTTCTCAGTCAAGGTTGGAGACACAGATCAAAACTTCTGTTACTGTTTCCGAGTTGAGAATCTGAAACTGCTTGCAGGTGCGTACGACGTATCTATCAGCAGCAAAAACGTTGCTCTCTTCATTGGAAAGGGCATCAAATACTTTATTGCACTTGAACCTAATGCCTGATGATTTTCTCTGGGTTGAGAAGTACCGTCCGAAGAATATCGAACAGTGCATCTTACCTCAGAATGTGAAAGATACCTTCTCCAGTTTTGTTGAGCAAGGGGAGATTCCTAATCTCCTTTTGTCTGGCACAGCAGGTGTAGGTAAAACAACAATCGCGAAAGCACTTTGTAATGAATTAGGAGCAGACTTTTATGTCATCAATGGATCGGACGAAGGTCGATTCCTCGATACGGTCAGAAACCAAGCACAAAACTTTGCTGCAACTGTTTCGCTTACAGCAGGATCAAAACACAAGATCCTTATCATTGATGAAGCAGACAACACTACCCCAGATGTACAACTCTTACTTCGTGCATCGATAGAAACATTCCAAAAGAACTGTCGATTTATCTTTACTTGTAATTTCAAGAATAAGATTATTGAACCCCTACATAGTCGAACAACTGTTATCGATTTCAATGCTCGTGGTAAGGTCAAGCAAGAACTTGCTGCAGCATTCTTTGCAAGGTGTAAAGGCATTCTTACCGCAGAAGATGTAACCTTCTCCGATAAGGTTGTTGCTGAGGTTGTACAGAAATACTATCCTGACTTCCGACGCACTTTGAATGAACTTCAAAGATATGCATCTACAGGTAGTATTGATACTGGTATCCTAGCAACTCTAGGTGATGCCAATATTGATACACTTGTTTCTGCTATGAAGCAAAAGAAATTCAATGATGTTAAGAAATGGGTACAACAGAATCTAGATTCAGATCCTGCTGCTATCCTACGTCAGATGTATGACAATCTTTCTACATTGATGGACGGTCCATCCGTCGCTGCTGCTGTAATGATTATTGCAGATTATCAATACAAGTCTGCATTCGTTGCAGATCAGGAGATAAATCTTTTAGCATGTTTAACACAATTAATGATGGAGTGTAACTTTAATTAATGGGAACAGAAATGATCGCTATACGCGAACTATTGGCATCTTGCCCACCAGTCTATACATTGCCTGGTACTTGGACGAAGTGTAATGCGATTATCCCACATTACAATGCAGATCCAAACATCACTCTCGGTATTAGTATCGCAGTGATCACAGTAATTTTTATCTTGTATGGAATCTATAGAGGATTCTTTGCTAATGAAGGGTTGGAGGACCCATTTGATGACCATGACGACTAAGAAAGAAAAAGTAAGAGCACAAGTAAAGAGTAGGTTCTACTACATGTTCTGGGGCACTGCTACTATTGCAGTTGTTGCAGGACAAATTTATGTTGGAACTGGTTTCCGACGCATGGCAGAATCTGTTCAAAGAGTTTTAGATGCTCCCCTTATGATTGAAATCCCTGATTTGATTCCACCTGAGTATTTTAACCCTAAGTATCCAGTAGGTCCAGGGTACGGTGGCGGTTTTGACCCAAAAGCAATTCCTATGATTATTCAGTGATGCCTGTAGCAACATCATTAAAAACTCCCCTTCGTTATCCTGGTGGAAAATCTCGTGCTGTCAAGAAGATGGCACCTTACTTCCCTCCACTAGGTGATTATGCAGAGTATCGTGAACCATTTTTAGGTGGCGGTTCTGTTGCATTGTATGTTGCACAACAGTATCCTCATATCAGTATCTGGGTAAATGACTTGTATGAACCATTATATACATTTTGGAAACAGTTACAAATCTCTGGTCAAAAACTAACCAATGAACTCATCCAACTCAAATCAAGATACCCCGACAGAGAATCAGCAAGAGGACTCTTCCTCGAATCAAGACAATATCTCGACCTACCCCTCGCTAGTAGTGAACCCTTTCATCGTGCCTGTAGTTTTTATGTTGTTAACAAGTGCTCTTTTTCTGGTCTCACTGAGTCCTCATCCTTTTCTGCCCAGGCGTCCGACCAAAACTTTTCAATGCGAGGAATCGAAAAACTCCCCGACTATTCCCGACTCATTCAAAGATGGCATATCACTAACTTGTCGTATGAGAAATTGATGAGTGATGATCAGGCAGTATTCCTATATCTAGATCCTCCATACTCCATCAAAGATAATTTGTATGGAAAGAAGGGTACAATGCATAGTACATTCTCTCATGAAACATTTCATAAGACTTGTTCAAGGATGTCTTCTGATCAAATGATCTCATACAACTCTGACAATCTAATCAAAGAAAGATTTAAGGGTTGGAATGCACAAGAGTATGATCATACATATACTATGAGATCTGTTGGTGATTATATGAAAGACCAACAAGAACGTAAAGAACTACTTCTTCTAAATTATGAAATATGATGATAGGTATCCTCTCAAGGATTATCTAAACTCTATCAATCTCAACAAAGAGAACTTGATGGACAGTGAAGACCCTGCATGGGAAAAGAACTATCCTGCATTTGTAATCAACAAATGTATGTCACATCACATGGATACAGTTCTGTATGCGAATGAGATGAATATGTGTTCTCATCTACCAAACCGTTTGCAATATGATTTCTTTATAAATATCGTGAGACCCCGTAAGAGATTTTCTCCTTGGGGTAAGAAGGATAAGGTGAATGATCTTGAAGTTGTCAAGGAATACTATGGTTATAGTAATGAAAAGGCAAAACAAGCATTGAGAATCCTATCTCCTACACATCTAGATTACATTAAAGACAAACTGAACAAAGGGGGTAAGAAAAGATGAGTGAAGTTAATGAAGTCCAGTGGACTAAAGATGATATGATTGAGGTGACTCTCAAGGAACCAGATGATTTCTTGAAGGTTCGCGAAACACTCACTCGTATTGGAGTTGCCTCTCGTAAAGAAAAGAAACTCTATCAGTCTTGTCACATCCTACACAAAAAGGGACAATACTACATTGTACATTTTAAAGAACTATTCGCACTAGATGGTAAGAAAGCAAACTTATCAGATAACGATGTACAAAGAAGGAACAGAATTATTAAACTATTATCTGATTGGGGTCTAGTAGAGATCGTAAAGGATGATACAATTAAAGGTGTAGCACCACTAAGTCAGATTAAAGTTATTGCGTATAAAGAGAAAGGAGATTGGACTCTAGAATCTAAATACAATATTGGTAAAAAACGCATCACCGAATGAGCGACTTTAATTATCATGTCCAGTGGTTCAAATCACCTGGATACCTACTAGCAGAGGTTCCCTCTCCAGTAGTTGAAGAACTAAAGCAAAGCATCAACACGCTCTCTAAGACCCCTGAGACGGACGCTAGGGACACTCTGAGGGGTCATCTAGAAGAAGAGTGGCATCTACCTCTAACAAAGGAGGTATGTGCCTTTACTAGGTGCCTTGGTTTTGAGTATATCAAGCAGTTTGGTATTCAACCTGCCATGGGTATTGCAGAGAGAATGCGAGATATCGATCATAGTGATTTTAAACTACAAAGACTTTGGGTAAACTTTCAAAGTAAATATGACTTCAACCCTCTGCATATACACAGTGGGTTGTTTTCGTTTGTAATCTGGGTACAAGTCCCATACGATTTACAAAAAGAACGAGAGAGATATAAAACAAATGGAGATGAAACAGCAGCATTCATGTTCCAATACAATACAGCACTAGGTGGACTAGACACAGAGTATCTACACATAGACAAATCCTTTGAATGGAAGATAGCATTCTTCCCCGCAAGACTTAATCACGGTGTCAATCCTTTCTATACATCAGATGAACATCGTATATCTATTTCTGGAAATTTATATTGTATAGATAGTGTGTGAGTTTTTGTATTATAAATGGTAGATAAAAAACCAGACGACAAAGAAAAAGGTCTTCTAGGAAAACTAAAAGAACATGCTGAGGACAAGGAAGAGCAACTAGCAATTCTCTCTACATTTGTGAGATTGGCGGTGCTTCTTTGGTCCGCAGGGATCTTGACGTTAGCATATGTTAAGTTGCCTGAAGCATTAAAAATACCTGAACAGAAACTGGATCCGACTTTCATAGCCAGCGTTTTTACAGGGACGTTAGCTACTTTTGGTGTCCAGGCAGCAGGTAAGAAAAAGAATGGTGCTAATGGTGGTAATGAACCTGCTCCTATATCTAAAAAGGACATGGAGTTTCTTATTCAGAAAGCATCTGAAACTGCCCCTGCACAAACCATAAGGATCGAATCTGGTCCTGTTAAAATCGTTCCTGACACTAAGTAACTATCATGCAAAAAATTATTAATGTACTCGCTCTTTCGTCTTTCGTTGTATCTCTTTCCGTTGTTGGCGGTGGTGTGTATCTATATGTACAAAAGGATGCCATTATAGAGAACATCAAAGAGAAAGCACTAGGATCACTTACAGGTAATATCACTGACGCACTTCCAGATATTACTGCAGGTCAAATGCCTAAGGTCACAGGTGCAGCAATTCCTGCTTTACCAATTACACCAGGTCTAGGACTATGAATAAGTGGGTAGGAATTAGTTTAGGTACCATTGTTGGTATTTCACATATTGGTATGATCGGTATGATCGCCACCAATAATAAAATGAAACTACCCGCACTAAATGTACCAGTAGGACCTTATACTTCTTATACTGCAGTAGCAGATGAGGATGGATATAAGATTAACTATACTGCAAACGATCCTAAGACAATGTTCATCACTAAGGATGTTGTAAGACCGTCTGGATTTCTGGGATTTGGGAGAACCAAGACTCAAGTTACTGAAGAGTACGTCATGGACGGATCAACTAATCAAGGTGGACCTGTATCCAACCCTCGCTCATGGCAGGATGGGAGTGCAGGTGGGAGGCAAGGGATCTCAAAAAAGTCTGTCGCGTGCATCGAGGCGGTCGGTGGTGGAAAGCAAACGGGGCGACTTGTTGGGACTAGTATTGGTGCTGCTGCTGCTCCTGCTGTTTCCTCTATCCCCTTTGTTGGTTGGATTGCTGCAGGTTGGATTGCGATGTTCGGTGGAGAACAAGGAGCAGAACTAGGTGGCAATATGGTGAATGATCTTAATGCTAACTGTGAGGTAGACGATGGAAATACCACAGATTCAGATAAAGAATCTTGATATTAGAAGTATCAATATCCCTAGAACGTTTATACAGGATGTGCCTGAGTGGTTGACTTCTAGTCCACCTCAGGCAATTCCTATATATCCTCCTGTCACACAACAAATTGGTGTGCCTGTTATTGACATGCCTGGGTGTGTTGAGGCACATGAAGGTAGTGATAAAAACGATAATCTTGTTGGTGATGATCCCAAAGGATCAAAGATCTTTTGTGACGCAGGTATGCCTTCGTTCAATCCTATAGACTACTCACCAGAAAGTTTGAAGTATGAATATGTTGCACCAGTTCCTCCAGTAGAATCCCCACCAGACGAAGTAACACCAGAGACTGAAGTACCCCCAGTTAAAACTCCAAAAGAAACAGAGTGTCCTGCACCTAATCAACCTAGAGTTGGTGACCTAACTGCAAGTGGAGATGAAAGAGTTATTGGTCACGAACTAAGTGAAGATGGAAAAACCTGTGTAGTATTATATGAAGACACATCTCCAGTCCAAAAGTATCTGCCTACTGCAAATCAAGTCAGCACTACAGCATCTATCGCAGTAGTTGCAACCGCTGCTGCTGCAGCAACTCCATTATTATTGAAGGTTGTTAAACCTATTGTTAAACAAATAATTAAAAGGATTCAAAAGTTCTTAGGTAAAGAACCTCCTGCACCTAGTAGATTAGAGATAAAAGCAAATGCTATTAGGGCAAAGAGAGGTTTACCTCCCCTAAAGGTGAAGCGTCCAAAGAAACCTCGTTAGGTATAATCTCGTGTATATGTGGAGGAATTACATTAACATTCTGCACAACAACGTCAGCACATACACTATAGTATGGACTCTTGGGGTGGAATGATATACCCTCTTTCATTAAATTACCGCAATTTTTGAGTCTCGCGATCTCAAAGTCTAGGCGTTTATTGGCAGTCAGTTGCTTTTGTAATGCTATCTGAGTATCAACTGCTTCTTTACATTGATCTTGTAGTTTCTTATCTAGTGGTCTAGACCATGTAGCAGATATACCTACGCTTAAGTTATAGTTATCTTTTTGTCCTGTTCTTGTTGGAACATGATATAAAATCGCACCAGGATTGTCTGGTGCACCATCTTCATTTAAATCTCTCATGTCATACACTGGTGAATCCCACCAGTCTTCATATGGTTTCTGTGCTGATGCACTACCAGTGACATAGGGTGTTACGTTCATAGTACTACCCTGACACTGTATACCACCCCCATAAGTGTTAGTTATGTAAGGACCTTGTAAAACTTGTATTGCCTGATTGGTGACTGAGCCCGAACTATTGGCAACGGGAGCAGCAGTCGCACTTACTCCCCCTACAGTTTCCGCAACCGCATGTGGAGCACTGGTGAATTGTGATAGACATAAGATTACTGGGAGAAAATACTTGTTGTGTCGGTTACGCTTGTAACCTCGGTTACCCTCTGGATTACCGTATGATTTGCTAGACCTGGGGATTGATACGTCTCGGTGAACTGAAACGCTGCCCCTGGTGTTGTTTGTGTGAACGTTGGTTTCGTTCCTATTCCTGTCCATGTCGAAGTCACTCCTTCAATAGTCACGTTTGCTTTCTCCGTAGTAGGAGATAAATTACCATTTGCTGTGATCCCTGACCCAGTTACCGAAAATTGATACCCAGTATTGTAATCCATGCTGTTTATCGTTTCTGTCACTTTTGAGGTCGTTTCCGTGTGGGACGTCATCGATCCCTGTTGGAAGTTTGGCACCACGGGGACCGCCTTCACAGGTGCAGTGATGGCAATAGCAATAACCGCACCTAGGGCATATGTCTTCTTCGTTAGTATATATGAAAGGTTCGCCAAGGTCTTCCTCCTTCATTAGTCAAATACTGAGATCTCACTAACAAACTGACCAGTAGTTGTAGTACCTGCTAGACCTGTACCTGTTAGAGTAACAGCATGTCCATTGGTAACTGTACCTGGTGCATTTGCAGACCCTGATGCAGTACCACCTGCGTAGTGGGTTTGACTACCGAATAATGCTTCATCGGAACCTGATCCTGCAGCATCACCTTGAGTGAATGACTGACTGAATGAGAATGATCCCGATCCAGTTTGTGTTCCTGTAATTGCTCCGATGCTTCCTACACCTGTAGATGAACTATAAGTGTTGACACCAATGCCACCAGACACAGCACTACCTCCATCAGGAGTATGTGTCGTAGTTACATTCGTACCAGAAATAGAATATGAGTTGCCTACTCTATTGTAAGAATTGTAACCCGCATCTACGGTGTGTTGTAAACTCGACTGATGTTTCGTAACGATTCCACCTGCATGTGCAGGAATACCTGCCATGACCAACATAATGAGAGGTAAAAACTTTTTCATTTTTTCTCACATGAGTACTACCACTATATAGGTTTGGTATTCCTTACAAATGAGTTCGGTCTGTACCATTTAGTCTATGACTGACTTATGGTTAAATAGTAGTGTCGCCTTCGGGGACAACAATTAAACTCGCTTATTAAAGGAGCACTATGACTAATTTACAGAAGTGGACATCTAAGGATGTCAACGCAATTTTTGATGCAGCAAATCGCTACAGTGTAGGATTCGACGATCTATTCTACAGATTACATTCATACGGAGTGGGATCACCAGGTGGAGCATATCCTCCATACAACATCGTCAAAGAATCAAACATTAAGTGGCGTATCGAAATTGCACTAGCAGGATTTGGACCAGAAGATGTAGAGGTATCTACAGAATCAAATGTCCTATTGGTTAAATCAAAGAACCAAGAAGGCAAGGAAGATTCCGAAGAGTATATGCATAGAGGTGTAGCAGCAAGAACATTTGCTAGAGGATTTAATCTTGCAGATGATGTAGAGATTGGAAAGGTTCAGTTTATTAATGGTTTATTGACTATCGATTTACAAAAGGTTATTCCAGAACACCAAAAACTTAAAGTGTATGAGATTCAATAATCACTGTTGAGTCTATCTTGATGTTCGGCATTGTTTAAACAATATGCATGAACATCTACTTCCATCTTATAGTGTGCGTGAGTGTGTATGACTTGGATCATGCCAAGACTGCCACAAATTAAAAGATTCAATACGGTGACAGGATGGAAAAGATACTTCATCAAGAGTGTCAAAAGTTATACACTATATACTAGGTCACAAAAGAGACTCTGTAAAGGGTCTCTTTTTTGATTGTTGCAAAAAACGCAGATGGGTGCTATAATCCGTTTGTGTGTTATACTATTTCTAAAGGAACTATGAGCGTAAGAATCGTAAGAACAAAAAACGGTGAGGATATCATCGCTGATCTGTTCGAGGTAACTACTAAAGAAGATCCTGAGAAACCTGTAGCATTTCAACTACGTTATCCTTATAATGTATGGTTGGAAAACCGTGAGGAACCTGAGTTGCTCATGGAAGTTGAGGGTCAAGAAAGTCTCAACAAAAACACCAATCCCAATATTCGATTTGAACCTTGGGCACCCCTATCAAAGGATAGAAGTATCATGATTAAACTTGATGAAGTTGTGAGTGCATACGAAACTTACCCTGAGGTAGAAGAAAAGTACAACAAAATCGTGGAGGCAGAAAGTGGAAGAGGAAATGCTGCAACAGGAGCTTCGTTTGATCCTCCTCAAGGATCGACCCCAGTATCTGTTGGGTCAGATAACTGAACTAGACGAAGAACCTAGCATTCTAATTGAAAAATGCTATGAAGTCCTTGGTGATGAGGAGATCGCTCCTTTCCCCAAGTACACAGATCAACGTGACTTGTTCTTGACAAGTGACCAGATCTTTACTATACTGGAACCGAGTTCCAAACTTGTAGAAATCTACAAATCTAAATGAGTTCATTCTATACGAACATTCAACTAGCAGGAGACACAATCCTCTATCGAGGTTATGAAGACGGTGAACCCGTCCAATTTCGTACACAGTTTTCTCCTACTCTGTATGTTTTATCTAAGAATGCAACTGAGGAATACAAGACCCTTGATGGTCGTCCCGTAGCACCGATGCAGTTTCAAACTGCAAGAGAGGCACGAGACTTTATCAAGACCTATAATGAGGTCGAAGGTTTCGAGGTGCATGGTTATGAAAGGTTTGTTTATCAGTACATCCGTCGTGAGTTTCCTAACGATGTAGATTACGATATCAAACAGATGAAAATGTATGCATTGGACATTGAGGTTCAATGCGATAACGGTTTCCCTTCAGTAGAAGAGGCAGCAGAAGAAATGCTGTCTATCACCATCAAAGACATGGTGACAAAGCAATATTACTGTTGGGCAATGCGTGAGTTTGATCCCCCGAAGGGAGTCAAAGCAAAGATTTTCTGGACAGAAAATGAAATGCTTACTGACTTTCTTACATGGTGGGCACAGAATACTCCCGATATCTTGACAGGATGGAATGTCAATCTATATGACGTTCCGTACATTGCTCGTCGTGTAAATAGAATACTAGGTGAAAAGTGGATGAAGTCTTTGTCCCCTTGGAACCGTGCTAACGAACGAGAGGTTTATGTCCAAGGAAGGAAGAACTATGCTTATGACCTTAGTGGGATCAATATCCTTGACTATCTTGATCTTTACCGTAAGTTTACTTATAGTAACCAGGAGTCATATCGACTCGACCATATTGCCTTTGTCGAGTTAGGACAACGGAAAGTCAATCATGATGAGTACGAAAACTTCAAGGACTTCTATACAAAAGATTGGCAGAAGTTCATGGAATACAACATCCAAGACGTTGAGTTGATCGACCGATTGGAAGACAAGATGAAGTTGCTTGAATTGGCAATCACAATGTCCTATGATGCCAAAGCAAACTTTGAAGATGTGTACTCACAAGTTCGCATGTGGGACACAATCATCTACAATTATCTTACAGATAGAAAGGTTGTAGTACCCCCTAAGAAGGGTGCAAAGAAAAACGAAAAGTATGCAGGTGCCTATGTCAAGGAACCGATTCCAGGATGCTATGATTGGGTGGTCTCTTTTGACCTTAACTCTCTTTACCCTCATCTTATCATGCAGTACAATATCTCCCCAGAGACCCTCGTTGAACAAAGACATCCAACGGTTACAGTTGATAAGATCCTTGAAGAGACAGTAAGTTTCGATGAGAAGTATTGCACATGCGCCAATGGTGCTCAGTATCGCAAAGATATCCATGGGTTCCTACCAGAAATCATGCAGAAGATCTACGATGAACGTACCATTTACAAGAAGCGGATGCTACAAGCAAAGCAATCCCTTGAACATGCCACCACACCTGCAGAAACCGTGGCACTACAAAAAGATATATCAAAGTTCAACAACATCCAAATGGCAAGGAAGATCCAACTCAACTCTGCCTATGGAGCAATCGGAAATCAATACTTCCGATACTACAATCTGGCAAATGCTGAGGCGATTACTCTCTCAGGGCAAGTCTCGATTCGTTGGATTGAAAACAAAATGAACAAGTACCTCAACAAGGTACTTAAAACTGATGGAGAAGATTATGTTATTGCCTCTGATACTGATTCTATCTACCTCAATCTGGGTCCTCTGGTTCAAGGTGTATACAAAGGTAGAGAGAAGAATGCTTCGAGCGTTGTCACGTTCCTTAATAAGGTGTGTGAGATGGAACTTGAAAAGTATATTACGAGTTCTTATGAAACGCTCGCCAAGTATGTTAACGCTTACGAACAGAAAATGATCATGAAGCGTGAGAACATTGCTGAAAAGGGTCTATGGACTGCTAAGAAGCGATACATTCTCAACGTGTGGGATAGCGAAGGTGTTCGTTATGAGAAACCCAAACTCAAGATCATGGGACTGGAGGCAGTGAAGTCTTCTACTCCTATGGCATGTCGTGAAGCGATTCGCAAATGCTTTACTGTTATCATGAACGAGACAGAAGAGGCAGCACAGAAGTTTATTGCAGAGTTCAAGAAAGAGTTTTCTTCATTACCAGTCGAAGACATCTCATTCCCTAGGGGATGTAATGGGATAAATAAGTGGGCAAACCCGACCACTATATACAGCAAAGGCACACCCATTCATGTAAGAGGTGCCCTGCTGTACAACTTCTACAACAAGAAGAACAAACTGACCCATAAGTATCCTCTGATTCAAGATGGTGAGAAGGTCAAGTTTGTGTATATGAAGACCCCAAACAAGATCAACGAGAATGTGATCAGTTATCTGAACACGTTCCCTAAAGAGTTTGGATTGAACAATCATGTAGACTATGATCTACAATTCTCTAAGTCGTTCCTTGAACCTGTAAAGGTCATCTTAGAAACTATCGGGTGGAAACATGAAAAAGTCGCATCTCTGGAGTTTTTATTTGCATGACAACTAAATATGTGGTATCATATCAGAAGGCATTTGGTATTCCTGATAAGAGGGAACAATCCTTCAACGAAGAATCAGAAGCAAAATGGTTTGAACGTGCCATGAAACGTTCCAACTTTATTACAACTATGACGGAGGTCAAAGAGTGAACTCATTTCTTAAGGATGTTGCAAGTGAAATTGGTAATGAATATGCCAGTCTCGTCTCTGATGGTGTTTCGGCAGGAGATACTAGCGGTTACATTGACACTGGTTCTTATATCTTTAATGCTCTCTGCTCTGGAAGCATCTATGGGGGTGTACCAGGGAATAAGATCACTGCTATCGCAGGTGAGTCAAGCACTGGTAAAACTTTCTTTTGCCTTGGCATTGTTCAACATTTTCTTGAGTCTAATCCAGACGCAGGAGTGATCTACTTTGAATCTGAATCTGCTATCTCTAAGCAGATGATTGAAGACAGGGGCATTGATTCCAGTCGCATGATGATTGTACCTGTAACTACAGTACAAGAGTTTCGATATCAATCTATCAAGATCATTGACAAGTATCTGGCACTTGATGAAAAGAAACCCATGATGTTTGTCCTCGATTCTCTTGGTATGTTATCAACTTCTAAAGAAGTAGAAGATAGTGAAGCAGGTAAAGAGACTCGTGACATGACTCGTGCACAAGTTGTGAAGTCTATCTTCCGAGTTCTAACTCTCAAGTTGGGTAAAGCGAATGTTCCAATGCTAGTTACAAATCATACATATGATGTAGTGGGTGCCTATATTCCTACCAAGGAAATGGGTGGTGGTAGTGGACTTAAATATGCAGCATCGAGTATCATCTATCTCTCGAAGAAGAAAGAGAAAGATGGGAAAGAAGTAGTTGGTAATATCATTAAATGTAAGAATGCTAAATCACGTTTAACAAAGGAGAACAGCACAGTTGAAACACGTCTTTATTACGACCGTGGACTTGACAGGTATTACGGACTACTGGAGTTGGGTGAGAAGCATGGAGTCTTCCAACGCAAGGGGAATCGTGTCGTTATTGGCGAATCTTCCGTTTTTCCTTCTGTTGTTCTTGCCGATCCTGAGAAGTATTTCACCGAAGAGATAATGGAAAAACTAGACGAAGCAGCAGCAAAAGAGTTTCGTTATGGCAACTAATTTAAAAGACTATGTTAGATCGTATGATAACTTGGTTGACTCTGATCTTTGTAAGAGGATACTTGAAGCGTTTGGAAAATCCAACAGCGAGTATATTGATAGAGAGCAGCGACCTTCCTTCACGCAACTAAACCTAACAAACAGACTTAAAGCAAAAGATCCTCTTTGGTCTGACATTCATGTCAAACTAGAGGATTACTTTGTAGATGCAGTATCATTGTATATGGATGAACTGGAGTTAGGTCCAGACTTTCCTGCAAAGTATTGCTTTGAAGAATTACGATTAAAGTATTATCAAAACAATGGACATGATCAGTTTAAAGATCATGTTGATGTACAAGACTACAACAGTGCACGTCGTTTCCTTGTTTGTTTCTTGTATCTAAACGATGTCGGAAGGGGTGGTGAAACATACTTTCCAAAATTGGACGTGACAGTTGAACCCAGATGTGGTAGAATACTCCTGTTCCCTCCTACTTGGATGTATAGACATGCGGGATTACCACCTCAGTCCAATAAAAAGTACATCGTTGGCACCTATTTGCACTATCTCTAATGTCACTCGAACTCACGATTTTATCTAATCTCGTTTATAATGAGAAGTACGCTCGTAAGGTTCTTCCTTTCCTTAAGGTAGAATACTTTACTGAAAAACCTCATAAGGTTATCTTTCTGGAAATCCATGAGTATATCAGTCAGTATGATAATCTACCTTCTCTCAATGCTTTGTCTATTGAGTGTCAGGAAAGGAATGATCTATCTGATGAGCAATTCAAATCTGTTCTGGAGATTTTAAATGTCCTTTCCGATGATCCCTCAGACTATGATTGGATCGTTGATACTACGGAAAAGTGGTGTCAAGAGCGTGCGATCTACCTATCTCTTATGGAGAGTGTCAAGATTGCTGACGGTCAAGATTCCGAGAAGGATAAGGGTGCCATTCCTCAAATTCTTTCAGACGCACTAGGTGTATCTTTTGATCAGAATGTTGGTCATGATTACCTAGACAATGCAGGTGATCGTTTTGAATACTATCATCGTAAGGAAGATAAGATTCCTTTTGATCTAGAATTCTTTAACAAGATTACTAAGGGTGGACTAGTAAACAAATCTTTGAATGTGGCATTGGCAGGTACAGGGGTTGGTAAGTCCCTGTTTATGTGTCACGTTGCATCAAGTATGCTTCTACAAGGTAAGAATGTTTTATACATTACTTGTGAGATGGCAGAAGAAAAGATTGCAGAGAGGATTGATGCTAATCTTATGAACATCAATATTCAGAAACTCTCTGAATTACCTCGCATGATGTTTGAAAAGAAGATTCTGCAACTGGGGAAAAAGACACAGGGTAAGTTAATCATTAAAGAATATCCTACTGCTCAAGCACATGTAGGACACTTTAAGTCTTTGATTGCTGACCTTGCTATGAAGAGAAGTATCAAACCTGACATTATCTTCGTAGACTACTTAAATATTTGTGCCTCTCAAAGGTACAAAGGATCCATTGTAAACAGTTACACCTATGTCAAAGCAATCGCTGAAGAACTTAGGGGTCTCGCAGTCGAGTGCAACGTACCAATCGTTACTGCTACTCAGACTACTCGCTCAGGGTTTGGTTCTACTGACGTTGATCTTACCGATACCAGTGAGTCCTTCGGTCTTCCTGCTACTGCTGACCTCATGTTCGCTCTTATTTCTACCGAAGAACTTGAAGGGATGAATCAAATCATGGTCAAGCAGTTGAAGAATAGATACAATGATCCAACACTGAACAAACGTTTTTGTGTTGGTATTGACAGAGCGAAGATGAGACTGTATGATGTAGAGGAGTCAGCACAAACTGACCTTATTGACTCTGGTCAAAATACCCTCGCTGAAAAGGATCTGGTTAAACACTTTACCACCCAAAAGAAACCATTCGATGAACTTAAATATGACTAGTCGCGTTGACTTTCTCAAGTATGCACAGTTTGTAAATGCTGTGACTTCAAAAGAAAGTAAAGACCCAGAAGCGTTTGCAAACAAAGTTGCAGACCTATACTATGAAAACTTTCCATTGGAGAGAATGCTCACTGCTGCACTAGGTCTATGTGCTGAAGCGGGTGAGTTTACAGAAGTGGTGAAAAAGATTACCTTCCAAGGTAAACCAGTTTCTGAAGAAAACATGTTTCATATGAAACGTGAACTTGGTGACATCATGTGGTATTTTATGCAAGCATGTATGGCACTTGATGTATCTCCTGAGGAGATCATTGAAATGAATGTAGACAAACTTAAGTCACGTTATCCTGGCGGTGAGTTTGATGTACACTATTCTGAAAACCGTAAAGAAGGCGACCTATGATTGGCAAACTAGATGCTGATGAAAGAGTTCTATCTGAAAAGGTAGATCTCGGAGAACAACCCATTCAACTTACTCCTAATATGATTAGTGAGATCAACGAGTTGTTGGCACATACAAAGAAAGATGGCACTTACAACTGGTTAACAACCGATGAATATGAAATCTCTTTAGCAGGAACATTTGCTGCTGATAAATTCATTGTAATTCATAACAGGTCTAAGAAACCATGGAAACCATCTGCACCTCATCCTAACTTTGACTACGAAAAAGGTGAATTCAAAAACCTGACAGGAGACAACGCATGATTTTAGAAACTATCCTAGCACTCACGCCAGTTGACTACGATCATCTTGCAAGGACGATTCAAGTTGAAACTTACAAGAATAGTTTTGATGGATATTGTGTAGCAGTATCTGTTCTTAATCGTGTCAGGTCACCTAAGTATCCTAATACTGTTGCTGACGTTGTATACGCTCCAGGTCAGTATGAAGGTTTCACTAGATGGAGACCATCAGCAGATCAAAAACTAGTGAGTGAACTGCAATCAGAAGCAGGAAAACAAAAACTTCTCAAAGCATATAGCATTATCGGAGACAGAACAGACTTCAAAGGTCAAAGTATGTTAAGATACAGGGTTGCATCTCAAGACCCAATGTGCGATAATAGAGGAAACTTCTATCATTATTATTGGCAAACATGATTTTATTCGCAATCAACCCAGTAGACGCCTGGAACAATATTTCATGGGCAGATGCAGTTCCATTTTGCATCTGTCTTTTTGCGTTGTACTGGACTAAGAAATGGATCGATCTTAAGTTTGCAAAGAAGCAATCTCAGATCGTATATAAAGTAAAGATCGTTGAAGGTCATGTTGATATTGACCATGGCGATGTAGTAACACATCCTAAAAAGTGGTAAATGAAAGTTGACAGGTACTATGATCCCTATGAGGATCTCGAACGCAAGTGTCTAGAAGAACTGGACTATATCGCCAAGTCACTTGGTGGTACTATGTGCCAGAAGACAAAGTGTAACAGCATGGGTAGGCAAAGCAAGATCGTTGAGATAGAATACCATGTAGAGGAGACTAAAGGTTGAAAAAGTTATGGCGAATCTGGGCAAAAGCACTCGGAGACAAATCAGGTAAATCTGATAATGAAGCAGACTTCATTGCCATCATTCGTACACTCATCTTTCTCCAACTTATAGTCACCAACTGTTTTATTGTTGCAGGTAACATCAGACACTGGAACGATCATTACACACCACCACATTATGAACATCTTCGTGACTGACCGTGATCCTAAGATCTCGGCACAATCTTTACCAGACAAGCATGTGGTCAAGATGCCACTTGAAACTTGTCAAATGCTTTCTATAATTTACTCACATTGGTACTTCGACTGGGGTGATGACCTAGTAAAGAAGATTGATGGCACACCATACAAAACAAAGCATGGTGCATTTCGTAATCATCCTTGTACACAATGGGCAGGTAAATCTCTTGCCAACTGTGCATGGTTGATTCAACATGGTTGTGCTTTATCGACTGAATACACTCATCGATATGGCAAAGAACATGGTTGTGCACACACATTGTTTGAGGCAAAGAAAACATTTCACAGGTTTACTAAAGAAGCAATTATCATCTGGAAACAAGTAGAAGATTTTACTCGTGCAATGCCAGAGAAATGGAAGTATGATGATAAGATTGATACGATAACTGCATATAAGTTGTATATCTCTAGCAAACCATGGGCACCAACAAACTATCTTCGCGACCCATCTCGTAAACCAGTTTGGATGAACTATCTCACATCATGAAAGAATTTGACTATGACCTCGATTACAAACAACTTGATTTTTCACTTGAAGAGAACCGCAAACTTTATCGCATTGGAAGGGGAGAACAAGGAGTGCTACTGGTACGCCCTTACACTAACGATATATGCGCTCATTGGCGATTTGTAAATGAGTCTATTGCTCGCCAATCTGCTTATAAGATTTACTCCATGTTTGTTGACTATAAAAACAAACAAGACTTCATTGGAATGGATATGGCGAGAAAATTTCTTGAGATGGGATTTACTCGCGCCCGTAGGTATGCAAATCATTCTAGTGGAAAAAAGTACGCTGAAGATGGTTCCGTTAGACCCCAATCGCCAGATGCATTACACTGTGAAAAAGCAAGGTCTGCTAAAGTGTTTAAGCAAATGAGAGATAAAGCAGCATACGATCCTAAATATCAGGAGATGAGAAAGACTTGGAGATCTAACGAGTAATGGCAGTAAAAATCCCGTCCCAGAATAAAAAAGCATTTGAAGATGTCATGGACGCATTGGGTGGGGATGATTATTCTTACTATCTTTTTGATGTAACTAAAGTAGAACAGAAAGATTCAAAAAAGAAAGTGCAGATTGCACTCAAGATTTTAGTTCCTCAAGTAAAGAGAGCAAAAGCAACTCAAGATATTATGGGTGCTTTGAAGAAGAAAGGATATGCTATAGAAGAGAAATCAAATGAGATCAATGTTCCTATTCCAAAGCAAAAGAATCAGTTTATAAGAATCTCAATCAAACCAGAGAACAGTAAGGGTTCTGGTGGTGGTGCAGCAGCAACTAAGATTCAAGAAACAGCACAATGTGTGTATGCTGCTATGAGATATTACTGTGGTGATGTAAAGAACTTTACTATTGATGATTTTAAATGTGGTATGAGACACACTGATGCCCCAGGTGTTAAAATCGAAGAAATTATGGACATGTCAAAGGAGTGGAAAGAATCTTCTTGGGCAGGTGCAAATGAAATTTATAAAAAGATTGGTGGAACTGGATGGAAGTTTGTAAGAGGTGATGCCATGATCGATGATGGTGCAGTCAAGGATGCTTTTAACAGAGTAAAGAAACAAACTAGACTGTCCTCAGAAGACAAATGGAATCCTGCTGATATTTGGATGGTAAAAGATGTGAGAAAAGTAAAACAACATCTTGATAAAGAAGTTACTATCGATTGCTTGAACAATGCTCTTCAACAACTAAGGGCAGATAATCAGTTAGTTGGTATCTCTTTGAAAAAGATTGAAGGTTCACCTAAGATGACACTCAAGAATGGTGAAGATGCCATGACAAGAAGAAAGAATGAGAAGGCAAAGTTTGCTAAGTATGATCTAACATTTGACAATGGTAGAAGAAGTGATAATCATCCGATGGATGTTTATCTTTACTATGGAGAAGGCACATTTGAAAAGTTTCAAGCAAGAAACTTTGGTGGTGCATCTAAAGGTGATTGGAAGTTAGAACTCAAAGGTAAATCTGCTGCTCAGGGTAAGATACAGGGACAAGTATTGAGAGATTTGATATCTGATATCATTGGAAATGGTCCTGTTCCTGAGGAGGCAGAGTGGAATAATTGTAAAGGTAATGAGTATGATAAAGAAATCTTTGATCTCTTAAAGAAGTATGATGCAAAGGGTTTTAATGAAGAAACTGCAATGGATTATATTACAGATGCCCCTCAACCATGGAAGTATTCTAAATTATCAGGTCTAAGATTACTGGACTGGTTGTCTAAGCATAAGAAAAAGGACCAGATCATGAAGGAAATTTATCTCTATGCATCTTCACAGTCAGACAAGTCATCAGTCTATTGGAAGTTACAGTAGACAGTTGGCAAACTGGCACATACCCTCTACACAGAGGGTCTAACGGTGCTATAATAAGGGTACCGAAAGAGACCTATGCCTAACAAACACCTTGAGCATCCAGAAGACATGATCATGTATGGTCGTCGTGCTGCTCTGAGGACTGTCAATGCCTTGCTGCACAATCATATGCCACTTGGTGTCAAGTGGGATGGTGCTCCTGCCATTGTGTTTGGTACAAACCCTGAGAATGGTAAGTTCTTTGTTGGTACAAAGTCTGTATTCAACAAGGTCAAGGTCAAAATCTGTTATTCATACGAGGACATTGATGCGTATTACAAAGGAGAAGTGGCGAACATACTTCGCCTATGCTTTCGTCACCTTCCTAGGATTGGTGGTATTGTCCAAGGTGACTATATTGGGGTATCTGGGGGTCGTACCTATACTCCTAATACTATTGAGTATCGCTTTGCTACCGAAACCCCTGGTAATATTATCGTTGCCCCTCATACTGGTTATGACGTTGTTTCTCCAACTGCCACTCCTCGTTTTGGTGTTAATCTTTGTGGTGAGTCTGATTGCTTTATGCTAGGCATCAACGAAGCAAGTGCTCGTATAGAGGGTAAGGTCAACTTCAACTGGTTCAAGTTCATGAAGAACCTAGTCAGAGCAAAGATTCCTAAGGATAAAAAGACTCGTGACGTGATCTTCAAGCACATCAATCTATGGATCAGACTGGAGATGGCACCACCTTCCGCAAAGATGTACAATGTGTTACCTGATAAATATAAGCAAGAAGTGAATATCTACACCTTTAGAGTGTGGGATCAAATCTTCCAACTGAAACAGTCACTCATGAGTAACATAAGAGTAAGTGGTACTGTTACACCGTATCTGAATGGTGAACCAACTGCTCACGAAGGATTCGTCACACAAAACGAAGTCCCTGTGAAACTTGTAGACCGAATGACATTTAGTAAAGCAAACTTTAACCTTAGAAAAAATTGGACGAATGAAAAAGTTTAGTGCTTTCCTATCTGAAGCAGAGAGATCTTTTGCTGCGAAAGAAGCAGAGAAACTGAAACTGTCACACATAGGGTATGGACGATATGCAGACGCATCAGGCAACGTCACCCATATGTCGAAGGACGGTAAACTAGTAAAAATTACAAAAGGAAATGACCCAGGACCCCAACAATCAGCAGGAGGAGAAGAAACTGCAGATGGCGAGGGTGCGGTCGATCAAGGTGCAATATCTATTACATTTGGAAGATTTAATCCACCAACTATTGGCCACGAGAAACTTCTAGACAAAGTTGCTAGAGAGGCAAAGGCAAGTGGAGGAACATATAGAGTATACCCCTCAAGGACGGAGGATCCTACGAAGAACCCCCTTGACGCGGGTACGAAAATTAAATATATGCGGATGGCATATCCCGATCATAGTAATTCAATCATCGATAATGCTGATATGCGTACTATCTTTGATGTTCTTGGGGGACTCGATGCTGACGGGTATAGTAGCGTTAATATTGTGGTGGGTGGTGACAGGGTTTCTGAGTTCAACTCGTTAGCAAACAAGTATAACGGTGAACTTTATAACTTTGAAGAGATCCGAGTAACCTCAGCAGGTGATCGTGACCCAGATGGTGAAGGTGTATCAGGTATGTCTGCATCTAAACTTAGAAAGGCAGCAGTACAGGGTGACTTTGATTCATTCAAGTCTGGTATTCCCAAAGGTATCAAAGACAAAGACTTACAGTCACTTTACGGAACGTTAAGAACTGCAATGAAGGTTGAAGAAGACCAAGATTTTGGCGATTGTTGTTATAAAATATTTGAGTACGCTCCAAAGTTAGACCCTCAAGGACTGAGGGAAGCATACTTTGAAGGCGAGATATTCAAAGAGGGAACCTTCGTTGAAAACCTTAACACAGGGATCGTTAGCAAGATTGTTAGTTGCGGTAGCAATTACGTCATCAGTATTGATGAGTCTGATCATCTATTTCGCACTTGGTTGAAGGACTTAGTAGAGGTAAATGATATCAAATTCTTTAATTTTACCCCCGCAGGTGAAATGGGAACGGACAAACTCGCTAACTATATGCGTAAACTTACCCCAGGTGAGTTTATTAACAAGATAAATAAAAAGGATAAGGTTACCAAGTAAAATGAATCTGAACGAACTACCTGATATGTCTTCTGCCTATAAGCAGGTAATGGAGAAGACAAAGAAGAAACTCGACCCAGTTGGGAAAGAGGACGGTGACATTAATAATGACGGTAAGAAAGATAGCAGCGACTCTTATCTTGCTAACCGCAGAAAAGTCATTGGAAATAAACTTAAGAACGAACACCATCAGAAGGATGCTGAGGGAAATGTAGTTCCTCATGAAGATGAAGCACCTGGTACACCCGCTTCTGTAGAAGAGGCAGTCTATGGTGGTGGTAAGAAAGAAGAACCTAAGAAAGCATCTGCTGCTGCAGGTACTGGTAAGTATTACAGAGAAGGTAAACCTACTGCTATGCAGAAGGCGAAGAAAGAGAAGATGGATAAGGTCAAGGCACTGACCAATGCAGGTAAGCATAAGGAAGCAAGTGCACTTTACAAGTCAGAAGAAGTTGAAGTAGAAGAAGGTTACAAGGGTAAGCATGGTCAGACTGATAAGCAGTATGCTGACTCACGCTCCCCTGGTGGTAAGATGGTGTCTGGTGACTCCAAGATGAGTGGTGCTGAATACACCCATGGTCGTAGAGTCAAGGCAGCAAACCCTGGTATGCAACCTGATGTAGGTGGCAAGACCAAACCCAAGTCACAAGGTAAGATGGACAGAGGCACTCGTGCCGATCTTCAATACCGTAAGGCAAATCTGAAGAAAGAAGCATTTGCTTTCTCTGACGAAGAATTATTTGAACTGTATGAGAACTTTGAAGAGTTTGATCAGGTAACTGATGAGGAACTTGTAGATTTCATGCTTGAGTCTATCTGTGAATTAGCAGAAGACGAGCAAGATCTTCTAGAGATCTGTGAAGCATTAGAAGAAATCGAACTTGATGAAGCAGCACCTCGTATGCAGAAGGGTGCTATGGCATATGATGGTCCTAACAAGGATGCATCTGAAGCAAAGGATCGTCTTCTCGCTAAGGCAAAGGCAAAGCGTGAAGCAAGAATGGCGAAAGAAGGTTTCGATCATATCGCAACTGGAGCACCTAAGAAGAAAGAAGCACCTGCAGGTCCTTCTAAGATGGATAGAGTAAAGAGTGCTGCTAAGAAAGCAGGTAGTATGCTCAAGAAAGGTGTAGAGAAGGCAACACCTGTCGTTAAGAAAGGCATCAAAGCAGCAGGTAAGTCTGTTTCAAAGAATGCAGGTAAGGCAGTTGGTGAATTCCAAGCAGCAAGAATCAAGCAGAAGAGAGCAGCATTGTCTCGTTCTGATGACAAACCAAAATCATCTTCTAGTGGAGATGGTGATAAGACTGGTGGTAAGTTAGACAAACTTATCTCTGATGTCAGAGGCAAGAAGTCCGACTCTGGTAGTTCTTCTAGTAGCAGTGGTAGTTCCTCTAGCGGTAGTTCCTCTGGTGGTAGCAGTTCTTCTAGTGACAGCAGCAGCGGTAGCAGCGGTGGTCAAACTAGAAAGGCAGTTGGTGGTGCACTCAAGTCTGTAGGTAGACTTCTTAAGAAGGGTCTCAAGAAAGCAGTTGGTAAGACTTCTAGATTGGTATCTAAAGGTAGTGACAAACTTGCTAAGAGACTTGGTGAAGACTACGAAACTATCTCTCATCTCTATGAGTCAGGTCTGTTTGAAATCTTCGAGATCGAAAAGGTTATTGAAGAGAACTATCGTGCAATGAGAAATCCTGAGAAGTACGAGAGGGATCAAGAGAAGAGTGACAAGAGAAGTGCTAGACAGAAGAGAATGGATGATCCTAAGACAGGCATCAATTCTCCTGCATTCAAAGAGTTCATGCGTAAACAGGGTATGTGATCTATGTTAAGTTTCAAAGCACTAACCGAAAAAAAGAAAACTGAAGTAAAGGTGAATCCTAAAAAGGATGAACTTTTAGAAGCACCTCGCAAGAAGGACATGAATCATGGTGATGATTGTGACTGCAAAATTTGCGAAGCAAAACGCAAAGGCGAGGAGGTTCACGATGGACCTGACACTGCTAAAGTAGAATCAGTCGAACCCCTAAATAAAACACTTACTAACCAAACCGCTTATGACAGTCATCAAGAAGTTTCAGAAGAAAGCAATCAAGAAGAGCGCAATCAAGAAACTTCCCTCGTTAGATTCTCCGACTTTAACGAAGCAACCAGACTGAAGAAAGAAAAGGGATACGACAAAGGCGGGACTAGAAAACCTGCACCGAAACCTAAAGATGGTAAACCATCTGCTCTGGATATTGTAAGGGCATCGATTACCAAACAGTATGGTAAGGGTGCTATCATGTCTAGTGGCAGCAGACAACAGAAGAAGGTCAAGGGTCAGAAAGACGAACGTGGAACTGGCAAGTATAAGAAAGCAGCAGATGCTAAGAAGCAAACTGCAGCAGATGCCAAGAAACGAGGTTTCAAATCAACTCAGAACTACGTTGACACCATGGCACGCTATGGTGGTAAAGATAACTATGACAAGGGCAGGGGTCTAGGAACTTGAACTGCCCCGAAGGTCAGTATTATTGCTTCGATGACAAGAAGTGTAAACCCATACCTAAAGGTATGAAAGTAGGAAAGGATGGTATGCTTATGCAAACCGAAGAATTAGCACATCTAAAAAAAGAAAAAGAACATAAAGAACGTGACGCTCGAATGAAGTATGGTAAAGGTTACAAGGAGGTCATGGCAAACGCAAAGAAAGCAAAAGAGAAACTCTACAAAGATACTAGAGAGAAAGGTGTCAGATTCTATGACAAAAAAGGATCTGGTTACATGAAGGGTGGTAAAAAGAACTACGATTGATAGCCTATATATTGTAGTTTACATAATAATGAACCATGGTAGGATTTTTACTCCCTCTCGCCTATAAGGTAATCGATTCAGCAATCGCAAAGATTCCTGATGACGAAGAACTTGGTGAAAAACTCATCGAGATCTGTCTTTTGATCGTTGGTAAGGCAGTCAAGTTGACTAAAACTGACGCTGATGATAAGTTATTCGAGAAAGTCAAAGAAGCACTTGTTGCCAGAGATTGATACTCGCATAAATAAAGAATAGAAAGTATTTCACACACTGGAGAAACAATGTCTTTATACGGAAGAGTTGACTCCACTGCTAACCAGACCGCTGTCGGTCGTACCATTGGTAACAGCGGTGGGTCAGTTACAAAAACTATCGTCTTTGTTGACGAAACTGAGTGCGGTCTACCTGCGAACATTGGTCGTGGTTTGACTTCACCTGGTTGGTGGGCATACCACACCTACACTGATGTGTCTGGTGCAACTCGCCATAGATCAGAGCATTTAATGTTCTTAACTAACCCAGAAGCAAACGCTGATGAGACACTGAGTGATGACACAATCGCAGCAGACGCAGCGAACACTATCACCTTGTCTACAAACAACACTGATAAGACAACTTCAAGTGGTGCAGCAACATTCGCAGTGGTAGCATCTGTAACCAACAGTGGTACAGCAACCTTCCAATGGCAGAAGAGACTTACCTCCTCAGGTAGATTCTCTAACGTGTCTGGTGCAACTAGTACAAACCTTGCACTTACAGGACAGACTGCAGCAAATGATGGTAACCAGTACAGAGTTAAAGTTAACTCCAACAATGGTGCTCCAGAAGTTATCTCCGCAGTAGCAACCTTAACATTCGGCAGTTAATAGTCTATGAAGTTTGACGAACTGAATGAGTCTAACTACATTCTGTTCGCCATCAAACATTATGAAAATCCTCAATGTGTAACCAAAGAGGATTTCGATGAAGATATAAAGCGATTCAAATACTTGAAACGTTTGTTGAAAAGATACTTGAGAGGGGGTCAATTAAGGATCCCCCTTATCTTGAATCACCTCATCATACTTTATAATGTGTTTGGCGATGCAGCAACACCCTTACTATTTTTCAAATTTGAAAGGGAATACTGGTGTATGTTGAAGACTCTACTACTTTACTTGAATAAATATCCTGTAGGGATGATGACAAGTCTTGACGTAGATCCCGTACTCAAAGAAGAACTGGACAAAATCTAATGAACGAAGAAATGATGACAGCAGGAACAGGAGGTTTCAGTGGCAGTGCTGCTGCAACAGGTCCTAATGCGGGTTACGATCCAGTCTTAAATTTTAAGAAGAAAGTTCAGAAAAGAAAGAAGAAGGTACAGAAAGAATCTAAAGAGAATCCGACTACACCGTCAAGACTATTTCAATACAAAGTAAATGTTCCTGGGATCGGTGACACTATTATCTTTGCTAATAGTCCTGCTGAACTCAAGATGAAACTCAGACTAATGATCATGCCTCAGTATAGGAATGACATTAGTATCGAAAGAATCCTTCCTGCTAATGCAGCGAAGTTCTTTATGGATAGAAGAATGAAAGCAATGAAGAATGTTTCTGAGGAAACTGTGCAAGAAAATGCTGAAGCACAGATGAAACAGAAACAAGCAATGATGAAGATTGCTATCGAGAAGAAGAAGGTGCAGATGAAGAAGCAAGAGATGGCAAAGCAACTTCAAATGAAAACAGCACAACTTAAGAAACAAGCAAGGGCGGGTGCAGAACAAGACGCAACGAAAACGTAATGTCAGACATTAACTCAGCAATACTAGAAAGATTAGAAAAAGTAGTTGACTCTCTTCAAGAAAACTCTGTGAAGATGGGTCAACTTCTTGCTGTTCATAATGAAAAACTTGATAAGCAAGGTGAGGTAGATGGGATCCTGTTCGAGAAAATCGACAGGTTACACACCGATCTCAATCGTGAAACAAACGCAATCAAAAAGGGGTGCGAACGTGACATCAGAAAAGTCGATGAGCGTCTTAGACTCATGGAAAAGAAAATGTGGTCTATCTTTGGTGCTCTTAGTATTATATCTTTCCTCGTTAGTCCAATCGGACAAGCATTCATCAATTCGACATCAGGGTTGACAAATCAAGGAAACAGTAGTAGCATAGAAAAGCGATAGAAACCTTCTAGGTGATTGATTATCATTTCGCTGCTCTTTGTTCAGCGAGACTTGACAAATTTAAGAAGGTGAAGGACGGTACTTACAACTTCCGTTGTCCTTATTGTGGTGACTCACAGAAGCATCTCAACAAGGCAAGAGGGTACTTCTTTACCAAAAACTCAGGACTTGTCTACAAGTGCCACAACTGTGGTGTAGGCAGGTCCTTTGGCAATTTTTTGAAGGATCAAGCGAACGATCTCTATGATGAATATGTCATGGAGAGGTACAAAAGTGGACTGACTGGAAAGGGTAGAAATGTTGCCTCACCCAAGTTTGAAACTAAAAAACCTAAGTTCAAGAAAAAAGGAAACCTAGAGTCTATTGCCGATCTAAATAATGAGCACCCTGCAAAAGGATACTTATTAGGTCGTGGTATACCAGAGAAATACTTCTCTGACTTATACTATGCAGAGTCCTTCTGTACATGGGTTAACACCCAAAAACCTACATTTACCGATGTCAATAAAGATCACCCCAGAGTTATTATACCTTTCATTGACACGCAGGGAGAATGGTTCGGTTTTCAAGGACGGTCGCTAAATCCTAAAGATAAACTTAGGTATATCACGGTCATGCTTGATGACAACAGAACCAAAGTCTATGGTTTAGATCGAGTAGATTTTAATAAAACTGTTTACATCACAGAAGGACCGATAGATAGTCTGTTTATCGACAATGCTATTGCTATGGCAGGAGCAGATATTGACTGGAAACTATTGAAAGATAGGGAAGCAGTATTCGTCTTTGATAATGAACAAAGAAACCCAGAGATTATCAAACGTATGTCAAATGCGATTGATAGAGGATACGAGATTGTTATCTGGCCAACACATTTAGGTGAAAAAGACCTTAATGATATGGTAATCAGTGGACAAGACGTTCAATCTCTGGTAGAATTTAACACTTACAGTGGACTTGAAGCACACGTTAAACTCAGTGAATGGAAAAAGGTATGACACCAACAGAAATTAATGTTATCAAACGAGATGGTACTAAAACACCTCTCAATCTTGATAAGATTCACAAGATGGTAGAACTTGCATGCAATGGACTTGCAGGTGTATCAGAGTCGGCAGTCGAAATGAATGCGAATCTTCAACTATTTGATGGCATTAAAACTTCTGACATCCAAGAGATTCTTATCAGGTCAGCAAATGATCTAATTGATCTTGATGCACCTAACTATCAGTATGTGGCAGCAAGACTGCTGCTATTCAGTCTCAGGAAGCAGGTCTATGGAGAGCATCCAGACCGTCGCCCTCATCTGTATACGCATGTATTGAAGTGTATCGAACAAGGTGTCTATGATGAAAGCATTCTTGATAGATACACAGAAGAAGAATTTAATATTCTCGATGGTTATCTAGACCATGACAGAGACTACTTGTTTACCTATGCAGGTATCCGACAAGTCTCAGATAAATATCTTGTACAATGTCGCTCGACTGGTGCGGTGTATGAAACACCCCAGTTTATGTACATGATGGTAGCAGCGACACTATTCCAATCTGACGACAAGTTTTATAGACTTGAATACGTCAAAAAGTATTATGACGCAATCTCAAAACACAAACTCAACATCCCGACGCCAATCATGGCAGGGGTCAGAACCCCCATCAGACAATTTGCCTCATGTGTTCTTGTTGATGTTGATGACACCCTCGATAGCATTTTTAGCAGTGACATGGCTATTGGTAAGTATGTTGCACAAAGGGCGGGCATCGGTATTAACGCAGGTAGAATCAGGGGCATCAACTCTAAAATCCGTAGCGGAGAAGTACAACACACAGGGGTCGTCCCTTTTCTCAAAAAGTTTGAGGCAACTGTCCGATGCTGCACTCAAAATGGCATCCGAGGTGGATCAGCGACAGTCCATTTTCCCATTTGGCACCAAGAAATCGAAGACATCATCGTCCTCAAAAACAACAAAGGCACGGAAGACAACCGTGTAAGGAAGTTAGATTATAGTATTCAACTATCAAAACTATTCTATGAGAGATTCTGCTCGAATAAAGAAATCACGCTCTTTTCACCGCACGACGTTCCAGGTCTGTATGACGCTTTTGGTACTGATGCATTTGATGATCTATACGTTACATACGAGCAAGATCTATCAATTCCAAGAACTACCATCGGAGCACAGAAACTCTTCATGGATTTACTGAAGGAGAGAGCAGAGACTGGTCGTATCTATCTAATGAATATTGACCACTGTAACTCACACTCCTCCTTCAAAGATAAGGTAAACATGAGTAACCTCTGCCAAGAGATTACTCTTCCTACAGATCCTATCCAACACATTGATGGCAATGGTGAGATTGCTCTATGCATTCTCTCTGCTGTCAACGTAGGTAAACTAACAAAGTTGGATGAACTTGATGAGTTATGCGAACTTGCAGTGCGTGGACTTGATGCTCTGATTGATTATCAGAACTATCCTGTTGCTGCTGCAAAGCAAAGTACGCTTAACCGAAGATCATTAGGAATCGGTTATATTGGTCTGGCACATTACCTTGCTAAGAACGGTGCAAAGTATGATTCACAGAAGGCATTCGACCTCGTTCATAAACTCACTGAGAGGTTCCAGTATGCCCTTCTAACGACGTCAAATCGCCTTGCCATGGAGAAGGGTCCTTGCGGTTATTTTGGTAAAACAAAGTATGCTGATGGCATTCTTCCGATTGATACATATAAGAGTGACGTAGATGAAATAGTACCGAATGACCTTTCATGTGATTGGGAGTATCTCAGAGGTAGGATCAAGGAGTATGGACTCAGGCACAGCACTCTGTCCGCACAAATGCCTTCGGAGAGCAGTTCCGTTGTGTCAAACGCTACCAATGGAATCGAACCTCCTCGCGACTACTTGTCCGTTAAGAAGTCGAAGAAAGGACCCCTTAAGCAAATTGTTCCATCATATACTACACTGAAGAGTAACTACACATTGTTATGGGACATGCATAATAATGACGGTTACATCAAAGTTACTGCTGTAATGCAGAAGTTCTTTGATCAGGCGATCTCTGGTAACTGGTCTTACAACCCAGAGAACTATCCAGATAATGAAGTACCTGTGACCGTAATGGCACAAGATCTTCTTAACACATACAAGTATGGTTGGAAGACGTCGTATTACCAGAACACCTACGACGCTAAAAAAGATGGTGACGAACCCTCTAGTAATGTTGACAATTTGATTAACGAAATACTCACCTCGGAGGAAGAAGACTGTGACTCTTGCAAAGTTTGAAGGAAAAGGAATGACCGTATTTAACAAGAACAAAGTAAACACAAAGAAGCAACCTATGTTCTTTGGACAACCTCTTGGTGTTCAAAGATATGATGAATATAAGTATCCAGTGTTTGATAAACTCACTCAACAACAACTTGGATATTTCTGGAGACCCGAAGAGGTTTCCCTACAAAAAGATCGTTCCGACTATCAAACTCTGACTCCTGAGCAGAAGCATATCTTTACTTCTAACTTGAAGTATCAGATCATGCTTGACTCTGTACAAGGTCGTGGTCCTGGTATGGCATTCATTCCATACTGTTCTCTTCCTGAGTTGGAAGCATGCATGACTGTATGGGAGTTTATGGAAATGATCCATAGTAGATCCTATACTTACATCATTAAGAATGTGTATTCAGATCCAGGTGAAGTATTTGATACTATCTTGGAGGATCCAAATGTAATGTCTCGTGCAGAGTCTGTGACTTCATCGTACAATGACTTCATTGAACATGCACATGATTATGACACAGGACAAATGTGGGATCTTGCAAGAGATGGACACACTACTGGTCAGTGGGATCGTAGAGAACTAAAACGTAAACTTTATAGGGCGATTGCAAATGTCAACATCCTCGAAGGAATCCGTTTCTATGTGTCGTTTGCGTGCTCGTTTGCTTTTGGCGAGAATAAACTTATGGAGGGTTCGGCAAAGATACTCTCTCTTATTGCTAGAGATGAAAGTCAACACTTGGTTATCACGCAGAATATCTTGAAGAAGTGGGCAGATGGTGATGATCCTGAGATGCAAGAGATTGCTATCGAAGAGAAGGATCAGGTTATGCATATGTTCAAGAAGACAGTTGATGAAGAGAAAGCATGGGCAAACTATCTGTTCAAAGAAGGTAGTATGATCGGTCTGAATGAAAAACTACTTCATCAGTATGTTGAATGGATTGCTAACAAGAGAATGAAAGCGATTGGTTTAGATCCAGTCTTTGATATTCCACTTAGAAACAATCCTCTTCCTTGGACTCAGCACTGGTTGAGTTCTAGAGGACTACAAAACGCACCACAAGAAACGGAGATCGAAAGTTATGTCGTCGGAGGAATCAAACAAGACCTCAAAGCAGACGCCTTCGCAGGATTCAGTCTATAACGAAATCCTAGAGAAAGGAAATGATCTTGGTCCAGACGTGACAGACATGCTCTGGACTGCTGCAAGAAAGCAAGCAATGGAAAGACTGCACGAAGACTTAAGAAAAGATAAAGACAATATCAAAGATTAAAAACTGTATCACAGTGAACTACATTTGTTAGGAATCTATGATATAAATATAAATGTAGCAACAGATACAATTTAGTATCGTATGTTACCAACTACGTTCATCACCTTCGGGTGACGCAAGTAGGTCGCGGAACGGAGCGTTCATCTCATGCCACACTTGATAGGGATATTACTAGCAGCAGGTATGACCTGTGCCGATGTATCTGAAAAGATAAATCGAGTCAGGAATCACAAGGACCTAACTCCTCAACAGAGGGAAGAAGTTATTGAGATTTATTCTGTTCATCTAATAAAGTCACTAGGTATGGAGTGTGACTGGGACGCAAACGACTAAAGGAACGGGCGAAAATCCAACTACTTTAGGAGAAAAAACAAATGGCACAAGTCGTTTACCGTGGGGTTTCATACAACCCAGAAGAGTACAAGAAGAAAATTCTTGAAGAAGCAGCACAAGAAAGACGTCACGAACTCATGTATCGTGGTATCAAACTTGTGAGAAACAAAAAGTGAGGATAAGCAAATGGCAGTACTTTACATAAGTGCTTTCATGGTTGCATTTCTGACTCTCATCTACGGTGAGATTCGTTTACTGCACCAATGGGGGCATTAAACAAAAGATCACGAGATCAACACACAGACCCTGGGCATTGACGCCTAGGGTCTTTTATTGTATAATAAATATTGAAAATGTACAAGGAGAGTCATGAAACTTTTTCTGGACTGTTCTGATGCTGAATTAATCAAAACTTATTATGAGACAGGATTAATTGATGGTGTCACGACGAACCCATCATTAATGTTGAAAGCAGGTGAGGAACCCATGGAAGTCTACAAGAAGATATCCGAGATCTTCCCATTCCATGCATCCATCTCTGCAGAAGTAGTAGGTGAAACAGCACAAGAAATGTTAGATCAGGCAGAACCGCTGATCAACATTGGACCAAACATTACTATCAAGGTTCCATGCACACCTCAGGGTTTAAAAGCATGTAAAGATTTAACTGATGACGATGTATCTGTAAATGTTACGTTAGTCTTTTCAGAATCTCAAGCAATTTTAGCAAGTAAGGCAGGAGCAACATATGTGTCTCCTTTTGTAGGTAGAGTATTCGATCAATCATTTGATGGCATTGGATTAGTAGAAGGCATTGCAGATGTATTCGCAACGCACGGTTCAAAGACTCAAGTATTAGCAGCATCTATCAGAGAGGTTTATCAAGTCGAACAAGCATTCAAAAGGGGTGCTGATATCTGTACTATCCCAAGTAAAGTATTTGCAAAGATGTACTCTCACATCTTAACAGACAAAGGTCTGGAGATTTTTGATAGAGACTGGAAGAATCTGCAAGCAGAACTGGGAGAAAAAGGTTGACTTACACCTGTCAGGCGACAGATGATGACTTTAGACGTCTACCACAATCAGGACGGGGAATTATGCGAAAGAGAGATCTACTAGCACGAATTTACAAACATAAACAAGACCTTTACAATGGTTTTTATGACGGGGCATCTGATGATTGGTTAGAAGGTGCCCACCACATGCTCAACCAATGCCTTGAATTAGCACAGGAGTATGCAGACTAATGAAAAAGAAAAACTTAAAAACACTCATACAAGATATTGAGATTGCCTTGGCAGAATTAAAGTCGGAAGTTTATTCAGACACTTCTGCTTATCGTATAAGTACTGATAGTGATAGGCACACTACATATCTTGACATCAACGACGAAGACGGTATCTGCGACTGATGATTACGAAAATCCTTGGACTTATAACGGTGTTATCTTTCATAGCGATGACATCGGTGAGTCTTATGGGTTTGTATACTGTATACTTAATACGCTCACTGGGCAAAGGTATATCGGTAGAAAGTACTTCTATCAATTCAGAACCCCAAAAGGGAAAAAACGAAAAGTTAAATCTGAATCTGACTGGAAGAAATACTATGGAAGTTCAAAAGAACTAATAGAAGACAAGAAAAAACATGGTGCATCAATCTTCAAACGCACCATTATCAGTATACATAATACGAAAGGTCTGGTAAACTTTAACGAGACCAAACAATTATTTCTCAACAACGTACTAACGGAGGCAATGGAAGATGGTTCCCCTGCATACTACAACTCTAACATTCTCGGTCGGTACATGCGAAAAGATTATTTTAATGCTTGACAGACGCTAGGACATCGGTTATACTACTGAGGTAGTTCAGACACATGCTTTTCATGAGTTGGATTGATTTCCTAGACGAAGACATCTCAGAGGAGAAATCCTATTTGGATGTCCAAATCGATAAGTTGCATACTCTAGTTGCCAAGGGGTACAAAGAGGATGCTGAAAAGTTGAATCTGAGTATACAAACTGCCTCAAAAATTCTTTTGGGTCAGTAGCACAGCGGATAGTGCAACTGCCTTCTAAGCAGTCGGTCGCAGGTTCAAATCCTGCCTGACCCGTTGCCCTTCATAGGGGCATTAACGGACCATTAGAAAGGTACACATATGACTACAGCACAACGATTCTCGTCGTGTCTTTCCATCCTTGAGGATGCGGTTGACAGACAGATTATGCTCGACTCCGAGTATCCTATTATTCATCAACAGTTACTTAAACACTATGAGGACAAAGGAGTTGACTTCTACGGTGATGTAGACGAGGATTATGACATCCTACTTGCGAAACTTGAAGCAGACCTTTATTATTATGACCAAGACTAACGTGATTCTAGAACGGTATCCTTACCGTTATGTTGAGCAGGGGACTCTCGACAATGGATTCCCTGATTATCGTATCCAAAAGTTCCATGACTGGACCCAGAGGTATCGAGACATGTATCTCCTAGACAACTCCATTCAACTGGATTGTGCTATGGAAGATTTTGAATACACTAAATGGTTAGATCCTGATCCTGAGGTACAAGCATACCGCAAGTACAACTAACATATGATTACTTTAATAGTCGTTGTAGTTCTCATAGCAGCAACTGCAATACTAATTCGTTACTATGATCCCCATTAAGGGGATCGTTTTCTTTATTCCACGCATAGAATCATGAACGTATATGAAAGGGCAGCAGCAGCACTCAAAGATGCTCTGAAGCAATCTCTCGATGATAACATCGAAAGTGATCTTCAAAGTGAACTCTGGAGGCATTACCAAGGTGTGAAGAGTATCTCTTCACAAATCAAATTGGAATATGGAGATAGTATTAAACCTACGTTCTCTCCGTTTACTGTTCCTTCTGCCTATACAGAATATCCTTCTTGGGATAATATAAATATCTCGTCTGGATCAGTAGCAGCAGGAGATACAATCTCTTTCTCTACCGATACGAAGGATGTCGTCACCTTCTCCTGATCTTCCGCCAATAGATCTTAAAAACTAAATGGCATTAAAGCGCGACAGGAATCACATATAGGTGAACCTGACGTCCAGACTTTTTAGGGGTGGCGACACCCCTTCTTTTTTAACATTACATTATGGAATGGTTAGTACCCAATAAACTTATGGTTGCAGCGATTGCTCCTTTTGAAGAGTTAGAGCAATGTACAATGGCAGCATTAGAAGCAAAGGTTCCTCTTGGTGATGAAGAGAACGTATCCCTCAAGAGAGAATATGCAATGGATGTCCCACCTCTCTTTGAGAAGTGGATGGTAGATACTATTGATGAGATGTTCTGGTTACACAAGGACGTCAATGGTATCTTTGGAAACACTAAGGATAAGATGCGTATCATTCAGATGTGGGCAAACGAGATGCACAAGGGAGATCAGCATCAACCCCATATGCACCAGTACTCATTATATTCTTTTAGCTGTTATATAAGAACTACTAATGATGACGCTCCTTTCTATTTTATTTGGAATGAAACTGGAAATCCAGTGCACATAGATGCCAACTCTACAGGCCACGCCTTGATTTTCCCCTCCAACCTCATCCATACGGTGTACCCTAAGAGGACCGATGATGTCAGAATATCCGTATCAGGGAATGTTATTATAGATCTTGACAAAACTTAATCTTTCCTATATAATATTGTAACGTTTCTTCACAAAGTAACAAATGACAACAGTAACTGAATCAGGTGGCAGACAGAACATGTATGCGTCCGAACCTCGTATGTCCTATGTTGACAACTACGATGGTTATGGTAAGAATGCTGAAAAACTCAATGGACGTCTGGCAATGCTAGGATTGGTTGCAGGAGTTATTTCGTATGCTACCACAGGAAACTTCTTTTTCTTTGGACTCGCAGGGTTCTAAGATCTGTGACAATTATGTCACATCAAATGTAAACAAACTCACACAAAGGTAAAACACAATGACTCCAGAAGCAGAAAAGTTTAACGGTTGGGCAGCAATGCTTGGTTTCGTAGCAGCAGTTGGTGCTTATGCAACTACTGGTCAGATCATCCCAGGTATCTTCTAATGTCAAACAGCGACATTTTTATTAAAGCACAAGGTCGTGCAGCAATGATGGGATTCATCACAATCTGCACAGTATATGCTTTCACAGGACAACTTCTACCAGGTTTTATCTAATGAAAAAATCTTTCAAAGAAAAATCTGTAGACGATCTGTTCGAGAAGAACAGTAGAGTGGAACCCCAGAAGATCTGGGCAGAGACTTGGAACGGTAGAGCAGCAATGGTTGGTCTATTCGCAGCAGGTATTTCTGATGCACTTACAGGACACATGTTCTTTGGCATGTTCTAATGGACAGTCTTATCACTGTCAGTGAAATAAGTTATGGGCAAGCAATATTGTGGTGTCTATATCCCTTCGGTCTTTTGATAGGGTTAGAACTCTTTCTAAGGGCATCTGAAGGCGATGATGACGATGATGATCCAGAGGGCGGGGTTATGATGCCCGCATACAATCCAATTTAATAACACCTGAGGAGCACAAGGTTAAAATGACCAATCTAAAAACATCTTTCAACTCTATCCCCCCATCAATGCATGGTCTTCTAGAGTTCGCATTCTTCGTAGCAGTGGGGATTACTGCGGGAAACATGGGGTGGATCTAATGAAACACGTCCCACTAAAGGTAGTACCTTACATCTTCTTTGCATCATTGATGCTGTCTACGGTGACAGGATTCCTACCCCAGACTGTAATGACAGTCACATGAATGAGTATAATTACTTATCTTTGACTGCTTTACAAATCTTAGCATCTTTGCTATAATAAATAAATCAACTGGGTGAGGGTTTCCTCACCTTTTCTATGTGCTCCCCGCAAACCGAGACCTATAGGGAGGTTAAACGAGTCTCTCATACCTTTTCCTGAGGGTGGAAAAGGAATATTTAATTCAGTGTCCCCTGCACTATTACATAACCCTTAATTCAAATGACAACTCTTTCACGTTCTAAACAACGCGGTGGACTCCTCTCAGGTTGGGATGAGTTCTGCGAATGGGTGACCTCAACTAACAACAGACTTTATGTTGGTTGGTTCGGTACACTCATGATTCCTTGCTTGCTCACTGCAGCAGCATGCTTCATTGTTGCATTCATTGCAGCACCTCCAGTCGATATCGACGGAATTCGCGAACCTGTAGCAGGTTCACTCATGTATGGTAACAACATCATTTCTGGTGCTGTTGTTCCTAGTTCAAACGCAATCGGTTTACATTTCTACCCTATCTGGGAAGCAGCAACAATCGATGAGTGGTTGTATAACGGTGGTCCTTACCAACTTGTTGTATTCCACTTCCTTATCGGTATCTCTGCTTACCTTGGAAGACAGTGGGAACTTTCCTACCGTTTAGGTATGAGACCTTGGATCTGTGTAGCATACTCTGCTCCAGTCTCTGCTGCTATGGCAGTGTTCCTTGTATATCCTTTCGGTCAAGGTTCTTTCTCTGATGGTATGCCTCTTGGTATCTCAGGTACGTTCAACTTCATGTTCGTGTTCCAAGCAGAACACAACATCCTAATGCACCCATTCCATATGCTTGGAGTAGCAGGTGTATTCGGTGGTTCACTCTTCAGTGCAATGCACGGTTCTCTAGTTACATCTTCTCTAATCAGAGAGACAACTGAGCAAGAGTCACAGAACTACGGTTACAAGTTCGGACAAGAAGAAGAGACTTATAACATCGTTGCTGCTCATGGATACTTCGGACGTTTAATCTTCCAGTATGCATCGTTCAACAACTCTCGTTCACTTCACTTCTTCCTTGCAGCATTCCCAGTTGTTTGCATCTGGTTTACTGCTATGGGTGTGTCTACAATGGCATTCAACCTTAACGGTTTCAACTTCAACCAGTCTGTCTTAGACAACTCTGGTAAAGTGATTCCTACTTGGGCAGACGTTCTTAACAGAGCAGGTCTTGGTATGGAAGTTATGCACGAGCGTAATGCTCACAACTTCCCTCTTGATCTTGCTGCTGCTGAGTCAACTCCTGTTGCTCTTGTCGCACCTAGCATCGGTTGATAAGTTAGTTACATTTTCAGTTCACACAACTAGGACCTTCTAACGAGGGTCCTTTTTTTTTCGCTTCACTTAATTTGATGTTATTAAAGGTAAACTTAAATGGTTGCTTCTACATTACAACCTACACAAAACAGTTGGTTCGATGTACTTGATGACTGGTTAAAGCGAGATCGTTTTGTTTTTATTGGTTGGTCTGGTATTCTACTCTTCCCTACTGCTTACTTGGCAATCGGTGGATGGATGACTGGAACGACTTTCGTTACCTCTTGGTACACTCACGGTCTTGCTACTTCCTATCTTGAAGGTGCTAACTTTCTGACTGCTGCAGTATCTACACCTGCAGATGCCATGGGTCACTCCCTACTCTTCCTATGGGGTCCTGAGGCACAAGGAGACATCGTACGATGGTTTCAACTAGGAGGACTATGGGCATTCGTTGCTCTTCATGGTGCCTTCTCTCTAATTGGTTTCATGCTTCGACAGTTTGAGATCTCTCGTCTTGTTGGTATTCGTCCTTACAATGCTATTGCTTTCAGTGGTCCTATTGCTGTCTTTGTCAGTGTATTTCTCATCTACCCCCTTGGACAATCGTCATGGTTCTTCGCTCCCTCCTTCGGAGTAGCAGCGATCTTCCGATTTCTTTTGTTCCTCCAAGGATTCCATAACTGGACACTCAATCCTTTTCATATGATGGGTGTCGCAGGTGTTCTTGGAGGAGCATTACTCTGTGCGATTCATGGTGCTACAGTAGAAAACACTCTGTATCAAGATGGCGAACAGAATAATACGTTCAAAGCGTTTAATCCTACGCAACAGGAGGAGACTTATTCG
>Ga0163109_10000038_pt1 | contig 111806 bp, 86 predicted proteins | sample CRUFie1St13metaG_FD_108704 | JGI IMG/M metagenome (GOLD analysis project Ga0163109, IMG submission 108704) | Marine microbial communities from the Costa Rica Dome - CRUD Field 142mm St13 metaG | ecosystem: Environmental > Aquatic > Marine > Oceanic > Photic zone | place: Costa Rica: the...
CAGCCGCTGGCCGCTGGTGACCAGACCGAACGAGTTAGCACGCGAACCGTCTCGGAGAGCCTCAAGCACAAACGCGCGAAGAGTAATTTGATCGATATTGATGCAGGCAATGCGACGATACCTATTGAGCTCAGCGCTGTTTCGTCGAGTCATGAGGAAGACGGTGCTCGTGCTATTGGAGAATCAACGGATGCTGATGAAACGGCGATTAGGAAACCAGAATGGGCCGAAGGGCTCTTGGAAGAACAAGAACTTCCTGCTGAATCGCAAACGATCAACGAGTGGTCTGCTGACATTTTGGTCCTATCGTCTTCCGATCAAATCGATGTTTCTAGTCTTCCTCAAAGTACGCAAAGTTTGATCGCGAACGTAGAAATGGAAACGCCTAGCGAATCGAAGGTGATTAACGATTCTCAGCCCAACATGAGACCTTTGCTCGGTTCGTTTATATTGCTCGGTGGCTACGGAGAACTTCGTGACGGTTTATACGAATTTGAGCATGTCTTAGAGGTTCGAAAGATTGCTGCACCTCGACGGGCTTTGCTGCGTCGTGGTCTCTTTATCGAACGTGGTGATAATTACTCAAGACTATTTCTTGAGGAAGCCGAAGTAGCGAGACAAATTGTTCACCCAAATGTGACTCGTGTGTACCACGTAGGACGTCAAAACAGCTTTCCATACCTTGTTCGTGAACACGTGCCTGGCATAACGCTAGCGGAACATATTCTGACTCATCCCCGCGAGAAGATAGATTTTTCTCAACTCGCGGCTATATTTGTTCAAGTCATTGATGGATTACATGCGATTCATGAACTCAGAAACGCGTCAGGAGAGTCGCTTCAAATGGTTCATGCTGCGATAAATCCATCCTCTATTCTGCTTGGCCGGACAGGACGAGTCCGAATAACGGAGCCGATATTTTCAACACATGACGGTCGTGCATTAGACTCCAATCAGCTCACTCGGCACCAAATCGACGATTACCAAGCACCTGAGTTACAAGATATTCCAGCGGTATCTGCGATGTGCGACTGGTATTCACTAGCGATCACAATGGTCGAATTTTTAGGTACTGCATCTGTCGTAAAAGCGGTGATTACAAATCCATCGGTAGAATCCGTGAAGTCCAACCTCTTCAGTCTCTCTCTGATAAGTACGCATGATCAGCTTTTTGATTGTTTGTTTGGATTAATCACAGAAACACCAGCTCGACGGGTTGAATGGTCACATCGGATGCGAACAATATTGCAAGAGCGACTGAAAGACTCTAAGGCCCACCATGTAGTAGCAGAAATGTTCAAAAAAAATATTTCTGAAAGCGATGCTGATTCACCTCAGGACGTAACTCAGTCGATGAAAGTTGTCTCAGACCCTGGGCAGATGGAAGCAAAGCAAGAACGAACAGACGAGTTGCCTTACCGGCGAAAGACAACCGAAGTTGTTCAAATATCTCAGAGTGACGATACGAACACGAAACTCATTCTTCCTGCTTACCTTATGATCGCTCTTGGTTTAGTTGGAGCACTCATCGGTATGTTTCTTATCAATTGGCTAGTAGATTAGTCACGGATCGGCGGCTGTACGTTGCCATTGACTGCTCGGCCTTCGTGTGGGTTGGCCAAATAAGGAAAAACGTTTTGGAACGCAATATCATTTTGATCCGTGCCATCTCCTATTTCTGAATTGAGACCTTGGTCCCATGGAGCACCAAGAAGAGCTCCAGATACGAGCTGAAAGGTGATATCCACGACATCGTCAAACAGACGTCGACCATTTGGATATCCTGCATTACCTGCCAAAAGTCCCATACGACTTGAAGTAGCGTTGGCAGCGATATCAGAAGCAGGTTGAGTGACATCCAGTCGAAGAATATCCGCTGGTCGGAGAATGTAGTTTGTGTCGGTTGCTGCGATATTTAGGTGAGGTTGTCCGGCAAGTACTCCTCGTAGGTCGGTTCTCGGATTATCGACGGGTATGAAATCGTTGATGTCCAATACTTGAAACTCGCCTTCAAGAATAGGGTTTGCAAGCTGGTCGCGAAGCACAGTATTCGACTCGTCATTGATGGGCGCTGAGCGGTTGTAGGCATCTTTGGCCGCACTGGGTATGAAGAACGTATTTATCAGTGGCAAGCCTATCCTACTGACTTGCCTCCAGGGGCCGAAAAACCTCGGGCCAGCCGTATCAGTAATTGTAATTTGGCGCCTCTCTGTTGTTGCCCATACTCCTACTATAGCTTCTGGGCGTTGAGGCGTAGTTGGCATATTGCGGTTGAGTGTGACGCTGCTGATTGGAATCTGTAGCACGATAGCCAATACATTTTGGCGACTGAAATGATCTACACCGCCGCCTTGGTTGCCTGAGTTTGTCGGTCGTCGCGAAAGTCGGTCAGAAATAGCGCCCCAGTCGGCAAAGAAAGGATCATCTCTAGGCCCTGCGAAGACGCGACCCTGACCACCGGCTGGGACACTAAACTGCCCGATTGCTTGGTTGGCGAGCGAAGCGTAATTCGTCGTACTATTCCCAGAGTAATGCGGAGCAACGGCCTGGTCTGTGACAAGCGTAGTCCGCGTATTGGTCTCCGTATCGATATGTGTCACGGTCATGTATTGACGCACAAACCATTCATCATTTGGCATCGCTACGTTGGTAATATTTTGAGCATATTGGAAACTCTGCGCACCAATGGTTCGCTCTGTTCTAAATCGAAACTCGAATATGATGTCCTCTCGCGCGTCACCGTTACTGTCTACACGGATGGCGTACCGAATCGTAGGTGAAAAATAAGGATGCTCGGGACCGGTGGAAGGAGACTGAAACGGCCACAGAGTTAGCGCTATAGTCACGCTGTCTGTAGATTCGGGACTTCGAAAAAAGTATATGTCGCTAAGGTCTGATGCTGGATTTGCCAAGTCTCCCGGCGCCTCTCCATGACCCGCGTGAGCATCGAGTCCAAAACAAATGAGACTTGCAGCGATGACATTCGTCCCGGCGAGAGATTTTAAGACTTTAGCGAAGTTCATAGATTGCTCCAGAGTTTTCTGTACCTCCACGTCGATCGATCACAAACCAGCGATTTGAGTTTGGGATTCGATGAACGTCCCGAGGTTCTCGAAACTTTTGAGGTAAAACAAGAGGATATACGTTTGGCGGATTCGCCGAAAATTCAACAACGTGCAGAGTATCACCGCCATCAATTGCTGGAGTGGATGTACTGACGATCAAATAGGATAGATCAAAAGCCATATCGATTCCTGCGGGATAATTGGATGAAATATTGTCGTAGATGACGGCAAAGCTGCCATCATCGTTGATTTGATAGATTCGACCTTTTTGCGTTGGCTCAAAATGTGAATCATACAAATAGATAACTCGATTGGTTGGAGACCAGAGAAAATGACTTGGGTCATTGGTCGAAAATGTCTCTTCCAAAGGGATGAGAGTCGGAAACATATCGCCTTCGATGTATTGCCAAAGACCTCCGATATTTGATTCTGGTAATCGACCCGCAATGAGAACAGCCGGAGTTGCGGTGTCAAAAGCGACGCCTGCTGGGCCGGATAGATCTTGGAGCTGAGCCATAGGTGCTAGGGTTTCAAGTCGTAGGTCGTAGATATAGACCTCACCAGTACCATTCGAAACAATATCCGTGATGTAAAGTAGGCGTCCTGCAGGATTGACTTGCAGGTCTACCGGAAGTCCGAGTGGAGCTCCTTCGAACACCAATTCTACCTCATCATTGGCTCGTAATCTGAAGATGGCTGGCTCACCTGCTGACGTAAATGCGGTGAAGAAGGCGGCGCCTGCTTCGCGAGGATCGCTCGTAATAGCCAAAGGTTCTTGGTAATTCCCGGCCGCTGTGCTCCTCAGAACTGCCTCCTCAGGAAAACGATTGACCCCCGCATCTGTGTCGTTCGCGTCCGGGTTGTCGAGTGCCGCATCTGCTCGGACCGACCCGTCATCCTGTGCTCCGCTATCAGGGGAAATATCAGCGTCCGTCCTGGAAATTGTTCCTGCATCTGCGATATCTGAATCAGGCTCGCTTGAAGTTTGGGTCTCTGAGCAGCTTGCGACCAGTCCGAAAATCATTGCAAGAGCCAGACCTCGATGATTGAAAATTGTCATTCTATTCGAGCTCAGTTTCGAAAAATTCGTTGGAAACTTCAACTATTTACCCAGTATCATGAACTCCGAGAAGCTGTCGACGGTGTAAGGGTTTGTGATAGGTAAAAAGTGTGAATGTGCTCACAAAGGACACAACTTTTATTGTTGGATACCGATAAAAAGCCCTGATCTGGGTCAATTTACAGCTTTGTCTTCGAAGTTGTGGTTTTGTTTACAGGTCAGAGCACTTGCTCCAAGAGGTTGAAAGAATGGCAACGATTGATCCTACGAAACTAGCGGCTTTCCAGGCGTATAAGCCTTCCAGTGATGGTGTTAGCCAACTAGACGCAGAAAATAAAATGAAGACCGTCGACAACGGCGTGTCAGTGATCAGCTTTTTTGAAAAGGACCGTTTCGGAAACGTATCTGGTTTCTTATCTGCGGAACCGGCGCCCGCGGAAGACAAAAATCGTAAAGATAAGATTCTTGCCCCGACGGCTTCCGAAATCGCCGACCTGAAAGCAGACCCTAGCAAGTTCGGACCCTGGCTCGAAAAACAGATTGAAACGAATTCGTCATACCTAAAACCGAGTTTCGGAGACATCGAGGGTGCAGACACGCATTACAAGCACAACAACATCATTGGTCAACGTGTTGATCAAGTCAGGTCTGAAGCGACAAAACTTGCTACTGAAACTTACCCGGCTGGCGCAGACCAGGATAAGGCGCTTTTTGCCGTCAATACGAATCATCGTGACCTCTACAACCGAAAAGTTAAATTCGATCATTTTGAAATCGATGGATATGGCTCTTTTGGAAAAGACTCCACATTTCTTCACGCTTACGAGCAGAAGCTAGAAGAACTTAATAAAATTGATGCCGATGTTTTGCCTCCAGAAGGTCAGAAGTCACTTGCGCGGAAAAAAGCACACGTCCAAGCAGAAATGGATGCCATATTCCGTAACAAATACGTCTATCACAGCAGTAATATGCAAGAGACGGACGCTGAGAAAACAATTGGTCTCGTGGCGATTGATCAAGCTTCACGACAGCGTATTTCTGAGGTCAATGACACTCGCGGCTCTATTGTTCCAAAATTCGAGATTTTGAACCTCCAGCACGAGGGTGAAAATAAGGCCGTATATTTCGATGCTTCAAAAGAGAAATACTTCTTTGATGGGACGGGAACAGAGATTCCGGCCGATCAAGTTGATAACATTACTCGAAAAACATTAGACCGCAGTGACACTGCCAATATTACTTTCCGGCGAGCAAAAGACGGAGAGCCTTTACGTGAGAAATTCCGCTTTGATTGGAATGGAGATGGATACGCTCAAAGTGGAAAAATTGATTGGGTGAGCTGGGGTGGTCATTGTGACAATAAAGCGGCTCTCGAATCGGCTGGGGTCGTTGTTCCTGATGGGCACAAAGGTGTCTACGAATACAACTCAGCGAGTGGCAGTACAGCGCACTACGACCGAAATAAGCTTAATGAGATTCTTCTGAGCTTCTCGGAAATGAGCTCATATATGTCTCGGAAGAGCGGCGGAAAGCCCGTGAAAGACATCGGAGAAACCGATTTCGCATCAGCTCGTGATGACGACAGGCCAGACCGATTATCGCTGAGCAATGGTCGGCAAATTCCATTTAATGCGAGGCCAAACGAATTCAAAATCACTACGGTTACCAAAGATGGGAAAGACTACAAAGCAGAAGACGCGTTTCGTGAGTACCTGGTGGCCGATGATAAAATGTCGGCCGAAAAAAATCCTCTCTACAAAGGTACGACCGATGGAGACTATGTAAATCTTGATCTGAAGGACGCTGTGGTGAAGGCGGACGTAAAGATTCAGGTTTTTGATGAAGAGACTGGATATCCGAAGACTGAAAACAAGAGCCTGACTATCGACTTCGCGAATCCACCGGATGAACCAGTTATGATCGATTCGGTCATGAAAGATCCTGCGAGCCGTGAAATGTATGAGATATCGCTCGATATCAAAAACAAAAAATGGGAATTTCAATTAGTCAAAATGGAGAAACAAGACGACGGTTCTTTCAAACGCGTTGAACTTGATGAAAAAGGGAGTGAGCCTTTTGATCCTGAGAAATTAGTTGGAAAACGTGAGACGAGTCTCGACAACCCAGAGACTTATATGCCGTTCGTGCGTGATTCACAGTCTCGCGGTGTCAATGCGACCGCTGAAACATCGGATGGCTCGGGTGTTTGGAATGGCCGCATGAAATCACTCACGCAGAGCCTGGATAAACGAGAAGGAAACTGGGAGCGTGTCAACATTAGTGTTGATGCTCGGTATGGCTCTAACGACGGACAGTATCTAGCCAAGCTTGACGACAAGGGTGAACCAGAGATGTACATCCCGTTGAAGATGCCCGCAGACTTTTTCTGGCGCTCGAAGGTTGCTTTTTCGCCAGCCAAAGATGGACTCGTGAATTCGAAGGCACTGGAACGTGGTGTTGTCACAGTCGAAAATGGCCAAGCCAAGGCTGATGGCTTAAACGATATGACTGAGCTGCTTCACAGCGCCTTCAATAATAATCACTACACGATTGTCCATCAAGGAAAGCGCTACTTCTTTGAAACGAAGGCTCAATTCGACCAAGAGGTCGCGAAGCTCGAGGAAATGCGCAAAGGCGTTTACACTCCTGCGACTGATGCGGCAGCAACTCCTGCATCCTCAACTCCTGCAGGTGACTTGGTGAACGTCAGCGGAACGGTCTCAAGAAATGAAATGAGCCGACACTCGTTCACCGCTTCACAAGATGGTGAGGTCAAGGTACTGCTAAAGACCAAGCGCGGAGATGCGGATCTCTATATCTCGAAAGATAATGAGCCGACCAGCGATACGTTCGATTTCCGTTCTTGGAACTCGTCTAAAGAGCTCGATTTTGTGACTCTCAACGTGAAAGCGGGTGAGACGTACAATATTGGCGTCCACGGATATCGTAAATCTAAATTTGAGGTTGTGGCCAAGTACGAGTAAGCTTGGCCTATGCAAAGCCCAGCGGTACCACCAGAGCTTCTCGCAGACTTACTTGGAGCGAAGAAAAACAAACAATTAGAATTCGTCGGGCAACTGGTTGAAGCGCTTGAACAGGTTTCTCCGAACCTCGTTCCTAGGCTCGACGATCATCCTTATGCTGATGCGATAATCGAAGGACCGTCTGCATGCAGCACTCTCCTCAAGCTGTATTATTCCGAAAAAAGCGAGCTGGCGAAAGCAGCGATTCTTGATGCGATAACGCGCATAAATCATCAAGACTTTCCCACGCAAGAGACCCTAAACGCGCTGGAAAAAATTTTATCTGAATGTAAATCTGAAAACTTAGCGTCTGTGGCCGCGACTGCGCTTGCGTCTGCGCGGCATGAATCCTTTCTTGAGCAGCAAAAAGCGTTTTTGGTATCCGACTCGCCGAGTCAGGTTCGCATTTCTGCTAAGCTTCTTGGTTATGGTCGCTACGAACCAGCGACTGCAGCCCTACTGACGTTATTACAACCGGACAATATGGCCGTTGCCGATGCTGTTATTTGGGCTTTGGGCGAAATTGGCCATGAGTCCGCGCTGCCCACCTTACATGAAATGTTGACTGCCTCAGTCATGAGTGAGGATGTCTTGGAGGCAATAGGAAAGATAGGAAATCTCACCTCTGTCGTTCGAGTGATTGCAATTTTACTTGAAGGAACGATGCAACAGCGAGAAAAAGCAGCGCAGGCTTTCAGCCGTATCGCACGGAATAACGATGGACAGCTAGAAGATGATGAGCTTCAGAAGCGCTCTCTGGGGCTGTTGGAGAGCCTCATCGAAAAGGACAAGAGTATCCTCGTTAGATTCCATTGTATCGTGACTCAGTCAATTCTTGGGGGACACCTAACGTCTGGTCAAATTATGAAAGCTCTTGGTGCTCGTGTCTCTCCCTCTAGATTGGATAGTGTGGCAGGTTTCTTCGCGAATCGGGGTTCGAAAGTCTAAATCGTATGGCTCTGAAGGTCCTTGAGTCATTTGTAAGTGACGCACGTAGCTGTTCGTATCTGCCAGCGGAACAGGCTGAACTTGAGTATCGAGTAATGCTTGATGTACCAGCAGCGAAATGGGAATCGATGCTTTCAAAAGGATGGCGTCGTTTCGGTGCGGCCTATTTTCGTCCGAAATGTCCCACATGTTCTGAGTGTGTATCACTTAGAATTCCTGTGAAAGACTTCAAACCATCTCGAAATCAGGCTCGTGTACTGCGTAATATTTCTAAGTTTCGATTAGAAATTGGCCCGCCAGTAATCGACGAAGAAAGGCTTCAAGTTTACCAAGAGTGGCATGACCTTCAGGGGCAAAAGCGAAACTGGGAGCTCAGCTCGATTTCGGCGGACCGATACTTTTATGATTTTGCGTTCCCACATGAATGTGCTCGAGAATTCGTTTATTATGATGATTCTTCATCTTCTGATCGACCAGTGATTGTTGCAATAGTTGATGAAACTGAGAATGCACTCAGTGCAGTTTATACTTTTTATGACCCAAAGTTCGCGAAGCTTTCCCCGGGAACTGGAAGTATCTTACGACAAATAGAAATCGCACGTAGCTCGCAAAAAGAATACGTTTATTTGGGGTACAGGATACTCGACTGCGCGTCTTCTCAATATAAAGGTCGATTTCGCCCTCATGAATTACTCGCCGGGCGACCAGGAGAGTTCGAAGAGCCGACTTGGAATAAAATTGCGAAACAGTAATTAAACGATCCAATAACTTGTTGAATCTGAGTCGCTCGGGGCCGCAATTATGGTTGCTTGTTGTGGTACTGAGTTTCCAAAGCCAAGTTCTATTGGCCGTTCAAATGCTTCTGAGTAGGCTTGGGCAACGTGTCCAAAAGTCATCCGAGCGTTAATCTCGGTGACTGGATGAAGGTGCGTCTTTCCATCTGTTCCTCGGTAGGTAAAGGCATCTACACCAAGTGGGCCGATATAATTTTCTTTTTGAAGAGCGTGTGCGATTTGCCTAAAAGCCTGGGTAAGGAGAATGACAATTTCTTTATCAATGCTTTCCTCTTGCGTATCAATTCCACTGAACGTTCCCTGTGACTCGACTTTTAGCGTGTGAACTCGTGCGTAAAATATGTTGTCGTGACCCAAAAATCCGGTGACACCATAGTCCTGAATTCTTGTTACCCATGGTTCTAATATTAGAGTTTCACTCTGTTGAATCATTTTCTGGATTGCATTTTTCTGGGCGTCGCTCGCCTCATATCGACCAAGAACGCGATTGCGGCCCGCTACTCCGTATCTGCTTTTTATTATCCACGAGGGATATTCACGCAGTTGTTCAATATCTCTGATATTATGAATTTTTTTGCTGCCTAAGAGCTGTACTCCTAGCTGTTTCTGAAGGTCGTGACAGAATACTTTGTCATTTGCTTTTCGCGAAGCGATAATCGAAGCTCGTGGACAACGCCATGCGGTCTCTTGATACGAAACTAGATCTATCTCGGCACAGGTTGCATCAGAAGGCTCTTTCGATTGAGCCCAGTACATGACTTGAGAATCCTTTGGTACCGTCTGAGAGTGACTGACTTTGGGGATACTGAGTTTGTCGACTTCGGAGAACCATTTCAAGTCGATAGGAAAACGAGTGATGAGCAATTGCGGAGAGAACACTCGAAGAATCGTCGCCATTTTTCCTAGACGGCGAATTAATGGCTTCTGCAGCTTGCTCGGTTTTGATTGGAGTTCGAATTCATAGTCAAGATTGGCGACTAGTGTTCGAGTCATCTATCAGCGCCCCCCGGAGACTTGGCGACGGCTGCTTGTAGTTTGGTGATAAATTCTTCAGAAAAGCCAGCCTTGCGTCGAGCTAAGTCATCAAAATTAGCGCCTCGGGCACGGCTAGGGCCAAGTGGCCATGTCACGTTGTTGTTGTAGGCTTTCCAGTGACTTTCGTCGCTGTTCTTAAATGCGTTTAGCCAGTGCCAGCCGAACCGAACGTGATGAATTTCGTCCTTGTGAACTCGTTCAAGTATATTTGCTGTTTGGTGGTCGTTTGCACGCTTCGCGGCATCGATGTACTCCTGAGCAAAGTCTAAATTCGCATTCTCGAACGTCAAACCCATCATACAGACAAATTCAATAGGAGTATTTATTGTATCGATTTTGGTCCAAAAGTGACCTGTGATTGGAAAATCGCCGAAGGAAGTTCCCATTTCCTCCATGCGAGATGCATATAATTTGAAGTGTCGCTGCTCATCAATGACGATTTTTGCCAAACCCCGTCGAAACGCCGAGGGTGTTTCCGGAAATGCAAGAATTGCCCAAGCAAACAATTCAACAGCTTGGAGTTCGTGATTTGCTAAGGCGTGTAGGATTCTTACGCGCTGGGCAGGGTCGGGCATGCCTTGAAGCTTTGGAGTCTTTACTTTTTTTTCTTTTGAGATTTCCCAAGGAGCAACTCTTTCAGGTGAGAGTATGATCTTGGCTTCGCCTCGTTCTAAATCTGTTAAACGAGTCGGATAGATTAACTTCTCTTCGAGATGTCCTTGAGTAAGGATTCTGAGCGCAAAAGCACGGAGTTCCATGAGGTGAATCTAATGCGAGCCCGCTGAGGGGATCAAGCGAAACAGATATACAGAGATTTTATTGGTATATACGACGATGATCGAGGGTGACCTTGTCAAGTTGCTGATTTTTCGACATCTCTTTTGCTGTGAGCGCTCAAAAAAAGGCGGGTATTGCGCCCTTGCTTGGTATAACTATCCTGATTTCCGTTGCGACTGCGGCATATCTTCTAAACAAAAGCCCTGAAGCTGAAAAGCGGCCGACTACGCCGGTGTCAGTAGCAGCTGTTCCGAAACCCGCTGTAAAAGAGGTAAATACCTCTACGGCGGTAGCTCCGACAACTACGACGGCTGATTCTAAGCCCGCCGAGTCGTTCGAGCAACCGAGCGAGGAACCACGAAATCTTCCCGAGACTTTTTCTACTCCGGATCCCAATGATGAACCTGAGAACACGCTTGCGGGTATTTCTTATCGGGACGTCGAGATGTGGGAGATCCCGGACTTGGGTTTGCCTGAAAAGCTTAAGGGTGGAGTGATGATTTCAAAGATTCACGCGAAATCATCATTTGCGGAATCTCAAATTCAGCCAGGGGACATTATTACTCATGCGCATCACTCAAAAGTTGTCAACTTTGACGATTTATCGGATGCCGTGAAGGACCGCTCTCATAGTCTTCTCGATGTTTACCGAGACGGAAAAGCTTTCCAAGTCGTGCTCAACAGGCCGTATAGACCTTAAGAGTGCCAAAGACTTAGTGTCCGCGACTACGGGAACGAAGTAAGCGAATTTCTCGCATTGCATCCGTGTGGTTGTTTTGCTTCTCGACGCATTTCTTAAAGTACTTCAGCGCTAGGTTTTTATTGCCTCGAAATTTGAGAATTGAGCCGTAATAAAATAGAGCATCTGGATCCGCCGGTGACAATCTGACAGCCTGTTCAAGTAGACTAGTTACTTCATCGAGATGTTCCTCGTTGGACATCTTGGGGTCAATCCAGATTGACCAGGCAAGATTTGCTTTGTAGCGACCGTCTTCGGGAATCGTCTTGGTTGCATACGTGAGGTACTCTCTTGCCTTATCGAAGTCTTTCTTTTTTAGAAGAATCTGCGCCATCTTGAATTTTTTGTCGGCTTCTTCAAGCAAACCAATTTGGCTCATTTTGCCACCGATTCGAGCGTCATTATAAATCTTCAAATATTCTGCACGAGAATCTTCATTTGAAAGCGTTTGGAAGGCTTCGTTTAGCCGGGAAGAAACATCTGCAGCTTTAGCCATAACCTCTGGCGATAGACGTTTTGAACCCAATGTGTCTGGATGAAACTTCCTCACTATTTCAGTGTATTTAGCTCTGAGTTCGCGCTTATTACTTTGAGGGGTCACACCCAACAAATCGAAGTAGTTCTTGTTGTCATACGTTTCGTGCGTAGACTCTATTTCAGAGATTATCCGTAGGGTCGCTTCATCGTATTTAGATATGCTTGAGACGGGTCGAGGTTCTGGCTCTTTCTTTGGGGGGGGCGGTTCTTCAGCGTTTGAAGGTGATGTCAGGAACGGCTCATTGGTTGCCTCGGGTTTAGGTCGTGATTTTTCGAGAGGCACGCCTTTTTTGGCAGGAAGTTTTTCGATAAATCCGCACAAGCTCAGCGCTTTTATGATCGCGCGAGCATTCGCTTTACCAAAAGCTTTTTCGAGATGCTCTGGTTTTCGAGGTTTGCTGAGGGCCTGAATGATATCGTCGTGTTCTGGGGCAATACCATAGTTCTCTAGAACCGATAGGTCGCATGTGACCTGGACAGACTTGCCTAATAAATCATCACTAAAATCACGAAGCTCGTTGGTTGACGCGAAAGCCTCAATTCCTGGAGCGACGACTTGCCATGGATCGACAACTGCGCCTTTTTTAACGATATCAGAACGCTTACTCGATAGACCGTGCCACATTCCAGTCGATATACCGAAGCACTTCATAATGCGCTTTTTTGTTTGAATTTGAAGCCCGGCTTCAAGAGCATCTTCAGAAAGAAAAGCTTCGCGCTTCAGAAGTGATCCAATGAGCTCTACTTTTTTTTCTTCGCTCAGTTCTTGAACTCGCAGTGCAAGGTCTACATCGTCCGAGTTCACCATCCCCAATTTGTTTAAGATCTCCCCAATACGATTGCCTTCATAAAATGTCCCCGAACAGTGGAAGGGTCGACCTTTAGAGAAATAGATTCTGGCTTCGGTTTCGGTTTCTCCCGCCCAAACTAGTAATCCGCCGGAGAATTCCTCTTCGACAAATTGCACAAATAAGTCAGAGAAATATGTTCCTTCGCCAATTGTTCCAGATAGTTCCTTTTTTTCTGACATATAATAATCGCGACAAGCTTTACATATCACTCGGGTTGGCGCAAATATTTCAAATATGAATCATGTATAAATATATGTATTTGTTGGATTTATTGCTTTTCTGTTTTGGGATTGACCTAACAAAACGTTCGAGAAATCTCCGGTGTACTTAGCATGGTGACGAAACCTTTAAAAACAGACAGACTATTATTATCTTGGGGCTAAAACAAGGAGTGACTCTTGGACGCTACAGCTTGGACAAGAGAATCGCGATGGGGGGAATGGCTGAGATCTGGCTCGCTCATGATTCGCTCACATCTGATGAGTGTGCGCTCAAGGTTTTGCTCCCAGAGCTTTCTGGTGACCCTGCCATAAGAACGATGTTTATGGATGAGGTGCGACTAACCATGCGGTTGAAGCATCGGAATATTGTTCGGGTGCATGGTGTATTCGAGGTTGAAGATTGTCTCTTTCAAGCAATGGAGCTTTTAGATGGCAAAGACGTACGCCGATTTCTGTCTCAGTGTGTTCAAGCCGGTCAAACGTTTCCTGTCAGTGTTGCACTCGTCATTACAGCGAGTGTGGCAAAAGCTCTGGCCTATGCTCATGAGCTGAAATCTGAATCTGGTGTTCCGCTTGAAATCGTTCACCGCGACATCTCTCCTCACAACATTATGCTGTGTAGCGACGGCACCGTTAAGGTTCTTGATTTTGGAATTGCTCGAGCCAAAGAGAGAGCAACAAAAACGGCTCAGGGCGTGATTAAAGGAAAGTTAGCCTATATGGCACCCGAACAAGCGATAGCGCAGCCGGTCACTTATAAAGCGGATATTTTTTCGCTGGGCATTGTCTTATGGGAAATGCTCGCAATGCGCAGGCTATTTTATGGCGCAAGTGACGCAGAAACCTTGGCACTCGTTTGCGATGCAGAGATACCACCTCTGAACGATTTTCGAGATGACGTCCCAGCGGAGTTATCTAGCTTGATCGCACGAATGCTGCAGGTCAAACCAGAACAGCGACCAGCCGATATGCGTGCGGTAGAAAAAAGGCTCAAAAAGATTATTCACCAGTTTGACTATTCAGAAAGCGATGATGACTTCATTCGAGAATGGGCGACTGCGTATCTCAGCGAACGACCGGCAACAAAAGTTCAACCGTCGAATTCTCCTGACAACGCCAATGAGAAAGCGACTCGATATGACAACCAACGCGACTCAATCCCCGCAATATTACAACAAGATGATAAGCAGAAGACGGTTTCTCAGACGGCGGCATCTCTTGAAGAAAGCCGTCGAACTGAAGCGATAGATGTTTCAGCGATGAGTCAGACGTTACAAGATCCAGATGAGACAGACCTTGTCGAAGCTCCTCTTCAAAGTGATATTCGTCAAGCTCTAGAACAAGACGAAACCTTTCAGGTTCCGTCCGTGGTCCCGGAAATAGAAACATTGATGGAGACAGAGCAAGGAGACGGTGAAGATTTAGATTCGATGACTGTGAATGTGACTCCCACAGAAGAGGCGCCGGCAGGATTTGGCGGTGATATTTTATCAAGAGAAGGAAATAGCGTCGATCTTCACGCCCAAACGGCTTTGTATTCCGATACAAAGATCAAAAATCTGGAAAATTCGAAATCACTTTCCGGGAATAGCGCCTTACCTACTGCCTCAGGGCCGTTGGTGATTGAGGAAAAAGGCTTAGGCGGTGTGGAGTCAGGACAAACAGGGACGGAAAAGAGCCGGCAAAAGCTGTTTTTTGCAAAACTTTTCTTTGTTATCGGTATTCTCGTGTTTTTCTACGCTCTGTTTATTCAGGATAGTTGACGCTTCCCGGACAAACGAGCGAAGACGCATCATAGGTATGAGCTATTCTTCTATTTTTCGTCAGAACCTTTTTGAAGGACAGGTTGCAATTGTCACGGGAGGCGGAAGTGGCATTGGTCGATGTATCGCCCATGAGTTGTCGGCACTTGGCGCGACTGTGGTTTTAGCATCGCGAAATATCGAAAAGTGCGATGGAGTAAAAGGCGAGATCACTCAAGATGGAGGTAAAGCGTTTTCGAAAGCTTGTAATATTCGAAGCGAAGACGACATAAAAAAGCTTATCGCCGAGACGATCAGTGAACATGGCCAGCTAAATTTTCTTGTAAATAATGCTGGAGGTCAGTTCGCCGCTCCGATTGATAGTATCTCGGTTCGCGGCTGGGCGGCTGTCATCGAAACCAATTTGACTGGCACCTTCTTACTTTGTCGTGAAGCGGTTGCGCAGTACATGGGTGATAATGGAGGTGCGATAGTAAATATCGTGGCAGATATGTGGTCCGGCATGCCTATGATGAGTCATTCCGGTGCTGCGAGGGCAGGGGTTGTCAACTTTACGAAGACAGCCGCCATGGAATGGGCTCCCAATCACGTACGTGTCAATGCCGTAGCTCCAGGCTTGATACTTTCGAGTGGCTTCAAGAACTATCCGGAGCCCGTACTAGAGTTACTGAAGACGTTGCCAGAACAGATTCCGGCGTCGCGATTCGGCACTGAGAGTGAAGTGAGCTCAGCAGTTACTTATTTGTTGTCTCCCGCTGCAGCGTATATCACCGGTGAGACGATCAGAGTTGACGGAGCTTCATCACTTTACCGTCGAACTTTTCCTATTCCGACGCATGAGCCAACTCCCAAATATTCGGGCTTTCATCGAGAAGCCGATCTACCCAGTATCTTATCTGAGGAAAACGACGATTAAACGTGGTAGGGGTGAAGTGTGAGCCGCGAGCGCAAACCGAATCCTAATCTTGATGACGGCCCGAGTTTTGACGCGGATTCAATTCAGATTCCAGAGGAAATTCGAGATACCTCGAATTTCGGTCAATCCCGTCCTCAAACTTTATCCAGGAATAAAAAGCCTCCCGTTGGGATGTTGGTGATTGTCGGAATTTTGGCGTTACTTGCCGGGGTTGGATACGCATTGATAAGTGTTCCAAAAACACAAGTTTCGCCCAAGCAAGTTGTCGGTCAAAAAGAGGATGTCGAAAGCCCCGATCTCGCGCGAAAAAAAGCTGCTCGGGTGAATTCGCCAATGCCCTCGACGGAGTTTGCAGGTCAAATCGAACGGCAAAAATCGGAAGAAAAAAAAGCGAAATTGTTGGACCCCGTTGAAACGGTAAAGAAGCCAATTGTCGAAGCGTCGGACGATCGACCGAAAGAGAAACCCGTTACGAAAAGACGGAAGAAGACAAAGCGCAAGAGACCCCAACGTTCACTTGACGATGCTCTCGCGAAACTTGACGGACTCGAAGAAGAGTCGGACCAAAATCCCGAAAAAGACAGTAATACTAGAGACAAGCCTGCGTCTGTGGAGAATGCTGCCCCCGAAACTCCTGCTGTTGCTTGTGCTAATGGTGATGTTGATGCGTGCGTTAATGCGGCCAAACTTGCTCAAAAAGCAGGAAGCGGAGAAAAAGCCCGCAGTTATTACGGTACGGCCTGTGCCAAAAAGCTGGCTATTGGATGCTCGGGTTTGGCGAGGTTATTGGAAGCCGGAATCGGCGGCCCGCCGAACAAGAAAATTGCGGCCTCGCTTCGTGCAAAAGCTTGCCAGCTCGGAGACAGCTCGAGTTGCGCATCGGTCAAAACGCGGACCTCAACTCAGTATTAGATCTGTTGACATAGAGCGGCCGGCAAGTTTACCACCGCTTCCATACCCGAACCGATTAGCGAACTGAGTTGGCAATCGAAAGGACCGAATAGATATGCACTGTACAACAAAACGATACTCGTTCTCCGCGCTACTGATGAGCGCGCTGATCTTCACTGCTTGCTCAGAAGGCAACCCTAAACAATCCATGACTCCCGGAGGCACAGCTGCTGATGCGGGTGCTTCAGCCAATCCAGATGCCGCATCAAATGCAACACCCGATTCTGGTATTCGTACTGATGCTGGTCCTACTGGCCCATGCCCACCAAACTTCCCTGGTTGCCGTTGCTCTAATCCAGACGATCCCATGGGAATGGCCATGGAGCCCGCTCAAGGAACATGCGTAGATCCAGCTTCTGTTTGCGCTCCTTACGATGTTGACCAACAAACCGGCGAAGTGTCGCTCGGCATTTGTATTTACCAGTGTCAAACAGACATGGACTGCGCTGGTAAACTTGTCGGTAACCCCGGCGATAACAAAGCAGCATCTCTCTGCCGAAATATCGGTGCTGACGGTGTTGGTGTTTGTGTTGAAACGGAAAAGAACGAAGATGACCGTTGCCGCCTGCATTCTCTCGCCGGTCGAAAGATGGAAGGCTGCAAAGGAGCTGCTACTTGCTTCCGTTTGAGCGAAGACGCACCAGGTGAGGGTACTTGCTTGCAAGAATGTTCACCAACGCCAATGGATCCAACCGGTGGTTGCACAGGTGACAATCAGTATTGTAACCCACGTGTCTTTAGCCGCGGTGGAAACCCAGTCGGTATTTGTTCAGACAAAGCACGTAATGTTGGTGCTCGATGTGGCGGAGGCTATACCAAGCAGTGTGACACTGGTTCTGCTGAACTATTCTGCTTCACTAACGAGATTCTTGACCCTAACGGCCAAAACCCAACCTTCTTTACGCTTGGATTGGATGAAGGCTTTTGTGTCGAGACTTGCGACCCTGACGCACCTGCTTGCCCAGGAACCACTGACCCTGCGCTAGGGCCAGCAGTTTGCCAAAGCCTTGGAACAGGTTCTCAAGGAAAACTAGGTCTCTGCTCAAACGAGTGCAATAAGTTGACTGACGAACGTCTTCAGGATTTGGCAGTCAATGCTTGCGCTGGTCCTGGTTCGGAAGGAAACGGGCGTAACTGCTTCGCGATGCCATCTTTGACCATCAACCAAATGGAAGGTGTTTTCGGACAAGCAGACATCTGTTTCGATGTCCTCAGTCCCGTTACAGCAGAATCTGAAATCGTAGCTGAGCTTGATGTCACGCAAATGGAAGTGACTTCTTATCGTCCAAAACCAGCTCCAAACTCTATCCCAGGAGATTGCGTAGGCTCTCGTGAAAATGGTGAAATCTTCACCTGCCCAACGGGAACTTTCTGCTCTAACCTCGGTAGTCAACAGTCTCCAATTCCTGGATGCCTGCGTAACTGCACGACGTCTTCTACGATTGCGGAAGCGCCGTATGAAATCAACGAATGTGCAGACTCTACACTCATGAATGGCTCAAGCCTCGTGTGTGTACCTTACGCGAAGACCTCAACGACTCCTGTGGACGGAAAATGGTTCGGTTTCTGTGCTCCAGCGCCTAACTAAAATTAGGCCTAAAGCGTAAAGGTTCAAAAGAACCGGTGAGCGGCAGCGTTCACCGGTTTTTTTTTGCTCTAGCTATTTTTCAACGAGTCGTAGATTGAAAACACTATTTGTACTGAGACATGCCAAATCGAGCTGGAAGGATGATTCGTTGTCGGATCACGACCGTCCACTGAACAAGCGAGGGAAGAGAGCAGCGCCAAGAATGGGCCGCTGGGCAAGGGTTCACGAGGTTTGGCCTGATGTCGTCCTTTGCTCCACTGCGGTCCGCGCGCGAAAGACTGCCGAGGCTTTTCTTGATGCCGGAAAATATGAAACACCGCTGCTCCTTGAGCCCGATATGTATCATTGTGATGAGCAAGGGATGGTTGAATTGATTCGACCACGATCGGAGCATGCCGTGATGATTGTCGGCCATAATCCCGGGCTTGAAGATTTGGTCGCATCGATTTCCCAACAACCTGTGCGATTTGTGACTGCCGCCTTTGCTTGGATTGAGCTTCCCATTGAATCATGGTCAGACCTCACAGAAGACGTAAAAGGCCATCTCCGGGCCTTGTGGAAGCCTCGAGAATTGCCTGAGTCTCTATAATTTGTCGAAGGTGCGGCTTAGAACGGTGAGACGTAGAAAATCGCTCTGAGAATCATTCTCAGGCTTAGAATGCCACTTGGTTTCTCTTTACGACAAATGTTGTCTACGCAGGAAAATCCAGAACCACAGGGCTCGGCAGCAGAGCAGGTTTCTGAAGGAGGAAAAGTGTCGAGTATGACTCTGGTCCGAGCGCGTAGCGCGAATTCTTTACAGTTGAGTAAAGTCCCTGTGCCTTCACCCGCTTTTTCTCGTTCAACGCAATATTCATCGGCCATTTGGTTGGTGAGAAAACTTTCTCCGCCCGGTACAAAACCTAACTCGAGGTCCGTGACCTCAGATGGTTGTACGGCCACACCAATGTTTGACTTCGGGTCCTGACAACCTAGAGGAATACTGTTCCCTCCGATCGTTCCCACTGTCCTCCATGCCTCGCGGTTTTCAATATCTGCATTTTTATCGTCGGAAACTTGGATCTCCGCGACGGGCAGAGGGATGTTGAGTGTGTTTTGTTCGATTCTGAGGGTCAGGTCTTCAATTTCAATATATTCAACCAAGCCATCGTTGAGCGCGTTCAAGTTGTCGGCAAAGCCCGGGTCAATTTCGGGATCATTTGGATCCGGAGTGAGGTCTATTCGCCCGCCTTCGTCGGGATTTGTTTCGACTAATAAATCGAGGCACAAATTAGGGAGTTCTCTTGGCCAGAGCTCAGGTATGCCTGTTGTTTCGGGTGGCAGCAACCCAGAGCTCTTCAATTGTTCGGCGGCATTATCCAAACTTTCGTCTAGCGAAAGGGTGAAGACAAACTCGTCGTGGTCGATGGTAATTGGTATTGGCACGCCGGCAGAGCAAGCGTTGATTCCCAACGCTGCCGCGCAACCGAGTATCGTGTTCTTAATTCTTATAGGTTTCATCGCTGAATGATCGCTCCGTTGGTTTCTTCGATAGCAGATTTGAGGAATCTTTGTATGGCGTTCACTGCTGCGGGGTTTTGTGTTCCTGTGAAGTGGCCATCACTGTTCGGAGTTGGGTTTACATATTGTAGAGCACCAACTGTTGCTTTGATCCCATTGATTTCAACATTGCCCTGGGTAGCCCCAAGATCCGATTTATAGCCTTCTATCGGACTGAGAACGTCACCGAAAATTGGATATCCACCTGCACGGATTAACGCTTTTTGAGTAACATCTGGGGTAAAGAAGTCGTCGACACCGAAGATATGGAGATAGTTCACGGGTCGTCCGAGCTTCTCTCTATTCTTCGCGAAATATTGCCCAAATGCTACAGCATCCGTGTCTCCAAAGTACCACGATAACACTCCAATCATCGGATGTAATCGAGAGATACTTTGATCGCCGAGGACGCCCTTAATTGTTCCTGTAAGGTCGTTTGGCTTCCGTTTATGAACGACCGTGAGCCCAATTTCTGCACCCGCACCTGTAAGGACAACCGCTTTGAGGTTGGGTTCATGAGCGATGGCTGGTGGCGCTATGACTGTTCCTTGGGAGTGGCCATAGTACATGATCTGATTTGGATTAAAGCTCACGTTTTGACTGAGGCCAGGCACATTGTCAGAACTCATATTTGCGTTTTCTGCGAATCTCACCAGGTTAAAGATATCTGCCCCTCCTTGCATCACGTTGGCTTGACTCGCACGGGGGTTTAGCGCGTTGAAGAAGATGAGGCCTGGATCTTTCCATATACTGGTTGAAGTACTTGTTGTTGATTGACGTGGTCCATGCATCATGCCGTCGAAACCTATCGCGGCGATTCCGTTGCGGCTGAGGCGGTCTGAAATCGTTCCGGTTCGTGCGACCGTTGTAAAGTTGCCCCCTGTTCCGTGTCCGTAGATCACGACAGGCCACCCATTCGACGGTTTTGGACGGTCATTGGGAATGGTCAGAGATACGCAAAGTTCCTCATAGCCCTGAATGATTGGATTCCCCGCGTTGTCCAGTTCCATGATTCCTTCCGGAGGAAGACGATATGGACGGCTCCCTTTTTGTAGAATTGGATGCCGAATCTTTGCGTGGATTTCGACAAATTTTGTGCTTCCGCTGCAATCTCTCGGATTCACGAACGGGTCATTGGTTTCATTGCAGCTGATCGTGTCTCCAGAGCCGCATACTGTCCATTCAATGATTTGGGGGCTTTCCGACCCACGAACTGCTTCGCGGATTTTTGGTGCGAGCTTTCCAGGGTTTCCAGTTCGGTAAACGGTTGCGACCGCCACCTGTTCTTGATCGATTATATCTTCTTTTAGAAACTGACGAAGCGGTTCGAAGATGGCGTGCGCGTCGGCCAGGATTGAATCTTCGGGCGCGTTGTCCTCGAGCATCGATATAAAATCTAAATCCAGAATCGGAGTAGCCCCCCATTTACTTGTAATGCCTTTTGTCAAAATCACCGCGTAGAGTGTGCCAGGGTCAAGAGCGAACCCGTCTACTGGTGCTACACCAAGTGAGTTGGCACAAATAAATTGCCCTTTTGGCGCTGAATACGAGATCCGTGTGGGAATACGTTTTTTATAGTTTGGCGAATTTGCGTCGATATTCACCATGATTACCGTTGGCTCAGCAGCGGTCGAACTTGCCGTGCCACGATCTATTGGGTCGGTATATCGGAAGAAAACAGGCTGAGACACTCCATAGCCATCGAGGTCTTCTTGGATCGCGTCGAAATATAGACTGCCGACATCAAATCCGAGCGCATCCGCATTGGGTGCGTAATGCCCATCCATATTGGGTTTACCCATGCTTAGTCGAATATCGCTGGGGAAAGGCAATTGATAGAACTCTTCCGGCGTATCCTGGCCAGCAATAATGGGCCCCGACTGTCTCGGAACAACGAAATAAGGCCGGAATGCACCACCTTCGGACTCTGAACGTTGGCAAGAAGTGCCAGCGAAGAAAGGTGGCGCTTGACACGCTTGAAGAATAGGGTGGCAAAGCAGGGGACGTCGACACTCTGCTGTCTCGGCACAAGCTTCGCCCACATCTGCGACACCAACTGTCTTACACACACCGTCGAGGCAGAGTGTTCCACACGTATTGCAATCATCCGTGCGAGTGCAGGTTTCGAGTTGACCGGGTTCGGGGTCCAAACATTGCCCAAACCCACTGCAGACAAGGCCAGGAGCACAGTCGTAGGAAAGACCGCATAAGCTACATTCTGTATTACCGCATGACGTCTCAAATTCAGGTCGTTGCGTCCGGCAGATACCGCCGTTTCCACAGCAGTAGTTTTCTTCACACTCTGAGTCCATTGTGCAGGACTGTCCACCGCTTGGTACCTGTTGAGTCATGTCGATCCGAGAACAAGTCATTCCGGTCGGTGATTCGACGCAATCAAGCCCTGCCAGGCAGTCCGAAACCCGCCGGCACGATTCGCCCTCAGCCCGGCTTCCGACGTCAGTTGTTTCGACAACAGCGCATGAGCTCAACCCAAGGATTGTGATCAAAAAAAGCTTTTTCATTCTTTAAACTCCAGTCCAAGTTCGAGTTCTATGGCAAGCACGTGAGATGCCTCGTAAATTCGATCTTGCGTGAACAGGGTAGATGGTTCTCCAAATCGGTCCACTACGTTTTCATTTCCTAAGTGAAACTCAGCCCCTGGACGCCGGATATTTTGAAACGAGCGCGCGTAGTTTAGGTTCATAAAAAGGAAAGGTAAAATTTGTAATCGAGCACCTGCAAGAGCGATGACATTGTCGAGGTTCTCCGAAAAAACCTCTTCGACATTAGCAGCATTGAGACGAATGAAACTTCCAAAAAGTTGAACATACTTGAAAAGAGGAAGTTCGATATGTCCATAGAAATTCGTATCATTCCCGGCGTCAGAGCCGGTCAATCCCAAGCCAATAGCAACTTTCTTATTTCGGCGCGAATTCTTGAAGAGCCCCCAAGAGAACTCTAAATTGTAACCATTGCTGCGTCCCTGATCCTGCAGCACGAAACCGTTTTCTGGGTCACCAAACGTATTTTGATATTTGGTTGGAGCAATTTGGTATTGCGAAACGGTTTGAATCGTTTGGAATTTACTAATCTCATACAGTGTGTCCCAATAATTGGGTCTAAATCCGCTTGAGAAAGTCCGAAACTCCGTTCGTGCTCGAATTCCAGAGAGCCACTTTTCACCGAGCGTAAGCCGGCTTAGAACGCCTCCTGCATATCCATCGCCTGCTCCTGCAAATTGGTGCCAGGTGACATACGCTTTGAGATCGACGGAGTCGGAGCGATAGAATTTCAACTCGCTGGACAGACCGTAAGCTTGTACATCCGTGTAACTAACAACGGGCTGACCGAGCTCCGGGTCTGTGCGAACAAAAGTATTGTCTCTACCTTCGCCGGTATAGGGGTCAGGACCTGCTGAATGACCCGAGCCTTGGACACAACGGTTGTCGGTACTTGAGAGTTGAATGCAGCGCGGCGCTTTAAAGTCTGCTGCGTACTCGACGCCGATAGAGAGTGAACGCAGTATGGGGGACATATTCGATGAGTCGAATAGTCCTAAAGGTTTGACGAAAGCGAGCGCACCGATCATTCGATTGTTGAACGTGATGTCGTTCATTTGAAACTGGAATCCGCCCCAGTCGTTATAAGCATCGAAAACCATCCCTGTCATTGAGCGATCAACATCGAGGTTAGGCTGGTAATTATGTACGAGCTGTCCGTGGCCAAGGGTACTTGGTCTCAGGTTTGTGATTGTGAAATACACCGGAGACTCTTTTCGGCCATAAGTGATAAAACGGATGATTCTCGCGAAATCTGAGAGTTCATCCCAGTCCTGACCACGGACGGAGAACCCACCGAACTCAAGAGCTTGATTCTCGAAGCTCGTCTGTAAACTAGCTCCGCGATAAACGAGCAGGTTGAGTGGTACATGAAACGCGAGTGCCACACTCTCGGTATAGAGCGCGCCTGAAGGAGCGACCGTGAGGTAAAAATCCTTACTGATGATACGCGGACCAGCCCTAATACTGATGTGATCATATCGAGAAACCAATTCTCGGGTGCCCAAGTGGACTATATTTCCTTTGATGAATTGTCGTTTTCCTGTTTTAGAACTTTGCTTCGCCGCTTCCGTTTGTTTCGAGTCCGTCATAGCTGTCATAGGAAGTGCGGCTGAACATTCCTGCATCGCTTGAATAGAAGCGTCGCACTTGTTCACAGATCGATATTGTTCTCCTTCACACATAAATCCGGCGTCAGAGAAACAGCTCATCATTGCTTGAAATTGCTTTGAGCATTGAGTCTGCCAACCTCGGTAGGATTTCTGGCATTCGGCAGGCGTGAAGGCGATGCTAGAACAAGAATATGTGATTTGGGACAGTTCAACGCACAAAGGTTCCAGCTCGTAGATACGAGCGGGCGCACTAGATATTGTACCCGTGGGACTTGGCTTGAGTGTGTCAGGATTCTTCTTAGGTTTCTCGCGCTTTTCGGTTCGTGTCACTGAGGAAGGCGCTGGTGGAGGAGGCGGCGGAGGCTCGAGAACACCTTCTGCTTGACACATGAGCAAAGTGAAAAAGGCTTGATGCAGCATAATCTATCTATTGATGCGTCAAGCCAGACTTAAACTCAAGTTGGCAGGAATGGCGATTTTAGAAAAACTGCTGAGAAAAGTGGTCTTTAGCCTATTTGATTCTTCTCATTTTTTCTGGGTCGCGAAGCTCAGAAGGGCTAGAGGACCCGGTCAAGAAACAGGCCGCTCGTAATTCTTCGACGAATTGGGCGACCTCGAAATAGACAGCGTCTCCGGACTCCAATGCACTTGAGAGGATCGGTTTCGCTACGCTAACAAGATCTGCTCCGAGAGCGACAGCTTTTGCTGCATCGAGTCCTGTTCGAATTCCTCCCGAGGCAATGATGATGCCTTCTGGATTCTGATCTCGAACCTCCATCACCGCCTGGGCTGTTGGAATGCCCCAATTCGCAAAAGTTCGCCCCAAGCGCTGAGATGAGCTACCTTCCGCGCGTTCAGATTCGACCCGAGCCCAGCTTGTGCCGCCGGCTCCACTCACGTCTACCGCGTAGACGCCCAATTCGAAGAGTTGCTTCGCAAGTTTTCCCGAAATTCCGCATCCGCATTCCTTTATGAGTATAGGAAATTCAGCTTCCTTTACTAAGGACTCGATTTTTTGCATCAAGCCACGAAAGTTTGTATCCCCGTTTGGTTGAATCAGCTCTTGCAGCGCGTTTAGGTGAAGAAATAGTCCATCAGCGCCAATCATTTCGACGGCTTTGCGTGCTTCAGAAATAGAGTATCCGTAGTTGAGCTGTACCGCTCCGAGATTTGCGACGAGAGCGATATCTGGCGCGATATCTCGTACGTGAAAGCTTTCTGCAGACGTTGGATTTTCGATAGCAATGCGCTGCGAACCTACGCCCATTCCGAGACCTAGCTTTTGGGTACCCTCGGCGAGATTTTGATTGATCTTTGCTCCGTCCCGCGGGCCACCGGTCATGCTAGACACGAATACTGGAGCTTTCAAATGTTTACCTAGAAAAGGCGTAGTCAGATCGACGTCGCTTGGTGCCAGCTCGGGAAGGGCACAGTTTACAAATTGGACGTCGTCAAAGCCTGTGGTGACCCGGTCGAATTGACTGGATTCATCCAGGCATATCCGGATGTGGTCCAGCTTGCGCTGAGATATGTCTGACTGATCTGCCACAACCTAATGAAACCGATTATACTGGCTCATGGCAAGAACATCTGCCATGTCTTTTCCTGCCATGCTTGACCTGGATGCAATCCGAGAGCAAATCAATCAAGAACTTGAGATTTTTTTCGAGCAAAAGCTCGAGAGCCTGGCACATAGTGGCTTGGAAGCGCGCTCAATGGTTGAGAATCTTAGGGAGTTCACCCTCAGACCAGGCAAGCGGATAAGGCCGATCATGGTACTCATTGGCTACACCGCAGCGACTGGAGATGTCCCACCTCGGGAGGTTTTACGCGCCTCATTATGTACGGAATTGCTGCAGTCTTACCTGCTTATTCAAGATGACTGGATGGACGAAGACGCGATGCGGCGAGGAAAGCCATCGATGCATTTCCAGCTTCGAGCCACTTTCGAAGATCGTCAGGTTGCGGACTCTGTGTCTTTTTTGATTTCAGATCTGGCGAGTTCTTTTGCTGAGGAATTGCTTGTTCTTGCTCCTCTGCCTGCTGAGGCGCGACTCGCAGCCTTGAAAACGTATACTTGGATGCATCAACAAGTCGTCTGTGGACAGTTTCTGGACGTCACCCAACACTCAGATGTTCAGAAAATTCATGAGCTTAAGACTGCCTCGTATACCGTCACCGGCCCACTTCTTCTTGGTGCAAGCCTCGGCGGGGGCTCTAATGAATTAGTGACAACTCTTCGAAAATTTGGGAACGCAATTGGTTTGGCGTTCCAGGCTAGGGATGACTATATTGGAACCTTCGGGAGCCACGCAAAGAGTGGTAAGCTGACTAACTCAGATCTTCAACAAAAGAAGAGCACAATCCTCCTTCAATTGCTTCAAGATCATGTTCGGGACGCGGAGCAGGAGGAACTCAATCGTCTTTTGAGTCATGATGCTCTCAATGCCCAAATGGCTTCCAGAGTAAGAGACCTAATGATCAGTCACCGTATCCCTGAAATGGTCGAAACAGAGATTGAGCAGCTTTATCAAGAAGCAATGGACCAACTTGACCAATGCATTTTTAGTGGCGAAGCAAAAGATGAGTTGCGGCAACTTGCGTCGTTACTTGTGCATCGCGAGGGATAAACTCGTAAAAGCTAAGTTTTTGAGGTGATGAACCTCAGCGTTGGAACTTCGGCTTCCTCCCCTCGCTGTAGGGACTCGAGCATACTTCGTACCTGCGTTCGAAATGTGATCATGTCTAAGTTGAACCAGTCTGGCGGAGCGTCGTCTAAAACGGGGAGGGAACGTTCTAGTTTGCCGGGAACAGCAGCTGGACTGACGTTATGTAGATATTTATGGACGGATGCTGCCACGTGGACGAGTGCTAATGCTCGTTCCCAGTCGTCGTCATTATCTTCGACCTCTTCGGCGAACTCTTCGAAGATTTCGTGTGCTTCATAATGTTCGCCAATATTCCATTGATGAACCGCTTCCATGAGGTATTTTGTCAAAATAAATACCGCAATTAGTTATCCATAGTCTTAGCGACCACGAATCCTTGCACGAGTGCGCACTGATTAAGCTCACTTTTGGCTCTATCCACCGGCGTTTGATTGTTTTCATCTCGCTCAGCTGAATCACGCCCCTCAAGAGCTGCGATAAAGGTTTCAAGGGCGCCAAACGCATTCTCAAGTGTCACCATCGCATCATGCCAGCGGTTAGTGAGGATAGCTAATCGTGCTTTTGTGATCGTTTCGATGAGTCCTGCTGGAAACCAACCATTCGGATTAAGAGCAAGTCGATCCAGTCCATCGAGAGCGTCTATTTTGTTTTCAACATTTGGCGGATTGGACATCACTCGAATGGCCGTTTCGCACGATGATTTGTAGTCATTCATCAGCTTCTAGGCTGCAGCTCGATGAAGCTAGGGTCAAGCCTTGGGTCACTTGTTTCGGCGAAATCGTGCCCAAATACTGAAAGCGAAGAGGGGACCGCTAATAATGGCTAAAAGCAGGCTCTTGATCATGATCGAAATGACCAAGCCTGCACTTGACGCGGCGAGTGACCATTTCGCGAACCCAGCAACCGCTTGCGGTGCGGGAGATACTTTGGGTTGTGAGGCCATAATACGTGCAGCAGCCTTCATCGCGATTTCTTCTCGAAACTTTTCACTCATGGCAATGTGCTCGGGAAATTGTCGTTCAAAATTTCGGTACATTTCTGCCGCATCTTTGTATTGATTACTTTCAACAGAAAACTTTGAGAACTTTTGATGAAGTTCTTCATTTTCCGGGGTTGTAAGTACAGCTTGCCAAAGGTCTTGAAGTCGGTTTTGCCGTGTTTTTGGCTCTCGAAAATTCTCTGATTGATATGCGTTAGGTTTAGATGTTGATGTTTCTGCAAGAGATATTAGCATTTCCTTGTCGCGGGGAATTGTCAGAACTTCGGAGACTTCAGAGTTCGGCTCAGGAAAATCTAACGCAAGAGTCTCTTCGGATTCGTTCCTCGTATTCTGGTCCCTTCCTTCTTCGTCTTCACTTCGAGTAGTTGGTCTTTGCGTAAATGCCACCGTTTTAGAATCTTTTTCCAGAGGGAGTAATAGATCTTGTAGTCTGAGCCCGAATTGAGCAGCGCTTGGTCGAGTTTGCGGATCTGGACTCAGTGCTTCGGTCAACAACGTGGCTAATGGTCGACTGATCGACATCTTGATCAGATCTTCGACCATGAGGATTGCAATTTCATCCGGAGGAAGTTTTGTAAGTAATTGGATGGCGGCTATTGCTAGTCCTCGAATATCGTTTTCAGTTTCAAAGGCGCGTCGCGGGTCATCATGGGCGCGCTCGAAATTTGTAAGAACGAGACGTCCCTCAGGCCCAAGAAGTAAATTCTCTAAGGTGCAAGCATTGTGGATAATAGGAGGACGTAGCCCATGCAGATAGGTTAGTACGTGCGCGGCCTGTTGAACTAACTGTACTGTGAAGACTTCGTTGTGCCTATAACTTCCTGAACGGAGCAATGGTCCGAGAGGATTGAACTCGAACCACTCGGTCACAAATATTTGGTTATGCGTAGTCGTAATTTCTTCGATAAATCGAAGGATCCCAGGATGCTGTAGTCCCCGGATGGTCCGAACTATTTTCGCCGCAATGGTTACATTACTAGGAATATGAATGAGAACCTTCTCACTCCCGAGAAAGGCTTCGAGGATCTTTGTATTTTCCGTCGTCTGAACAACTTTCTCTATTCTAAAGCGTCGATTAAGTTCTTCGAAACTTGCCTGTAAGGTTCCCTCAGACATTCAGTCATCCTGTTATTGATTTTCTGACACGAGCTCCGGAGGCTGTGGCAGTCCCAACGATATGATAATTGGAATCCAAATAAGAATAGCGCCCAAAATATATGGGCTTGTCGCACCATATTTCCAGTATATCGCACCGCCAATGATTGGACCAATGGCGCGGCTCAGTGCTCCTATCGAACGAAATAATCCCAGTGAAAATCCTTGATGTTCTTCCGAAGAATATCGGGAAACAAGCCCACTTAGACATGGGTTTGCAAAAGCACTACCTGTGGCCATAAGCGCGAGACCAAGGAACAATATGAAGGTCGAGTTCGAGACTCCAACGAGGATGAACCCAGGAAAAATCGCCATGAGCCCACCAATGACAAGCGGTTTCTCACCTCTTTTGGGCGCAATTCTTCGAACTGCGCCTCCTTGAACAAGAGCGATCACCAAACCGATGAAGACAAACATTCCAGCATTGTGACGGGGTGTAAATTCAAACCTCTCGACCGTTAGAAATACAAGCGTAAACTCCATTGCTGAAAAAGCGGTGAGGAAGAAAAAGGATAGAAGATTAGTTCTTCGGACGCCAGGTCCCGCAGAGTTCTTAAATAATTTGAGAGGATTAGCAGTACGGTTGAGTTGAGTCTTACCTCTGTTTTCGGGAGAATGTGTCTCTGGAAGTTTGGTTACGACGTAGAATAAATTGATTCCGGAAAGTACCAAAGCAATTAGGGCTGCGAAAGAAAAAGGGTTGAGCCCGATGGTTTGGCCTTCAGGCCATATTTGCGTGAAATCAACAAACGAGGCGGCTCCTCCTAAGGCGGGACCGATAACGAAACCAATGCCAAAAGCGATTCCTATGACGGCCATACCTTTTGAGCGGTCTTTTGGAGTTGTCGAGTCCGCGATAACGGCAGAGGCTGTAGATATATTACCAGCCATGACACCGCCTAAGAGTCTCGCTAGGATCAAGATGCTAAAGTTCTTCGCGAAAACCCAACAAACGTAGCTCACAAAAGTTCCCGCAATCGTAAAAATGAGTGTTCTCCGTCGTCCGTATCGGTCAGAAATCGTGCCCCAGATGGGGGCGCAGATGAACTGCAGAATCGAGTACAGGGAACCCAGGACTCCGCCAAAAAGGACCACTGTCAAAAACTCTGCGTTATGCCCGTTTCCGGCGAAAGCTCGTAGGCTACGGACGAGGGTTCCGATGAGGCTTTGTTGGCCTTCAAGCTGGAGGTAATAGTTGAGTAATTGAGGAAAGAGAGGGAATATAATCGAAAAGCCTACGAGGTCGAGAAAGGTCGTAAGAAAAACCGCACGTAGGATTGACGAATTTGGTCCAGGTTTCATCTTTTCAGTTTTTCTTACGCGATGCGTCTAGCTACGCGTCACGAGTGTAATTAAAGCGAAGCACGTCAGGAGTAAACAGTCAAAGCGCATGTCCCTTTACATATCTTGAATGACGTAGCCGATTGATGCTGATGGTAAACATGGGGATGAGACGCCGCTGTTGGCAAAATGTTAATAAATCGGTTTATTCCTGCACTAACTACTTGACCTCAAGCTGCGGGCTAGGTCCCTTCAATTGGCATATGAAGCATTTTGGGATTCGATCAGTGGACCTTCGCCGCGTTGATACCCTTAATTTTGATGCAATTGTCTTGCCGATATTTCAAGAAAAAACCCAATTGCTTGGAGTAGCGGGTTTGCTAGATTGGCGACTTTGTGGACGATTATCACGCTTGTTGGTCGAAGAAAAATTCGAAGGGCGAGACAAAGAAGTCATTCTCTTGAGCTATGCGTCTAAGATTGGGCAAAAGAATTTGTTCCTTTACGGATTAGGCCAAACTCGTAAACTTGACGCTTCTACGAGTAGAGACCGTTTGATTCGAATGTTGGATGTTTCGGCAAAGTCAGGAGCAAAATCCACCGCGATAGCAACTTCTCCTCGTCAAGATATCGAATGTTTGCGCCATTGGTTACAAACGCCTCAGTTGTTAGATTGCAACCCGAGCAGTGTAACGATTTTGACAGAAAAACAAACTCTGGTTGAACATAAGAGCGAAATCACCGCTTTACTGAAGAAATCAGGCTTAGAGCGCTTAATGAAAAGACCTTCTTCCTCAAAGAAAAAAAAAGCCCCGGTCAATAAAACCCAAGCAACGTAAAAGTAAAGGCTTATAAAGTTTTTTGGTCACTCGGCATGTACCGTAAACGTGTACGATTTTGATGAAATGGCCTGGTATTTCTTAGGTTCGCGAGTTGAGAAGAGTTGCGTCAGTCAGGACATATCGATTTCTATATCATCGATGATTAGTTCTGCATCTGCAGTGCTTTGAGGAGCATTTTCATCATCGAGTTCAACATTTTCGATAATAATATCGTCTGGTGATGACTCTTCTTCTATCGGTACAATCGGCAGATCTAGCTCAGCTTTGGCAGGTTCTTGAAGAGGAGGCAACGCTTGCCATTCATCCGATGACGACTCGTTTGGCAGAAAGCTCACGAGATGCTGCGGAGGAAGTTGAGAACTGCTTTTTTCTACAACAGTCTCGTCATCTTCATCGTCTTCGTGTCCGTCCTTTTCCGCGATATCGCTAATTTCAAGTTGATCATCTAAAAGATCGCTTGCGAGATCGCTCATCGCACTAGGAGAAAGTATCTCTGACATTGGTTGAGGGGTTACGGGATTGATCGGAACAAGATTCTCCGTATTCAACCGAAGGGGAGCGATCTCTTCTGGAATATCTTCAATTTGAATATCTGGTTCTGCTGGTTCAGCGATTTGTTGAATATTCGCTGTGCTAAGCCGAATGGGAGCAACCCTTTGCTTTTCTAATCCGCTTTCCGCCTGGTTGAGTGGATGAACCGGCGTTGTCTGTCCACTAAGCGGTACATCTGTATTTGAAAATAAATTTGCGTCGAGCATGCTATCTTCGTTTTTACGTTCTGTGGGCGGCTCGATTGAAATGGCTACGTCGACGGGAGCGTTGAAGTCAATTTCGTCGGTGATCAATGGTTCTAATTTGGTAGGCTCTCTTACTGTTTCAGGCTCTTCGAATTCAATCTCGTCTTCAACCGTTTGACTGAGGGGAGTCATAGATTCAGCAGTGCAGTTTTCATCACTGTTCGCAGGGGCGCTTGAAAGAGTGTCCACTGCCTGTTCAGATTCTTGCAAGGGAGGTTCTTCCAATGAAAGTTCGTTTTCTTGTAATTCGATTTCATCAAGAGCGATCGAGGTCACCGATTCGTCCGATACATCACGCAATTCTTCTTTACTCAAATCACCGATAAGCGCTCGCGCGACATTGATATTGTGTGCAACTGGGTCCAAGGTTTTGAGAATTTCAATGTCGGGGTGCTCAGAAAGCTCAATAAGCTTGTCTGTTGCAATACCTTGATCATCAAGGACACGAATTCTCGGTCGAAATAATGTTTGGTCAGTGACGCGTGAAACTACCCCCATTTCGTCTGTTGAGAGACGAACTAATGAGCCAATAGGGATAGGGCCGAGTGTTAGCATCAGCAAATCTGAAATTTCTTGATTATAGCGTTCAGGCGAATTTCGTATCAGTGCTAAGGCTTGGTCCGGTTTCAGTCCCCGCCGGGGGGGAATTGGGGCACTAATGAGCTGATAAGCGCTTGCGACCGATATGAGATGGGTAGCAATTTGATTCGCGGACTCATCGAGAATATCTCGCGACTGCGTAGCGTTGAACGCCATGGTAGCTCGTACGAGGTCGTCTTTATTTGGACTCCCCATGCTGAGACGAATTAGCGAACGCAATGGTACTCTTTCGACCCGTCGTAACGATTGATGAATGGTTGCCTGGTTGATCTTACCACCTTGAAACGGGTCACTCAGTGAGTCCCGAGCGATGTCATGAAGCATCCCACTCAAAGTGAGTTCACTTGTTCTTTGCCTGGGCAAGCCAAGTTTACGACACATTAACATGATCAACGTACCCACCGCGGCGGCATGAAAATATGAGCGCCCATCAGGATTGGTAAACCTTGTGAGCCCAACGAGAAGACCTTCGTATCCATCGAAAGACTCGTACGTGAGCTGAATAGCTTTGCGAAGTTTTGTGACCGAGATAGGTTTGAGATCGTGGAAATTGAGTGAGATTTTCTTCAAGTTCAGCGCAAGCATCGCGTAATTTTGAATAACCTCCGCTCTTCTGTCACCTCGACGAAGTAGCTTTTCCCTTTGCGAGCGACTAAGTACGCAAAGCTCGACCTTGGAATGGAGTTCAATTCTCTCTTGAGAATCTTTCATTCCCCAGATCCTTTTCTGGAAGGCTGCGATGATATCGGACATTTCTTCGTAACTAAGTCTGTCCCGAAACGCGATTTCGTGAACTCCAAGCCGGCGTAAGACTCGACGCATCATTTGAATGCTCTCTGCCTGTTCATTGTCGGTAGTTACGATTTGTCGATTGACGAAAAAGCAGTCCTTAACACACTGCACGCGCACCTCCTGCGCGTTTTTATCAAAGACAGCGTTTACGGCTTTGACCAACTCCATCATCGGTTTTCGAAGGGCTGCATTGCCAATTTGGTGCATTGTTCCTAGTCGAAAACAAACTCCAATTTTTACCAATAAATCATTCGAGGGGTCGATACCGAAGCCTGCTTGTAGATTCGAACTCACCTTACTGACCTCTCGCCTTATTTCTTACTTGTTGCTTGTTTGCTTCTAAGCGCCTGAGGGCTTCTAGGCACGAAGCTTTTAGCTGACCGCGACTAAGGATCTTCTTTGCTTCTTTTTCCAAAATGGGCTGCGCGGCTTGGTCACCAATGTCACCCAGAGCCAAGGCGGCGACGCAACGCAGGTCGAGATTCTTTTGCTGCATGAATATCTTTCGAAGGGCGAGTCCTGCTGCAGTACCTCCAATCTTGGACATTGCTACAATGGCTCGCTTTTGTTCGTCTTCGGAGAAATTGCCATTGATGATTTCAGCGAGTGACCCCAATGATTGTTGATCTTTTACCTGGGCGACCATCAGTGCTGCTGTTGCTCTGATGGCAGCATCTTCATCGAGTAACAATGGTCGAATCTCTTGAAGGTTAGCTGGGACTTCTTCCATCGAAATACTTGCAAGAATTCCACGTCGAAACGCGGGGTTTGGATGTTGCAAAACTTGTCTTCTGATAAAATTTACGTCTTCTGGCCGCGTCATTGCTGTCAGCCGAATGATCCCCTTTGCGACTTCAGGTTTCGAATTGCGGGCGATGTGTGCGAGATCTTCTGTCTGTAAGCTTTTCTTGCTGAGTATCTCAACCATCGCGTCAATTCCAAGGGGAGTGGAAAGTTCATCGATTCTGTCTAATAGTTTTGTGGCTTGTTCTGGGGGGATTAGCTCAAGCAATAACTTCGCATTGTCCCGTGTCATCGGGTGTTCTAACGCTTTAAACGCAGCATCGAGAACAGGTGGAGATATTAGCGAGGCGTGCAAAGCGGTTAGAACTTGTGCGGCTTGATTCGCGTTGGTCGAAATATTTAGTAAGTCTTGCCGCGCAACATTTAATGACGTGGTGAGGAATTCAAACCGTCCTTCCTCGGCAAGAGATACAAACAAACGTTCCAAAGGTTGAGCAAGTGCCGCTAATTCGTCGGAGTTTGCGTCGATCGCGAGAATAAAAGTCGATCTTATATATGCCCTAGGCCAGGTATCGTCGACGGGTGCGGAGAGTTCTTCTATGATTTTGTCACACCGCTCCTGAGTTAGTTGGTTCACGGTACCCTTGACCTTCAATTTTTCGGTAGAAGCTGGCTGAATTTGAAGTCCGAGTTCTGCACTTAGCAGTTGCAAAGCAAAAATGTCATCAGCGGCAAGAAGATCTTTGAACAGTAAGCCATCAGTTTCTGCTGCCTTACTCCAAAAATTAGAATTGGCACCCGTACCGTTTAGTAGGTGTCCAGCCTGACCGAGTCCAAAGTCGCCCTCATCGGAGTCGCCGCCTGATATGGCGCGCACCGCTTCGCGAACTTCCATCAGATACTCTGAGTCTTCCTCTCCTTCCTCGCCTTGTCCCTCGTGGACCGAAGTCATTCCAATAAGTTCGACGGATGCGTAATCAGCTTCCCAAACTTGAGTTTTTATGGAGATGGCTTCATCCAAGTTTGGTTGTTCGGAGTTCATCCTTATGCATGCATCAGCCCATAACCTGATGAATCCGATAACTTCTTCGCGATAGATATCCCGCCCGAATACAACTTCGTGAATGCCTTCGGCGAATAATGGAAAGCTTACTGAATCTTGCTTCCGATTAGCTTCAATAATAATTCGGTCTTCGATAGCGACCGACGTTGGTGAAATCTCCAGTGCAATATCGCCAAAGCGTTCAAGGTAGTTGGAAACTTTGTTCCACAGATTTTCTTCGATTTCGCTAAATGTGGGATGGTTGGCTTCGAGCAGTCGGTACGCGTCAACCAGCTTCTTGGTGTAGCTTCCAACCTCCACAGCATTACGTCGCTGTTCGGCTTCGGTATTTTGTGTTGCTGGCGCCTGGCTTTCCATGAGGACCTGGGCTCATCTTCTCAGTCTGAAAGTTACCGTCAACCCATTCTGCCGATATTTGAATGCAGTAATCGTGTCATCGGCGGTGCGTGTGTTTATCCTTTTGTTTTCTTCGTCGCCGCGGCACGGCCTACGCCGATTTCATCTTGAATTTTCTGCATGACTATACGTCGACCTAAAAGTCGCATTGCCTGTTTTTTTCGTGTATTTCTAGCTACTTGGTCGCGCGCTACATCGGATCCGCCCCCTTGGGCGATCTGCTGATTCATTTTTGACTGGTCGCTCACACTCGAACCATTCCTCGGGAGTGGAATCCTCTGGCTCAATCCTATACTCATTCTAATATCATCCTTTTCATTACATTAGGGGCATTTGATTTATCGGATGTTTCATCACCACGTTGCTTTAATTTCGTGATCTTAATCATATGTTTATCGTTTACACTTATTACCCCTGCGGGTTTTGGCGCGAAAGCTATGCTATAGCAGTGACCGTGAAAAAAAGACTCGTGTTTTGGCTTATCGTACTCATTGCATGCGTTGTAACCGCCGGTTACTTCTTGCCGGCAGAGTTTGCGGTTGAGCGACGATTGGTCATAAAGGCTCCTCCTGCAGCGATAGCTGAGTACATTGTGACGCCTGAGCGATGGTCTGAATGGTCTGCCTGGTCACCTCAAAAAGACCCAACCATTCAGTTGAAATATACTGGGCCAAAAACCGGTAAGGGAGCCAAGATGTCTTGGACGTCTGAAAGTTCCATTGATGGTGCCTTCACAATATTGAGTGCGAGTCCAAAGACGGGAATTGTTTACTCGCTACAGTTTGACCAGGATGAGGCTCCGGCGCGGGGTACAATACTTATGCAAAGGCCACCTCGCAATCAAGAAGGGGTCTTAGTCGTTTGGTCGTTATTGGGTTCTACAGAAGGAAATTTCCTGATGAGGTTCCTCGCCTTTAAGTTCGACGAATGGATTGGTCAGGATTTTGAGTACGGCTTGGATAAATTGAAAAATCTCGCGGAAGCATCGGCACCTGCCTTTATTGAAGCACAAGAGCGTGAAGCCGCCGAAAAAGCTGCACTTGAAGCGGCGACTTCCTCAACATCTACGATAGCCGTAGCAACTTCCTCGACTTCGTCGACTTCTACAAGTGCTCTGTCACGATAATGAGTAAGGAGACCAAAATAGGAATGGAAGAAGTAACGAACGCACCAGGAACCATCTCTCCCGCAACAGGTGAGACTCTCGAACCTGTCCCGTATACCGACGCGGCACTTATACCTGAAATTGTAACGAGAGCGCATCAAGCTCAACTTGCTTGGGGGCATATGACTTTGAGTAATCGCGCAAAAGCGTTGCATGAAGTCGTGCAAGTCATATTGTCAAACTATAAAGAAGTGATCGCTATTATGTCTCAGGAGACAGGAAGAAATGAAACAGAGTGCTTAATGTCCGAAGTAGTCGGCCTAAAAGATTATTTAAGTGGAGCAGTGTCAGCTGCAAAAAAAGCACTTGCCGATGAGCCCATCAAATTATCGTCCCTTGATTATCCAGGAAAAAAAGCAGTAATTGAGGCCGTCCCACGAGGTGTAATTGCTATCATCGCGCCATGGAACTTTCCCCTCTCAAATTTCTGGAAGTCGCTATTCCCAGCGCTTCTTTCGGGAAATGCCGTCGTTCTTAAACCCTCTGAGTACACACCTCGAACGGGTGAATGGCTAGCGAAACAGTGTGCCTCAGTTTTGCCTGAAGGCCTTGTATCAATCGTTCAAGGAGATGGCGGAGTAGGGCGAGCTCTTCTCAATGCCAACATTAGTAGCGTAGTATTTACGGGCTCGGTTTCTACGGGCAAGAAAGTCGCCAGTTTTGCTGCCGAAAGATTGATACCTTGCTCGGTTGAGTTGGGCGGTAAAGATGCTGCAATCGTTTTGGCTGATTGCGACCTAGAACGAACCGTCTCTGGAATTGTTCAATGGGGAATGATGAATGCCGGGCAAAACTGTGCTGCCATTGAACGCGTTTACGTTGAAAACGCTATCGCTGATCATTTCGTATCGAAGCTTGCTACGGTGACATCTAAGATAAGAGTTGCACCAGCACAAGATTGCGATATTGGACCTCTGCAAAATGCAACTCAATTACAAATTGTAAAAGATCATGTGGCCGATGCTGTATCGAAAGGCGCCCAAATTTTATGTGGTGGAGAACCTACAGGCGAAGGTTTTGGCTTTTCACCAACGATCATTGACGGATGTGAATCTGGGATGAAGATTGTGGATGAAGAGACCTTCGGACCGGTGATTGCAGTCGTTCGTGTAGACAATGCCGACGAAGCGGTGAAACTTTCTAACGAAAGTCGATACGGTTTGAACGGTTCAGTTTGGACAAAGGATATCTCCAAAGGCCAGCGCCTCGCTCGAAAACTGGAAGTTGGAATTGCATTGGTAAACAATCATTCTCTGACTGGAATTATGCCTGAAATACCTTGGACTGGGACCAAAGAGACCGGTACAGGTGTCGCAGGCAGTCGCCACTCTTACGATACATTCGTTAGGCGTCGGACCCTTTTCACCGATGTCTCTAAGAAGCCAGACCCATGGTGGCTTCCCTCAAGTCCTGAACTCGCTGAAATGGGCGCCGCGTTGGTAAAGCGCAACCAAGGCTCTTTAAGTGCTTTACTCAGGCTGGCCGGGCTCGTGAACAAGCGCATAGCGGCGGTTAAGAAATTTAGTTCGTAATTTCAGGTGCTTATAAGGTTCCGCCGAACAAATAGACTACTGAACTTGATTTCAGTCTGTTCATCTGTACAGTGGTCTTCGTGCATAGTCAAAATCCTTTTCATCGACCGGAACCCGATTGGAAGATCGAACGCGGTGTTTCGAGTGTCGTTCGGCAGTGGAAGTCGCAAAGAATCTCTAGAAATTTTTGTGAAGAATTGGTCCGACCGCCAACCCTTCCTCGTTGTCGCTCGATTCCAGACGCGATTAATCCTCGGTTGCAGGTTGCTTTGCAGTCGCGAGGAATCACTGAGCTCTATAGTCATCAGGTCGAGGCATTTTACGCTGCGACCGCCGGAAAAGATGTTGTTATCGCAACACCGACCGCATCGGGAAAAAGTCTCTGCTACAATATTCCGATACTCAATCACCTCTCTCAAGACCCGAGTGCACGAGCTCTTTATTTATTTCCGACGAAGGCGTTAGCCCGGGACCAAGAGCAACGTCTTCATGGCTGGTTCCAAGACATAAAGATTTCCCAAGGTGTAATCACATACGATGGAGACACACCTGGAGACGCACGTAAAACAGCGAGAGAAAGATGTGGTATTGTCATCAGTAATCCTGACATGCTTCACGCCGGAATTCTGCCGCACCACACCGGCTGGGCACGTTTCTTTTCAAACCTTAGTCACGTAGTGATCGATGAATTACACATGTACCGAGGTGTCTTTGGTTCGCATCTAGCGAATGTGCTCAGACGACTTCAAAGAATTGCAAAATTTCACGGGTCGAATCCGCAGTTTCTTTTTGCATCTGCCACCATTGGAAATCCCAAAGAGCACGCAAGTGCGTTGGTTGGTCGAGACGTTGAACTGATTGATGAAAGCGGTGCTCCTCAAGGTCAAAGAAGGTTCATGCTGTACAATCCGCCGATCGTAAATGCTGAACTCGGTTTGAGAGCCAGCTATGTGAAGAGTACTGTTCGATTGGCGCTAGATCTTCTGCGCGCACGTGTCCCTACGCTGATTTTTGGGCAAAGCCGCAACAGGGTCGAAGTAATGCTCAAATACCTTCGGGACCGAAAAGCGGAACATGGTGTGCCTGAAGAAAGCATTCAAGCTTATCGAGGCGGATATCTTCCGGAAACTCGACGGAGAATTGAGCGTGGATTAAGAGATGGCGAAATCCTCTGTGTCGTTGCTACCAACGCTCTAGAATTGGGCATCGATATCGGCTCGTTGGATGCAGTAATATGTGCTGGCTATCCTGGCTCAATCGCGGGCATGTGGCAGCGATTTGGTCGTGCCGGACGTCGCGAAGGAGAGAGCTTGGCTATTCTTGTGACGTCCAGTGCTCCATTGGATCAGTTCCTGGCGCGTAAACCTGAATTGATAACTGGTGCGCCGATAGAACATGCGCGTGTTGATCCGGATAATCTCGAGATTATTCTGCAGCATCTTAAGTGCGCTGCATTTGAACTTCCGTTCGAAGATAAGGAACAATTTGGGAATGTCTCGAACGACATGCTTCTTGAGGCGCTTGGTTACCTAGCGGACAAGAAAGTACTACAACCTGTTCAACACCCTAGCGGTAGTACGCTTTTTCATTGGTCTGCGGATGCCTACCCAGCAAGCTCGGTATCTCTACGGTCTGCGTCTTGGGACAACTTTGTCGTCATTGACGTAGAAAAAAGTAAGACGATTGCCGAGATGGATTGGTTGTCAACTCACACCATGCTGCATGAGCAAGCCATCTATCAGCATGAAGGCGAACAATTTCAGGTTGAACGACTCGACCATAAAAATCACAAGGCTTTCGTCAGAAGAGTTGTTCCTGATTATTACACAACTGCGATGACGCACAGTAAGGTTAACGTCCTTTACGAGGATCGACACGACTATGTTTCGTGGGGAAGTGTTTCGTCTCTTCGGGTTGGTCTCGGTGAGGTCAATATCGTCGAAAAAGTCGTTGGGTACAAAAAAATCAAATTTCATACTCATGAAAATGTTGGATACGGCGAAGTGCAATTGCCCGAAATACAAATGCCAACTTCAGCCTGGTGGGCAAGTATCCCAAGTGATGTCATCACCAAAGTTCCCTATGCACGCCCGATTGTCATTGATGGTCTTCGCGGACTTATGGCCGCGTTACATACTGTGGCCGCGATTGGGCTCATGAGTGACCCGCGAGATATTGGTTATCGCCTCGTTGACCCTCTTGAGCCGATGAACTCGTCAAAGGACGAAAAGCCAGACAATGAGTTTGACCCGACGATTTACCTTTTTGACGCCATTGCGGGCGGGACTGGCTTATCAGGTCGAATTTACGAAGAACGTCGAGACATCTTTTTCCGTGCTCGAACCTTGATTGAATCTTGCGAGTGCGAGCAAGGATGCCCGACTTGCGTAGGGCCGGTCGTCGGTACTGAGAATGAGCCGCATCGAAAAGAAGTCATTTTTGACATCCTGTCACTGATTGGAGTGACTCAGGCTCATTAAATGATGCGACTTCGACGACAGCTTCAACGTTTGCAAACGCAGGCTCAATCCGTTTTCGCGGAATCAAAGTCAGCAAGCCCCGAAGTCGCTCGACTTCGTGAGCAGCTGCAGCAACGCTTCGATGTCCAGAAAATTGAGAGGCAAAAAAATCAGAAAACCAGGAAAAAAACCGAGTTTTTCGACGACGCCAGTGAATTATTACAAACAGTAACGGTTCAGGTTATTCATGAGGCTTTTCCACAAGATTCCGTTTACGGCCATGTGCCCATTGAGCCGGCCAGGCAGCCCTCGGCGAAGACCCTCTCTCTTTTGTGTAATGATTCGTCTTTGGAAGAGGTCGACACAAGCCGATTGCTCTATTTAGATACGGAAACCACCGGTTTACATGGTGGTTCAGGCACTTTGGCATTTCTCATAGGTTTAGGATGGTTTTCAAAAGAGCATTTTCATGTTGAGCAGCTCATGCTTAGCAGTCCTGGTCAGGAAGCGTCTCAGCTAGAAAAACTATGTGAGCATTTGGACAGATGCTCTGGCATTGTAACCTTTAATGGAAAACGATTTGATTGGCCGCTGTTACTCAATCGTTTTGTCCTCAATCGAATGAAACCACCAGATATGGTCCATCATATTGATTTATTGCATCCAGCAAGAACTGTTTTCAGAGCTCGTCTTGGGAGTGTTCGATTGGTAAATTTAGAAAAACATATCATGGGTTTTGAAAGAGTTGATGACGTCGAGGGAAGCGAAATACCAGCGCGCTTTTGGGAGTTTGTTCGAACTCATGATAGCAGTGTGGTAGCCCCAGTCTTGAAGCATAATGTTTTTGATATTTTAGCAATGGCTGCATTAATCACTCGATTAGTTGAAGAATACAGCTGCAAAGGTTTCAATCACGACCGCGATCAACTTGGAGTAATACAGCTGTTACTCAAATGCGGGTGCAAAGAAGAAGCATGGAATCGGCTTGAGAGACTCGCTGAATATTCTTCTGGTGAGGTTCGCTGCGAAGCGGCCAAATTGTTGGCTAAAGAGCTTCAAAGGCAGGGAGACTATCTCGAAGCGGCTGGTCGCCTAGAAAGTGCCTTAGTAGGACAACAGATCTCAGACTTTCCTGACTTAGCGCTCATGTTGGCTAAAATTTACGAGCATCGGATTCGAGACTTTGATATCGCTAAAAATTACGCTGAACATACTGAGCTAATTGAGGGTGACGATGGTCAACGTAAGAGAATAAACCGTATTTTGCGTCGAAAGCAAAAGCTAAAGGGTCAGAAATTAATCCAGGTCTGAACCTCGTTTAAGCGAGCTTGTTCCAAACTTCTCTCGTATTTTATCGATTTGCTCGTCGAGTTGCTCTTGTTGTCTGCGCACGATAGTGTCTGTGCTCTCGAATAAGCTCAACTGGTCTTGTTCGCGACGAGTTTGCAAGTTATAGGCGGCGACACCCACCAATCGAAACTGATCGCTGAGGTCGAATGCTTCGAGTAGTTCGAGTGCATTTTCGTAAATCACGTCTGCGGTTGAGGTTGGTTCTGTGAGCGTTTTTTGACGGGTCAGAATTTTGAAACTGGCAGTTTTTAGCTTTACGCGTATGCCTCCGGTGACGAGATTTTTTGCTCTTAGTTGAGGCGCAATCCGGTCAGACGCTTTGAGTAAATGCGGTCTGATTCGTTCAAAACCACTCACATTTCGCTCTAAGGTCGATTCTGCGCCAATACTCTTGGCTTCCCGGTGAGGTTGAACCTCACGCGGATCAATTGCGTGCGCCAAGTCATAAATATGGTCACCGAGTGAACCGAGCTTAGACCTTAGCCAGTTGCGATCACTATTTGCTACCTGGCCAATTGTTTCGAGTCTTAGGGCCGTGAGACTTTTTTGGCTTTGTTTTCCTATTCCCCAGATTCTAGAGACCGGAAGGACCGCGAGAAAAGATTTTGCATCATTCGGCGAAACAATCGTCAAACCGTCTGGCTTGTTATGGTCGCTAGCAACTTTCGCGACATACTTTGTAGAAGATATTCCAACGGAAACGCGAAGACCACCAGTCGCTTTGAATACAGCTTCTTTGAGCTGCTCTCCAATTTCTTCGACGCTGCCCCATAGATGCTCCGTTCCAGACAAATCTATGAAAGCCTCATCTAAACTTAAAGGTTCGACGAGGGGAGAAAAGTCACGGAAGACTTGCATGATTTCCTTAGAATATTTTGCATATCGCTCAATACGGGGTCGGACGACGATGGCTTCTGGGCATTTTTTTTTGGCGAGAGCCATGGGCATGGCGCTACCTACGCCGTGGATGCGAGCTTCGTAGCTCGCAGTAGCCACTACGCCTCTGAGTCCCGGGTGACCTATCAAAACGGGTTTGTTCCGCAACTCTTGGTTTTCAAGTTGCTCTACGGCCGCGTAGAAAGCATCCATATCGGCATGGACAATCGTGCGGGGCCAAGTCATTAATTGTACTGTACCCTTGACGCGCTTAACTAACCAATACCTAACTTCGGACTTAGTCCGAGATTTCTTAGACCATCACGATCCAAAGCTGGTCGACGAGTCGCTCGTTGAGAAACGTTCGGCGGTTGCAATGGTCCTTTATTTTGGCGATTTGGGACCCGAGGTTCTCCTCATGAAAAGAGCCTATCGGGAAGGGGATAAATGGTCGGGCCAAATATCAATGCCCGGCGGTCGTGAAGAAGACTTCGACTCATCGCTTCTCGACACGGCCCGAAGAGAATGCTTGGAGGAGCTGGGAATTGACCTCAGCAAACATGCAGAACATCTTGGGCGTTTAGACGACGTTCAAGCGATGGCAAAATTCAAAGTTCTACCTTTGTCCATTTCTCCTTTCGTATTTGAGGTTTGTGAAAAACCCCCGGCCCGACTCAGCGACGAAGCAACGGCGTGGTTTTGGTTCCCTTTGATGGGTGCTCTAGACGGCTCATTTGATGGTGAATTTGTCTACCCAAGAGCCGATCGTGCGTGGAAACTCCCGTGTTGGAACTATGAGGAGTTTGTGATTTGGGGTCTAACCTACAAGATGCTGAGCAATTTTCTCGAGTCAGTTAAATCTCGTTCGCTTTAAGATGTGGTATGACAAAAGGTAATGGCTGGCAGTAGTACAGGGCTATTATTTCGTGTCACAACTTGGGGCGAGTCACACGGTGGCGGTCTCGGTGCTATCGTCGATGGTTGTCCGCCGGGGATAGACCTAGATTTAGCGTTGATTGAAAGGGACTTGATGAGAAGACGCCCCGGGCAATCCAAACTTACGACGCAGCGCAAGGAACCAGACCAAGTCCAGATCCTCTCTGGGCTATTCGAAGGGAAAACTTTGGGAACGCCAATTTCCTTGCTCGTCTATAATAAAGACGCCAACCCGAAGGACTATGAACCATTCAAAAATGTATATCGTCCCTCTCATGCTGATTATACGTATGAGGCAAAGTATGGTCTTCGAAATTGGCAAGGAGGAGGGCGTTCGTCAGCTCGTGAGACACTCGGGCGAGTGGCCGCGGGGGCGATTGCTCGGCAAGTCCTATCAGAACAAGCGGGTGTTGAAATTATCGCGTGGGTTGATCAGGTTGGCTCCATAAGAGCGGGCTGTGATCCCGCTTCTGTAATGTTCGAAGATGTTGAATCGAATCCTGTACGTTGTCCGGATGCTTCGTACGCGGCAAAGATGGAAAAGCTTATCCGTGAAGTACGCTCGGCGGGTGATACGATCGGCGGAGTTGTTCGTTGTGTCGCTCGGAATGTTCCCGCGGGGTGGGGCTCGCCCGTGTTTGACAAACTCGAAGCTGAACTTGCAAAAGCGATGATCTCTTTGCCCGCAGCAAAAGGTTTTGAATCGGGCCTTGGCTATGGTGCGATCGAAATGCGGGGGTCAGAGCACAACGATCTTTTTACTTCGAATGATGATGAAATCGTCACGAAAACCAATTTCTCTGGAGGAATACAGGGCGGGATCAGTAACGGTATGCCTGTAGAAATTTCCGTTGCATTTAAGCCGGTAGCAACAGTTTTTAAGTCCCAAGAAACGGTAGACCAAGATGGTCATTCAACGCAAGTCAAGCCTCGAGGCAGGCACGATCCCTGCGTTTTACCGAGGGCAGTCGTTATGGTTGAAGCACAAATGGCGCTTGTTCTATGCGACCAGATGCTGCGACATCGTGCCCAATGTAAGTGAAGGCGATTTGACCTGAAGTCAGACTACTGCTTAGTTCGACAATATGATTCCAAGCGATAAAGTAGTTGTCACCTGCGCTCTCACTGGCGTGCTGACCAATCCTGATAGGTTTCCGGTTCCAGTGACCCCTGAGCAAATGGCGGATGCCGCCGAACAAGCTTTCAATGCAGGGGCGACAATTGCTCATTGTCATTTTCGTCAACAAGAGCCTGGTCTTGGATATTTACCGAGTTGGGAACCTGAGGTCGCTGGGCTCATTATAGATGCAATACGACAGCGCGTGCCTGACATGATTATCAATATGTCGACCGGTGTTTTCGGCCCAGATATTTCCGGTCCAGTTTCATGCCTGGAAAGAGTGAAGCCCGAAATGGCGGCACTCAACGCGGGTTCCCTGAATTATCTCAAGATACGTCGTGATGGTGAGTGGGCGTGGCCTCCGATGATGTTTGATAACTCGGTAGAGAAAATAGAAAAATTTCTCAGCACGATGAGTGAGCACCGTGTGGTACCAGAATGTGAATGTTTTGATACCGGAATTCTTCGAAGTGTTGCGATGTTCGAAAAGCGCAAAATGTTTGGCGAACATACGCATGTATCCCTCGTGATGGGCGTGGCTTCAGGTATGCCTGCAAAGGCTTCATGGTTACCCCTCCTTCTTGAAGAGATGACAGACACGATGCGGTGGCAGGTGATCGCAATAGGCCGTGAAGAGGTTTGGGACGTTCATCGGCGTTGTGCGGAACTGGGCGGCAACGTTCGAACTGGACTCGAAGATACCTTTTATTTACCAGACGGAAATCGCGCAAGCTCGAATGGTGAGCTTATTGAAGCGATGGTCAATGTTTGCCGTGAGGTTGGCCGAGAAATCGCATCACCCGCAGAAGCAAGAGCACTCTGTGGAATCGGGTAAACCTTGAAGCTTAACGATGAAGATATCGTTATTCGCAAGGCCTTGCCTGGAGACGGTAAAGCGATCTTCAAGCTCATTTATGAGCTCGCTGAGTACGAAAAGCTTACTCATCAGGTTATAGGCACTGCCGAACAATTAGAAATAGATCTCTTTGAGCCGACGCCTAAATGTGAAGCTTTGGTCGCCGAAGTTGGGGGCCACGTAGTTTCCTATGCTTTATTCTTTGGGACGTATTCCACATTTCGGACGCAGTATGGTGTTTATCTTGAGGACCTATACGTCTCCATAAACTACAGAGGGCAGGGTATTGGTCGCCGAATGCTTGCTTGTGTTGCCAAAACAACAATTGCTCGTGGTGGTGGCCGACTTGAATGGAGTGTTCTCGATTGGAATGAACCAGCGATCAGGTTTTATGAATCGCTAGGGGCTTTTGCGCAATCAGAATGGACAATGAATCGCTTAACCGCCGAAGCACTCACTAATCTGGCACGGCAAGCAAAGTAAGCTTGTCGTTCTTTAGTTCCTGTGACCACATTTAGTACATGCAGTACTCACGACTTGGTCGATCAGGACTCAAAGTTTCCAAATTATCAATGGGTTCGTGGATGACCTTCGGTCGTGGTGTTGACCTTGAGACATCGAAAGCCTGTATTCGTGAAGCTTACGACCGCGGCGTAAATTTTTTCGACCACGCAGAGGCCTATGCTCGGGGTCGCGCAGAAGAATTTTGTGGTGAAATTCTAAGTGACTTTCGGCGAGAAGATTTAGTCCTATCGAGTAAAGTTTTTTGGGGCGGTTCTGGGCCAAACGACAAAGGTCTAAATAAAAAGCATGTATTTGAAGCCTGCCATGCCGCGCTGAAAAGACTCAGAACAGATTATCTCGATTTGTATTTTTGCCATCGTCCAGACCCTGAAACACCGGTCGAAGAGACGGTTCGCGCGATGCACTTACTCATCCAACAAGGAAAAATATTATACTGGGGGACAAGCGAATGGCCGGCCGAGAAGATCGAGGAAGCTTATCGAATTGCTGATAGTAATTACCTCACACCGCCAACCATGGAACAGCCCGAGTACAATATGTTTAATCGTCATCGTTTCGAAACCGAATATGCCTCACTCTTCGAAGATTATGGTTTAGGGACAACAATATGGAGCCCTTTGGCCTCAGGTCTTCTTACAGGAAAATACAATGATGGCATACCGCCAGGTTCACGGGCGACACTTTCAGGCATGGAATGGATGCAGGACCGAATATTAAAAGAAGAAAGAATTGATGCGGTAAAAAAACTTCAGGTCATTGCCGGTGATTTAGGTTGCAGTATTGCGCAGCTTGCGATTGCCTGGTGCACGAAAAACGATAATGTAAGCACGGTTATAACTGGTGCGACGAAAGTTGAACAAGTGGTCGAAAACTTGGATGCGCTTGAAGTGATCGAAAAGCTATCCGACGAAGTAATGGCCGCGATTGAATCAGTGATCGGCCCTTTGCGCGATGATGTCTAAAGAAAACGAAATAGACTTTCCGAGGTACAAGGCTCCGAAGTTTATTTCGGGCGGACACCGGATGACGATAACGGCTGCACTTCTTGGGAACCTCCGCACAGATAAGCCACCGAACGAAATAGAGCAGTATTTTGAAGTAGATACTCATACGACTGTGCTTGCGCACTGTGCTTGGCAAAAGATACCTCTAAAGTCTCCGACCTGTGTCTTATTGCACGGACTTACTGGGGACGCCGACGATAGCTACGTGCGTGGAACGAGCCTGAAACTTTACAAAATGGGTTTCAACACACTTCGCCTGAACGCACGCAATTGTGCGAATACATTGAACCGCACACCAACTATCTATCATATGGGCCTGACGCGAGACCTACGCGCAGTGTTGCGTATTCTCGCTGAACAAAATGGGATGAGACGTATCTACTTTGGTGGCTTTTCTATGGGAGCGAATGTTTCTCTGAAGTTGGCGGGAGAATATGGTTTTGACGCGCCTGAATATCTCAAAGGCGTTGTCGCTGTGTCGCCGCCCCTTCGAATTGCTGAATCCGCCGTAGCTTTGCGTAAAGGCCCGGTTAATCGGGTGATATATGAACGTAAATTTCTGAGGGACCTGAAAGATCTTATTCGCAATAAGGCAAGGCTATTTCCGGAGGATTATGATGATACAAAATTATCCTCAGTAAGAACACTTCGTGATTTCGATAGAGAGTTCGTAGCGCCTAGCTTCGGCTTCTCAAACGAGGAGGACTATTATAAGCGAGCCAGCTGCGGTCTGTGGGTGGACCACATTTATCTTCCTACATTGGTTATAGCGTCAGAAGATGACCCCCTGATTCCGTCTACTGCGATAGAAGAATGGAAAAATCGTGCGGCACCACAAATAAAGATCTTGGTTACGAAGCATGGTGGGCACGTCGGTTACTTAGCCAAGCAGCCCGCCTCGAATGAATCTTACCAAGATAGCGACCTGTATTGGGCAGAAAATAGGATTTGCCAGTTTCTTCAATGGCTCGAGTCTTAGGACTACTTATTTTCATCAAAGTGAAACCGAAAAGAACAATGCTCATCACCTTGAGCGATCGTGTGTTTTCGGTCGAGCTGCACTAAAACTTCTTTACGTTCAAAGTATACCTGGTCTGCACCACAAAAAAGTTGAGCGAGGTGAGGGCGATTGAGTTTTCGACAAATTGCGGCAAAGTGACAATGACTGACATCAAAACCAAAAACAGTGCTTGGCGTTTCTACCGCTTTCGTCTCAGCGTTGAGAAACCGAGCCATCGTATTTTTCGTGAATTCGTCTTTATCTAAGAATGACATTTCATCCCATTCTTCCGGAGCAGGGATACGTACGTTTGTTGCAATGTACTTTGCTCCTGTAGTCGTGATGACTATTTGTAAAACACTCTGCTTCACGTCATCTGCTAAACAAAGGTCCCGTGTGAGGACATCATCAAGAACGAAAGCTGGCCGTATCTGGTGATAAGAAAATACCTCTGAGACCGTTGAGGGTTTTGGTAAATCCTTGAGTGGATCGCTGAATACACTTCTGATCACAAAATAAAAAAGAGTTCGAATTGTGTCGAGTAGTCCTAATGACTTCTTGAGTTCTGTGATCGCAATCGGCAGTCCAGCGCGAAGATCAAACCAAATAAGCTTCAGTTTCATATTTCCGTCTATTTCCTCAAGATGCGGGGAAGAATTTCAGTCATACCTAGGTAGAGAGATAGGCCGGAAATGGCGATCCAAGTTTCAGAGGCATAAAGGCGTCTAGTCATCATAAGTTCAAATGGGATCTTGTTTGCTGCATCGCCCAGAGGGCCGGTATGCCCACCTGTCACGACAAAAAAGACCATATATGAGCCATAAAGACATTGTATAAGCAGATTCACGATGATTACCCAATGAATAATTTGAATAGGCACCGGAAGGCCTTTGGTGAGTGAACCGAGCATACAATATTCATAGTCGAAACGTAATGCGTTGGGCAAGGTCACCTTGCAGTGAGATGGTCTCTCCATTATGAAGCCTTTGGAGTATGTGACGATGATTGAGATATTTACCAATCCTGAAAACCTTGTTGCCTTGGGCGCATTGGCTGGTCTCGAGATTATTTTAGGAATTGATAACGTTGTGTTTATCGCTATTCTCGTAGCTAAACTCCCAGAACATCAGCAGAAAATGGCTTATCGGACCGGCTTATTCGGAGCTTTGATAACCCGAGTGTTGCTACTTTTGGCACTGTCTTGGCTCATGGGACTAACCAAACCTTTGTTCTCTCTTTTCGGTCATGAATTCACCGGCAGAAACTTGATTTTGTTCGCTGGCGGTTTGTTCTTGATAGGAAAAAGTGCTCACGAAATTTATGACAAAGTAGAGGCCGATGCAAAAGAGACAACAGCGAGCGGTACAGGACAATTTGTAAGTATCATCATTCAAGTGATGATTATGGATATCATTTTTTCTTTAGATTCTGTCATAACTGCCATCGGAATGGTTGATGATATTAAGATCATGATAACCGCGATCATTCTTGCAATGATCGTTATGTTGATCTTTGCTCAGTCGATTGGCGACTTTGTGAACCGACATCCATCGATGAAGATACTCGCGCTTGCATTCTTGTTACTGATTGGAGTGCTTTTGACTGCTGAAGGAGTAGGTCAACATATTGCTAAGGGTTATATTTATTTCGCAATGGGATTCGCACTTTTGGTTGAACTCGTAAATATGCGCTTCCGAAAAAATAGAGGTAAGCCAAGTATTCCTCTAAACAATTAAAGTTAGAACTCTTTATAAACCTTCGCCATGCTTTCGCCGAAAACCGAGAGATTCCAAGAACAAAACCATCCAAAAGGTGTTTGATACACCTGGTAACCTGTGCTTGAGAGCCGTTCATCAAGGGCGTCAAGGAAGTGTTTGGCTTGTTTTGGAGTACAGCTTTCCCCTCCGAGATGAGCGAAAGAGTGAAGAACTATGTTCTTAATTTTTCGTTTGTTTGCCATCCACTTAATGTGTTTCAGCGATTTTTTGAAACTACGACTGAATTCTTCGCCCACGTCTTTACTTTCAATATGCATGAACAGTACCACAGCGTTTTCTGTGTCGCCGGATTCGGCGATACTTCCTTCATCCTCTAGTGTTTTGGAAAAAGGCTGCCATGAAAAGCTGGAAGCTTGATAACCTAGGATTCTCATCTTGCTTCTTTCTCGATCACTTCAAACTTTATGCCTGCATGTTTAAGTCTATCTATAAGAACTTCACCCATGGCTACAGCCGTAGTGATTACGCCATAGTGCTTTGGAAGCCGTTCTTGGTCAAAGGCAAGGCAAAGTGCCGATTCAGCGAGCATCTTTGATGTTTCACTGTAGCCGGGGTCTCCTCCACTGACTTCGGTGACGACTTTGCGATCTTTGGTGGTTCCAATGAAACGTACCTTAAACCAACTTTTCGCTCGTTTCTCCTTGCTTGGTCCATCGCCCGGGCTTTTTACTTTAAACGCGAGTGCTTGAAGAAAAGGAACCTTGGCGGCCAAAGCAAGTGAGGCAATGCCGCCAACTAAGCCAATCATCTTCGTGAGGGACCGCATTTTTATGTAATGACCGTAGGAGAACTCAGCTCCATACTTGGGGAGCATTGCTGCACTTCGACAAACGATTTGCGGGTCAATGGTCGGGAGTGGTACTGCCCATCGCTTAAGTTCCTTATGATAAAAGATTTTCTTCGCGGTCGACCGAATCTTGCGGGAGTGTTCTGGTCGAGGTTTGGATGTGCGCATTTGTGACCAGGGAGTCTTTCGCATGGCACCTAATGCCGAATGCCAGGTCCCTCCAGAAAATTCTCCATTTGCCACGACAAATCCATCGATACTTTTAGATTCTTCTCCACCCAGTTCGTTTACGGTAAAGAGAGCACCTAGGTCGTGGGGTATACTGTCGAACCCGCAGCAGTGAATAATCTTAAGTTCTTGCTGCTTTGCATCTTCGTGAAACTCCTTCCTAACTCGGTTTACGAATAAAGGTTCGCCCGTGATGTCAGCGTAATGACAATGGTTTTCGACACAGGACTTTACGACGAGCCAACCGTGCTTATCATAAGGTCCTACCGTGGATATGAGTACGCGAGTGCTAGATGTGCAAACGTCAAGGGACCCTTGGTCAGAGGTATCGGCCGTAAAGCTGTCGATTTCGACTGAGAATAACTCGGCGAGATGTTTTTTCACGGCGTCGAGTTTGGTCTCATTGCGGCCAGCGATGGCCCACTTTAGCCCTTCGGGTGCGTTCGACGCGAGATATTCGGCTGTGAGCTTTCCAGTAAACCCCGTCGCTCCAAGCAAAATAATATCGTATGGTCGTTCATCTTTCATATTCATGACTATAATGAGGAGAATGAAATGAAGCTGTCGAGATTGATATGGGGCATCTTACTATTTTTTTTCGTATTAGTGATGAGTGCGAACCAGCAAACGCATGCTTCTCCGCGGGTTTCATCCTCGCAGGTTGTCCAGAAGTCTAAGACGTCGCGAGGTGGAAGCTCTAGGAAAAGGGAATTTAATCGTTTGGTTATGTCGACCGCGGTGGTTGCACCGTTAGGTATTAATCCACTCATCGCGCTTGGTGCGCTTGGTTTCGCCGCACATGGGGGTCATTGGAAGACGCCGCAGGGGCTGGAACCGCTTTCTTCTCCGTGGGTCTGGGGAACCTTACTTTTTCTGGGGTTGGTGCTTAAATTCGGGCGAAGTTTCAAGCTCACCAAACCGATTGCAGAGTTCATCGGTACCTCTGAGTCAGTCCTGGGATTGATCTCTATTGCCTTAGTCGCTTGGCCGGTTACGGAATCAGTTGTTTCGACTCATTTACAAGCAGGTCTTGCGACTCAAGTGGGCTTACTTACCTTTGGCTTACTCGCGTATTCTGTGGTTTGCGCGCTGCGCATTGCCTTCGATATCTTGATATGGATTTCACCTTTTCCTTTGGTTGACGCAGCCTTTCAGGCCGCTAAACTTGTCGTCACGGTTGGTCTGGTGCTCCTTGCGATCTTCTTCCCGTGGCTCGCGTTTTTCCTGAATCTTGCGATTATTTTTGTGTCACTCTTAGCGATTCGATGGGCGCTTCGTCTCACACAATTTGCGGCTATTCTGATCCGAGACTTGATTTGGAGGAGCAAAAGGGTCACCGAGCTTCCGCGGGAAGATGCGGGGTCTGCTCCTCGCGATTTTGGGCCATTGTTCATATTTAACGCGAACCATCCAGATTGGCCGAAGCGCTCTCAACTTTTTTTGTGGTGTACAAATGGTCACTGGTTGGTGGGAGCCAAACCAGACCTTGAGGCTGCCCGTGCCCTCCAAGCGAGTAAGGAAACGATTTTAACACGAGGACTTTTAGGGTTTACGTTGCATGTTCAGGGGCAAGAGCTATTGATACCGCTTCGGTTTGAACCACTCATGGGTGAAATCGCACAACATTCAGGCGTTCGGCTTGAAGGCTTTGCCGATGCTTTTGTCCCTTCCTTTGGACGCACCTGACTTTTATGCCTGAAGTTAAATGACCGATTCCTGTGAAAAAGGTTCGAATAGCCCTTGGTTCGAAGTTTAACTTACGTACAATGCGAGCCGTTGGAACCCTTCGGCCGATTTCGTTTACTTAAGCGCATTGGTGAAGGCGGAATGGGAGAAATCTTCTTCGCTCGTTCGGCCTCTATTGATGGCTTTGAAAAAAACCTCGTTATTAAGAGGATCCGGCGCGAGCTGACTCAGAACAAGAAGTTCACTTCTATGTTCATTAATGAGGCCCGGGTCGCAATTAAGCTTACTCATGCCAATGTCGTTCAGGTCTTCGATTTCGGTGAGGCTGACGGCTGTTATTATCTTGCGATGGAGTTTGTAGAAGGGTGCGATACGGCAGATCTTCTCGATATTCCCAGTGGAGGCAAAGGCCTGCCAGCGGGAATCGCGTTGTATGTCATGGCAGAAGCGCTAAAGGGGCTTGATTACGCTCATAATCTGGTGAGTGACGCGGGTGAGCCACTCAATATTGTTCATAGAGACATCAGTCCTGACAACATCATGGTCTCCTACAACGGTGAGGTCAAGGTTACTGATTTTGGTGTAGCTAAGGCGAAAGGCCTGGCCAAGCTCGAAGAAGACGGTACTGTGGTCGGTAAGTACCCATACATGTCTCCCGAGCATGCTACTGGTCAGAAGATTGATCGTCGTGCTGATGTATTTTCCTGTGGCATTGTTCTATGGGAACTACTCACCGGTCAGCCTCTCTATGGTTTTGACGTTAATAAAGAGCTTATGCAGCGCGTAGCGACGGCCGACGTTGAACGCCCCTCAAAGTATAATTCTGATATTTCACGGCGAATTGATAAATTGGTTCTCAAGGCTTTAGAGCGAGACCCTGCGAAACGATTCCAAAGTGCGCGTGATTTTGCGACCGAGATTCATGATGTTCTCAGCAGGAAGTATCGAGGCTTTGATAATTATAAACTGCAATCGTATGTTCAAGAGCGAAAAGCTGAAATAAGCCAGCTTCGGGGAGTAGACTTTCCAAGCGTCAGTCCACCAAACGTCGCCCCTTATTCTTCAACAGGCTCGGTCGACAAAGAAGAAATCGCGGCGGCCAGCATGAATGTAGAGAGCGAGATTTTAGAGCTCGCCGAAAAATTCCGTAAAGCGCCCAGCCTTTGGCGTTTTGTAACGATTGGCGATGTTATGTTGCGCCTTGATAATGAAGAAGGTGCTATGTCCGCCTTCCGGGCCGCGGGTGTGAAATTTGCTCAGCACGGTTTGCTCGCGCAAAGTTTACTATGCGCAAAACGCATGCTCTCTATTGATGATGACATCGAGATTCGCAAGGAATTGGGTCAATGGGTCAATCTGGTAGGGAAATCTGACTCACTCATATTGCCGTATCTATTTAGGCGGGGCGGTGGTGTCGAAGAACTTTTGTCCGATTTACTCACACTGACGATTACTCTTGGCGAAGCTTCCGTTCAGGAATTGGCATTACTTCGAGCATTCGACCCGAATTCGTTTGTTCAACTTGCTACAGTTGGTCGACAGCATCAATTTGCTTCGGAACAACGAATCGTTGGGCAAGGAGATGAAGGCAACACGATGTTCCTTATTCTTTCCGGTCGCACGGTTGTTTACATCACAGACGAACAGGACCACCGCGTATATGTCGCGAGTTTGAGCGCAGGGGACTTTTTCGGTGAACAGAGCTTCTTCTCTGGAGCGCCACGGAGTGCGACAGTTGAAGCATTGGGTCATGTGATTGCACTCGAAATTGATCGGAAAGTGTATGAAAAAGTGATGGCCGGAAATCCAGAGGCCTCGAGCATTCTCGTTCAATTTTATAAAGACCGAGTTGTGGATTCAATTTTTGCTATGTCACACATCTTCGGCGTCTTGCCTGGCTCGAAGCGCCGAAATTTGATGGAATTATTACATTTCAGAGAAGTGAAACGCGGCGAAGTTATCATGCACGAAGGTGAGCCAGCAGAGACGTTGTTCTTGATCAAAAGCGGAAGAGGGCGAACGTATTACGCGAAGGATGGTCAGGCTGAAATTCTGGATAACATTTTCCCTGGCATGCTGGTTGGTGACGTGGACCTGGTTACGGCGTCACACCGAAAAGCGTCTATGATCGCTGATTCAGATATGGAAGTTTTCCAGTTGAGCAAGAATCAATTGGATCTCTTTGTTGGCGAGACGCCAGAATTGGCCAAAAGAATCCAAGAAGTAGCCCAATAAGTGCACAGATCTTGGCGTTAGTAGTCAAAAATAATCCCCTTAGCTTGTGGTCTTCTCCGCAATCTGAGACACATAACGATGTCCGCCGAAGCGCTGTGACAAGGGGATTGCATCATGAAGAGACAATACTTATCGAGACTGGTCTTTCTACATTATCTCTTGCTCTTTGGATTACTTTCTTCCTGCAGTAGCACTGGTTCAGAACAATCTTCGAATGTGAAGAACCAAGCGCCGTCAGCGCCTCTGGTTCAGATATCTCCAGATAATCCAAAAACGACAGATATTCTGACAGTTCAAATCGTTGAGCCAGCGGCAGATGTGAACGGTGATTCTATTAACTATGAATACGAGTGGTTTCTTGACGGTGAAATTCAGTCTACTCTGAACGCCGATACCGTTCCTCAAACAGCGACGAAAAAAGGGCAAAGTTGGGAGGTACGCGTTTTTGCTTTTGACGGAAAGGCGAGGAGTGCCGCAGCAATCGCGGTGACTCGAATCGTAAATAGTGCTCCAATTGTGAGTGTCTCGATTAATCCTGAGAACCCCAATTCGAGTCAAGATTTGCGGGCGGAGGTCGTCGCTCAAGATGCTGACGATGATCCTGTTGAGATAACTTACACCTGGAACGTAGGAACGGCCGTTTCTACCAGAACCTCAGAAGTTATTCCGAGCTCAGATACGGCGCTCGACCAAGTTTGGAAGGTCACTGTTATTGGCTCTGATGGTGACGCAGATTCGTTGCCTGCTGAAGCAAGTGTTAAAGTTGGTAATGCGGCACCCTCTATTGATAGTGTAGCGATCGAACCTCCAATGCCAACCTCAGCGGATCAACTTTATGCTAGAGTCGAAGGATTGGTTGATCGTGATGGTGACAACATAAAACTTTCTTACGAGTGGTTTATTGACGGTATGTCCGTTACCACTAATGTTTCGGAGCGACTCGGTCCAGGGACAGCCACTCGCGGCCAGTCTGTTGCGGTATCGGTTACGCCAAATGACGGCTATTCTGATGGTGAGACGGTCACTTCTACCTCAATTGTCATTGCTAATTCGCCACCCCAAGTTTCTCGCATCTCTGTATCTCCCGTGGTTGGTACGGTCGATACAATTTTTAGTTGCGATACGTCGGCCGTCGTTGATTACGACCGTGATTCGCTTAATTATAATTTTGTCTGGCTTGTTAATAATACGCAGGTTGCCAATTCGGAGACCCTCGCTGCCCCTCTATTCGAAAGGGATGATCAACTGGTCTGTGAGGTTACGGTTTCTGACGGGACGGTGACTGTTGGTCCGGTACGTTCATCTATTGTTATTGTTCAAAATGGCCCTCCTAGTTTGGCTTCTGTCACGATCGGCCCGAATGACCCAAGAGAGCTGGATGTCATTCGTGCGACGCTTGGAACCGCAACGGATCCCGAAAATGATAATGTAGAGTTTCGATATGCTTGGCGAGTCAACGGACAACAAGTGACCACTTCTACTACGATTGATGGCACACTATTCGAAAGTGGCGACCAGATTACTCTCTCGGTAACGCCTTTCGACGGCCGAGACGTTGGAACTGCGGTTCTTTCCAACGCACTGACCGCACAAAACACTCCCCCGTCCATTGCTCAAGTGAACCTGCGTCCTGACTCTGCGGGAACAAATGATGATCTTACTGCCGATATTGTTGGGTATGCTGATCCTGATACCTCGGACTCTCGACAATTTGAGTTCGCATGGACCGTCAATGGAAGTCCGGTGAACCTTACGGTCGGTGTAATGCCTTCTAGTTTCTATGTCAGGGGCTCTACGGTGACCGTCACTGTGACACCTTCTGACCGCATGAGTTCAGGACAACCAGTGACCTCAGCACCGCTAGTGATTTCGAATACCTTACCAGAACCACCAGACGTCGTTGTATTTCCGAGCCCGGCTTCCGAACGCGACGATTTATTTTGTCAAATTTCGTCTGCGTCGCAGGATGCTGACCAAGATCCTATTTCTTACACCTATGCTTGGTTGGTGGATGGAAATACCACAACACACACTTCATCGATTGTTCGGTCCGAATTTACTGGCCCAGGAGAGCTTTGGTCCTGTCAAGTTACGCCCAGTGATGGGTATGGAAATGGAACGCCTGGCACTTTTGATTCCTATGTATCAGCGACCTGCGATTCTATCGAATTTGACGGTGCTGGAGATTTTATCAGTATCGACACGTCGCCGCAGGTTAATTACGGTTCAGCTGCAACGATCGAAGCTTGGATCAATTGGCAAGGAAATCCTTCTTCTGATTTCAGTGAAATCTTGTTTACCCATCGACCTCAAATCGCAAGCCTAGAGCTCGGCATTATGGGAACGGACAGCCAACCTTGTGCTTGTCCAGGTCGATCTGCAGGTCAACTTTACTTTCGTTGGGGAAATTCATGTGGGACTGATACTTGTCTTACGGCCGGAACTCCTTTGAACGCTAATCGTTGGCTCCATGTCGCAGCCGTCTATAATGCGGGCAATGTTACGTTGTTTATTGACGGAACTGCGGTAGAGACTACGACATCAGCCGCGTCCATTCAGAGTATTGTTGGAACTTCATCCGCTGCGATTGCAGGCTTGGGGGATGGCAGTAGCTCATTCTTCGGCGGCCAAATCGCGGAAATTCGTGTGTCTACCAGTGCTTTGTATTTGTCGGACTTCACTCCAGACTCAAGACTTGCTGACGAGAGTACATCCGTTTTTCACACGCGATTTACCGAGGGAGGAGGACAGGAAATTGCTGATCTATCTGAGACTCATGGTCCGTCAAGGCTAATAGGCGGGAATTGGATACCTGACGGTCCGGAGTGCGGGTTTGATGTGGGTAGTGTTGCAAGTCAATATGCCTCCGCGTTGTGCCGATTCCGTTCCCGATGTGAACCGGTATTTTATCCATATCTGTCTACTGACGAAGCAGCTTGCATTGCCGAGAGAACGACAAACTTTATAGCTCTTTATGGCGCATTCGTTCCTATGCTTGATCAAGGACGAATGCGCTTCGAAGAAACCGTGTTCGATGGATGCATCGATGGATTAGACAACGTTTCTTGTACTCGTGGTCTTGATGTTGAGCAATGCGACTTCTTTATTGGCGAGCAACTACCCGGACAACCATGTGGTGTGAGCGATGAGTGTGTCTCTGGTTCGTATTGCCCTGTAGGCGGGCAGTTCGGAACTTGTGCCGCATGTACGCCGCGCACTCTTGATGGCGCCGATTGCTCGAACACTGTATGCCGAGACGGTTCACGTTGTCTCGCGGTAGGAACGAGTCAATTATGTATTTCATTTCGAGCTGACGTTGGTCAAAGTTGTGGCACAGTCGCGACCGGCCTTTGCAGAGGTCGTCTACAATGTGTCGGTTCAACAACGCGAAGCTGCCGAGAGCCCGCTGCGATGGGGCAGGCTTGTGATGACCAGCAAATCAATGCTCCAAATTGTAATATTTATCAGAGTGAAGTGTGCGATAACTCTCGCTGTGTAGCTGCAAACTGGGTGTCTGTTGGAGATTCGTGTGTTGGACGCAACGAATGCGATGTCAATGGGACCTGCAATACAAATACTCAAGTATGCGATGCTCTTCCCGTAGCCGGGCAACCTTGTTTGCAGGGTCGATGCTCGCCTGATCATTATTGCGATTCTAATCAGATTTGCCGAGCAGACGTTCCCATGGGGTCCGCTTGTACGGTTACTTCCGAATGTCAGCCATCAAAATACTGTATCAACAGCGTTTGTCAGGACTTTGTTTGGACACAGTGTAATTAGCCGTCCTTGCACTAATTGCAATCTTCATAAATTTGGTCGACGAGCGTTTTCCAGACGTTGGCGATATTCGCGTGACCGAGCCCATTTGGGTGCACGAGGTCTAAACCACCAACCATCCAATAGTCGGAGTCTGCCATATAATTCGGACAGCTTGAGACTCGATAATGATGCCCATGCCCCAGGAAAGGCGTATGCTGGTCCGCCACGTAAATATTGTCAGCTTCAGCAGCAAGATTACTGACAATGTCATTGAATTCTCGCAAAAGTTCAGACTTTCGTGGGCTGACGTTGAATGGAGAGGCTGTGCAGTCATCGAAAGGGTTGAATTGCTTGTTGATAATTATTTCCATACGTCCAGAAAATTTTGAGGCGTCGTTTAGGTACGCGAATACATCGCGCCAATACCCTTCGATTTCCGGTTTTAGCGTATTGAACGCATTATTCGCGCGCTCATCTGAAGCGAAGATGTAAGGCTGTAGATCGTTCCCTCCTGCATAAAGAACCACGAGAATTGATTCGTCGCCGACATTGATATCGAAAATTTGGTCGGCTGCTACATCCTCTGTGACATCTCCAGGGTTTGACAGGTTCTCGTAACTCACAGTGGGTTCCATATTTTCTTTCACGTAGTTGAAAAGTACTTTGGGGCCGCATTGTGGCCCCTCTTTGCCTCCTACACCGGTGCACGCGGGAATACTGTCTCCCAAAAAGACGAGTCGCTTGGGGTTACAGGAGGAGCTGTTTGCTTCGCCAGCGTCTGGAGTACTTGCATCAGATGTTGTTGTCCCTGCATCTTCAGTTGAATAATTCCGAGCTTTTGGCATCGGCTGCACTGCTTCTCCACAGCCGATGAACAATAGTGTTGCAGCCATTGTTGTGATGACGAGTAGTGTTCGATTCTGGCTGAGCATATCGAAAACTTTACATCGTTTTATGAAGAGATGAAATTGCGGGGTTTTCACGTAAAGATCTAACTTCCGTTGGTTACAGGTCCTGGACAACGAGACCGGCAATGAACCCTAAGACAAAAATAGCCAAGAGCCACAAATAAAACTCTAGAGCGCTTATACGAACAATTGCTTGTCCAATTCGAGTGGTTTGGGGTCTTGTGGAAGAACGAGGTGAAGTCGTCTTCTTTATTGGCGGAGCCGAGTCATTCCTGATCGGAGGATCTTTGAGTGGTGAGCTTTTTCTGTTTTTCTTCTCCGTCGCGGGTGATGACGGACTTTTGAATCTTTCAGGGGTAGTTGGCCGGCGAGCATTGACCGTTTCGCCGAATTTATCAGGTGAGAGATTTTGGGGTTCTGTGTGGGGCGGATCAGGTACAGGCGCGGAAGGTTTTTCAAGAAAATCGGCGCTTGTGACGACTGTTCCGACACCTCCACCCAGTTCATTCGTAATCTTCCGAAAAGCCAGCGCGATATCGCTCATCTTATCAAACCGGTTTGTCGGATCTTTTTCGAGCATACGAGATACCAAATCTTGTATGGCGGGAAGCACGCTGGTGTGTCCGTACTCAGCTCGCAACTGAAGAGGGGCAGGGTCGGTTTCTTCAAGTGCCAGCAAAATTTCGACGACATTTTGTCCCTTGAATGGAAGACCTCCTGTAAGACATTGGTAAAGACTCACACCCAGCGCCCATTGGTCTAATTGTGGTTGAATTTTTTCCGCTTCGTCTTGATTCCACCGAGTAAATGACTCCGGAGCCATCGTTTGAATACTTCCTACAAACACTCCAGTAGCAGTTTCGGATAACAAAGCTTCCTGGTGAACTTCTTTTGCAACCCCAAAGTCTAATAGCTTAACTTGCTTAACACTTTTGTTCTTATTGCGAGTCTGATTTATGAAAATATTAGCAGGCTTTATGTCACGATGTACTACGTCGTTATCGTGAAGGTATTGCAACGTGTCAGCTGTCTTTGCGAAAACGTTGAGAAGTTCCGAAAGTTTTAAGTATGCATACGCCACAGTAAGGTCTGCTCCATGCAGAAGCTCCATAGAGTAGGCAAAGACACTGTGTTTTTCTTCATCAAAGACGTCGTAGATTTTGCAGAGTCCTGGATGATGTAAAGATTGGAGAAGTTTTGCCTCAGCGACGAAGCGCTCCGCAACATTAGGCCCTTTCTTTCGAATTTTTTGAGTGATGAGAGCTGGGTGAAGAATTTTGACGGCCAAATCGATATTGCGTTTTGAACAGTGAGCAGCCCAGACGGATCCGTGTCCCCCAGAGCCAAGAGACTTATACAGCTCGAGTGAGCCTAATTTTTCACCAATTTCAGTCAATGTTTGAACCTTACGGTGGATTGAGCAAAACCCCAAATTTTTGGGGGGACATACATCGTAAGTGATTGAATTTATTTGTTTCAATCTGTGGCCGACCAAATCAAATACAATGATGAAGTCACACGATACACGACGAATGTCCGTACCAGAATTCTCGAAAACTTATTATAGAGTTCTTATGGTCTCGCACCGGTTATTCCTCTTGGGGCTTTTATCTGCCCTTTTTTCTTTCGGTTGCACGGCCAAACAAGAGTGTCTTTCCAATCAAGACTGCGAAGAAAGCCAACTTTGTATTAGCGGTTCTTGTGCTCCCATTTCGACTCAAACCGGTTGTGCAGCCAATTCGGACTGCTCGGCAAGTGAGTTCTGCGATGTCGCTGCGGGGCGGTGCTTGCCTGCGATGTCGACATCAATGTGTATGAGCAATGTCGACTGCTCGATGGGCGAAGTATGCAATCTTTCTTCAGGCCGATGTGAGCAAGATACTTCCGGTCAGGGCTGTACCGAAGATGCAGATTGTCTTGACAACAAGTATTGTGACTCAAGCACCCGAATTTGTGTTGAATGTTTACTCCCCGAACACTGCGAAATGAGTGAATGTGTTGATGGTATGTGCAAGCCTAATGATGCCGAATGCCTTTTGGATAAGGACTGTGATCCACCTAATACAATTTGTGAAGCGAAGAGTTGTGTTGTTGGATGCGCAATTTCCATGAATTGTGGAGAGGACAGTGTTTGCGATAGCACCACAGGTCGCTGTGTTTCTATTACGGGTCCTTGCCAGCAAGATTCAGAGTGTAACCCGCCGCGAGAAATCTGTGAGGCTAACCAGTGCATTCCTGGGTGTTCCGAATTCGGCGGTATTCAATGTACCGCTAATACGGTCTGTGATTCCTCAACCGGACGTTGTATTCAAAGCAATGAGCCTATCTGTACATCAGACATCGACTGTAATCCACCACAGACTGTTTGTAACCCAACGAGCGAACGTTGCGTTGAAGGTTGCGTCACCGCTGGATGTACAGCACCCCTCATATGCAATGAACAATCCGGTCATTGTGTAACCTCGCTCGCCTGTATGGATGATGCTCGCGAGGACAACGACGCTATGTCGCGAGCCACAGCTTTGACTCCCCCTTTTCGTGAGGATTTGGCTTTATGTACAGGTGACGACGATTTCTTCGCGATTACTCTCGCTTCCGGTGACGTTTTTACTGCAGCTATATCGTTTGTTCATTCAGAGGGAGACATTAATGCTGAATTGATACTTAACGGTAACGTTGTAGCGTCTTCAGCGAGCTCGAGTGATAATGAATCAATTGTCTTTACCGCACAAAATGCGGGGACGTACTATTTGCGAATGGCCCTTGTATCCGATAGCGGTCCGAATCCCGGTAATACTTATAGACTAGATGCAGCAGTTATGACGGCGGTCTGTGGAATTGATGCTTTCGAAGATAATGATGAAAGAGATTCTGCGACGATCATTGCTCCGGGAAATTATACCGCACTCAATGTGTGTCCTGGTGACGCAGATTATTATCGAGTCCTGATGAATAGCGGGGATAATTTTACTGTAACCGCGAATTTCAGCCATGCGGAAGGAGACATTGATATTCGCTTGCTCAATATTATCGGTTTTCCCGTTGGAGGTTCAAACTCCAGTACTGATAACGAGATCGCGACCTATAGCGCAACAAGAATAGGGACCCTAATTATCGAAGTATCCTTGTATAGTGACAACGGAAATTTTCCAGGCAACACATATACGCTTGATATTGTCCGACAGTGAACCAGATCAGGTATGGATATTGACAATAGTCTTTCTCTTTTTCTCTTGTCTTGTGCGGGACTCGTTGCCGGCATAATAAATACCATGGCAGGAGGAGGCTCTTTTCTCACTATCCCTGCTTTGATGTTACTGGGGCTGAGTCCCGCGGTTGCTAATGCTACAAACAGACTCGCAATACTCGTCCAGTCTGGTTCCGCAAGTTTCGCTTACTATAGACAAAGCCGTCTCAGCCTCAAGCGAGGTTTTATCTGGTCGGTCATAATGGCTTTGGGCGCGGCCGCGGGAGCCTATGCGGCTACTACACTCGAAGAAGACAAATTCGTTGCCTGGTTTGGGATTATGTTTGTCTGTATGTCGGTTCTTTTCATGCGCAAAACAAAATTGACGGCACTTGCAGGTGAAACGAATTGGCCACTTGCGAGACGTTTTCTTTTTCCGGCTTTGGTAGGGATCGGTTTTTATGGCGGCTTCATTCAAGCGGGCGTTGGCGTATTGATACTACTCTGTTTGGGGTTCGCTTTGGGCTCAGACCTTATAGAAGCGAACAGTCTAAAGAACCTCATGGTTCTCTTTTACACCGTACCTGTTCTCACCATCTTTGCGGTCAATGACCTGATTGATTATCGAGCTGGTTTTTTCTTGGCGACAGGTAACGCAATTGGCGGCTACGCAGGTGCGTCGCTATCTATGCGAATAAGCCCTCGATTATTGACTTATTTTGTTTCGGCTGTGGCTCTAATTACTGGTTTGGCGCTCATTTTTCGAACTTTGTAGTGGTTAGATTGATCTCAAGGCTGTGACATGAGACCGTCCCATCATGCGCGAGCGGTTAGGTCGCTATAAGCTTTTATGTAAGATCGCCTCTGGAGGTGTTGCTCACGTTTTTCTCGTCCGAGATGAGGGCAAATTACTTGCTCTTAAAGTCCTTCATCCAAATATGATGACAGACGAAGATGTTCTCAAAATGTTTATTTCTGAGGCGAAGATCGCTTCCAAGCTCCGCCATCAAAATATAGTCACGATTGGAGGTTTCGGCGAAGTTGATGCGATACATTGCCTAACGATGGAATACGTTTTCGGAGTAAATCTTGCGGATTTACTTCGAGATGGATCCCGATCAGGTAAGCCTGTTACTGTAGGGTGCTTATTATCGATTATTGCTGCTACGTGCGACGCTCTCAACTATGCGCACACCCTTGCCGGAGACGATGGCACGCCTCTGCGAATTGTTCACCGGGATGTGACACCTCATAATGTTCTAGTTGGATATAATGGTGTAGCAAAACTTGCAGATTTTGGCATTGCGAAAGCGGTAAACCGAGGCTGGGAAACGACTGCGGGAATCGTAAAAGGCAAATTCTGCTACATGTCGCCGGAACAAGCGCTGGGGAGAAAAATAGACGCGAGAAGCGATATTTTTTCTTTAGGGATAATTTTATGGGAAGCGTTAACGGGAAGAGAGCTTTTCACTGGTGCGTCACCAATTAAGATCTTTGATGCGATTCGAGAAGCTCCTATTTTGCCGCCGAGCCGAATCACGCCCGGTTTATCTCCACTCGTTGATGAGATTACATTGCGTGCACTGAAAAGAGCACCGACCATGCGTTATCAGTCCGCGGCCGAAATGGCGGCGGCAATCCGTCAACTTCTTGGGAGCGTGAACCTGAATGTCACCAGCAAGGACATTGCGCAAGAAATGGCGAACATCTACGGTGATCAGATTATTCAAAAAGCTTTTGTCCTTCGACAAGCAATGGCAGGTGAAGCCTCAGTCGACGAACTTTGTGATGCTCTTGAGGCGGAACGTGTTCAAGACCATCATTTTCCCATTCCTGAAGCGGAGGTCTCTTATGATGATGGTAATTATTTTACGGATAGTAGTTCTCATCAATATGCCCCTTCGAGTCATCCCCGTCCGCATTCCAGCATTCACGGTGTCGCAAGGCCGGAAGCAGAACTCACAGAGCAATTTGAAAACCCAATTGATTGGGATGATGAAGCCGAGGCCACTATTATTCAAAGGCCTGCACCGGAGGCAATACAGGAAATTATTCAGCTTGAGCCTGAACTCGATGACTTTGAAATTGATATCGATGAAGACGCGTTACATTCTTGGGAGGAAAGTCAAAGCATGCAGATGAATGAAGATGAAATTCTTGCTCTCATTAGCGATGAAAATGTTGCCCAGAATGAGCTGCCAGAAGAACTGACGGGCCGGTTTGGTCCTGAATATGTGCGTTCATTACGGAGGAAGTCATCGATTACTATGCCGAGGCTTACTGCTTCGGAATCGACGGACGTTTCTAAAGCGAAAGATCCAACGAATCCATAACAAGCGCCGAGTTAAGAAAATCGTAGCCAGTCCCTTCGTTTATTTTTGCTTTAGCTAGCGAATATAGAGATGAGGAAGGGGAGTAGTGACTCACCCGTCAGATAACGAGTGAGTCATGAATAAATGATTGGCTATTTGTTCGCTGCTTCTTCTTCTTGGCGAGCTTTTTCAATCAGCTCTGTTTCAATCGCTTCTGGAACCAGCATGTAGCGAGAGAATTCCATAGTGAACTCTGCTTTACCTTGAGTAGCCGAGCGAAGAGCCGTTGAGTATCCGAACATCTCAGCCAGAGGAACTTCAGCCTCGGTCTGCGACATGTTGTCCTCTTCCTGCGAACCAACAATCATACCGCGGCGCTGCATGAGCGTCGTGAGTACGTTACCGGCATGCTCTGAAGGACCTTCGACCACAACCTTCATGATTGGCTCCAGAATACGTGGCTTCGCTTTATTGTAGATCTCACGCCATGCGCCTTTAGCCGTAGCTTGGAACGCCATATCTGAGGAGTCCACTGCGTGGTAAGCGCCGTCGTTGAGTACACAGCGAACATTTACCACCGGGTAACCAAGTCGAAGACCCTTCGTCATCATGGCCTTGAAACCTTTTTCTACCGAAGGAATGAACTGCCGAGGAACTGCACCACCGACAATTTCGTCGACAAATTCGAACTCTGCTTCTTCAAGAGGCTCGACGTAACCGAGAATCTTACCAAACTGACCAGAACCACCAGTTTGTTTCTTGTGCGTGTAGTTGTAATCAGCGCGTTTCGTGATGGTCTCACGGTACGCAACACGGGGTGGAGATGTCTCAACCTCGACGTTGTACTCACGTCGCATACGTTCGATGTAAACTTCCAAGTGGAGCTCACCCATACCTTGAATGACGGTTTCACCAGATTCTTGGTCAACGTAGGTTCGGAAGGTTGGATCCTCTTTTGTGAAGCGGTTCAATGCTTTACTTAGGTTCTGCTCTGACTTGCTATCTTTAGGCTTGATTGCCACGGAGATAACGAGGTCAGGAACATGCATTGAGGTCATCGCAACTTTTAAGTCACCATCGGTGAAGGTGTCACCGGAGTGGCAATCAAGACCGAAGATCGCAACGATGTCGCCAGCGCCTGCTTCTGTAACATCTTCCATTTCGTTAGAGTGCATACGAACCAGACGAGGAATCTTGTGCTTTTTCTTATTTCGTACGTTGATGATGAAGTCATCTTTCTTGAGCTGGCCTTGGTAGACGCGCATGTATGTCAGCTGACCATAACGTCCATCCTCAAGCTTGAAAGCGAGTGCACAGGTTTGTTTCTCAGAGTCACTTTCCATGACAACCTTGGTCTGCTCTGTTTCATCGGCGAGGTCGATCGCTTCGTTGACGATATCAAGTGGCGTCGGAAGGTATTCGATAACCGCGTCGAGCAACTTTTGAACGCCTTTGTTCTTGTACGCAGAACCGATAAATACTGGAGTTAGGTCAAGAGAAAGTGTTCCCTTACGAACGGCTGCATGAATGAGCTCTTCGGTGACATTTTCTTCGAGCATTGCTTCCATGAGCTCATCGGAGAACATTGATGCCGCATCGAGAAGTTCTTCGCGGTATGCTTCGGCTTCGTCTTTCAGTTCAGCTGGAATTTCTCCAACTTTGATCTCCTCACCGTTGGGCCCGTGGAAGGTGTACGCTTTCATATCGACCAGATCGACAACACCTTGGTGATTGTCTTCAAGTCCGATTGGAATCTGCATAAGAACTGCGTTGTGACCCAGCTTTTCGTTGAGTTGGTCACGGACACGAACTGGGTTCGCACCGGTTCGGTCACATTTGTTTACGAACGCAAGTCGCGGAACCTTGTAGCGCTTCATCTGTCGGTCAACTGTGAATGACTGACTTTGAACGCCGGCCACAGAGCATAGAACGAGGACTGCGCCATCGAGAACACGCAGAGCGCGTTCAACTTCGATAGTAAAATCAACGTGCCCTGGGGTGTCGATGATGTTTACGTGGTGGTCTGCCCATTCACAGTGCGTTGCAGCACTTGCAATCGTAATACCGCGTTCTTTCTCCAATTCCATGGAGTCCATCTTCGCGCCAACGCCGTCCTTACCTTTTACATCGTGGATCGCGTGGATACGATCGGTGTAAAAAAGAATGCGTTCGGTTAGCGTCGTCTTGCCGCTATCGATATGCGCTGAAATACCAATGTTTCTAATTTTTGTTAGGTCCTTAATCACGTGTTTGCCTCTTTATTGAGCCGATGTGCATTTAGTGGTGAAAGGTAGTCAAGCGCTTGCTTGCTCTGATACGTAAAATTTTCGGTTCAGAGGCCGTTGCTCGAGTCCTGAGGCGTGGTAAGCTCCTAGTCACGGAGCGTATGCGGTGGATGAGCAGGGCAGAGAAGACGCAGAAGTCGTGCAAAAACCTGCTGAATCGAGGGTAAATACCGATCTTACCCCCGATGAAGAAGAAGAACCCAAGACGATCGAGCAGCCGCGAGAATCCCAAGATAGGGTACCAACGAAGATCGTGCGAGCACGGAAAGCCCTAGAATCTGGCCGGAAAATTCGCAATCTGGAAAAATCGCTCTCTGAAACACTCGTCTACGAGCCCGACCACGTTGCAAAGAGTCCCGAAAGTCCGAATGGGAATTTAGTTCGCATGATTGCTGGACTAGCGTTTGCGGTTGTCCTGCTTGGTGGAGCTTTTGCCTGGAATCAGGATCAAGCTGGTGAAGGCGCAACTTCGATAGAGCTTGATGCGACCCCGATTGTCATGCCTGCTCGTCCGGTAAGAGTGGAGCCGAAAAAGGAGACGGACGTGAAGACGCGCCCTGATCTGCGACCTGTTCGTATGGTTCAGGGACTGACTGGCGGCGATAAGAAACCAGTCAAAAAGTCAACCAAGCGCAAACGACGCCGCTCTAAGAATAACAACTCACCTCAAGGGATAGACGCTTCGTCAAAACTGAAGCCCTCCTCAGGAGAATCGCAGCTCGACCTAACTGTTTCCTTACAAAAAAAAGGCCCCCTAAAGTCCTCTTCACCTGGTGAGTCAAAAGATTTTGGTGTTTTGCGAATAAAAGGCCCACCGAAGACCAGGATTCAGATAGACCAAGCCAAGGTAGGAGCCTTACCTCTTCCAGAGCTCGGTTTACCAGCTGGACGGCACTCTATTTGGGCAGAGCTTAAGGGTCATGAGGTATCACTCGTTCAAGTAAAGATTGTTGCAGGTCAATCGACAACGGTCACTCTAAAGCTGGAGCCCATCCCAAAAGCGACTTTGCGCAAATAGGGCTTTGAAGCCTTCTTGTGAAATCGCCTTAGGTTTTCCTTGTTTCGAAGTTCCAAGCTTTTATGACTTCGATTTTATCTTTCAGATATTCGTCGACATATTCTCGGTGGTCAGCGTTGTTTTTGTACTTTTCGATATCTTGTAAGGAATCAAAGTTGACGATTAAATTCAGGTCCCAAGCTTTCTTTGCAACCGCATCTGCGGGCTTGAGGACTTCGAAGCTTTGAATGGACTTGATTTGCTCGAAAACTCTTATTGTTTCGTTTGAGATTAGGTCGACTGCCTCTAGCGATTGAAAACTTGCTTTGAACTTTAGGAAAACCTGTCGAATATACACGACTATTTTTATACCTGAACTTTGTAGCAATTCGAAGTTCTGCAGAGAGTAAGTTCATTCGACCTTGAGACTAAGAATGAACTCACTTATTCTAATGATCAGTAAGTAGCGATATCTAATGGTGCCCCAATTTATAACAGTAAAAATTTGCTCCTCTGTTGAAGAAGCTGAGCTTCTTCAAGAACTTTTGTTAGGTGAAGAAATTGAATCGTTCGTACGCGATACCCATGTCGCTGCTGTGTACGGACAAGGAGTCGTTGGTGGTTGCAGATTGCAAGTCCGCGCAGAACAGGAAAAAGAAGCACTTCAGCATCTTGAGATTTTCGAGGCTTCTCAATCGACTGATACGCGACAGGCACATATTTTTCGCGTCCGATCAACCGAGGCCGCAACTTATGCATTTTATTCTTCGCTTCTGGTGGCCCTGATTATTGTGCTTGGCAATTTATTCATGCCTACCCAGAAACATCTCACGTTTCTGAGTTGTGTCACTGTTTTTGGAATGGCCCTCATTATTGGTTCATTTCGAAGAAGTGATTACTGCGCGACATGTCGAGCTCATTTACGCGAAGACGTCGAAGAGTGCGCGAGTTGTGAAGGAATAATAGTTGGGGACATAGATCATCCGAAAGAGAGGCTTGCTGCGCTCGAAGAATACGAGTTCAGAGCACGGAGATGACAATGAGGAAACTTGCCGTTGTTTGTTGGCTTATAGCTTCGATGCACTCTCTTCCAGCCATGGCGAAGGACTATTTTGGAAACCCGGCGAACTATTTGAACCAATTGCGGCAACTTCAGCCCGGTGACCGTCTCCTCTTGGAGCCAGGCGTTTATGAACGATGCCTTCCAATTGATGGTCTTCATGGAACAGAAACTACTCCCATTACAATTGAAGGGCCCGCGCTTAACACTCCAGCTCGATTTGTCGGTGCTCCATGTATTAATTCTGCACCCCCGCGAGCCAGCGTGATTGTCAGAATTCAAGATTCAAGCCATTTGCACATACGAAACCTGGAATTAGACGGAGAAGGTCTCGGAGTGGTTGGTGTACAAGCGGGCTACGGATGGCCTTCAGTCCACAATATACTGATCGAAGGCCTTTATATTCACGACAACGATACAAGTCAGCAAATCACCGCGATATCTTGTTTTACCACCGCTTGGGATTGGGTCATTCGAAAGAATCGTATTGAACGAGTTGGCCTCGGTATGTACCTTGGTAATTCGGATGGGAGTGATCCCTTTATTCGGGGCGTCATCGAAGAGAACCTTATTTTGGACCCTATAGGGTACGGGATACAGATCAAGCACCAAAATATCCGAAATACGGAACCCGGGATGCCGACGTCCGATAGCTCCACTTTGATCAGGCATAACGTCATCATGAAACGGTCGAATTCAAGTACCGGTTTTTCTGCTCGTCCGAACCTACTCGTTGGACATTTTCCACGCTCTGGAGTGGGTGAATTTGATCGGTACCAAATTTATGGAAACTTTCTATTTGAGAACCAATCAGATGAAGAGTCTTTGTTTCAAGGCGAAGGAAACATCAGTTTTCACGATAACGTCTTGTTCAATAATTACCGCGGTCCAGGAATTTGGGTCGCTCCTCATAACGATGTTCCGAAATCGGTTCGCATTTACAGAAATACAATAGTAACGCGTGCTTGGGGGCTGGCTATAATGGGCGGAGACAGTCGTTTCAGACAGTGGGCTATCGGTAACGCAATCTTTTCCTCTGGGGTAATGGCGACTGACATTGTTGAAAATGTCATAGAAGATTTTTCCGATGCAAATATGTATTTGAATCAACCAGGTTTGCCGTTGTCGACCATGGATTTGCATCCTGCGGTCGGTGGCCTACTTGGGACTGCAATAGATTGGTCTTCCTTTTCGGATGATGAAGATTGGATAAATGATTTTAATGGTGAATCACGACCGGTGATGGGCGTACGTCGCGGTGCATACTCTAAAGATGGTCAAAACCTTGGCTGGAAACTTGCGGATGAATTCAAAGAGTTAGGTATAAATATACCGCCAATCTTAGCGGATGCGGGGGTGACTGACAGCGGCTTCATCGACAGTGGTGCCGAGTTGCCCGAAACCGGCCACACTGCGATTCTTGATGCGGAGGCGCCCGCAATTGCGGATGCGGAGGTCAACTTGATTGACGCTTCATCGCGAATTCAAGATGTGTCTGTGACGGACAGTGGTCCGCAAACGAATGATACTCGGTCAGCATCTAAACATAATGAAGAGAGTTGTTCATGTGCGACCATCTCAGTGTCGTCCGAAAAATCAACTCAAGCTATTTGGTTTTTGATTCTCTTCGGAGTTTTGAGAGTGCGTTATCGCCTTAGGGAGAGATGTGAATGACATACGGGTCGACTCGTCCAAGTCTCAGCCAATCCGGATAGCTTGAATCTACGTTGCAGCTATTATTGCCCCAGTCAGAGCTGAAGATGGCGTATTGACCATCACGAGACCAGGTGGCCCGTGGTTGCGCCCAGTATGCACACTCAGAAGACTGATGATGAGTCAGGCGGTTCACGTTTCCGGTTAAGTCGGTGATGAAGACTTCTTCTTCAAAAGGACTCCATGAGTTTGGTCCATCGCCAGGACCTGTTGTAACCAAACAATAGCCTGCTGGGCCCTGACATGAAATATGATCTGGCAATCCGGACGCAAGTTTGATGGAGGTTGAGTTCGTGTTGGCTCTGCCGGTGGCCGTTCCGGGCAAGTACGAGTAACCAACAATCACTGGGAAATCATTGTTATCGGGACCATTATTCCACTCGAAAGTCATAAAGAATTGTTTTTGATTCGCCGGTGCATTCTGCCAGTCTTCTACGAGTCCAAGATCGCCGTGTTGAGTATGGTCAGTCAGTCGTCCTTGATAAGCACCGGTTTCGATGTCGAATACTTCGAGTCCGTTGCATGGGCTCGTACCCGAGAAGACCCACTGAATCAAAATGTAGTCGCCAAGCGGAGATACTGCAACCCAGTCAATCCAGCGAACGGTGTCGGGATGATTGCATCTACGATTACTGTTAAGCGTCTCTAGATTGATGCGCGCTCCATAGCGACCGTCTTTTAGATTATACGAGAAAACGTCATTGGTCGTTGGATAGTCACGGCAGTTCCCGTCCCAGTTTGTGTTGGCCCGTTGAGCCATCCCAACCACCCAGGTTCCATCATGCGAGAGTTCTTCCCAGGATTCATTGCCACAAATTTTCTTATAATCCGAAAGTGTTGCGACACTTGTCGTTTGTTTTGTTGAAACACTTGTCTCTTGAAAACGTAAAATATTATCTGCGTTTGTATCCCAATGAACCAATTTGTCTGCGTCTTTAGGATGCCAGCGTGGTGCGTTAGCGCCAGAAAGATCGATACCTTGAACAAGAGAAAAGTCCGACATTTTCCGTACTGCGTATAAAGAAGGCCATGCGTCCCAAACCAAGAGGATATGACTGTTATCCGCACTGAATGCTTGGAGTTGTGAATATATTTGGGTTTCGTATCCGCCCAAGTGTGTCTGACCTGGATTATCGCCCTCTACAGGGACCTCACTTCGGTTGCTAACGCGTCGAAGGGCTGTTCCGAAATTAGGTTCAGAATAGCAAGCGCCTACTGTCGGCCGCCTCGGAGCCGCGCCTTTTCGAATCGTCATTTTATGATCGATTACGCTGGTGGAATCTCCGCACATGCCTCTGCTGTTGCATGTCTGACCCATTGTGCATTCTCCACAAGACCCACCGCAACCATCATCTCCACATTGCTTGCATTTGCATTGTGGGACGCACGGTCCAGCATCAGGTTTGCTCATCATGTTGCCCGCATCAGCAGTTTGAGTTTGCGCATCCATGACCTGTGCGTCCGGCCTTGTAGTGTTTGATGCGTCTAGCTGTACTGCAGCATCGAGAGCTGCGTTGTTGCCACCATCCGCCACATAACCAGAATTGTTAGTGTTCTGCCTAGTCCTCCTTTGCTCTGTTGACGAATCGCAGGCGTGAAGCCCGAGGAATACAATGGGAATGAAATATCGAACCAGCTGTTTCATTAATAGAGACATTGTATCGCTCTTTATATAATTCACCAACCATTGTCGGATGAACGTTTAGGTTCTGGATCCCATTGATTTGGTGCTAAAATAGGTGCAAATGGAAGCTAAGTTGTCTACTTCAAACGCTAAAACATCTTCACGACCTCTCTTAATTGCGGCGTTGATGATTGGTGCATGCCAATCATCGGCGTCTCCCAGCAGTCGTCCTGCGTCTCAGGGTTCTGACGCTAAACTTCCCTGGACGGCCCCAGAGCGACCGGCGAACTCTGATGTCGCTTTGTTTGCCGGCGGATGCTTCTGGTGCATGGAAAAGCCGTTTGATGTCATCCCTGGTGTGTACTCGACGACTTCCGGTTACACGGCTGGTCATGTTAAAAACCCGACGTATCGTAACGTGTCCCGAGGTGTAACCGGTCATACTGAGGCCGTTCAAATTATATTTGATCCTTCCAAGGTGACCTATGCGCAGCTGCTCAAGGTATTTTGGAGAAATATAGACCCGTTAGCAAAAGACCGGCAGTTCTGCGACGCAGGAACTCAATACCGCTCAGGAATCTATTTCATCAATGATGAGCAAAAAAAAGCGGCCCTATCTTCCCTTGAGGATATCAAGTCTTCTGGGAAGATTACTGGAACAATTCATACCGAAATAATTCCAGCGGAGGCGTTTTATCCGGCCGAAGAATATCATCAAGATTTCTACAAGAAAAAACCTAGTCATTACACACGCTATCGGGCGGGTTGCGGTCGCGACCGGAGACTAGAACAACTTTGGGGTAAGAAATAAACGTTACAGCGAGCGGTGCATGTATAAAGGCCCATCTTCAAAACCTTGTTTACTGTAGTAACCCTTCGTCCCTATCGCTGAAATGACGGAAAGTTTTTTGAAGCCTGCATCTCGAGCAATTTCGACAGAGCGTTCAATCAGCTTCGTTCCTAAACCAACATGCTGAGGTTTGTTATCGCCCGTGCTTCCGAATTGAACGACAGGTCCATAGACGTGAAGCTCGCGTATCATCGCGTGATTTGAAATCTCTTCTAAGAAGACTGGTTTTTTGGGTAGCGACAGCCGTAAGAAGCCAACGATACGGTTCTCCGTCGTAACAAATTGAAGGAAATGCTCTTCTCCAATTGATGTTTCGTACACGATTTCGTCGCAAGTTAGGTCGTCTGCGTGTACTTTGTCTGTTCGAATCTCTCTGCTTCGAATATCACGTAGTGAATTCTCTTGAGCTTTTAGTCGCTTAGTAGCCAGTTCCCTGAAATTCGATAGTTTATTACCAACAACAATGTCGTGAGAAGGAATATCGCGGATCACTCGAGTGACTCTGCAATATTCGGGAACTTGCGGGAGGACGTTTTCCATAATGTCTACTAGGTCCTCAAAGGTGTAGGGTAGCCATGATCCTTCTCGGTACTTCGTCATGAGTTCTGCACTTTCAATAAGGCTACATGGGTAGACCTTGAGTTCATCGGGTCGAAAATCTTGATCACCAAACATATGCTCGAATTCTTCGATATCGGAATTTACGGTGGCACCATAAAGATTCGGCATCCAGTGTGCGTGAATTTTGAATCCGGCTTCTCGAATCAGTGCGATGGCTTTTCTTGTTCGTTTTACGGTGTGTCCGCGTTTGTTTAGTTGGAGTATTTTATCGTTGAGACTTTGTATACCTATTTGGATCTTGGTTCCGCCGAGCTTTCTAATATGGACGAGTTCTGCTTCCGAAATTTCGTCAGGTCGCGTTTCGACGACCAACCCAACACATCGGTGCTTACTCATTATATTTTTTTGGTGCGCAGCTTCTAGAGATTCATAGGAAGCATTTTCGATTTGATGGAACAACTTTCCGTCTAACTTCTCCTTGAGGTATCCAGAAACAATTTTGTTGTAGCTTTTTTCAATCTTATCCCCGTGGAAGGTGTCATCTAGGTCTAAGAAGTCCATATCAAGTTCTACGTCGGGTCGACCAAAAGCTTCCTTGCCTGTGAAGTCGTTCATGGCATCAAAACAACGTTTGACGAACCAGATTTGGTAACTCCGTGGATAGGATGACCAAGTTCCACCCAAGATAATGAGCTCAATTTTGTTTAGCCGATGCCCGTTAAAGTGGAAGGCTTTGAGTCGGGACATTGTTTGAGCGTAGGGGTCAAAAGCATTTTGGGTAGCCCGCTGGGCACCGGGTTCCATAGATAGATAGCTCTTGGGCATTCGAACATCGTTGGGACAAAAGATGCATTGCCCTGGGCAGGGATAGGGTTTCGTCAGAACAGTAACGGGTGCGACACCACTTGCTGTTCGAATGGGTTTCATTCGCAGCCGATCAAAAAAATGCGCTTCGTTCCAGCTAAATTCTTCCGAGAAGGCTCGAAAGCCTTGAATAATCTCGCTCTTCGAGTACGTCTGGTTCCCATTTTTTGGATATTTTTTAAGGACTTGCCCCAGTTTTTTTTCGTTGTACTCTTCGAGCGTATTCAGATCATTGATGATCCCGATAAGTTCTTGCTTGTGCTTTTCAGGAACAAACTTATATCGATGATACGTCTCCACTGGAGATTTTAATCTAACGAGACATGAACGATTCGACAATCCAAACCTTAATCGACTTGAACAATCGCTTCTACACGCAGTTTGCGTCTGATTTTGATGATTCACGGCATGCTGCCTGGCCAGGTTGGGTTCGTTTGCTCCCCCACCTGGAAACCATCTCTACAGCAAAAGAAAAAGTGCGGGTTATCGATATTGCATGTGGAAATGCTAGATTCTGGAAATTTCTAGAATCCGAATTATGCAACGAATTCAATTACTTAGGCGTTGACTCGTGTTTGGCACTACTCGACTGCGCGCCCAAATCCGAAAACTGCAAGCTGATGCAACACGATATCCTCGTTCAGGGATATCCGTCGGTATCGAGTGACTTTGTGGGCTCGTTTGGCTTTTTCCACCATATTCCGAGTTTCAAGCGGCGGCGCGATATCCTTCAGCAGATGGTTTTACACAGCGAGGTCGGAGGCTTAATTGCGGTCGCGTTTTGGGCTTTTGCAGAGCGACCAAGGTTCGAAGCGAAGGTTCTTCCGTGGCCCGAGGAGCTGCAAAGAGAAGAAGGTGATTATATTCTCACCTGGAATCGAGGCGGTCTTGGAACCCGTTATTGTCATCATGTTAGTGAGGCCGAAGAAGCAGACCTTATTTGTGGGCTGAATGTTGAAGTTGTTGACCGATTTTTTGAAGACGGGAAAACGCACGACTTGAATCGCTATTTGGTCTTGCGCCGTACAGAAGAAGGGTAGAGAATTTCTCATCAATGAGTTGCGATCAACCGAATCCACCTTGGCCAATTCGAGCTCGCAAAACTTGGGTGATCGGTGATGTGCAAGGATGTTTCCAGTCATTCCAAAAGCTTTTGAGCAAAATAGAATATCGAGAAAACAAAGACGAACTTTGGCTAGCCGGGGATACGATCAATCGAGGACCCAGATCTCTCGACACTTTAGAATGGCTATACGAGCGCCGAGAGCACCTAAGATTAGTTTTGGGAAATCATGACTTTCACTTGTTAATGTGTTGGCAGGGGCTCAGACAAGAACACGCAAAAGATACAATTCGTCCAATTCTACTTTCTGACCGAGCGGATCTCCTCCTGAATTGGCTGCGCACTCAGCCGTTGATGTTTGCGTATGAGAACGAGATCGTCGTGCATGCTGGTTTGCATCCTGATTGGACGTTGGAAGAAGCATTCGATAGAGCGAATGAGGTCAACGAATTGTTATGCGGAGATGAGTGGTTAGATTTTCTTACTGTCCTCGCAGATAAAAAAAGCCGACAAATAGAACATCGTTGGGCGAGGGCATGCGAGTCTGTCGCAATTTTCACTCGAATCCGGATGGTGGATGAGTCCCATAGCCCCGTATTGTCGTATAAAGGTTCGCCTGAACACGCGCCAAGAGGGTACAAAGAATGGTTTTTGGCACGCACGTCACAGGATGATGATAAACGTTTCTTTTTTGGACATTGGGCTGCATTAGGCTTTCGTGACATGGACCGATTTGTTGGGCTCGATAGCGGCTGCGTATGGGGTAATGAATTGACTGCATATTGTGTGGAGACGGGCGAGTGTATGCAACAGAAGAACTGTGATGAGATTTGAATATGATTAGAATGAAGAACAAATTTTCTATGTTAGGACTAACAAGTCTAGTTTTGGCGAGTACCGCAGTGCCGGCACATGCCAAGCTCTTTTCGCCATGGATACAGGCGAAGGCAGCAAACTCAGGCGGTACGAGCGACCTATTTGTTTACTTCGATGGTCCTTTTGCCGGTGGTGTTGAAGCGGGGATTGAATTTTTACATATAGATGTATTTGGCGAAGCGCTGCTCATGGCTAACGACCAGTATCTGCTGACTGCCAATCTAGGATTCGACATCGATTTTGGCGATTCACTTTGGCTGGAGCTTGGACTTTTTACTGGCCCCATCGCCTTTCATTTTCCTCCTCAAGCGACTGATAGCGGTGGTTTTAACTGGGAGCTCCTGAGCGCGAGTGAAAAAACGCAGCTTGAACAGGCTGCGATGTTTGCAGGTTTCGACGATCTGTCTGCGGTGGAGAGTGAGTTCGACATGTTTAACGATATGGAAGACGACCTGAGTCGATGGGTATTCGGATGGAATCTTGCCCGGGTTCGGGTGGCCGCAGGGGTCGAACTACTGCCGATACTCAGCGTCGGTTTCTACGGACAGCTCGGTTATCATATGCTGATCACCGGGGAGGAGGTCGCCGCGGGTGCGAAGAATGAAGCCATCGATCAAATCAGCGAAGAAAACATGATACCCGATGAAATTCGAGAGCTGCTAAGAAAAGCCAGCGGTGCTAAGCCTGTTGATCCCCAACGACTCAATGGTTTCAACTATAATACCGGTTTCTTTGCTCGACTTCATTTTTGACTGATAGACGTCAAAAGTTCGTCTACCTGCAGAAATACTCGATGGGCGAAGTATTTACTTCCAGCCAGGCTGAAATGAACGCCGTCTTCTTGGCGCAGTAGTACTTTTTTACGACTTTTAGGATCTGATATTTTTCGAATAAGTTTCCCAGAAGGCTCGTAGAAATGCTGCTCTGTACGCACGTAATGAACGTGATCGCCCATGGTCTCTATCGTTTCTTTTTGCACTTCACGAATGAGTCTAAGTTTTTTCTCCAGACGTTTCCGGTCCATCGCGGGTAGTTCCAACCAAATAACGTGCCTATCTGGTTCCTGCAGTAGCGTGATAAAGTTGGTTATTCTCTCCGAGTATGCGGTCTCCCATTTTTTGCCTTGCCAAAAAATGCGTCGTTTTTTTCTCTCTTTGTCTATGAGATCCTGGCCGTCGTTTCCTCCGACGATGACAATGACTACATTTGGTTTAGTCTTTCGAATTTGTCGCGTCCCTTCGCTCATCCAGTCGTAGAAATCAGGACGAGCGAGACCTGTACTGCTTTTTCCTTTCCGGTAGCATTGTGTTTGTGATCGGCGCCGGAGCTTCTTTTGCAGCTCTCGACCGAAATCTGTGGCTGCCATGCTGTCACCAAGAATCAGTACTCGAGCCGGTTGAGCTTCTCTTGTGGCTTTATCGGCCGTTGAGCTGGTGAGGGTCGCGTATGCACTCGTCGGAGTGTCTGGAAATGAATCTTTTGGTTTTTGTCCCGCATTGTTTCTACGGACCGTCGGCTTCACACCTATGGAGGTCGTTACCGTGCCAGGAGTCTGAAGATTAGACTTTTGAGTGGTGAATTCTCTTGCTGATTCGTCGTTCCCCACGAAAAAGGTGGCAAAGAAACAAGATGTTAGAATCGAGGCGGCGTTCACGCGGAGCCAACGCTAGCACGTCCCTGCCCAAATCGCCTAGGGTGTGTCCCGTGCGCTAGTGTTTACCCGATGTTTTGGGCCATTCAGTCGTGATACCATCTAAGTCGTGCGTCGAGAGAAAAACAGCGACCCTAAATTCAAGGAAACAGCGGGCTTCACGTTGATTGAGATGGTCATTGTGGTTGCGATCCTTGGTGTACTGAGCGCTATCGCGATTCCAAATTTCATAAATTATTCTTTGAGAGCCAAAACTGCGGAAGCTTTTCTACTTATTGGTTCAATCGTGACCAGTGAAGAGACGTTTGCAGCCGAATTCGAAAACTATGTTGCAGTGACTCCGCATCCCATGACAGTCCCGGGATCCCGTAAGGTCGTTTGGACAAATCGCCCGTGTTCTACGGATTGCACCCGTAGAACACCGGCAAGTTGCACAGAATATACCTGTATTGGTTTCGAACCGCCTGCTCGTGTGTATTTTCAGTACGCCACAACCCGAGTTATGGCTTCGACGGGTGTGCCTCCCGAATACTCCGTAGGAGCGGCAGCGGACCTCAATGAAGATGGTGTAAATGGTACGTTTGCCTATCGAAGTAAGAACTATGGCGGTATGTATGGGGTCATTCATGATGGCATCTCTCATTGTCCAGCAGACATCATCGCTCAGACCATTACTCGCTGTAACCCACGCTCTTATTGATTCATTTGATTCTTTTTCAAAACAGGAGCTGTCATTTGTCTAAGTTTTGATATGCTCCCACGCGTAATGTACCTGGGTGAAACTCGAAAGAAATCAAAGCTGCCTCTCGTACTCGTTCTCATCTTGTGTTTACTGGGCGGGTTTTTAGGTATTGGAGTCGTTTCACTGCGTGCAGGCGACCCGCCTTCAATCGAAGTGACGAGTAATTTACCTGCGATTGGAAATGAGACGAAAATCACCATTAACGTTCGTGAACCGACGAGAGGAGTGGTGGCTGTTCGAGCTTATTTTGTTCAAAATGAGCGTGAGATCCAGCTTGATGAAAAACAAGGGACGGTGCTTTCCGCACATGAGTTTTGGAAAACCTCTGATGAGATCGTTTCTCTAAACTTAACGGTTGGTCGAAAGACTATTCCAACAATCACGGAAGGAGCAGGCTCGATAGTGGTGTACGCGCAACCTGCAGGGACGTGGCTTAATCAACCCGCCGCCGCAACAAAGGTTCTTTCTTTACCAGTGAGACTGCGGCCCCCCGAAATCACTGTTCTTTCCCGTGATCATTTCGTTACACAAGGAGGCTCTGGTGCTGTTCGATACAGAGTCGGTCCATCAGCGGTAAAGCACGGAGTTCAAGCAGGAAAATGGTGGTTCCCTGGTTATAGCCTACCAGGCGGAGCCAAAGACGAAGCCTTCGCGTTTTTTGCGGTTCCTTATGATTTTGAAAAAGGGGAGAGTGTGAGAATCGTGGCCAATGATGACGTCGGAAATGAATCGAGCCAGAAGTTTTTGAATAATCTAAAAATCAAAGTTTCGAAAAAAGACGAGATCAAAGTGTCAGACCGTTTCATGTCTTTGGTTGTTCCAAAAATAAGAGCCAAAATTTCTGAGGTTCCATCTCGCGGTAAGTTGGTAGAAGAGTATGTTTGGATCAATAGAGAGCTTCGGACCAAAAACGATAAGACTTTAGTTGAGCTCGCAAAGACGAGCACGCCTTCTTTTCAATGGAATCGTAAGTTTATTCAAATGCCGGCGAAAGTATTTGCGTCGTTCGCGGACCATCGCACTTATATGTATGAGGGCCAAGAAATCGATCAGCAATATCATCTTGGATACGACCTTGCTTCAACAAAGAAAGCGACCATTCCCGCTGCTAACAATGGAATTGTGGTGCTCGCTGAATACCTGGGAATTTATGGCAAGACCGTTGTTATTGACCATGGTTTTGGAGTTATGACGCTTTATGGCCACATGTCCGAACTAAGAGTTACTAAAGGACAGCGCGTAAAGCGTGGCGATGATATTGGTTCAACTGGTGCGACGGGGCTAGCCCTTGGAGATCATCTACATTTTAGCGTGCTTGTCCATGGTCTTGCTGTTCGCCCACTTGAGTGGTGGGATGGTCAATGGATTCAAAACCGAATCGGTTCAATCTTGAACCCTGAACTGGGTTACGAGAATTAAGACCCTTAGGTGTATGAGCGGCGGCTACGAGGTCGCTAGCTTTGCAAAAATAGCATAGCAATGATGATGCAAACGCTGACAAGCAGCACGAGTCCTAACCATTTCATCAATTGATTGTTTGATTCAGACTCTTGAGTCGCTGCAATATCTTGCCGTTGCTCTATCGGACTTTGGGATCGCGAGATGGCTGGTGCGTCTGATTTAGTTTCTTGATATTCACGAGCTGACTTTTCAACGATTTGCTCTTGTTGAGTTTGCTCAGGAATAGGACTGCTCGGCAAAGATTTCGTTGCCTTTGATTTCCTCGGAGACGGTTGGGGTGCGTTCGATGGATTTTCGGTCTGAGCAGATTCTGAATCTTGGAGGAATGCACGGAGTAGATCATCTGCGTCAGAGCTTGCCGCCAAGCCTGAGTTTACGATCTCGTCGGTGGGTACAGACATAGTCATAAAGTCCGCAGAAGACTGTCTTGAAGGTTCTGGCACTGCGTTCGTGACCTGCGGTGGAAGGCTTGACGATGAAACCGGTACTGATACTGCAGCTGCGGAATGGGCTAGAGAAGTAAAGGGTTTTAGAGCTTCTCGCATCTCTCTGGCATTACTGAACCTTTCATCGGCCTTCTTAGCCATCGCCTGTTCTACAACTGCGCAAAGTCCTTCCGGCAGTTCCGCACGAATGCCTTGAAGAGATGGCGGAGGTTGTTTAATGTGCTTCATTGCCATGGCCATTGGGTTATCTGCTTCGAATGGTCGCTTTCCTGCCAACATCGTGTAGAGAATAACTCCTGTGGCGTAGAGGTCGGCTCTTCCATCAATTGCTTGCCCTAGGATTTGCTCTGGAGCGGCATAGGCCGGAGTTCCTAATGATACGCCTTCCATCGTGAGTGGAGGAACGCCTTCCTCGGCGACCAAAAGTTTTGCGATTCCGAAATCGCACACTTTTACCCATTCTTCCGACTCACCTTCATCGTTTGTTCGTGAAACGAGCATAATATTTCCCGGCTTGATATCGCGATGAACAATATCTGAGTCATGCGCGGCCGACAGTGCGCCTAATATTTGTCTGCTTATTCGACAGGCTCGAAGAATATCAAAAGCTCCATCTCTCTTGAGAGCGCGCGAAAGCTCTTCTCCTTCGAGAAATTCCATGGCGATGTACAAAAGCTTATCGTCGCCATCTTCACCGAAATCGAGAACTTGTACAGTGTTGGGGTGGTCGAGCCGACTTGATGCTTGAGCCTCAGCGCGAAATCGAGCCAGCTGCTCTTCGGTGGGGTTCATTTCTGGACGCATGACTTTGATGGCAATCGGTTTATTGAGAGAGGTGTGCTGTGCTTTGTATACTTGGCCCATAGACCCTTGCCCAAGAAGTGTTTGCAACTGAAGTTTGCCGGCGATGACTCGTCCTACGAGCGAAGTGTCTAAATTTGGGCCAGCCAAGGTACTCGGAAGTTAAGCACAGATGGAATTAATCAGCTATGATTAACTTACTCAAGATTAGGGGCTTGAGATGAGAATCGAAAATAACGAATCACTGGCCTCTCCGTTTGGTGAAAAGCAAGAAACTTGGACCGTTAAGTCAGTTCGCACGCGTCTCCAATCGCGAATTTTGCAATATGCGCGGCTTCTTCCTTGTGCGGTAGCTTGCGCGTTCCCAAATTTACGACCGTCGCTTAGGAATCCGGTGAAGGTAACGCTGTAGATTCCTCTTTCATTTCGTTTGATGAACACCGGTTGGTTATCGTTTTTCGCAAACCTTTCTTTTGCGACATGATCTTTGACAGTGTTGCTTGACCAAGCGAAGGCTGTACGTGCAGCATTTTGAAAGGAGATGAGTACTGAAAATTTACTGTCTTTTGGTGTTCCTCCAGTGGCGAAGCAGAGAATATTGATCATGAGGGTTTTTCCGGATGGAGACCAACTCGCGACTTTGCAGTAAGCGCTTCCTGCCCCGTAGCTGGTAACCTGAACATTGCTCTTACTTGGGGGCTGCTTGTCCCAGCCAGACAAGGTGAGTTGGTATTTACCAGGACTCAGGCGTTCTATTTGCGCCTGACCGGACCCAACTGTCTTCGTATATTTTGTATCAGGAATGTATTTGGCAGCCTTTTCGTTATTACCCCAGACCCAAACGGAGTTCGCGTATGCGGGCAGAGGCGCTGTGTTCAGCACAACGCCTAAGTTGATAACAAGAACTAAAATCTTGAGGGACCTATCCACTAGGCTTAGTTTGGACTTAGAGCTTGCGCGGAGCAAGAGGGAATCGCTGTTGAATCTTATAAGTTTGTTCATCACGGCGCAGTGCGCTGTTGGGTCTATTCCATCAGACCCCTTATCTTCTGCGATTGAGATCAAAACGAACAGGACGTGGGAAATTCTGCCTGGAGAACTTGGTCCTAAGAAAGCCTTAGAAGCTGCAGTGCAGAAGATGGGGGTGCGGCAATTTCACATGGCCGGCGTGCTCGTCGACAAAAAAGCGCTTGAGAATATTCGGCGTCGATTCTCGAATAAGGAAGCACTCAATCGTCCCTTCCGCGAGCATCTGGGACTTCCCGTCGACGCAACAGATTTTTTATATTTCCTTGACGATTTGCTCGCCGTTGACCTGGTAACGCTTCTAAAAAATCGCTTGGAACTGTCTGCGGCTTCTTTACGAAATTCTGGGATTTTTGTTCACCCAGATGATGTATTTTTCGACAAACCAAGGAAATACGGGGAAGGTCACAATCCTCTGTTTATACCAACGCGCTTGAAAAAAGTCGTAGAGAAGCCTGCGGTGGACGGTTCTGCTATTGGTCCTCGTTGGGCCCTTCGTTTTCAGCAACCAAAAACAGAGTCAAAGCGACTATGGGCCTTGTATCGCGAAAACCCAGATTTTACTCAAAGGGTGAGGTCTCTTGTGAAGCAGTTGAGAAAGCAGGGGGCTTTTGTAACGATTGAGTCCACCGTCCGAGACCGACGCCGTGGTTTTCTGCTTTATGCGTCATTCGTGCTAAGCCGCGTTAAATCGGAAAAAGAACTTCGGGAAACAAACCAGCGTCTAAATCAGCTTCGTGAATTATGGGGTTTGAATGTTGATGTTCGGTTCATGCATCAAGCACATTGGCGTGAAAGCGTTCGGGCTGCAAAAGATCTAGCCGATCATTTTGGTGTTACATATGCTACGGTCGGAGGAGCTAAGAACTCATCTCATTACGAAGGCAAGGCCGTCGATATTTACGCAATTGCGCTTCCGAGAGTGGTTACGTTGGTTGCACCGAACGGGAAGAAACGACGTTTCGATCTATACGATGATCATCACAACCGAGACCTAAACCTTTCGCCGAAAATGATTGATTGGATTGAGGAGAATTTTGAATTCAGAAAATTACGAAAAGATTATCCTCATTGGTCCGATAATGCTCGCCCGCGCTGATATGTTGTTAGCAAATGTCGTTCCCATCGATATCCGGGCAAATATTACCAGCGGTAAAGTCTTGCGCTGCGCTGCCCGTCTGCTGATTTGTGTCGCTTAGGGTTACTCGAAACCGAAGTGATTTACTTCGAACATCGCAACAGTCGGGAAGAATAAGCCGGATCCCAAATAGCCCGAAGTAATGACCTAACGGTTGCAGGTCTATTGGTCGACTCATGGAATTAAGAATCACACTGTTCGAAGGATCTTCTAAGGCCACGGTGACATCTATATTTCGAGCGACATAACCTTGGCTCCGAAAAGCAAGCCAAACGTGATAACCGCCCGCGCTTCCTCCTCCCTGTGGGCCAAGAACAAAGGGCACCACGTTAGATTTGCTGATGGGGACGAATTGCGTATCTCCTGTTCCTACTTCAATGAACGCTGCAGTACTTGCATCGATCATGGGACCTGTATCTTCAATGCTAGTCGCGTCGATGGAGATTGCTCCGTCTGATATCTGAGCGTCTTCTCGAAAGCCACTGTCATCGGCGCCAACATCTCTGACGCCCAGGTCTTCCCGTGAGCCTTGATCAGTGTGCAGGCTTGCATCTTCTTGTCGGAAATTTGCTCCTAGATCCGTATTCTTAGAACCGATATCGCGACTACAGCTCAGACTCGCTAAAGCAAAGACTATTGATAAAAATCGCACATACACTTGGCGAACAGGAGTATTTGGTTCATCTTTATTGCATTGACCTGTTTGAATCATAAACGGTGCGTGATTTCCTCATTTCTTATTTTGAGCGTGATTTCATTAGGATGCAATACGAATCAGTCTATCGAGAATTTGACTCTATCTGAGGATGCTCAATCGACTGGGGCGAAGAAGGCCTTTGATCTTTTTCAGACAGTTCATCAGCAATATCAATCTCCATCTCATTTTCACGAATTCCACCTTTTAGACGGGGGGGGCTTCGTCGACTCTGGTTCCGTTGAAGATGGTTCTCTCATGCCGGATATGAACGTTTTTGTGGATGCCGGATTATCTCCTTTCATTGACGCTGCTCAATCTCTTTCAGATTCCGCTTTGCAACAAGATGCTTCATGGCCAGATGTTTCAATACCGTCTGATAGCGGCCTCAGCGCCGATGCTTCCCAGGCCGATGGAGGCGTGATTGATTCCGGAAGCATATTTTTGGATGCGACCGTTGATGCGGGGCAGGTGCCGCAAAGTTCTGCTTGCGCTGTGTCTACTTCAACCGTGTCACCGTTTTATGATGCGAATCCGTGCTTGGGCGGAACGCCTCCTCATGCGCGGAGATTTGGATATATTTCGACCGGTCAGGCCTGGGGTGATTTTGATAATGATGGCTGGCAAGACTTATACGTGACCTCTGCTTTAGGTGAGAATCGGCTATATCGAAATCAGGGGAACGGAGAGTTCACGTTGTCTACAATGTCCTCGTCTGTCAGCCTAAGTAACGCTCTAAGCGGTGGTGCAGTGTTTGTTGACATTGATAATGATGGTTTCAAAGACCTCTATGTTCTTAATTACGGCGCGAACACCTTGTTTAGGAACTTAGGTGGGCAAGGATTTGAAGATATCACATCCACTTCTAGTATCGGAGATATTGGAAAAGGTACCACCGCCGCTTGGGGAGACTACGATGGAGACGGCTTATTAGATCTTTATGTTGCAAACCACGGATGTACTGAGTGTGTGCAGCCGCCAGGGGTTTTAGGCGCGAGAGACCGACTTTATCACAATGAGGGCAACGGTCGATTCACCGATGTCACTTTTACACTTGGTTATTACAACACGCTGGGACGAGCCTATGCTGCCTCATTTCTAGATTTCGACAACGATGGTGATCTTGATATCTACGTTGCGAATGATGGTGGTCGACCAGGTGCTTACACGCCGGGCGCATATATCAATCGCAACACTCTTTTTCGAAATAATGGTCCGGGATGCAATGGATGGTGTTTTGTAGAGGTGGGAACCTTGGTCAATGCGGATGCGCGAGTGGATGGAATGGGGTTGGCAATTGCAGATTATGATAACGATGGCGATCTCGATATTTATTGCACTCACACTGGTAACCCCGTTCTTTTAGAAAATGATGGAACAGGTCGGTTTAGTGAAGTTGCAGTTCAACGAGGCGCGGCTTATTACAGCGTTAGTTGGGGTGCTTTTTTCTTCGATTACGATAATGATGCGGACTTCGACCTTTATCTCGCAATTGGTTTAGAGTTTTGGGGAATGCCTGGAAATCGCCTGTTCCAAAATATAGGTTCCGGTCAATTTACAGACGTTACGGTCCCTTTGGGGTTACGTCAGACGGGAGACACCCTTGGCGCTGCTTACGCAGATTACGATAACGATGGGCGCTTAGATTATGTCATCGGTAATTGGGGCAACAGTTATCGATTATATAAAAATAACGTACCTCAAGCCGGAAATTGGATTCGTTATCGTTTAGTTGGAGGGGTCGGCGTAAATCGTGATGCGGTTGGCGCGAGAGTTTCAATCGCTCTTTCCAATGGTCGAACACTGATGCAAGAAGTAAAAATTGGGTCGAGCGTTGGTTCCGGCAACGACACTGCGTTGCATTTTGGTCTGGGCAGCTCAGATATCCAACGTGTTGAAATTCGGTGGCCCGATGGAACGCTCGAGGTTCCTCAAATTCCTGCTATCAACCAAGAAATCCTACATTTTCAGCCGTAATTAATTTTTAGCCGCCGAGTACTTCTGAGCAAGACAATCCAGCCACAGGGGTACAGTTCTGACCAATTTGACATCCACCATTTACGCATGGGATAGCTCCACACTCGTCGCCTCCTATTGTGCAGGGCGTTCCGGTAATTGTGCAGGCACCACGGGTTGGGTCGCAACTGTCCCTTGGGCAATCCAAGTCGGTTGAACAGGTACAAAACCCATTGATTTGCCCTTCACCCTTTATACATTGTCGGTCATCGCGGATTTCACCAGTGCAGCAAACGCCACCAATACATTGTCCCGAATTACAATCTGCATTCGTTGTACAAGGTCCTTGAATTCTTCGTGGATCACACTGGCATTGGGACTGAGAACTACATTCGTCATCAGTCAAGACGACGACATAGTTACATTCGAATCCATTAGGACAATCCTGTCCTAGCGAACAATCGACCCCACAGTATTGAGAAAAACCTCCGGTCTCAGCGTTGTTATTGAGGCATAAATTCCGGGGGTCATCGCAAGGCTCTGGATTTTGTGCGGTACGCTGGGTGCAACCACGGCAAAATGGTCCTCTTCGATCACGTCGGCACTGTTGGTTGACACAGCGTTCTCCATATCCACAGAAAGCGTCTTCGTTGCAAAGCCCAGCGTCTTCTAGACACATGCCATTGAAACAGATTCTCCCGAGTAAACAGTCGCCATCGTCAAAGCAAAGTGGCTCACAAATATTGTTCCGGCATGCTGTCCCAAAAGGGCAGTGCGTAGCGAGGCCGCAGGCAGAGCTCTCATTTTGTGTAGGACTAGAAATGCAGGCTCCACTCACTAAATCGCAAAAGCTTCCGACTACGGAGACGCAATCTAAATTTGAGTTACATCCGGGTCGTGTCTGACAAGAGCCTGCAGCATTGCAAAATTCACCTTCATTACATGCCTCGTCAGTGAGGCAGACGCATTGCTCTTGTGCGATATCACATCTCGTACCAGGAGCATTACAATCTGCATCGGTTTGACAAATATTTGAATTTTCATTCTTTGAGCAGGCGAAGGCCATTAGGCCAAGCGCTAAGAGAGTGAGAATACGGCTAGCTTTCGTCATCGGGCTTCTCAGGTTTTAGAATAGTGGCAGAACTACTCACTCCGTCAACCAAAACGTTCAGTGAATGCTCTAGTTGTATGTGTTTGACGGGTCCCTCGAATTCAATGACTTTTTGAGTCCTTAGCCAATTTAGGTCGAGGACATTACTGTTTTCCTCAAAAACAGTGAGGTATCCGATGTCCATCGCGACGACATTATGAAAAAAGTGTGACCCTTGCGAAGGCTCAATGAATCTTCCGTCAATCGCTGTCTCGATGATAACTTTGGCTTCACTTAGTTGCCGCCACGTGGTGGGCACTCCTAGTTCGGAATCAGAAGTCCCCCATCGGCCAGGACCAATTAGGATAAACTTTTTTCCTTGGTCTTTCAGTTTCTCGTTTAGATTTCCGACAATGTTGGCGATTTGAGGCGTCGCTAGTCCATCGAGTTTATTAATGTCCACGAAGATAATGTCTCGGAGGTTTTCAAACCTGCCGTTTCCTAAGGCGTTGTTTGTTTCGCAAAAAACCTGATCAGGTAAAACATTTTCAAACTCAGCGCGATTCTGGATGCTCTCGTGGTGGGTCATCGGTCTAACTTGTAGGATGTACAATTTTGGAGTGGTACGTTTTTGACCTCGACGAATGTGTTTACCCCAGTCGCCCATATCAACAGCAAACTCTATCTCGATATCACTGCTCATTCGGGTTTTTAGGATGTCCAGAACGTTCTTAAGCGCCTCGGGAAGAGGAATGGCATCCCACTTCAAGATATTATTGAAAGTTACAACGAGCGGTCCATTGAGGATTGCTTGTTCTCTAATGACATCGTCGGCGGCAGAGAAAACGCTCACAGAAATATTGAGCGTCTTGTCTTCAAGCGCTTCCTGCAGAGGCTTCAGAGATAAAGATGTTTTCGGACTCGCGTTTAGGTCAATTTGATGTTTTGACAGATCGAGAGAATAAAAGTGACTCTGTGAATTCTGAAATTGTTCTTTTGCGGAGCGAAATTGATGCCCTAATTTAGGTGCCCCCGGGGCAAATCGAGCTGAACGTCCGCCTGAAACCACCATTTCTCCCAGGCCAACAGACATTTCGGCAACCCCGTCTTCAGGTTTCTGCTCTCCGATTGCATAGTAACTATGAGATTTCGCGACGCCAGAAAAGTGTGGATAGTAACGCGTACCATATTCACGACCGACAACTTGTTGAATGACTACGGCCATTTTTTCATCCTCAAGCAGATGGGGAGTGTTTGCAATGTATCGCTTGGCGTCTGACCATCGCGTGGAAGAGTATACTGCGACGATTGCCCGGCAAAGCTCGTCGAATCTCTCCATTGGGTCAGGGTGATTATTAGGGAGCATATAAGTGGCGTAAACTCCAGCAAAGGGTGCGAATCGTGAATCCTCCAAAAGGCTAGAAGAACGCACGGCAAGGGGGCCTTTCAGCGCGAGAAAAGAGGTCCAAAGGTCTCTGAGTAGTGATGGTCGTAACTTGTATTCTAAGAAAAATTTCGTGATTTCGATGTCACTGAGCTGTGATAGATCAGTCGTTTTATTGATGCGCGATATAAATTCATCGAACTCCTCTGTACCGATCACAATCGTTTTCGGAATGCGTACCTGCAGTCCGGGGAATTGATCTATGAGATTGTCTTGCACGATGAGCGTGCTCATATATGCAATTCCTCTGCCCTTACCACCAATAGAGCCTTTGCCAAGTTTGACAAAGCGATTGTGTGGACCCGTATGGTGAGGCGCAAAGTCAGTCACGACACCTTCTTGATGATTACGCTGGGCTTCTAATAAGACATTGAGTAAGAACTGTCTGGATTCCTCGATATTTGCGAAATCCTCGATTTTCATATCTCTTACCGTGCTGGCGAGAGCGAACATACTACGTGCGTTTAGCCAACTTGAAAAATGATCTCGACTCCCGTGATGCCGCAATGATTCGGCCGGTAGTGACTGGATGAAGTCGGTCATTTCGTACGTATCGCGAGCACGACCAACTGTTTCTCCTGAAGGAAGTCTAAAATGAAATTCTCCAAAGCCAAGCTCGTCTTCTAAAAACTTACGGACGGTTCGATGGAAACGCGGAGAGTTTTTCTCTAGAAGAGTTATATCTGTAAGTTTTTCTCGAATTGCGTGTGTAATTTCGGAACTTTGCACAAGAACAGGGAATGTGTCGTCGTACGCACGAATGTTGTTCACCAAACGTAGGCCTGCGCATTTTTCTGTTTGGCCACCGACCGGGAAACGGAGATCCGTAATGAGCCCCATTAGATAATCTTTATGGGTCTCGATGATATCCATAGCTTCTTCATACGTGTGAGCGAGAAGTATCTTTGGTCGAGCTCTCATGCGCAGCAGTCGGTGGTTTTCATTGAGTCCCTCCGCGATCAGAGACTGAGAGTGCATCATGAGTTCTCTGTATAATTTAGCGAGGAAGCTTGAATAAAATTTCAGCGTGTCTTCTACGACCAAGATGACGCGAACGCCCACCTCGCGAGTGTCGTGAAATACATTAAGTTTATCTTCTATCAGCTTGATTGCTGCGATAAGAATTGAGGCATCGCCGGTCCAAAGAAAAGTTCGATCAACGGTTGATGGAGATTGGGAATTTGGAAAATAACGAAGGTCCGTCTCATCAAAAACGAGGAGACCAATAGGCATTCGAGGATAGAGTTTTTTTATTTGTGCACTTAGGTCTCCTGCATCTGTGGTTCCAATCCGAATGACTGTGATGACGAGGTCGAAGTGACGCCCTTCTAGCATCTTCAGTGCTGACGCTTTGGAGTCAACGTGCGTGATACGCGGTGTTTGACTGAGATTGAGTTCTGAGTATTCGCTATAGAGCTGATCCGTAAGCGCACCATCTTCTTCAAGGACGAAGGCATCGTACGCCGAGGAGACGAGCAATATCTCTCGGATTCGAAAGGGCATCAGTCTCTGAAATTTCTGTCGGTCTGATGCAAAAGTGACCTGACGCGAGGTCTTCACGTCTTTTGATGTGGTTTTCTTCGCGATTACACAACGCCCTGGTCGATCATTGCATCTGCGACCTTCAAAAATCCCGCAATATTAGCGCCACGAACGTAGTCAATGTAATCGCCATCTTGGCCGTGATTGACGCACGCAGTGTGAATCGAATGCATAATTTGTTTGAGCTTTCCGTCTACTTCTTCTCGCGTCCAGCTCATATGAGAGGCGTTTTGTGACATTTCCAAACCTGATGTCGCTACTCCGCCCGCGTTTGCAGCCTTTCCTGGGCCAAACAAAAGTTTGTTCTTGAGGAATATAGTCACTCCATCAGGAACCGTGGGCATGTTTGCCGCTTCACATACGCAAATACATCCATTGTCGACCAGTTGTTGCGCATCGTCGGACGAGATTTCGTTCTCAATTGCACAGGGTAGGGCGACTTTGCAAGGGACCCCCCAAGGCCGCTTACCTTCGTAATATTCTGCGGACGAAAATTTCTCAGCGTACTCTTTGATTCGTCCTCTTCGATTATTCTTTAGATCCATAATCCATGCTAGTTTTTCTGAATCGATCCCTTCTTCATCGAGGACAAAACCACCAGAGTCGGACATTGTGACAACTTTTGCACCAAGTTCGTTCAGCTTTTCGACCGCAAATTGAGCAACGTTTCCAGAACCCGACACTGTGACACGCGCATTTTCTAACGTTTCGTTTCGCGTGTTCAGCATTGAATTGGCAAAATAAGTCGCTCCATAACCTGTGGCTTCAGGTCGAATCAATGAACCGCCCCAGTTCAGGCCTTTACCTGTGAGCACGCCGGTGAAATGATTCTTAATTCTCTTGTATTGGCCGAACATAAAACCGATTTCACGGCCACCTACGCCAATGTCCCCTGCGGGAACATCAGTATTGGGTCCAATATGACGAAAGAGCTCGGTCATAAAAGACTGACAAAATTTCATGACTTCGTTATCTGACTTTCCTTTAGGGTCAAAATCAGATCCACCTTTACCGCCACCCAGAGGTAAGGTTGTGAGGCTGTTTTTAAATACTTGCTCAAATGCGAGGAACTTTAGAACGCCTAGACTGACACTTGGATGAAACCGAAGTCCTCCTTTGTAAGGACCAATCGCGCTATTCATTTCAACCCGAAATCCACGATTAATCTGGACGTTGCCTTGGTCGTCGACCCACGGCACTCGAAACATCACCACGCGTTCGGGTTCGACCATGCGATCGAGGATGCGTGCTTGTTTATAAATTGGGGTGGTTTCAATGAGCGGAAGTACGGACTCGGCAACTTCTTCAACGGCCTGGTGAAACTTCTCCTCACCTGGATTCTTTGCGATTACTGAGTTCATAAATTGGTCTAGAGTTGCTGACATTCTTTCTCCTGAAAATGATTCTGCCGGATACTAACTACCTCAAGATGAAGTTCCAAGACTGTACCAAGCCTTTTTCAAGGATTTTTTGAATAACGCGGTGGGTCAGATAGTCGTGGTTTAACCAGCGACCAAATATATGAATAAAGCAGCTCGTCGATTAGAAGCTTTCGATGTTTTGGGCAAGGTTTAGAAGGTTCATCCCTCTTGGATTTTCGTTCAACACTTTCATGTCGCTTCGTCGAACTACGAACGCACTTGGATATGCGCTTGCCCACTGCTTAATGGCAAATTCGATGGGTTTTGTAGCTCCATCACCCAATCTTAGACCTGGCCCGTCGACACCCCAATTGGCGACGATATCGAAGGCTTGCTGGCTCGTTGGTGGCTGTCGAGAACTTGTCTCTGCTTCAGCGAAAGCGACGAGCATGCCGGCTGCGGCGAGTTCTTCAGCTTGATTACTCACCTGACGATTGTAATCAGGACAATATGGACACCACCCAGTGCTTACGACAAACAAGATGCTGGTATACTGCTGGTATTGTTCAGCGCATGCGAATTGTTCCATCGAGAAGTAGACTTGATTGGGTTCAGTAGAACCAGCAGTGACCAGTAATGCATCTTCCCACTCGATTTTTGGCATCGTTCGCCCGTTTGCAATGGAGGTGTGAGGTTCTGGGTAGTTACAATCACCGGGCACGAATACCGAGACCGTGGTTGAGGCCATGATGCCATTATCACTGGTTGCAGTAATTTCAACGTTGTCGCCGCGGTCAATGCCTGTAACCACTCCACTGTCGGAGATGGTTGCCACGGCTTGGTCGGCACTGGACCAGGTGACGAGGCTGCTCATGTTGCGGGTTGAACCATCAGTGTATGTTCCTCGTGCCGACACGATGGTTTGCGAGCCCACTTCGATTCGACGAGGGTTCGCTGTGAGTTCGAGGCTTACGAGCACAGAATCTGTAATTGTGAAATCGTTTGACGCTGTGATTTCACCGAGACTCGCGGTGATGCTTACCTGACCCGTTTTATCTCGGGTTGTCATAAAACCTTTATTTGTTTGGTTATCGATGAGAGCGACGGCGTTGTCAGATGTCGACCAGCTGACGTCTTTGCTAATGTCCGTTCTCGTGTCGTCGGTGCGAGTCGCCAAAGCGCGCAACTGAACGCTCTGGCCAATACCAAGTGTGTCTCCTTTGGAAGACTCAATAGTAAGCCCGGTGACAGCTGGCTCAGCGACTTCGAAATTGACGTACTCAATGAGATTTCCGAGCTGAGCACCAATTCGTGTGCTTCCGACATCACCAGTGATGACGAGACCAGCAACTTCTGATTGAGTTGAGACGACAGCCACATCCGAATTACTCGAAATCCAAGTTACGCTCTCTGTGACATCTCCGGTGGTCCCATCGTCATAGGTCACAATCGCACTGACTTGTTCTGTGAGTCCGAGCGGCAGGTTTAGATTGGGCGCTGTCAAGGCAAGGCTTACAGCCACTTTATTCGTCGACTGCTCACCATCTTTTTCATTATCTGCTGAGCATGCTGCCAAGGCGCTTAATGACAAAATACCGCAGGATAATGTAAATCGATTCACTAACATAGGGCACAATAAACGATAAACCGTCATACCTTGTCCAGAAGCCGCCCAAAGTAAATCAAACTTTACAGGTGAAACCCTTGTTTGAGGCTTATTTCCTTTGATGCCCTCCCGCTCGTGGTATTGATCAAACACAGGAACAAGGATGCGTAATTTTAACTTCACGGCGGTATCAATCGTCGCGGTATTATCTCTTCTCCAAGCCGGCTGCAGTGAATCTGAGGAATCTCAAGATGCCGGCGTGGTCGCAGCCATGGATGCGCAAGTCTCGGCGTCTGACTCAGGTGCACCTGCGAACACTCAACCCGACGCGGGCGAGGATCCACCCCCTTGTAGCGCAATTACCGGTGATGGTTGTACAGATGGTAAGTTCTGTTTCTACGTGAGCGAATTGATTGGCACGCAGTGTCGTGAACAAGCAGATCCGCCCAAGGAAAACGGAGAAGAATGCAGCCGAAGCTTGCAAGATTGCCGAGCTGGATTCTACTGCGTTTTGTTCCAAGGCGAGTCAGGGAACTCAAAGTGTCGCAAGGTCTGCGATCGTGGAAGTCACGAGGACTGTAAAGGCTTAACTGGCAATCCTGACGGATTTGAATGCACAATCTCTATCAATCGTGATCTGAACCTTGGTGTGTGTTCACCGGTTGTGCCGGAATGCCTGCCTTTCGATGATCAATGTGAGAGTGGCCAATATTGTGAATACTCAGGAGGTAAGATTCGTTGCCTTGATGAGGGTACAGGCCAGCGAGGCGGTGCCTGCGACATAAAAGGGCGTTGTCAAAGGGGAAGTATATGTATCACCGTAGATGGCACAGCTTCTTGTTACGAGCCCTGTGATCCTGAAGCACCTGCTTGCTCAAACACTTCTAAGTCATGCGTCCGTCAAAACTCACTCAGTGGCTCACCCTTAATCTTCGGAATTTGTAAGTAGGAGAGAAGTGTCGATGAGTCGGAGAATTCCAGGCGGAGGAATTTCTCAAAATCCTTTTGGCACCCAGTGGGTGGGTCAAAAGCCCAGTGCGGAATCCGTAGGTGAGCAAGTTCGCCAACAACTATTTGGTGGAAAGAAACCGAAACCGGTGAATTCTGACGACCCTGTCATTGATCGACTCATGGGAGAAATGCACTCTTATCGCAAAAAACTCGCACGGTTGATCGGTGATAAAGAAAACGACTATGACCTTCAATTAGCCCAAGGCACCATTGCCATGATTGACGATGATGGGTTGATTTATCTCGGTGCCGACTTTTTATCCACGCATGCGAAAAGTAGAGCGATTCGAATCGGAGTTCTCGCTCATGAAATCGGTCATCGGCCGAAGCGCTGGCGCGAATATCTTCAGCAACCCCCTGTGACAAAGTCGGAGATGGAAGAATTATGTCGGTTCGAAGAGACGAGGGCTGATTGGTTTAGTGGGTATGCACTTGCTCAATTGGGAATGACATTTGAGCCTCTGTGCGATTTTTTACGTGAAGTTCAGACTCAACCGCATCCGGAATACTTTCCAGTAGAGCTTCGGCAAGATACGATACGAGAAGCTTTTGAGTCTGGACGACGAAAGGTCTCAAATATGGAGAAGTTCTTTCCCAATATGATGAGGGCTCAAGGGGCCAAAGGTGACCTAGGAACCGGATAAGTTTGATCGACTAAGCTTAGGACCTGGTAGCAATCTGTTCTTCGAATTGTGCAAGGAGAGGTCCGAGTTCGAAATGACTGCTCGGTCGCCGCATCGTTTTCCTTTCGTATTGATTCGCTTGCAATGAGCTTTGAACGTAATATCGGAGAAGGTCCCTGCGCCCAATGATTCCACAAAGTTTGCCTTCATGGTCGCAGACGAATACTCGACGAAGCCCCTGGGCTCTAAAAAGGGTAATCGTGCTTTTCACCGACTTGTCAGGTGTTGTTGAGACCGGGCTGTAATTCATTATGTCTTGAACCATCACTTCATGATTGATGAAGTCGACCACTGCGATGATATCGCGTTCACTGATCGAGCCGACCAGCACGTTGTTTTCGTCGACGACTGCCAATCCGCTGACGGAAGATTTCACCAATAATCGGGCAGCCTCGATGATGGAGCTCTGTTTAGAGATTGAGACAACGTCTGTTACCATGGTGTCGCTAACTAACAAATTTCCTCCCATAGTTACGTCAAAAAGAGTTTCTATTCAGACCGCCCCCGTCTTCTCTTTTGCTTGTAATGACGCATGAGCACTATGGACAGAAGCAAGATGGACTCGCAAGTCTCTCTCTGCGTTTTTTCTACGCGTCACCGTTGGAATATCTGGACTTCCCGTGGTTCTTGTTAGTGCTTTTCTGCGGCTGAATACATCAGGGTAGATTAGCGTACATGTGTTTCTACTAGTTGTGCTCTGATTTTCCCTAGGCGCTCATCGCGCGACAGTCCATTCTGCGGTGAGGTTACCTGTAAAGGGCTCTTGACCAGATAACCAGATTGAAGATGAGGAAGGATCCATGGGAAGGAGGTTTGGGTCAACCAGGCTGACCCAGAGCTGTTGGGGGCCCGTTCCCGAATAGGGCGGATAAGCTCGCTGAGATGAAAAGAGTAACCAGTACCGCCCGTTACTCGTCGTAGGGGCCCACCTGGGCCACGAATTTGAAACTCCGGAGGTTTGATTTGCGTTCGAGAGTTCAACCGGAGCCCCAGTACCGTCTGCCTTTGCAATCCACAGCGAAGCATTCGGATTGTTATACGAACTTCCATTCGGTGCTCGACAGAAAACGAGATATTCGCCATCTGGAGAGTAAGCCGGATAGTACGCAGTGCCTCCAATTACGTCAGGTCCAGCAATGCGGACGGGCGTTCCGAATTGCGGCTGGCCTCCTGTTACAGAAAAGGTCATGGTCCAAATTTCGCCGGCAGCGAAATCAGTGACTCCATTGGTACCCTCTGTTCCAGTGACAAAGGCAAATGCGTCACCGGTGGGCGACCAAAAGGCTTGGGTCGCGTTCATTCCCGCTGGCGCAGTTGGAACCATTGATATCAGTTGGCCTGTCTGTCCATCGAGCAGCATCATTTGGGCACCCAAGTCGGTGGCTAGCACGTAAGTTCCATCAGGGTGAATCGTTGTCCACACGGCTTCACCACCTTGCGTACCGGCAATACGAATAGTTGGGACCGAATTTGTGATGTCGACCAACTCAAGCGACCAATCGGGGGCTCGTTTTGCGTAAGACATTCGCTGTCCGTCTCTCGAAAAGCTGTGACATCCGACGCAATTCGTTGAATTCAGCGCAAACGTGTTCTCTGGTCCAATCCAAGGCGTAGCGCTTGCTTGGTTTCCTCCTATTTCCAAGTTCCATAAGCCTTCTACTAAGCCAGAGAAATAAACAATCCGTCCTCCGGCTTCGTCTTGCACGATTGTGTAGCTTCGCTCAGCGCTTTGGTTGAAGGTGTTATTGACGAGCCCACCGGTATCTAATTCGCCACAAGCGACACTGTAACGTATAGAAAACTCTTGCAGTGAGGTAGACACGATTGTGCTCCACAACTGACTATCCAGAATATAGTTTGGGTTCTCGTTCGCGAGGAGATTCGTTCCAGAGACATAGATATCAATTTGTGCAGCAGTAGAGCGGAGACTCAGTCGGCACACATTTTGTTGTCCGTCTTGACTCCAACTAAACTGAGGTGAAGGAAAGTCACGTGGCGCGTAAGATTCGTCTTCTGGGTAAGATAGCGCTGGGGGCTGACTCGCTATCGTCGTTACGCTCGCATTGTTGAAGTACGAAGCAACATTTGAAGGCAGTCCATTTTCGACGACCGTTTCTTTAAGGATTACCGTAAAAGGTGTCGAAACGATTCCGCCTCCTGGTGCTGGTGAACGAACGACAAGTCGTTTTTCGCCCGCCAAAGCAAGTAGACTGCTTGAAACGACAACTTCTAGACGGTCCCAGGTTCGCGCTAGAATAGGAAGACGAACGCCATCGAGCTCAACAAGGGTGCTCGAAACAAACCCTGTTCCCTCAATGATTACGTTTGTATCTGAAGATCCTCGGTCCAATTGGTTGGGCATGGCTGAGACGACCGTTGGTAAAGGTGCTATCAGTGTAATGAGTGCCGTTGCTTGACCTCCAAAGGTTTGGGCTGTGATGACTCGAGTCACTGGGATTGAAGGCGCATCTTGTGGGGCAGAAAAAACCACACTTCTGCTATCATTTGGTGAAATCTGTAAGGTTCCTATGGCTGAATTACCGCCGGGGACACCATCAATCGACCAGATTGTAGGGACCGCCATCGGTATCCCGAGATTGAGGCTGATTGAATCGCCAAACGGGATACTCACGAAGTCTGGAGTGACTGTAAGCATGCTCGGAGGAACACCTGAGTCACCGATAAAACCGACATCTGGAATTCCTGCTGCATCAGGCGCAATGGCAGCATCTCTCATATTCATCGAACTGCCCCCTCCGTCACCAGCGATTGTCGCATCATTTGAATTTTCGCCCGCATCAGTCACCGTGCTGGGATCGGCATCTGGCAGAAATCCGGTATCAAGTCGTGTTGCAGCTCCAAGGTCATCGGTGGTTCCGGCATCGAGGTCTCGACTTTGCCGACCGGTATCCCGGGTTCCTTCCAATGCTGGCGGTGGTAACGTGCAGGCAACTCCGAGTATCGAAATCAGCCCAAAAATCGTGATGGTCGTGATTTTCATCGTCATGGGGCAGTATAAGTCGAGTGCGTACGCTAAACAAATTGTTAATCTTAATATCCCACTCTTGACGAGACCTAGGAAGGTCGAGGTAAGTATCAAGCCCATGGCAGACTTGATACTTGACCGACGCGACATTGATTTCACTCTTTTTGAGCAGTTCAAGCTGGGTGAGCTCTGCAGCAATAAACGCTACTCAGACTTCAACGAAGATGATTTTAAGATGATTCTCGATGAGGCGACTAAGCTCGCTCGAGAAGAGTTATCTCCTGCTAACGCCATTGCGGATCGTCAAGGCACTCAACTCGTAGACGGTAAAGTGGTCGTCGCGGAAGCATTTCGTCCTGTGTACGAGAAATTCTGCGAGGGAGGTTGGATTGCATCGTCGAATGACACTGACTTTGGAGGAATGGGGTTGCCGGTTCCGATGGGAATTATGTTGTTGGAAATGTTCAGCAGCGCGTGCTGCTCTTTCATGTTTTTCCCAGGACTGAGTGTTTCTGCCGGGCACTTATTGGAGAAATACGCGGGTGACAACCTGAAGGAGATGCTGACAACAAAACTCTACACTGGCGAATGGACAGGTACGATGTGTCTTACTGAACCTAATGCGGGCAGCGACGTTGGTGACATAAAATCAACGGCACTGCCAATTGAGGGAACGGATCGTTTTAAGATCAGCGGGAACAAGATCTTTATTTCGGCTGGTGACCATGATTTGACACCGAACATTGTTCATCTTGTCTTGGCTCGCGTACCTGGTGATCCTGCCGGCACGAAAGGTATTAGCCTCTTCGCAGTACCGAAGTATAGATTCGACAACGATGGTAATATAGGCGACTTCAACGACGTAAATGTTACTGCGATCGAACACAAAATGGGGATCCACGCTTCACCAACTTGCGCTCTCGCTTTTGGAGAAAATGATAATTGTGAAGGTTACCTTATTGGCGAACAATCTAAAGGTATCGTTTACATGTTCCAGATGATGAATGAAGCAAGGATTGCAACCGCTGTTCAAGGTTCTGCCAGCGCAAATGCTTCTTATCAGCTTGCGCTTGCATATGCCAAAGATCGCATTCAGGGAACAAAGGTTACAGACCGATCTGACGGAGCAAAAGCTGTCTCTATCTTAGAACACCCTGATGTCAGAAGGAATCTCATGCTTTGCAAAGCTTATTCAGAAGGGCTCCGTGCACTACTTGTCCAAGCTGCATTTTACGCTGATAAAGCTTGGCACGCCGACGATGAAGAGGTTCGTAACGTGAATAATGACCTTATGGAAATCATGACTCCTATCTGCAAGGCTTATGCGACCGATATTGGGTTCAAAGTAACAGAAATCGCGATGCAGATTCACGGAGGTTATGGCTACGTTGGTGAATATGGCGTAGAGCAGTATATGAGGGACGTAAAGATCGCTTCCATTTATGAAGGTACCAATGGAATTCAGGCATTGGACCTATTGGGGCGTAAGATGCGTATGAAAGGCGGTGGACTTTTCCTCACCTGGCTACAAGAAGCGAACAACGCGATTCAGGATAACCTTGAACATGCTCGGCTAGGAGATATTTTCAAGCATGTTGATAAAGCGAAGAATGTTCTCGCGGAAACCGCCTTTGGGTTATCTCAAGGAGGTAAGGGCGAAATCGAAGTGACTTTACTTGGTGCCACCCCATTCTTGGAGATGTTTGGTCAAGTCGAGGTTGGCCGAGTATTGGCTTCCCAAGCTTTAATCGCGGATACAAAGCTACAAGCCATTTTTTCCGATAAAGGTGCGACTAACGAGCAAGAGCAGCAAAATATCATTCGTGAGAACGAAGATGCTCGTTTTTATGACGGAAAAGTCAAAACGGCGCGGTTTTTCGCCACATCGGTATTACCTCATGCGCGGGCAATTGCGGCTGAATTGAAGAATCGGGATCGCAGCGCTTTGGACATCGTTTTCTAGAATCGCTAACTCTCCGGGATAAAAGGCGACGTAAGCGCTTGTCCGCTATATATTGTCTGGAGTTCCTGCATGAAGGACTTCATTGCAGACCTACAATCGTGTAACCTTGCGACCGATGGTTCACTACCGCCCTTCGTTCTTAGCGTTCGTTTGTCTTACTGCTTCAGTAGGTTGCGCCCATTTTGATTATGCGGTTCCAAGTGCGTATTCCGACGTTCAGTTACTGCCTTTAGAATCCGAGCAATCTAGTCATGCAAGAGCAGTGTCAAAATCTGAACCCTATCGTATCGTTGGCTACTCGGCATCCAAAGATCAAACCTTGGCGACGATATGGGTGCTTGATTCCCCCAATGCAAGTATTCAGAAGGGGGAACCTCTGGAAACTCCTAGCGGACATTCTTCACAAGCTCTCGCGATTAACGATAGAGGAGATGTCGCAGGTTTTGAGACGACTAAAGATGGCAATCATCGGGCTGTCGTTTGGCGTGCCGGAGAACGCATAGTCCTTCATGAGCAGCTCGAAAAACTACCGAAGATGAGTAGTCATCCTGTTGTTTGGAGCAAAGCCAGCTCCATTGATGAATCTGGAAATGCCGCAGGTGTTCTGTTTACATCGGAGAAGAAGCTTTTTATTTTTCGATTCCGGGGAGAAACACCGGAGCTGTACGCCCTAGGGAATGCGTCGGAGGAAACAGATGTCCGAATGTTCAATCCAGCGAACGGACAGGGAGTTGCAGTGGTCACAACTGCGGCGAATTCACCGCGAGCAGTGACTTTCGATGTGGAATCCTCAAGCTCTACTGAAATTCCTCTTTTACCGATTGGTAACGGCGAGGAATTTTCATTCAGTCGGGCTTTTGATCAAAATCAGGCGGGCCACGTCGTCGGTGAAGTCAAACAAGATAATGGAGTAATACGGGCGTTTTTGTCGGTGAAAGGTCGTTATTTCGATTTAGGCGTTATACGCGGCGCCCAAGACTCTTCCGCACACGCGCTGAATAGCAAAACGAAAATTGTCGGAAAATCAAGCTTTTCTGATGGTCGACAACGCGCGTTTATTTGGGCTCCTGGTTACAAAATACGCGCCTTGAGCGAGTTTGCTCGGGGAAGTGAGCTTCGCGAATTCACCCATGCTTTCGATATTAATGACCGCGACGTTGTCGTGGGAGACGGAACGTTGATGAATCGAATGATTGCATTCGCTCTAGTGCCTGGCGTCAGTAAGCAAAACCAACGGATCTCCTGCCTGGTGAAAGCGCCCTCGGAGGTCATGCAGTTCGAAGAAGTATCGGTGTCTGTGGTTTGCACGAATGTGTCATCTCAGTCTGTCGACCGTTTTACAGTAGAAGCATATCTTCCCGAAAAATCAGAGTTGGTTTCTGTAGAGAATCGCGGTGGAAGTTTGCCCCCGACATCATCTGCCCCAAATGGTCGGCTAAAATGGTCAAAAGAAGGTCTAGCGGCTTCCAAAACCTTAGAATTTAAATTCACGATATTACCGCTTGCAAGTGGAAATCTCACCTTTAGAGGTGTCGGGATTATACCAGACGTCGAGACGAGCGAATTTATATCAGTCATATTGACGAAGGTTAAGAAGGTACAAAATACGAAACTTGTGAAGTTGCTGGGTACGGAGAAATGTTCACGTCAAACCGTGGGATCAGTCCTAGATTTCGAGGTGTTGCCACTTGGTTTTGAACCTACTGAAGTTTCTTTGGAGCTTGCGGGGGATATCATCGCGAAAGACTCTGAATCTCCATTTGCCTTTTCTCTGGAAAACCTTCCCCAGGGCGTTCATTGTGCTTCCGTAATTGCGACCAGTTCCACGGGCGAGCGTATCTCTAGTGATTCTCAATGTGCCCTTGTCGCGAGAGACAGCGGAGAACCTTTCTCTCTTCGACCCGTCGAATTATCAGCGGGGAAAGCCGAAATGTCTCATGTTATCGCAGTCAATAACGTTGGAGATGCGGTTGGCTATGTCAGTGGCAAGGGAGTGAAGTCGCGAGCGGCGCTATGGTTTGGCGATGATGATGGAGTGTTATCTGTGAGTCCGACCATTCTACCTACGGAAGGATTTTGCGGTCCTAGCCATTCGAATCATAGTGCGGCTCGGGATATCAATTCGTCGGGCATGATTGTTGGGGTATGTGGTCCGGTCTGGAAGCAAAAGTCCTTCTTGTGGAACAATGGTCGCTTTTTGGCTATGCGTGCCGGTGAACAAGAGGTTCGTGTCAAAGGCATTAACGAAGCTGGTCACGTCGTCGGTGAATTAGGTGGAAATGGGGCACAGTCTTCTGCCTTCACCGGCTATTTCGATCCGGCAGGGACCTTTATGCTTCGGGACCTGCCAGGGCTCGGGCAGGAATCATTCGCGTCAGCGCATTCGATCAATAAATTTGGCACAGTCGTTGGTATGTCACATGACCTGCAGAACCACGCGATCATTTGGAAGCAGGGGGCACCTCGAGAGGTACTCGATGACGGGATGGTGAGTCGTTCAACGGATGTTAGCGATAATCAAAATCCTTATGTGGTCGGTGAGTTTTCTCGCAGCGGAAAGAAACACGCGTTTTTATGGACGAATGATATGGGGCTTGTAGATATTCACGATGCTTCGCTGGGGCACTCGAGCCAAGCCCGAAGCGTCAACAAATACGGTCAGATTGTGGGAACTTATACTGCTAAAGGCGCAAAATCCCGCAAACGGGCCTTCCTCAAGACCTGTCAACAAACATTTGATCTCAATACTCTTATCCCTCAGAGCTCTGGATGGTTTCTTCATGAGGCTGTTGGCATTAATGCAAAGGGTCAGATCGTAGGAAACGGAACGTTGAAGGGTGTTAAAAAAGCTTTTATTCTTTCGAGGTAGCTTATCCGTGCGCGATTAGCTTTTGCCAAAAGTATATGCGGCTGAGATTTGGAAAAGACCTTCTGCGAGAGCTTGCCCGAGTGGTGCTGGCTTACCCATTGGATTTGTTCTTGTCGCGTTGCCGTTTGCGTTACGGATAACGAGAATTGAAAAATTCGCAGACAGAAGAAAGCCTGGCACGGGTGCGATTTCAAGCGTAGGTCCAATGTACAAGAAAGTTCCGCCTGTATTAAGAATGTCTCCGTTACTCTCGACAAGTGGATATGGGACAATACGGTTACCACCTTTTGGATCATTGATATTGAAATTTGTGATAATTTGAACGTTATCTTTCTCTATTTGCGAAAAGTCTAATTGCCCACCAATCCGGATTCTTTTATCAAGAAATGGAAGCGCGTACATGCCGCCAGTAGTAATTGATAACTCTTTGCCGAAAACATAATCGAGTTTGTTGCGAGTCAAAGGGACTCGTCCCTGGGTGAGCAAGAAGAGAGAGTAATTCTCAAAGGCCTTTTGAAGTGAGGCACCGAGGAGAAGTTCTGGATGGCCTGAGCCAAGTTGGAAAGGTTGTGGCAGCATCATTACGGAGCCGCCGTCCTCTTCTATGTTGCCAGTAGGAATCCGCAAGCCTGTCGAGACAATAAATGCAAATCCTGCCGCCCGTAGGGAATTGGGTAGAACATTTGACGAGAAGTTTATTGCTATATCGCCTATCCCTTGCGCCTCTCGCTCAGCCAACTGAGGACGAACATTATTTCTAAAGCTTTCGATTTGAGCTTCGGTCCAGTCTCCGCCTTCCGTATTCTTCGGAAACATTCCGGCGGGCGACGGTGGCGGATTACCTAACTTTTGCTGCTTCACAACAAAAGGAAGTTGCAACGAAACTGTAAGACGATCGAAAAATGCAAAATCGATTCCTAGTAGGCTCGCGCTGATAAAAGCGCTCCTGGCCCTCGGATCAGTCATTCGTTGGCCGTCTGCGTAGAAACGATTGAAATCTCCGAACTGATTACTCAAACTCAGCCGAATGTTTCCATAGTTGCTGAGTGCTCTTCGATCCGGGTCGGCCATAAGGTCGGAGATGTCTTGGCCCACCATGGACTTAGGACTTACATGTGAGCAACCACATCCACCTACCGCATAGGCGAATGTGGGGAGGCTTGCTAATGCAATACTTACCGCCGATATAAGAATTAGTCGCATGATCTACTCGATGTATATCAGTAGATCCTTCTCGGCACAGGGAAAATGACCATCATTTTTATGTCGAGACGCAATATAAATTTGTCTGAGTCGCAAAACCTAGGGTCTACGATAGGTAAATTGAAGCGATCTTCTCCTTTGTATGGTCAGGGACTTTAGGGTACAACGCGTCATCATGCGCAAAGTTACGCCTTCTTTTTTCTTCATTCTGTTGGCAAGTCTCCTTGTCAACGGGCTCGGGTGTACTTCGGATGAAACCACAAACGGAGACAATCGAGCGTGCACATCGAACGTGCAGTGTCGGGGCGGAGAGATTTGTCTCGGAGGTTTGTGTGAAGCGGTTCCTACTGGTGATTGCCAGTCGGACGCGGATTGTATGACCGGACAGTTTTGTTCGATGGATACTCAGCGCTGTGTTTCTCAGCAACAGTCGACAACTTGTCTCTCTGATCAAGAGTGTGAGCCAAATCAGAAATGCGACGTAGCGAACGCTATGTGTGTCACCTGCCTAACCAACTCGGATTGCACGGCTGGTGAGGTGTGTGTTGCGGGGGAATGTGCTGACCCATCATCGGATGCAGGAACGAATGGAGTCATCGACTCGGGAATGTCGACATCAGGTGATGCTGGTGAGACCTCAGTAGACGCGGGTATGAATAATGATTGTGCATCAGACATGGAATGTGCGCCGCCCCGAACTGTGTGTGAGATGAATGTATGTGTCAGTGGCTGTGCAGACCCGGGCGGTCTGGTTTGCGGTCAAGATGAGGTTTGCGATACGAACACCGGTCGATGCGTCAATGTGAGCGGACCTTGCATGTCAGATAGTGAATGCAATCCTCCGGCAGAGGTCTGTGAGTCTGGTCAATGCGTTCCTGGATGTGATCAGCCCGGAGGAATTCAGTGCACGGGAAACACGTCCTGTAATATGATGACCGGTCGCTGTGAGATGGCCAATTTATGTACCTCCGATGCGAGTTGTAATCCTCCGCAAACCATCTGTAATCAGAATAATGGCCAATGTGAACCAGGGTGTCTGACGACGGGATGCAGATCTACTGCGGATACCTGCAACATTATGACGGGCCGTTGTCAGCCTGCTGAAATGTGTATGACGGATTCTCTAGAACCGAATGATTCTACAATGAGTGCAACTGCCATAATGACCGGTAACTACCAGGGTCTATGGGTTTGCCGTAGCGATGATGATTATTTCTCCTTTACAGCGAGCGCAGGCGACCAAGTCCGTTTTGTTCTGGAGTTTCTTGTTAACGAAGGAGAAGTCGAGGCCACAATTTTGGATTCAACGGGCATGCCCGTCGCGAATAGCCAGCCCAACTCAAGCGGTGCAGTTGTCGACTACAACGTTATGACTGGCGGTACTTTCTACCTGAAAGTTGAGATGAGCAGAGACTCGGGAACGGTTGTTGGCAACGCCTATGAGATCGAAGCCACAATAGGAACGGCTCCAAGTTCCTGTACTTTAGATCGTTTCGAGCCAAACGATGCTTCTGGGGCAGCGGCCTCAGTATCGGCGATGTCTTACGCAAATCTCTTTAGTTGCAGTACGGATGATGACTATTACGCAATTGATCTCATGAATGGTGATGTCATTACGATCAACATAACTTTTGATCATTCTGAAGGTGATATCGACCTTAGACTTTATCAACCGGGCTCTTTTTCAGCGGTCGCAGATTCTGTCACCTTCATGGCTCCGGAGGTCATTACAAACTATCGGGTGACGACTGCAGGTACGCATCTCATTAAAATCTCTCAATATCTCGATGCTGGAACGTTTACAGGAAATTCATACACGATGGATATTTCTATTCGCTGACTGTCTTCGATTATTTCAGGTTTCGCGACTCGACATGCACTCCTGTTTCTCCTTCGGTATCAAGGCCTGAGCCATACTCTGATTCGAGGCCGTTTCGTTGATGACCCCAGGTCGAATTGTCCATAGGAATATCAAACATGCTCATCGGGTAGTTGTAGCGATCAGTACCACCTGCGTCCAACATGATACCTATGCTTACAGCGTTAGGACGTTCCATGATGCATTCAGTGCTCACATTTCCCATTCCACTATTCTTATCGGACGTAGCTGTGTAGCTATCGTTTCCGGCGTTATCTACGAAGAGGCCAATACCGTTGCAATTGGATGAACCGGCGGCAAGCGTCGTAAGCTTGTATTCGTTATCTCCTTTTTCATTAATGAGAACACCTAGACTGTAATCATGTCCTGAGCCCATGCTCATATTTCGTGTGTCTCGCTCGGTATTAAACAGGTCGTTGCCATCACCTGCGTCTGCGTGAATTCCGATAGCGTAATGGGCCGCTGCACCTTGAACGTACCAATACGCATCATACTTATCAGAGCCGCCTCCATCTGAAAGAAGTCCGGTTCCCTGCCAATACCCAGTGCCTTGAGCGAATACGGATGCTTCGTACTCGTCATTTCCGTCTACATCTCTAAGAATTCCGATCCCACCCGACATGTAATCGTTGACCGACGAGCTTTGCGCACGACGGCCGAAGCCAGCGCCTTGGCAAAAGCTGGAGTTTCCGTTGTCGGGTAATTGTGCACTTGGGTACAAACGTATTCCCCCACGGTCAGGATCTCCGTGATTACAGATATATTTATCATCACCACCGCCGTCCCAGGTAAGACCAGCGGCTCCGGCAAACGCGAACCCTTGTGAATAAGTGAACGAGCTTCGCTCATCCCACCCATCGCCTTGGTCGATAGAGATCCCAATTCCGAATTGTGCAGCTCCTTGGGAGAGGGCTTCTGATCGGTATTTATCGTTACCACCTTCGTCGAATAAAACACCGACCCCGAGGTGCGAGTATCCTTGGCTCGCGACTAATGACTCATAAACATCATCTGCTGTTCCTAGATCAAAAAGCATAGCAATGCCATTTCTTGCTGAGCCTTGACGAAATCGATTCGAGAGCGTGATATTGCCCAAGTTATTGTCCGGGCTCCCACCGTATCGACCCGAGTTGTCTGCGGCAGGCAAACCATCTCGGTCAAACGGAGTCTCTTGTTTGTCGTAGCTGTAAACATCTTCGCCTTCTAAATCGATAGCAAGACTGACCATATTATCCCCCGTCCGATTACTCGCTACTTCGTTGAGATATTCATCATCACCACCGAGATCAATCAGCAAAAGCACAGGGTCTTCAGACGCTTCGTATCGCGTCTTTTTACTATCTCTCACTCGTATCCAGCCTGCTGGGGTTTGTTGATCGAATTGTATATCTGTTCGTCCGACAAAGGGCGTCCAGTCTATGTCTTGTACAGCATACGCGATTTGAGATGCTGCTCGGTATAGTTTTGATCTTTGTTCAGTGCTCAGATACTCGCGCTGCGCCGGATTTGTAGGGTCAGGACGTTGGTTCCCATTTGTAAGCAGCAATAGATTGCTTCCGTAGTCTGTCCACCAGCCCGGGTTTACAGGCGCTGCTTCGATATCCATGGCAAGCCGAACTTTTACGGCTTCGTGAATAGACCATAGCAAGGGTGTGATTGCTTCCAGCAAGTCATCGGGTATATTACCTTGGCGTCCAAAACACGCGCTTCCAAATTCTTCGCAGATCGCATCAATCGCTCGCTCGCCGTCACCGGGCAGGTTTCGTGTATCGAAAGGTCGAGCACCGTCAGGTGGGCTATCCAACTTGGTAGCCAAATGCCGAATCACTCCAGCGACGGCATGCTTACCTTTCATGAGCTGATCAATCGTTCCAACCATTTCACCTTCGAAACAGCCAATCCGAGCGGGTCGTGCGCGCGTAGGGCGAAACCAACTCAGAAGAAATGAATCGTTCAGCAATCCTGCACCTTCATAAGGGGACTCCGCAAAATCTTGCTGACTGAATCCGAAGGTTTCTTGCGTGAGCATGACATCAGCCAGTGCCTGGTCGAGCAGTGGTGCGTTTTCAGTTACGGAACATGGGACAAGTGCAATTGTTTCATCCCAATTGTTGTAGTCCCAAGATGATGCGTTGATTTCGATGCTCGCGTTTTTGTCTTGCCCTGCAGTTACATATTCGATGATTATAATCCCTTTATCATTTTCGGTAGCAACGATTGGTTCATATTTCACAGCGAGTTCAAGAGATGAACCGGTTACAATAGAGTCGGCAGAGGTGATTTTTCGCGCTTCGAAAGGCGTATCGGTCGACAAATTCTTAATCTGTAGATTTTGCCCTGCTAACCCGTTGCTTACGGTGCATTGAATACTCACTTCAGTGCTCGATCCGACTTGAGTTCTTGGAATCAAGACTGGGCCACCACAGTCAAAGGTCTGAACGAGAGGCATGGGAGCAGGGGGAGCGCCTTGTTCCTCTGATTCACCGCATCCCGACGAGGCTAAGAATAGTAGGACTAATATCCGCGAAAGCTCAGTAAAATTCACATTCAACATAAAACAACTCTAACAGGGGTTTTGTCTAGACTGCGTACCGGGATTTTGAAGTTGATTGCGTTGGGATAGGAGTGAACCCTCTCTTATTGGGCTCGCTTCTTTCGCCAGGCGTCGATTGAATACGCGCCGCCATCAAGTAATGCGATCACTGTAAACCCAGCGGCGTAAAAAATCGCGAGTTCTTTTTTGGAGAACGGATCATCACCGTGGACAATAAACGCGGCGACGAGCATGGCAATAATGTTCGGTATGCAGGCGAATCGCGTGAATAAGCCAAGCGCAACCGCAACAGCAGCGAAAAACTCCGCGAATACAACGAGAATATAACTCAACTCGTTGCCAACACCGAGTGGGTCGATAAAAGTACTGAAGTTCTTTTCGTAGGCCGCGAGCTTTGGCCAACCATGCTGGTAGGCCATCATACCGCCTACTGTTATTCTGAGTAGTAACTGAGCTATAGCAAATCTACGCAAGGCCACCTTCTTCTAGAACATATTTTGGAGAAAGTCTTGGCGTTTGTATATTTATGACCAACGTCTCATCATGAATTCTGTTCATAACGTTGCGTGTACATTACCCATCATCCGCAACCATGTACCGTTTTTCCCCATCCTGAGCTGTAACATTTTCATAAACGCCTTTGTCTCGACGTACCAGTTTTGTGAAACCCATACTCTTCAAATCCGAGTTCCCTTTTGGAGACTGAACCATAACCCGACTGATGAGGCGCTCTACGGACGTTGATGGTTCAGTGTTTCCTGGATCAATTTTATTAATCTCGCAGATCTCTCCCCAAGTTGTCGGCTCTAGATGGATAGAGTGATTGACCTCTAAGGTGACGTCGTTGGCTGCACAGTAGTATTCGTACAGGGGCATAACAGATAAACCATAGATACTCTGGATATAATTCACAAGTAGTTAGTCATTGACTCCGTGGAAATGAATCGGCTGCAGTATTATTTAGACAAGGTAATCCGGTTGCGCAGAATCTTCGTCTGCTTGGTTTTCTTTACGTAAATGGCGGTGTTCTTGAGCATGGCACGCGGAGTACCGGTCCTTTGTGAGCGCAAGAAAGCGCATGTCATTGGAAAATTCGGACTTGTCCTGGACGCGATAGCCAAGACGGTTACTCTGCACAGAGATAGATGTTCACTTGATGATTTCTAATTAAATGAAGATGCGATTTCTCCCAATTTTCAAAATTTTCGTTTTGTTCTGTCCAAAGTATTCAGTCCAACATCAGAAGTATCTTGTTCAATTTTCAAAGCCGTTTTACTTCCGCGTCAGAGGTTTTTACGAGGTCGTGGAGTGTTGCTTTATGACCACTTAGCTGTTTTCTAGAGACTTATCGAACAATAACAATCCTGTGGCTGTGGCCGCCACGGCTGAGCGAACGTCTCCAGCAAGATGGTCATGAATCCAAATCGACCCTTGCCCTGTTGTCTTGATAGAGGCGACGGGTTTTTCGCCCATGTAAATATTGAAGCCGATTGCTTTACGCTTGCCGACACCATAGTGAGATTCGATGCGCATTTCGTGACGAGCGTTTTTGACTTGACCCATCCTGACACTAGGACCGTTTTGAATGGCGGTCAGTTTCATCCCCCAAGTGTAATTTTTTTCGATATCGTCTGCGCCAGCGATTTCGCAATTCAAAGAGATGATTTCAGCGGCACCCGATGCTCTTGACGCTTTTCGCATCTGACGCTGACACTGCGTTTCCCAATGACGACTCCATTCATCCGTCATCCAAAAAGAGTAGCTCTCTATCATCGCGGCTGCTTCTTGGTTTTGCATTTCAGTATTCTGAAGTTCCCACACATTATAGGGCCCAAAGTTGAGTTTCCCCTTCACGAAGGGGCCAGCCGGGTTGTAGACGGCCATTTCGCTTGAATTTGAGGCGAGCACTGGATCTAGCGACATCCCTGATGTCGCGCAGCCGGAACCCAGGCAAGCAAGAGAGGAAATGAGGGCAAAAGATAAAGAGATACGCATAGCCATCAATGAATCGACCGTAGAGCTTCCAGACTTAAGATATTTCCCGAGAAAACAAAAAACCCCTAAAACTTATTAGTTCTAGGGGTTTAGAGGTTGTTCAGCCTAAGAAAATCTGTTTTTGCACCTCGAAGGAAGGCAGTATCTAGACCGTTATAAGGTGAATTAGAAGGAGATGCGCATTCCGCCTGCGCCCACGGGATTGATATGGAAAGTACTGACTTTGATCGCGGGTGAGCTGTCTGCCATCTTTACTTCACCGAAGGTCGGGCCAACGACTTGGCAGCCCCAATCCATCCAAACACCCATATTTCCGAACACTTTGACGTCAAAGCCGGTTACGAAGTACGCGCCGACAGTGGTTAGGGTGTTTTCAGGCCCCTTTACTGGAGTTGCACCAGTCGTCTCAGTAGACGCTGTTGATTGCCCGAAACCAACACCCATTGTGTTGTACCACATCGCTTTGTCCCCCAAAGCGATAAAGAAGTCTGCACCGAGTCCAGCAGCGTAAGCTGAGTAGTTCTCGTTTTGTACGCCTTCAATTTCGACTTGGTTCAGGCCATAAGTGCCGCGGACATGAATTCCAAACATATCGGTCAGTGCGTAATGAACTTTTGTTACCAAACCAATCGTTGGTTTCATTGCGATGTTTCCGTTTGAGTAATACAGAGGCTGCCACATCTGTAGACCTGGTTGAATCGTGAGCTTTGCCCACTTTTCTTCTTTTTCTACAGCTCCTTCATGCGAACCTGCGTGGTCATCTGCTAAGGCTGCCATCGAAAAGGTCATAAC
>Ga0163109_10000040_pt1 | contig 111370 bp, 80 predicted proteins | sample CRUFie1St13metaG_FD_108704 | JGI IMG/M metagenome (GOLD analysis project Ga0163109, IMG submission 108704) | Marine microbial communities from the Costa Rica Dome - CRUD Field 142mm St13 metaG | ecosystem: Environmental > Aquatic > Marine > Oceanic > Photic zone | place: Costa Rica: the...
ATTCAAATATTTGAAAATCAACGTTTTGAAATAGATTAGAACTAAAATTTTCGTAAAAAAAAGAATTTGTCCCCCTTTGAAGGGGGCGATTTTGAGTAAACGAAAAATCTGGGGGATGAATAAGCAAATTTTTTAAAAATTGCAAATTATCATTGGTTTTACTGCTAATTTTTCATTTTATTAATCGAACTCAGGTTAAAAGCTAATGTACTTTTAAAGTAATAAACTAAAACCTCATCTTCCTTAAATGAGTGCAACAGATAGAATGCTGTTTATAATTATTTAGCAATTCTACCGCTAATAGTAGTTCAGTGATTTAGCTTTTATTTATTTTTTCACTCAAATTGTCTTTAAATTTCCTTAATTCAACAATACCTTTTGAGTTTCGGGAGTTCAACACAATTTTCCCATTTTCAACCCAAACTGATTCAAAAAAACCATTACAAACATGTCCCATCAATTCAATCTGTTTTTCAGGGCTAATCGTATCAATATCAATTATATTAATTTCAAAATCCGTTGATTCACACGTATCAATTAAATTTAAAATTGACCTGCCAAACATTATAGATTGCCCACTCCATCTTGCATGTATTGAAATAATTCCTCTACTAACTTGTTCCAAGTTAAATTCATTAGCCTTTTCAATTAGCTTAATTCTTAAAAGCGTTTTATCACTAATTGTGCTATATAATTGATCAGTCATTTAAAAATTATAAGCAATGTATTACTCAATAAATGTAAACCCTTTTTTGGCTTATTTATAATCGTAAAACTAAACATATAAACCTCATCTTCCCTGAAATCAGTGCAACAAATGGAATGAAGAATCTCAAACAGCAGTAATTTTTAGGTGCTTCGGCATACCATCAGGCACGCATTTTACGCATAATGGATGATTGTTTTGTTTCGTTAACATGTCTTTAAGTTCCTTGCATTACAAAAACAGATTTGTCCAACTCTTTCTTCCTTAAATCGTCAATATGAATACCGATATAGGCTTGCGAATAACCTATTCTTTCAAACACAGGAAGGGTTAAAAGATTTATGAATTCAGTTCTCAGCTTGTTTATTTCGCCCTTTCTTTTCTTGTATTCTGAATAATCAATATCTAAATAAGCCACTGCCCAATCAAAATCTACTCCATATTGAATAGGGACTGGAATGCCTAATACTTGATCAATTATCCCATAATCATCCCTGTCATTGTACTCTTTTAAAAGGTTTTTATCCTTCTCCGAAAGACTGCTTGATTCGATTATCCCAGTTTCAAGTGACGGCGGAAGGTGAAAAAATGTCCTGAAATCCACTTTACGCGAATCGAATTTATAATCACTGATTAAATCGTTTGGAAACTCATTTTTTCTTAACTCCTCAATATTGCCGTTAAAATAGATTGTTTTATATTCTTCCTTATCTCTAATAAAATCATAAGCAGCACCAAACTCATTTTCAGGTTCAGGAAAGTATGAAAAAAAGTAAAGGATTCCCGATTTCGGTAATAGTTCTTGCCTATGGTAATTTGATAAATCCTTTAAGTTAATTTGGGCAAAAAACACCATTGAATTAGTGCCATACTTAGGCCAATTAATTGACTTTGGTAAATCAGGAGTACCGCCAATTTTTGATTTGCCAAGCTCAATACTACTTGATTTGGTCGAAATTACTTCAATAGCAGGCTGAATCATGCTTTTTATAGATTCAAAGTCCTCCCATGGGTAACCACTTAACTCTCTAACAATGGACTTATACTTGTTATCGTAGCTATTATTTTCCTTCTTTTGTCCAAACATTTTTAAAAACATAATCCCTATTATTGATAACACCCCTACAATTAAAATTCCTTTTTTCACTTTGTTTATAAAATATTACTGATTAATAAAAATAAGGCTTTAGGGGTTTAAAATAGTTCATTTTTGCCATCTACTTTACTTAATTTCGGCAACTCAATTTCCAATTATTTGGTATTCTTTTTGTAATAATGTCATTCTGAGCGAAACGTAGTGGAGTCGAAGAATCTAAAATCATGCTTTTCCACAATCGTCACTCCCCTGTGGCTTGCGCAGCCCAGTCGATACCATCAGGGCAATCTCATTTTAACGAGTAATAAAAGGACAACATTAAACCCTGCCGTACAAAAAATCATTATATAAACAACGTAATACAAAAAAATAATTGATAATTAATTGCTCATCAGGTGAAAAACTTTAAGCCAAATAATTCCCCTCCAGGGAGGGGCTAGGGATGGGTTTTAAACCTAAGCTTGATAAAACCTTTTATGTAATTTCCATATTTCAAGAAAAAATTAAACTCCCTTAACCAAATTTTTTAACCACTCTTCATCCACTAAGTAAACCCAACTTTACCTAAAATAATTGATTAACAGTTACTTAACTGGTAAAAAATAGCATTCCAAAGGTTTGGTGCTCAGCCAAAGGTTACAACTCAAACAAAAATATAAAGTATTGTAAATCAGTCAAAAAATGTAAAATCAATCTTAAAATACACGCCTAAGGTTTGGTCGCACAGCCAAAGGTTACAAGTTTAAAAAACTCAACTTCATTTAAAGTACATGTTGTAAACAATAGCTTAAGCTTTACAAACAGCGGCTATATTAGCAATTTATAATAACACGTCAAAAGGTTACAAATGTTTGGTGTGTCATACAATTTTGCCATCTTTCATGACCAACTTTCTGTCAGCCATGTTAGCAAGTATATCATTGTGGGTAACAATTACAAAAGTTTGCTTCAACTCATCTCTTAGGGTAAAAAATAACTGGTGCAAATCCTCCGAATTTTTTGAATCTAAATTCCCCGATGGTTCATCCGCCATAATAACAGCGGGGTTGTTAATTAAAGCCCTAGCAACGGCCACCCGTTGCTGCTCCCCTCCCGAAAGTTGGTTGGGTTTATGCTCTGCTCGGTCTTTTACACCTAATCTATCTAACAATTCAAGTGCTCGTTTTTTGGTTTGTTGGCTGTTTTGTTGGGCAATAAAAGCAGGAATACAAACATTTTCTAAAGCCGTAAACTCTGGTAATAAATGGTGAAACTGAAACACAAAGCCAATTTGTTGATTTCTAAATTGGGCTAATTTTTTATCATTCAATCCAAAAATATCAGTATTGTTAATTGAAAGCTCACCAGTATCTGGTCGGTCTAATGTCCCTAAAATATGCAGCAAAGTACTTTTTCCAGCCCCCGATGCACCAACAATTGATATTACTTCGCCTTGTTCAATATGCAAATCAATGCCTTTTAAAACTTGTAAATCGCCGTATGCTTTTAAAATATTTTTGGCTTTAATCATTACCACAAAGTTAGTTATGCTTTTTAGTTTGAAAAACATAAAAAACAAAGCAATTACATTTGCCCCGTGAAGCTCTTAAACTATATTATTTGGGATGTTAGCCCATTTTTAATTGACGCTACTTATTTAAAAATTAAATGGTACGGGGTGTTTATGGCTTTAGCCATTTCATCAACTTATTGGGTTTTACAAAAAGTAGCGGTTTCTGAAAATAGAGCCCCCAGTCCTTTGGTTGATCTGTTTATTTATGTGTTCGTTTTTGGTATGTTGGGTGCACGCATTGTTCATGTTATATTTTACGATTGGGCCTATTTTTCGCAAAATCCACTCGATATTTTAATGATTTGGAAAGGTGGTTTGGCTTCTCATGGAGGGGTGTTAGGTATAGCCTTTGCTATATGGTTTTTTACCCGTAATCAAGCTGATTATAGCTTTAATTGGGTGCTAAATGCAGCAGGCTTTTTAATCCCTTTAGGTTCGTTTTGGGTACGTTTGGGTAACCTTTTTAATTCGGAGTTATACGGAAAAGTTACCGATGTGCCATGGGCTTTTGTGTTTGTGAATCAATCACCTTTGCCACGTCATCCATCGCCATTATACGAGGCTATTTGGGGGCTAATAGTGTTCGCTTTATTGCTCTTCGCTTATCAAAAAAAGTGTTTTGATAAAGGCCTACAATTATTCGGACTTTGTGTGATTTTGGGTTTAGGTGCTCGTTTCTTTTTTGAGTTTTTTAAAGAAGATGCCTTCACTTCTCAAATGCTAAATATCCCATTGATAATAGTTGGCTTAATTTTGTTCCTCTATCCTAAAATTAAAAATATTGCAAGCAACACTAAGTAAAATACAAGTAAAAATTGATGCGGGTTTAGCCTTGCCAGTAATGGAGCTATTTTATACCATTCAAGGAGAAGGAACTTTTAGTGGGCAAGCGGCTGTTTTTGTTCGATTAGCGGGTTGCGATGTAGGTTGTCATTGGTGCGATGTAAAGGAAAGCTGGGATGCCGAAGAGCATCCTGTTTTAATGGTTGAAGACATAGTGGAACGCTGTAAAAAGCATCCCGCAAAATTAGTGGTAGTTACTGGTGGTGAACCTTTAATGTACAATTTGGATACCCTAACGAATGCTTTGCAAAATGCTGGTTTTCAAACAAATATTGAAACTTCGGGAGCGCATTCATTATCTGGTAATTGGGATTGGATATGCCTTTCACCGAAAAAATTCAAAGAGCCTTTGGCTGAAATTTTGGATACTGCCCATGAGTTAAAACCCATTATTTTCCATAAATCCGACTTTGAATTTGCAGAAAAATATGCAGCTTTGGTCAATGAAAATTGCAAACTTTTGCTGCAACCAGAATGGAGTAAACAAGAAAAAATGCTTCCATTAATTGTTGATTATGTTAAACAAAATCCTGATTGGTGCATTAGTTTACAAACCCACAAATACATGGATATTCCTTGAGGTATTCCATGAAAAGCATTCAATTTGCTTAATTTGTAATTACCTTCAAAAAATAAACTTAAAATAATGGACAAGCGTAGTTTTATAAAATCAGGATTAGCATTAGGCGTAGGAGCGGTAACTGCTACCAATTTATGGGCAGCAAACAATTTTGGTATGCAGCCAGATGAAATAACAGATGCGGAAGGCAATTATGTTTTACCTCCGCTTACTTACGATTACAATGCACTTGAGCCACACATTGATGAGGCCACTATGCGCTTGCATCACGATAAGCACCATGCTGGTTATGTAAAAGGCTTAAATAAGGCAACCACTAAAGTTAAAGAAGCCATTGAAAGCGGTGATTTTAGCTTGATTAAGCATTGGGAACGAGAATTGGCCTTTCATGGATCAGGACATTTTTTACATGCCATTTTTTGGAAAGTAATGGGACCAAAACAAGGCGAGCGTTCGGCATTGCTGGAAACGCATTTGCGCAAAGATTTTGGTGGTTTTGATAATTTTAAAGCTTATTTCACAATGGCTTCCAAAACCGTTGAAGGTTCAGGCTGGGGTATTTTGGCTTACCAACCTCACGCTGATAAATTAGTGATTTTACAAGCTGAAAAACACCAAAACCAATCGCAATGGATAAGCATACCAATTTTGTGCATTGATGTTTGGGAACACGCTTATTATCTCAATTACCAAAACAAACGCAAAGCTTATATCGACTCTTTTTTCAATATTATTAATTGGGAAGAAGTAAGCCGTAGGTTGGCTGAAGTGAAGCGATGAAGACCGAAGTAACCATTCATGATTTTTGTCGTTTATTAAGAAGTATATTTGACATTCTAGATAAGAAAAGAAGTAAAAACCCAAACAAAGAGCCATTCATAGCTAAAAAGTTTAAGATGGACCCGGAGTATACGACTGAGGGTTTTTTAACAGCAATATATTCTCTTGAAGATGCAGAATTAGCAGTAGGAGATTTTTTGGAATATGGGGTTGAAGGCGTCACAAAATTGAAAGGTAATGATGGTGAAAGATACTTGAGGCTCTATGGTGTGTTAAATGCAGTTTATATGCAATATTTAACGTGTCGCGAGTTAATACGGATGTTCAAAGTCCAATCACTATCAGAGTTCGAGAAAGATGTTGATGAGAACCGCATTATTAAACTACGTAATATCGCGGCATCCCATTCGGTAAACTATAAAGTTGGGAAAACCCGAGATTACTACAAGATAACTAGGATTACACTTTCAGGGTATTGTGAAAGGTTAAATGTGATTGGTGAAAATGATACGGATTATGAATATAACTTGTTGAAGGAAGTAAAAGATTTTCAATGCCTCGTAAACAAATGGTTGTTTAAAATCACCAGTAAAATTGTGTCTTTAAATTTTGAAGAATCGTCTAAGAATAGCCAAGAATACTTAACTGAGTTAGAGAAATTAAAGATTATACTTGATGGCGATGCAATTATTGAGGTGCCAAAGTTTGGAGTTGTTATTGGACAAATACCAACTGATAATTATACAATAGTTAAGATTATTGAAACTGATGAAAATCTTTTTGAGAATTAAACTACTGCACCTCTCCTTTTAAAATAACGGTTTCAACCAAATTACTGCCAAACATATAAGGCATAAATGCAGTGGATGGTATTGGTTTGGTGATGAAAACGCTGGCATATTTTCCTTTACAAATACTGCCAAAGTCCTTTTCAATTTCCATGGCATAACTGCTGTTGATGGTTGCGGCATTAATGGTCTCGTTCGGGCTCATTTTCATTTTTACGCAACTCATGCCTAGTAATAAAGGTATGTTACCGCTTGGCGAAGAACCCGGGTTAAAATCGGTAGCTAAGGCAACGGGTAAACCTGCATCAATTAGCATTCGAGCAGGCGGGTAATGCACATCTAAAAAGAAAGAAGCACTAGGCAAAAGCGTAGCCATAGTATCTGAATTTTTAAGCGCATTTATTTCAGCTTCGCCCATACATTCAAGGTGATCAACCGAAATGGCGTTGTTGACAACACCTACTTGTACCCCTCCTGAAAAGCTTAACTGGTTGGCGTGTACTTTGGCGCGCATCCCATGTTCAGCACCTTTCTTCATGATATAATCTACTTGCTCGGCTTCAAAAAAGCCTTTCTCGCAAAAGGCATCGCAGTAATCAGCCAAACCCTCTTTGGCAACCATTGGCATCATGGTATTACAAACCAAATCAATATAAGCTTGCTTGTTTTTTCGGTATTCCATTGGGAAAGCATGCGCTCCTAAAAAAGTTGTTTTAACAACTAAATTGGTGTTTTTGGCAATTTGTTTGGCCACTCGTAACATCTTCATTTCGGCTTCGGGTGTTAGGCCGTAGCCACTTTTTATTTCAACCGCGCCTGTGCCCATGCTAATTACCTCTTTTACCCTAACCATGGCTTGCTCGTATAAATCGGTCTCGCTGGTTTGTTGTAAACGCTTGGCTGAGTTTAAAATGCCCCCCCCGCGCTCTGCTATTTGTTCATAGGTTAGGCCGCTTATTCTATCTTCAAATTCGGTTTCTCTGCTTCCTGCAAAAACAATATGTGTGTGCGAATCTGCCCAGCAAGGGAAAACCATTTTGCCTGATGCATTGATAATTTCTGCATCAATATTTGGGCAGTTTTCCATCGGACCGAAATCTTCAATCCGCTCATTTTTAATGTATAAATAGGCATTTTCAATGCACGGTAGCACATTCATTTGTGAACCCGATACCCACTTTTTTGCCCTATCTTCTACTTGTACTAATTGTTTAATATTGGTTATTAGCAATGCCATAGTTTAAATTGTTGATGCGAAACTAAGATTATTGAAATGAAAAACTATTAAAATTTAATTAGCACTATTTTTAGATGCCTGATAAATAAATGCTCTATGAATTTGCACATTTATTTTCTGGCATGACAATTACGGTTTTGAAGTTGTAGTCTATTACATTAATCTAATACCTTTAACATTCAAATTTTGTAGATGCCTGGAAATTCATTTGGTCATATTTTTAAAATTACCACCTTTGGCGAATCGCATGGTGAAGGTATAGGCGTTGTTATTGATGGTTGTCCGCCAAACGTTAATATTGACCTTGAGTTTATTAATGCTGAAATGCAACGACGAAAACCAGGACAATCAAGCATTGTTACCCAGCGTAAAGAGGAGGATTCGGTTCAAATTTTGTCAGGTGTTTTTGAAGGAAAAAGTACGGGTACACCAATAGCCTTGTATATTAAAAATAAAGATCAGCGCTCAAAGGATTATAGCCATATAGCCGATAAGTTTCGTCCATCTCATGCGGATTATGTTTATCATACAAAATATGGTAATCGAGATTATAGGGGAGGAGGGCGTTCATCTGCACGGGAAACGGCGGCAAGAGTTGCAGCAGGGGCTATTGCTAAATTGTTATTGAAACAGGCAGGGATTAAAATTGCCGCCTGGGTTAATCAGGTGGGGGATGTTCGATTAGAAGATGATTATTCAAAGTTGGATTTTTCACTTATTGAGCAAAATGATGTGAGATGCCCTGACGAGGTAGTTGCGCAAGAAATGATTGACTTAATCAAGCAAATAAAAAAACAAGGCGATACCATTGGTGGGGTGGTTAAATGCGTTATTGAAAATTGCCCCGTTGGTTTGGGCGAACCTGTTTTTGATAAACTGCATGCCAATTTAGGTAAAGCCATGTTAAGTATTAATGCTGTAAAGGGTTTTGAGTATGGCTCCGGTTTTAAAGGAGTGAAAATGAAAGGCTCTGAACATAATGATGCCTTTGAGAATAAGGCGGGTAAGATTGTTACAACAACTAACAACTCGGGTGGCATACAAGGTGGTATTAGTAACGGAATGGATATTTACTTTAATGTGGCTTTTAAGCCTGTTGCTACTATTTACAAAGCCCAACAATCAGTTGATAAGGCGGGGAAAGCAACCGAGGTGCAAGGAAAAGGAAGGCACGACCCTTGTGTTGTGCCAAGAGCCGTGCCTATTGTTGAAGCAATGGCGGCATTGGTTTTAGCCGACCATTACTTGATTAATAAAATGTATGCCTAGGGGCTTGTAGTGTTTACTAAAGGGAGGCATTCTATGTTTGTTTTAGCTTAACTTAAAAGCATTTATGCGAAACGAAGAATCTAAACTTGGGTCAACAAATTAGACTCTTCGTTGCACTCAGAGTGACGGTGTTGTACAGATGGTAGGATTTTATTAAACGGGGACTGCACTAGTAAAATTTACTTCATCTCCCACTCATTTCCCAATTAACTTAAGGGCGGATATAAAACTTGCTTGAAGCAATACCTGCCTTGAAGGTTGTTTGGCTACCATCTGATAAATCAAATTGGTGCACATCACTTTGCGATGCGAAATCGATAGCATCACTTATGTACAGTAAATTGTTTTCTTCATCGATGTTGAAACCATAAGGGAAAATACCTGCTGGAATTTCAAATTTTAAATTGTAGCTAGTTGGGTTGTTAGTTGAAATTTCATAAATGTGATCTGTTAATAAATACAATTTATTACCGCTGTTATTTATGATGAGGTTGTAGCTATTGTACCCAACACTTTCATTGATTTCGATAGTGTTTAAGATACTTCTACTTGCGGCATCAATTTGGTAAACACGTGGGTTGATGATAAAGAAGTTTTCATCATAATCAAAAGCAAAAACCCAAAGTTTGTCATTGGCATCTTTAACAAGGTTTCGAGGAGTAACTGCTAGTGGCATAAACCCAGAGACTGAATCGTCAGTTGTATTTAGAATAATAAGACCAATTGAATCTTGGTCAACGACAAAAGCTTCGTCGCCTACGGTTTCGATTTGGTCACGTAAACCATTCTCGCCAGTAGCAATTGGAAAATTTATTGCTCCAGTTTTTACGTTATTGGTTAAATCTAGTATCGTAATTTCTGTAGAATAATAGTTGCTTACATAAGCTTTTGTGCTGTTTACAGCCTTTAAAAAACGTGGTGAAGGTAGATCTTCAATAGTTGAAATACGCTCAAAAGTTTCCGCATTTACCACCTCAATTTTTGCTGAATTGTTTACTACTAAGTAGGCATTATTACCCACGTAAGTTATCGATTGAGCTACGTCGCCGAGGTTAAACGAATTAAGATTATTAAAAATATCATTTTCTAAATTGTTTTCAGAATCGATAAATGAAACGCTTGCATTTGTATTGTTAAAAGCTCCTTCATTTAGTACAATCACCCCACCTCGGTAACCAACTTCATTTAGTGTTATTTGGTCATCGTCATTATCGCAAGATGTAAAAAATAGTACTGATAAAAATGGTAGTAATAAAAAATAGTTTTTTAAAATTTTCATTGTAAATTAAGTTTTATTGTTAGTGAAAAATTCCTTCCGATTGCTGGGCGATTGCTAAATGTTTGATAGCTTTGATTAAGTAAATTATTAATTGTTAAAATTGTTTCAATTTGCTGATTATCAATAATAAATGATTTAATTATGCCTGCATTTAGTAAGCCATACGCTTTAATAAATGAACTATTGTCATTGGTTGTGTATTGTTTGCTATTTACTAATCCTTCAATAAAAAGGGCATTTTTTTGCTTATAAGTGTATTTGTAATTTGTAGCAAAATTAATTTTAGGAATGTACGGTAAAAAATATTTTAAATCATCAACAATAACACTATTAATATATCCGCCTGAAATAGATAATTCGTTTTTATGGTGTTTGCTTTTTTGGTACAAATTGTAATTAAATTCAATACCCCAACTTCTAACTTTCCTTAAATTTTGAGCTTCAAAATAGGGGTTGTCAATTCTTGCCCATTGCACTAAGTTGTTTACTAACCTGTGGTAAATGTTTGTGCTAAAACTATGTTTTAAAGTGTATAGTTTGGGTGGTCGTGTCCAGTAAGAAAATGATAGTTCGTTTTCAAAGCCAATCTCTGCTTTTAAGTTTTCATTGCCGCCAGGATTCCAATACAATTCATTGAAGGTTGGTAGGCGACTATTACGCGTAAACAAATAGTTAATTGTTGCTTTTTTGCTTAAACGTTGTTGATAGATGAATTTAAAGTTGAGCGGTTGTATTTTATCATCAATAAGTGTGGTGCTATTAATGACAAAAAGCTCGGCTTTTTTATAGCTGTACTTTAGTTTAAGGTTTGGTGTGAATAGGTTTCTTGTTTGAGTTGAATGGTAATTTTGAGTTTTTGCTTGTTGGTATTCATAATTCAATTTGGTATCTATTTCAATCCGCATCCAGCTTTTTGTTAATCTGCTTTGACTTATGAATCGGTTGAGTTCGCTAACATCGTCATTGTAATTGATAGTTTCATTGAAAAAGGCGATGGTTTGAGTTGTTTTTAAATGAATAGAAGAGTTGTTGTAACTTAAATGACTTTTGGCTCTTATTGCTTCATCAATTAAAAAGGGTTTGTTAGCAGCAAAAGGAACGTTTCTAAAGTGATTTTGCACCCAAAAGTCAGTTTGTAAACGCCAGTTATAATTAAATTTAGTAGCCCATTTTGCATGTACATCCCAAAAGTTAAAATCGGCATTATCAACCCTTTTTTTCTGTCCATTTTCGGTGTAGGTGTAGTTATTTTTTGCCTTTTGATAAAGGGTGTTTAGTTGGATGTTGTTTTTGCCATCTGTAAAACTGGTAGAAACTTGGTTGCTGAAAGTGCCAAAACTGGCCACTTGATTGCTGATAATTATATTGTCCTTTTCAAAATTGTTTTTGGTATTTAGGTTCAGTCTAATCCCCATCGTTCCATTGGCATCAATTAGGGTGTTGGCAGTACTAATGCCACTATAACTATGGTTGCCGAGTAGTGGAAGGTTACTCAAATCAAATAAACCTAAAAAGGCTGAGTTTAGGTTTATACCATCCCATAAAATTGCTTGCTGCTCGGCTGACGTACCTCTATAGGATAGGGTGGTGAGCCCTCCTGCATATTGCTGTTTAAAGGGCATTGTTGGCATTAAATTTTGGATACTTGAAAAATTGCCTGGGTTGTTGTTATTAATGGGAATACTATCGGTTAACTGATTTGTTGTGTTGGTATAGTAACCAGTTACGGTTACTTGGGGTAAAGTATCGTTTAGCTGTCCAAAAATTGGATGGCAGTTAATTAGGAAAATAATGCTAAACAGTAATCGAATAAGCTGATGTTTATTCAGGGTAGGTATAGCCAGAAATAACCGCTAAAAAGCAGTTACCCTACCTAACCTTTCGCCCGAAGGTTCGATAATATGTTGAATTTGGCAGGTCTCCTGGCTTGCCCGTTTTAACCGCCTTCCCATTTAAAATATTAAACAGTGGCAATTGGCTAAAACCCTTGCGGTGTAAGGCTTACAGTAGCGGGGACTGCTTCGGTTTTGCACCGAATTCCCTTTTAATGCTGCTTGCAGCAACCAAAATTCGTTTGCAAAGATAATATGTTGTAACGGCAACATTATTGATGGATTAAGCAATGTATTTTTGTGCTATGCAAAATTTACAAACTAAGCTTAATGAGGCGGTTGCTTTTATAAAAGCCGAAACTGATTTTTTACCTGAAAAGGGTATTATTTTAGGTACAGGGTTGGGTAATTTAGTTAAGGATATTGCCATTGAAAAAACGATTGATTATGAGCAAATTCCACATTTTCCTTTATCAACGGTTGAAGGGCATACGGGGCGGTTGATTTTTGGGGAGCTTTCAGGAAAAAAGGTGGTTTGTATGCAAGGGCGCTTTCATTATTATGAGGGTTATGATATGAAACAGGTAACTTTTCCTGTACGGGTGATGAAATTGTTGGGTATTGACCAAATTTTTATCTCCAATGTATCGGGTAGTGTTAATGCCGATATTGAGAAAGGGGATTTGGTGATAATTAAAGACCACATCTATTTACAATATGAAAACCCTTTAACAGGGGCAAACCTTGATGAAATGGGCCCTCGTTTTCCTGATATGAGTGAGCCGTATAATCAAAATCTTATAAAAAGGGCAATGCAAATTGCTGACAATAAGGGATTTAGGGCGCATAAGGGTGTTTATGCAAGTGTACCTGGTCCAAACCTTGAAACAAAAGCAGAGTATAATTATTTGAATATTATTGGAGCGGATATTGTGGGCATGTCCACCGTTCCTGAAGTGATTGTGGCGGTGCATTGCGGATTGGAGGTTTTTGCTATATCTGTTGTAACAGATAAAAATTTTCCGATAAGTGAAGTTGAAAAAGTAACGGTTGAAGAAGTAATAAAAATTGCATTGGAGGCAGAACCTAAAATGACATCCGTTGTAAAAGAATTATTAGCCTTAGTTTAGTAAAAAAAATGGCATGATGAAACATTTACTATTTTTAATATTTTTTGCAAGCCAAGTAGTTAGTGCGCAAGGTACGGGCAATTTGGATTTGCTTTTTCAATGGAAAGACGAATCAATTGAAGGTACATGGGCATTTGATAATGCTTATAATGAGTGCTGGGGTTTTGTGATTGATGGTAGGGAATATGCCGTAATTGGAACAACCGAAGGCTCGCATATTTTTGACATTACTGATATTGAAACTGCGAGCGAAGTAGCCTTTATTGAAGCGGCTTATACGGGGCCTGGTGCTATTCATAGGGATTATCATGATTATAATGGGCACTTATATATTGTATGTGATGAGGGGCCAAGTACGCTACAAATTGTAGATGTATCGAATTTGCCTGAATCGTTTGAAGTGGTTTATGATTCGGATGAGTTGATACGTCGTTCGCATAATATATTTATTGATTCTGCCAATGCGGTGCTATACTCATGCGGCGGTAGCGACCAAACGGGGGGTGTTTTTTTGAAGACATTGGATATTTCGAATCCTGCAGAGCCAACAACGATTAAAAGCCATTTTGAAACTTGGGGCTATGTTCATGATATTTATGTAGTTAATAATATAGGATACCTTAACTGTGAGGGTAGGGGTATGTATATTGTAAGTTTTAACTTGCCTGACACCCCTGTTGTTTTAGGTAGTTTTGATGCTTATGCTGGTTTGGGTTATAATCATTCGGGCTGGTTAAGTGATGATGGGGCAACTTATGTAATGTGTGATGAAACGCATGCCACCGAGGTGTTTATTTTGGATGTTTCAAACCCGTTGGATATTAAAGTTTTAGCAACGGTAAATTCAGGGAGTTTGCAGCCCGAAGCTGCAATTGCGCATAATGCTATGATAAAGGGGGATTACCTTTTTGTATCGTATTACTATGATGGTTTGCATGTTTTTGATTTATCGAATCCTGATGAGCCATGTACAGCAGGTAACTGGGATACGAGTGAATGGGAGTATGATTATAACTATCGTGGTTTATGGGGCATGTATTGTTATTTGCCATCGGGCAAACTATTATCAAGCGATATGCAAGAGGGCTTGTTTGTTTTTGAAGTAACAGATAACCCCGCACCAGAGGTTGAATGTCCAATACCTGCTGATTGGTATGGGCCTGTTGAGGAGCCTATTAATGTTGAATTGGTTAATGAAATTGGTTTGAATATTAATACACAGATTATTAATAATCAATTAGTGATTAATAATGAGAATGGATATGTTGGGCAAGCACAAGTTTATGGAGCCGATGGGCGGTTTATTTGCGAATTTGCTATCCCGAATGGAGAAAATTATATTGATTTACCAACGGTAGCATCGGGTATGTACTTAGTTAATACCAATTTAAACGGCTGGACAAAAACATTTAAAATAGTTAAACCATAGCATTAATGCAATTACTTGACGGCAAGGCCTTATCAAAACAAATACAGCAAGAAATAAAGGAAAAAGTTGATGCGATGCTAGGAGCGGGCGAGCGACCGCCACATTTGGCGGCAGTAATTGTGGGAAACGATGGAGCAAGCCAAACTTATGTAGGACACAAAGTTAAAATGTGCGAAAAGGTGGGTTTTCGTTCAACCTTAGTTGAATTGCCCGAAACAACAAGCCAAGATGAATTGCTTGCAAAAGTGGAGGAATTAAATCAACAGGATGATTTAGATGGTTTTATTGTGCAATTGCCATTGCCCAAACATATTGACGCGAACGCTGTAACCCAAGCTATTGATTATAGAAAGGATGTTGATGGTTTTCATCCAATAAATATTGGGAAGATGGCGCAGGGTTTGCCAACTTATTTGCCTGCTACCCCTTATGGAATTATGCAAATGTTGGATAGGTACAATATTGAAACCAGCGGTAAACATTGCGTTGTAGTGGGTAGAAGTAATATAGTTGGTACGCCAATGAGTATTTTGCTTTCGCGCAATAGTAATCCTGGAAATTGTACAGTAACATTAACGCATAGCCGTACAAAAAATTTAAAAGAAATAAGCTTACAAGCTGATATATTGGTGGTTGCATTAGGACGACCCAATTTTATAACAGCCGATATGGTTAAACCTGGTGCGGTAATAGTTGATGTGGGTATTAGTAGGGTTGAGGATTCATCAAAAAAAAGAGGGTATAGGTTGGTTGGAGATGTTGATTTTGAAAAAGTTGCGCAAAAATGTAGCTTTATTACTCCTGTACCAGGTGGAGTTGGTCCGATGACGGTAACAAGCTTGCTGTTGAATACATATATGGCTAGGAAAAATAAAAAGTAGAGAGCTAGATTAGGCTACTTTCTTGATTTATGTCAACATTAGATACATTGAAAGCAAGTATTCCTTAAAAAAAGTTACACTTTTTGATAAAAAGTTTGTCAGATTCTTTGCTTAATCGTATCTAATTGTAACTTTGTATGTGCAGTAAGTGCTTTTACTGAAACAATTTATGAAAATATTAATATTACGTATCATATAAAATCTTTTAAATGAAACACACACACTCTTTTCTTAACTTCCGCTTTTTGCGGAGTTGTATGTTAGCGATGATGGTCATTGCTTTCACGTCGTATGGCTTGAATGCTTGCCATGCGATAAACACAACATTGGATTCTTCAGTCATTACTGATACGTCGGATCCTTGTAACCCGATTTTAACAGTTTGTTACACTATTACAGTGGGTAACGGTAACTTCGGTATTTGTGGTCGTCGTACTGAGGTATCTGTAGGTGCTTTTACTTTTGGAGTTGATTTCCAAAACTTTGACTCAGGAATTCCAGGTCCTTTACCTCAGGTGTGTTTTGACACACCAGTTTGTCCTGGTCCACAAGATGTTGATATTGTAACGTTCAACTCAAACAATCCTGCCCAAGGTGGTGGTGGAACTGTTGAAACATCGGTAACAACAGCAATTAACCCTCCTCCTGCTAATGTTGATGCAACATTTGTAGCGAACTTAAACCCTGCGGGTAACGCAGCTAATGGTGTGCCACCGGGTGATATTTGCCCGAATGGTACAATTGATTTGGTAGCTCCACCAAATGATTGTGGACAGGCTTTTTCAATTACTGCTGGTGGTGGTACTATTACAGGTACTACTTATGAGCCACAAGGTTTTGTGGGTACAGTTACAATTTGTAGCGATGCTGGTAACGGTACTTGTGCTGCTTTAACTAACCAAACATGCCAAAGCTTTGATGTGGCGGGTGTTTGTTGTGAGGATTATGTTGAGATGGTAGCATCGGAAGACATTATTAACAACCAATTGTTTTTATGCCCTAATGAATGTGTAACCTTAACGGCTGTTAATTATAACTTGACAGATTTAAATGGACCGAATGAAGGTATTTCATGGGCATCGTATAGTGCACAGCCAGACCCGACTATTACTGATCCATTTTTAGATCCGAATTTCCAAGGAGGGCTTCTTCCAGGTGGTGCTGTTGTAAGTTATGATCAAACTCCGAATGGATCATTTGAAATTACTTTTTGCCATACTAGCCAAGTAGGTTTTGTAGGGCCGCTTTTTGTTGCCCCAAGTACTACCGATGATACTAGTGCTGGTGTTGTTGATAATGATGGTTGTGTATTTGCCAACCAAGCTATGGGTATTGAAATTGTAATGTTGGATGATATTGATTACGATGGTGGCGAGACTTACGCTTGTGCTGGAATTTTTGCAAATGATGATGATGAATGGTTGAACTTAACTTTAGGAACTTTTACTGGCGGCTTTACTGGTTTTGGCGGTACGGGCGACTTTGATATTTGTTCTGCATCGGGTATATTTTTTAGTACTGATGTAAACGGTAATGGTAACCCTGCTGATGATGCACCTATTCCGATTACTTTCCCTGCGCCTCCGGGCTTTACATGGGCACCTGCAAGTGGAAGTGGGTGGTTAGTGAAAGCTAATCAGCCGTGGAGTGTTACTGTTTGTGATGAGCAAGGTTGCGAAAAAACAATTACTGGTGAGTATGATTTTCCTGAGCCTGAAATTGATGTAGCTGGTTTTGTTTGTACTACTGGCGACCCAATTTCAATATTTTATGGGGTTAATGATGGTAACAACTTAGGTGTTGCTGCTTACCCATATCTTGTAGATGCTTTAAGCGATTTTATTGGAAATGGCGGCGGTGCTTTAATTGATTTTGGTGGTGGAGTTGCTGTTTGGGATCCTTCAATTTCTGGAGAAGGTCAATTTGAAATATTATATACTATTACTGACCCTGTTACTGGTTGCCAGCGTTCAACTTTTGAAGAGATTGTAGTTGGAAACTGTGCTCCTGATTGTAACTCGTTTATTTTAGATTTAAGTATTTCTGAAGATGATGTTTGTGAAAATCAATTGATTGATTTAACAGTTCCTTTAGATGCTAATATTGTTCCGTTTTTTGATGATCCAGCTAATGGTGGTAATGGTGATGGACAGATTGACTTTGGTACTGCTGAGGAGGCTAATTTAATGTCATTATTCCAATTTGGTGTTGGAGCTGCTCCAAACTTCTTTTCTGATAATCCTTATTTAGGAGTTGGCGGCGGAACGGTTAACGTTTTAGGTCCTGCAAATGGTAGTGGTATTGGTAATGGTGTTAACCCTTCAATTTGGGGTGCTTATGCCTTAACGCATTCGGGTACTACTTGTAATCCTGAAGAGTATATTGTATATGTATTTTGGAATACTGCGGTTGCTGCTGCATTCGGAATTTCGAATACATGCGAGCCGTGGGTTGCTGAGGTAGTTACGGTTTATCCTGACCCTGCAACATTGACGGTTCAACAAAATTATGTTGGCGAATGTTTAATTGATTTTACAGTATTTGGACCTGCTGGTGATGTTTGTGAGGATTATGAAACAGTTATTACTATTGGTGGTACTGGTGCACAAGAGTTTGGAGGTGTTGTTATAGGTCAAAATTCTTTTTCGGCTGATGGGCAAGATGGTTTCTTTACTGATGTTGATGTAACTGTTTACGCACCAAGTGATGCAGAAGATCCATTTGGATTTAATACAGGTGTTTATAATTGTGCCCCTGCAACAACTAATTTTGTTTTAGATGCGCCAATAGTATATGACTATGCGCATACTTATACTTGTTTTGGTTTCTTTGAAAATTCAGATGATGAGTATATTGGATTAACATTAGGTGCTTTAACTGGTGGAACTACTGCTGGTTTTGAAATTATTGGTGCTACAGGTGTTTATTTGAACTTTGATGGTGCTGGTCAAGATTTTGGTCCTTTAGAGGCATCTGGTTCTGCACCAATTGCTTGGAATGATGGCGATTTATACTTTGTATATGCTAACCAACCGTGGAGCATTACTATTCAAGATTTTGTGAGTGGTTGTACTTTAGAGTTTAACTCAACTTATAGTTTCCCTCGTCCTGATATTGTTGGTTCAAGTTTTGCTTGCCATACAGGTAATGTTCAAACAATATTTTATGGACCAGATGATGCTGCGTTTAACACATTAGGAGCATTTGGTTCAAATGTTAATTTAACGGAGGCATTTAATACGCTTGGTGTACCTGGTGTTACTGATTTAGGTGGTGGAGCAGCAACCTTTGATCCTACGGTATTTTATGCTGCAACTGGTGAGGCTCAAGCATTTATTGATTATACGATTACAGATGCAGTAACAGGATGTTCAATTACAACAGTGCATTCAATTGTTGTTGAGCAGTGTTCTCCTGTTTGTACTTCATTAACTATGGATTTATCTATTCAAGAAGATGATGTTTGTGATGCACAAATTATTGATGTATCAATGTATTTAACGCCAGATGTTATTGCATTAGTTGATGACCCATTAAATGGTGGTGATTTCAATGGCTCGGGTGCTGAAGAGATTGCAACATTGGAAACGATTTTTGAGTTTGGTATTTCGGCTGTTCCTGGTTTCTTCTCTGATGATCCTTATACATCGCCAAACGTAATTAACTTAGGTACTGGTACTGCATTTGGTATTGGTGTTGCTGGTGAGCCTTTACAAATATTTACTGGTGTTCAAGTGAACCACTCTGGTACTACTTGTTATCCTGAAGAGTATATTATTTATGGTTTTGTGAACGAAGCGGTGGTTACTGCTTTAGGTGTGCCTCCAACTTGTCGCCCAGTAGTTACTGAGGTTGTTACTGTATATCCTGACCCTGCTAACTTAACAGTTGTACCTGTAGTAATGGGTCAAAACTGTGAAATTACATTTGAGGTTCAAGATGTTAATGGTAACTTATGTGTTGATTATACGACTAGCCCCGAGACAACATCGATTGATGGATTTGGTGCTGGTGGAAATATTGATGTTACTGTATTTGCGCCAGGTGATGCTTTAGCATTTGGCGGTAACAATGCTTTAAGTGTTGGTTGTTTGCCTGTTATTACTAATGTTGCATTAAATGCTCCTTTAGCTTATGCTGGTGGCGAAACTTATACTTGTGCTGGTGGTATTAATATTAATGATGATGATGAGTATGCCTTTGCTATTTTAGGTGATATTACTGGTGGTTCGGGCAATTATGAAATTGCTGGTGCTTCAGGTGTTTATTTTGCTAACAATGGTGATGGAACTGCTACTGGTGTTCCTGCTGGTACGCCATTAGCTGGTGTAGCTGATATTTTATTGGTTATTGCTAACGAGCCATGGAGCTTGACTATCCAAGATAGCGATACGGGTTGCGAGTTAACTATAAATGGTGTTTATGGTTTCCCTGAACCTCAAATTTATATGCCTTCATCTGCTTGTGCTACTGAAAATCCTTTAGAGATTTTCATTGATCCGGGATGGGCTACAGGTTTTTATAATGTTGTTGATAATGGAAACATTGCTGGCGATTTCATTTTTGTAGCTGATGTTGCAACGTTTACTGATTTAAGTGCTGCTTTAACTACAATTGTTCCTGGTCAAGCTTATGAATTTGACCCTGCTGCTGCTGCTAGTTTAATGGGTGGCCATGGTACGGTTACTTTAGATTTTCAATTAACTGATTTGAATACTGGTTGTGTTGCTTTTGTTTCTCAATTAGTAAATATTCAGGCATGTAACTTTGCTTTTGATATTATTGACCCTTGTGAGTGTAATGATGATTCTAGCACAAATGGTGATGATGGTACATTTAACGAAGAGGTTGCGATTACTGGACCTGGCCAAACGCCATTACCTGCTGGACAAACTTGGACAGTAGTTGGTGAGGATGCGAATGGTGATGGTTTAGTTGATGGTACTGATTTACCAATTGGAACTATTGCTGTATTTAACCCTGTAACTGGTTTTTACGAAGTTCCTGAATTTAACCACGGCGATGCTGAAGGTTATTATATAACTGTTGAGGGTCCTAACCCTGCTGGTGATCCTGGTAATGTATCATTAGCAATTGGTAATGTATGTTTTTACCCAGATCCTCAAATTGTAGGTGTTGGTCCTTTCTGTAATACTGATACTGCAGTTCCTTTAACTGGTATTCCTGCTAATGGTGTATCGGGTACTGGTGTATTTGCTGGTCCTGGTGTTGTAAACATTGCTGGTGTAATTTACTTTGACCCTAGCCAAGCTGGCCCAGGTGAGCATATTGTTTCATATAGCTTTACTGATAATGCTGAGGGTGATGGTTCGCACAACCCTGGTTGTGAGCAAACAGTTGAAATGACTGTTGTTGTTTACCCTGAGTTTGACCCTACATTTGACTTACCAAACCAAATTTGTACTGACCAATTAGCTTGGCCTTTAGTTTTAGATGATTTTGCTGCTGTACAAGCTTATGTTGCTGCAACTGCTGATACGGATGATACTGAAGCTACTTATATTACTTGGTATGAGCAATTTGGTGGCCCAGGTGGAGGCGATAACGGTGTTATTGATAATGGAGATGGAACTGGTTTGTTTATTGATTTTGCTGGTTCAGGAACATATGTTATCTGTGTTGATGTAGGAGTTGGAAGTTGCTTACGTACTTTCTGCCAATCAATTTTTGTGCATCCTCCAGTGACTGTTATTCCTTTAACAGATACGCATTACTGTGCTGATGATTCAAATGTTGATTTAACTACTTTATTTGGTGTTGGAACAAATGGCGAGGATCAATGGAATTTCTCTGATGGTACATTCTATGTTGATGGTAACCCTATTTTCGGTTCGGATTTAGTTGTTGGTTCATTAGCTGCAGGTACATATACTATTACTTATGCAGTAGGTACTAACCAAGATAACTTAGCTGCTCCAGATGATGCTTGTAACGATCAAGGTTCTGTTACAATTGAAATTTGTGCTGACCCTGATGCTAACTGGGTTCCACCTGCATTTTTATGTGAAGATGGTGGCGATCCTGATGGTACTGATATTGACGATGTAATTGCTAACCTTTACGCTTTAACGCCAGATGTTGTTGTTGGCGGTGGTGTTGTTGGTACTGATTACTCATGGTACACTTGGACATCAGAAGGTGGTCAATTATACATGGATGCTGGCGCTACAACTCCATATGGTGGTGGTCAGTTAACTGGTCAAACAATTTACTTTAGCCCTGCTGGTTTATCTGATCAGTCGGAAATTGAAATTTGCTTGACTGTTAATGGTGCTGGTACTTTACAAGATGGTGGTGGTATTGATTTATGTGCTGCTTGTACTTCAACTCAATGTTATGAAATTCCAATTGTATCAGAATACGAGGCTGACTTGTTTGATGGTTGGAACCAAACTTGGTGTTTAGAAGAATTCCGTGATTTTGAAACTATTGATTTAACACAATACTTAGCTAATACAACTCCTGGTAATGGTTACTTTACTGTAACTCACCATGGTGCTGATGGTGCATTAGGTACTGCTGATGATGTTGTTGCAACAAACTGTGGTGGTGTTAATCCTAACCCTCCAACAATTGTTGGTTGCCAAGATGGTTTTATTTGGAATTTAGATACTTTAGCTGTTGGCGATATTACTATTCGTTACACTGTACCTGGTAGTGGCGAGTGTGCTCGTTACGATGAGATTACTATTACTTTGGAAGAAGCACAAGTTGATTGCTTTGAGCCACCTGTGTTAATTTGCGAGGATGAGGGTGATAATGCTGATGGTACTTATGACATGATGAACTGGTTAGTTCCTAACTGTGTTCAGTGTATTGATACTTTCAGTAACTCAGCTTATTATAATGATGGTGTAACTACTTACATACCTTTTGATACGATAGATGTTAATGGTGATGAATTGCCATGTTACAACTATCCTTTCTTGAACCCTGGTACTCAGTCAGTGAGCATTGTGCCTCCTGCAATTCCTCCTGGGTCTCAAATTTTAAGTGTTAACTTATTCTACACTTACGAGCGTTTAGCTTGTATTGCTGAGGGCGATTTAGACCAAGCTACTGTTTTCTGGCCAGATGGTACACCAATTATCAACTGGGGTAATGGTGCTGGACCTAATGGTGATGATGACCATTTTGGATTGGTTAATGTATCTTATGATGAGTTGGTTGATTTAGGTGTTGATTTCTCAGCATTAGAGACTTGTACTCCTCAGCCATTTACTTATACATTAACTTCAAACGCTGCTAACTTCACTATCAACTTTGGTGTTGAAATTATTTATGCGACTTGTATTTTTGAAGCGATTTTACATGAGTCTGCTGATTTAGATCAACTTGGTTTAGATACTATTCCATTACCATGGGATGCGAACGGTGACGGTGATTACACTGATATGGGTGATATTCCTGGTGGTGTTTACTATGCTGGTGGCGGACAGTGGTACTTTGATTCAAATGGTATTAATGCTTATGATGGTGTTGTTGATGTAACATTCTCAACTGCTTCATGTGGTAATTGCCCTACTGCTACTACTCAATCAGTATTAGTTGTTGAAAATTACAATGCAGTATTTAAAACTGATGAAGTAACTGTTTGTAGCACTGAGGCTATGATTGATATGACTCAATACTTATCATTTGATTCTGACAATGGTGGAAACTTCTCAAGTACTACTCATCCAATGGCTGTAATGGGCGACTTTATTGACCTTAACATGGTTGGTGAAGGTAACTGTGCAACTGTTGTTTATGATGTTGCTGATGGTGTTAATACTTGTGGACAAGCTACTGATACTATTACTATTTGTGTTGGTGCTGCTGTTGATGCTGATTGGACTCCTGCAAACTACTACTGTGAAGGTGCTGAAGTTGAGTTACCACAAGGTGGTACTTGGAGTGCACCTTATAACACTGATGTACAAGCTCAATTAGATGCTGACCCTGCAACTGATATTATTAATACTTCAAACTTATCGAATGCTAGCCCTGTAACTTTAGTTTACACGGTTTCAAATGGTGTTTGCGATGCTGAAGAGGAGTACTTATTGATTATTGAATCATCTTACGATGTTTCATTATCTGAAACTGAATTAACGGCTTGTGCTAATGATTTAGAATCAACAGGTGCTATCATTTTTGAAGATGTTGCAACTGGTAATGAGTGTTTAGATTTATCTCAATTTTTAACTGGTACTACTTTAGGTGCTGGATACTGGGGTTATGTTGCGGGTCCGAACGCTGCTGACTTAAATGGTTCAATTTTCTGCCCTACTGCTGCTGGTTCTCACGTATTAGAGTACACAGTACCTGGTAGTGGTGTTTCTGGCGATTGTGGTGCAAGCTTACAATTGACTATTAATATTGATGCTTTACCTGATGCAAGCTGGAACTGTAACGATGAGCAGCCAACTGTAATTTGCTCAGGCGATGGTTGGGTTGATTTAGATGAGTTATTATGTGGTATGCCAATTTTACAAACGTTTACTGATACGGTTTGTATTGCTGACCCAGGTGTTGAGGAAATTAACCCTGGTTTCCAATCTACATTTATTAACTTACCTACTATCCCTAATAATGCAATAATTACTAGCTTATCAGTTGATTATAACTATGTTGCTGGACCTGGTAATCCAAATGCTGATGGTGATATTGATTTATTAACGATTACTGCACCTGACGGTACAGTTATAGCTAACTGGAATTCTGGCACAAGTGGTCCTAACGGTAATGATAATCACTTTGATTATGGTACTGACCCTCAATTATACGATGAGGCAAATGGCTTTACTTTTAACGGTATTGCAATTGATGCTAATTCATTAAAAGGTTGTGGAAATACTCCTCAATTCTTGTTAGAGGTTTATTCTAACTCTGCATTCTGGAATTCGTGTTTAACTGTTTCAGTAACTTATACAACTGGTGAGTTCTTCTCATACTTAACTGAAACTGGTGAGGATGTAACTGGTTTAGGTTTAGAAGGTGGTATCGTTTATGAAAACGGTGGTAACTACTTCTTCGATCCTGCTCAACTTTGCGAAATCAATGATATTACTATTGAGTTTGTTCGTTTTGGTTGCGTTTGTGATGGTTACGATGCTCAAGAGTTTGAAATTGTATGTTCAGTTAGTGCTGATTTAGATGAGCCTGCTGGTACAGTTTGTTACACTGATGATTTAGACTTAACGCAGTTTTTTGCTGAGGGAACTACTTCTGGTGGTACTTTCTCAGGTTCTGGTGATATTCAAGGTCATACTTTAGTGCCTAATGCTGCTGGTGGAACGTACACTATTACTTATACTGTAGGTGATGCTGCAAGTGCATGTGGTAATGATTCTGATACTATTGAAATTACTGTAGCTCCTGCACAAGATGCTACTTGGGATGCTCCTAGTACATTCTGTATTTTCTCTGGTGCTTATGATTTAACAAACTACTTTACAACAACTACTACTACTGGTGGTACATTTACTGTTGAAAGTGGATCAGGTACTATTGCTGGTAACGAATTTACTGCTACTGGTTTAGGTTTTGTTGTTATCCGTTACACGGTTACAAATGGTGATTGTGAAACATCATGGGAGGAAGTAATTAATGTTGTTGGTGACGAGGCTCCGGCTGTTGTTGCTGATGAGGTTGCTGTTTGCCAAGGTGATGTTTATGACTTGAATAACTTATCTGCTACACCTGCTGGTGGAGATTGGAGTGGTTCTGGTGTAACTGGTTCATTATTTAATACTGCTGGTTTACCAACTGGTTCTTATACATTAACTTATACTGTTGGTGCTGGCGATTGTGAGCAATCAGCTACATTTGATATTAACGTTTGGGAAACGCCAAGTGCTGCATGGACTTCACCTGTTGAAGTTTGTGCTGATATGCCATCATTTGATTTAGATTTCTACGTAAGTGGTGCTACTGGTGGTTCTTGGTCATCAAATATTCCTGGTTTAATTGATGCTGATGGTACATTAAACCCTGGTGCTGCTGGTACTAGTGCTGCTCAAGAAATTGTTTATGCACAGGTTACTTATACGGTAGGCGATGTTTGTATGGCTTCTGAAACTGAGGTTATTTCAATTGTTTATGTTGATCCTTACTTTGATGGTCCGGGTGTTGCATGTGTTGGCGACGAAATTCAGTACGAGGCTAATGTTCCTGGTCACTGGTGGACTGGTGATGACTTATCAAGCACTGGTTTATTTACTCCGACTGAGCCAGGTTTATATGACATTACTTACTCAGTAGGTGGTTTGATTTGCCACAAAACTTATACTAAAACTGTAGAGGTTTATGGTATTCCTGATAACCCAACTGTTTCTGATATTGAGCCTGTATGTGAGGAAGATGAAAACCGTTTCATTTATACTGTTTCAGGTGAATTCTTTGATCACTTTGCTGTTTATATTAATGGTGATTTAGCTTTTGAAAGTGTTCCTTTTTATGGTAATGAGTTGACTTACGATCCATTAGATTACTTAGGTGAAGATTTTGTTGGTACTGCATCAGTTACTATTGTTGCGGTTAACCAAGGTGGTTGTGAAAGCTCTGGTGTTAACTCTGAGTACACAATTTATCCTTCTCCTGTAATTGAGTGGGAATTAGGTTGTACTGACCCTAACTCAAACTTAGCGGCATTGGAGGTTACAAGTTTAGCTGAGGATTTCCAAATTGCTGTTTACCAAGGTGATGAGCCAACTGCAATGGACTGGAATCCTGTTAACGATCCATTAGCAATTATTACTGCTGGTGAGGTTTATAGTATTACTGTAGTTGATAACAATGGTTGTACTTCAACTGTTGATGGTGTATTTGCTGAATTAGCGGTTGATTTTGTTGCTGAAATTTCATGCCCAGTTGATGGTGATGTAACTGTAAACGTAATTGTTGATGAGAACACTGGTTATGGTGGTCCTTACATGTACTCGTTTGATGGCGGTTTATCTTATGGAAGTGAAAGCACTGCAACAATGTCAGTAGCAGCTAATCCATTTATTTCAATCCGTGTTCAAGATCAATTAGGTTGCTTATCTGCATTCCAAGTATTTGAAATTGGTGAAGAGGCTTCAATAGCTCCTACTGCATCATGTGCTGATGCTGATGGTAATGTAACTGTTAGTATTAACTATGTTGGTGAGGATTTCACTGCATCTTATACAACTAGTGCAAGTGCTACACCAGTATTATTAGGTAATGCTTCTGAGTTTGTAATTAATGTTGCTGATGCAATGACGGTTGATATTACTGTTGAAGCTATTAATGGTGACTTAACTTGTACTTTAACTGGTTCAGTTGATGTTTATCCTGCTTTATCAGTTACTGCTGATGTTGATAACGGTGGTTGCCCTACTGGTTCTGCTGAAACTTCAGTTACTGCATTAGGTGGTAATGGCCCTTACACATTATTTGTTAGTGGTATAGAGGTTGGAACGTTTGAAGCGGTTCATGCTCAAATTTTACCTGCTGGTACAACTACTTTAATGGTTGTTGATGAGTCAGGTTGTACTGCAACTACTGAGGTAACAGTTGCTGAGGCATTTGAAGTGGGTACGCCTACATTGGTTTACAACTCTTCATTATCAACTGCAACTTCAGTTTGTGGTGATGATAACTTAACGTTAACTGTTGCTGGTGGTACTACTTATGCTTGGTACGATGCTGATATGAACTCACTTGGTGAGTCGGGTGCTTCATATACTTCATTTATTACTGGTTCAACTACTTACTATGTATCTATTGTTGAGGGTGCTTGCGAGGGTGAGCCATTAGAAATTAATATTACTTACTATCCTGAAATTTCAACTACTGACCCTGTAATTACTTGTAATGGTGATGGTACTTATTCAGTAACATTTACTATTAGTGGTGGTAATACGGCTGCACCTTACTTTGTAAATGGTGTTGAGAACTTTGGAACTGTTTCGGCTACATTGCCAACTGGTACTCCTTTCAGTTACGAAATTTTGAGCCCAGAGTCTGGTTGTACTGCTAATGTTTCAGGTTCTGATAACTGTGTTGATATTGTTGCTAACAACGATGAAGATTTAAATAATGAAGCTGGTACTGATGTTACAGTTTGCGTATTCCCTAATGATACTTACCCTGATGGTGTATTAGTTGAATTATGTGGTGGACCTGAAAATGGTGAGGTATCTCCAGTAGATGGTCAACCTGGTTGCTTTACATATTCACCATTCTCAGTAGAGGTATTAGCTGATGAGTTCTGCTATATTTTAACTGATGAGTTTGGTAACTCTGATGATGCTATTGTTACAATTACTTATACTGCTTGTGAGTTTACAATTAGCCAATCAAGCACTGATTGCCAAGATGCTGCTGGAATTGCGACTATTGGATTTGGCTTAGCTAATGCTGGTGATAACTTTACAGTAACGAGTGTTGAAGGTGGTGTGTTTGTAGGTTTAGAAGTAACTGATGGTTTCGGTATTTTAACTATTGATGTAGATTTAAATGAGAATTTATCAGGTGGTTACACGGTTAACTACGAAGGTCCATGCGGTGCTGGTCAGTTAAGTTCGTCTGTTGAGTGCGGTAATGTAACTGCAATTGAGTTAATTGAGTTTGCTGGTCGCGTTGAAGCTGAAGGTAACTTGATTTATTGGACAACTGCATCTGAGTACAACTCTGACTTCTTTACATTACAAAGTAGTACTGATGGTGTTAACTTCCAGTCGATAGCTAAAGTTGATGCAACTGGTAACAGTTCAATTGAGCAGAGCTATTCATACAATGATGTTGAGGCAACAGGTACAACTTACTACCGTTTACTTGAAACTGAAACTAACGGTTCGACTGAAATCGTTTCAAGCGTAATTACGTTAACTCGTGATACTCATACTGATTTGACTATTGTTAATGTATTCCCAGTACCTACATCTGCATTTATAAACTTTGATTTAACAGTTGCTAATACTGCACCTGTTGCAATTGAAATTTATGATGTTGCAGGTAAGTTAATTAAAGCTGTTGATTATGATGTTGAAGCTGGTGCTAACTTAGTACAAGTTGATGCTTCAAGCTTTGCTGTGGGTACATACTTTGTAACAATTGCTCAAGGTAGCCAAGTGGTTACAACTAAATTTATCAAAGACTAATCATAGCGATTATAAACTTTGAATATCAATCCCCTGTTACTTCGGTAGCAGGGGATTTTTTTTGTTTACAAATTAAGAGACAAGAGTAAGAGACAAGATGCAGGAGCTAGGCAATACTCTGTTGGTTGAAAAATGGATGGGAAAGAGTGGAGAAAAAGGAGGTTTTCTTTAAAACCTTGATGACATTAGTAGATTTAGATTAGTTGGCTGAATATCAAACCGATGCCCTAAAAATTGGTTGGTTAGTTTTCCTTTGTAAATGTAAACGCCATTTCTTGTACCCTTACTTGAGTAGAGTAGGTTTTCAAATCCACCAAATTGGGGTATTTGCATTATTAAATTTGAGATAACGTGGCTAAATGCCATTGAAGCTGTACGCGAAACCCTTGATGCTATATTGGGTACACAATAGTGAATAACATCGTGCTTTGTAAAAACAGGTTTTAAATGGTTGGTAACTTCGGAGGTTTCAAAACAACCGCCTTGATCAATACTTACATCAATAATAACGGCACCTGATTTCATGTTTTCAACCATTTGCTCGTTAACAATACATGGCGAGCTTCCTGTTTCTGAATGGATTGCCCCAATAACAACATCGGCTGTGGTTAATTGAAATGCAAGCGTATCTGGATTGATTGTTGAAGTGTAAACGCGTTGCCCAATGTTATTTTGCAGGCGCATCAACTTATAGGTGTTATTATCGAAAACTCTAATTTCGGCACCTAGGCCAATGGCAGCTCTTGCGGCATATTCACCAACAACACCGGCACCTAAAATAACTATTTTAACAGGTGGTAAAGCAGATAAACCGCCTAATAAAACGCCTTGCCCTCCATTGGTATTTGTTAAACATTCAGATGCGATTAAGATGGATGAACTACCCGCTATTTCACTTAAAATTCTTACCACGGGGAAAGAGCCTGCATTGTCTTTTAAATATTCGTATGCTATAGCCGTAACTCTGCGGTTCATTAATTTTCTTAAATACTCTTCGCGTAAAGCAGGTAGGTGTAACGGCGAGAAAATTAATTGATTGGGTTTAAGTAAGTCGGTTTCGGTTTCGGTTAGCGGGGCAACTTTTAAAATTATATTGGCTTCAAATACTTTTTCAATTTGATGAACAATTTCAGCACCAGCTTCAGAAAAGTCGATGTCGTTAAAATTGGCTCCTTCGCCAACACCTGCTTCAATAACTACACGATGGCCATTGTTGCATAATAATTTAACGGATGAAGGTGTTAAAGCGCATCGCCGTTCTTGAAAAGAAGTTTCTTTTGGGACTCCTATATATAAATTGCCCTTTTTAAGTTGGGTAGCCAACATTTCGGGTTTTGTTTCCAACGAAAAACTAGCGTATGTTCCCGAATCAACCATAACCCTAAGTTAAGGCTTAGTTAGCAATTAGGCTGTTATTTTGGTTATATTGTATGTTCGTGCATTATTAGGCGATACACTAATTTGAACCATTATATAATCGGTTAAGAAATCCAATATTATTTCGGGCCATTCAATTAATATTAGTGCCTCTTGATCAAAGTATTCTGCAAATCCTATGTTGTTTAATTCCTCAACCTTTTCAAGCCGGTATAAGTCAAAATGAAAAATGGTTTTATTACCACTTTTATATTCATTTACAAGCGAATAGGTAGGGCTGCTAACAACATCTTTAACGGCTAATAAAGTGCAAAGTTGTTTGACTAGGGCGGTTTTACCTGCTCCCAAATCTCCTTTAAAAACAATTACATTGCTATTAGCACTAAAAGCTAAAATTTGTTCGGCAATTTGACTTAAATCATTAATTGAAATGCTACTTAACTGCATTGCTAAGCATTTTTACTTTTTAATACAGCAAATGGCACAATTACCTCTTCTAATGAAACACCGCCATGCTGAAAGGTGTTTTTATAGTAATTTACATAGTGGTTGTAGTTGTTAGGGTAAACAAAATAATCAGCATTTTTACTAAAGATGAAGGTTGAACTTACGTTTGGTTGCGGTAATCCGAATTTGTTTGGTTTTTTCATTTCAAAAACCTCTTTTGCTTTGTAATTTAAATTTTTACCGTGTTTATAACGCAAATTGGTTGTAGTGCTTCTATCGCCAACAACTTTTACTGGATATTGTACGCGCATTGTACCGTGATCGGTAGTTATCATAAGGTTAATTGGCTTTTCGGCCAATATTTTAAGCGTTTCAAACAATGGCGAATGGGCAAACCATGATTTAGTAATTGAACGATAAGCTGTTTCATCGCCCGCTAATTCTTTTAATACTTCCATTTCGGTTCGTGCATGCGAAAGCATGTCAACAAAGTTGTAAACGATTACATTTAGGTCGTAGTTAAAAAGATTATGCGCGTTATCTACCAAGTTTTTACCACTATTTACATTGGTAATTTTATTGTAGGTAAATTTTAAATCCTTGCTTTTACGGGTTATTTGGTCGGTTAGCAATTCCTTTTCGTACATGTTTTTACCGCCTTCGTCTGTATCGTTTTTCCAAAATTTTGGAAGCCTTTTTTCAATATCACGTGGTAAAAGGCCTGCGAAAATGGCATTACGGCTATATTGTGTTGAAGTGGGGAGAATGCTGTAAAACATATCCTCGCTTTCCAATTCAAAATATTCAGATAAAGCGGGCTGAATGATTTTCCATTGGTCGTAGCGTAAGTTGTCGATTACTACCAAAACATTGGTTCGGCCGTTGTCCATATTTGGAAAAACTTTATCGTCGAATAAAGTGTGAGACATGGTAGGTCCTTCACCATCAATCCAGTTTTCGTAGTTTTTTTCAATGTATCGAACAAACTCGTTATTGGCTTCGGTTTTTTGCATGTTTAAAATTTCCTGCATTTCCTTGCTATCGGCATTTGCCAATTCCATTTCCCAATAGATGATTTGCTTGTAAACATCTTTCCATTCTTCATAATCCAAACCCATTTGAATGCGTGCAAACAAGCGTGAAAATTGTTGTTGATATTTACTTGTAGTTGCTTGGCTTACCAAACGTTTATTATCGAGCAATTTTTTAACCGTCATTAAAATTTGATTGGGCTTAACTGGCTTAATTAAGTAATCGGCTATTTGAGCCCCAATTGCCTCTTCCATCAAATTTTCCTCTTCGTTTTTGGTAATCATTACCACAGGCACAAGGTTGTTGTGCGCTTTTATTTCGGTTAGGGTTTCCAAACCCGTTATTCCTGGCATTGATTCATCAAGCAAAACCAAATCGAATTTTTCGGCTTTGCATTTATCAATGGCATCGTGCCCATTGGTAACAGTGGTTAATTCAAACCCTTTGTTTTCTAAAAATTTTATTTGTGGCTTTAAGTGATCAATTTCATCATCTGCCCAAAGTATTCTAATATTGCTCATACGCTGTTTTTGTACCTTTGCTAAACACTTTGATTTTAAATAATATTGTTTGTTTAAGTATTTTTTACAATTTTAATCAAACAAGCCTTAATTTGTAACCAAAGCGAAAAATTCTGATTGCAAAGAAAATAATAAACGACCCCATTTACGGCTTTATTTCGGTAAAGTATGGTATTGTTTTTAAATTAATTGAACATGCCTATTTTCAACGCTTACGCCGCATTCAACAATTAGGGCTTTCGTCCTTTGTATTTCCTGGGGCGGTTCATTCTCGATTTCAGCATGCTTTGGGTGCTATGCACTTAATGGATAGAGCTTTACGAACCCTAGCTGATAAGGGTGTGTTTATTTTTGAAGAAGAGGCAAAGGCGGTTACAATTGCTATATTATTGCACGATATTGGGCATGGCCCTTTTTCGCATGCGCTTGAAAATATTTTGGTTGAGGGTATAAACCATGAGGAGATTTCATTAATGTTGATGGAGGCTTTGAATGATGAGTTTGGTAATGAATTTTCATTAGCTATTCAAATTTTTAATGGTACGTACCCCAAAAAGTATTTGCACCAATTGGTTTCGGGGCAATTGGATATGGATAGGCTTGATTATTTGAGTCGCGACAGCTTTTTTTCGGGCGTACATGAAGGGACTGTTGGCTACGATAGGATAATTAAAATGATAAATGTTCATAAGGGGAGATTGGTTGTTGAAGAGAAGGGTATTTATTCCATTGAAAAGTTTTTAATGGCGCGCCGCTTAATGTACTGGCAAGTGTATTTACACAAAACAGTTTTGGTGGCCGAGATATTCCTTCAAAAGATAATTTTGCGGGCTAAACAATTGGTAAGGGAAGGGGTTGAATTGAGTGCAAGCCCGCCGTTAAAATATTTTTTGCATAATGCGTATAACTCAGGTAGCTCAAAGCAAGAATTTATTGCCAATTATGTGGCTTTAGATGACTACGACTTACACACGGCTTTTAAAGAGTGGCAATTGCATGATGATTTCATCCTTTCAAACTTGTGTAAAAGGGTAATTGATAGGCGATTGTTTAAGGTGCATTTGGAAAAAAAGCCTTTTGATGAAAAAGTGGTTGAGGGGATTGAAAAAAAATTACTAAAAAAGTACCCGATCAAATCAGAAGATTTACATTATTTCGTTTTTAAGGGGGAAGTAAGTAATACAGCCTACTCCAGCAAATCGGCTATTGATATTTACTATAAAAATGGACAGATTTTAGATATTGCTAAAGCTTCGGATCATTTGAATATTAAGCAATTAGCATCGCCGGTAGTCAAACATTATCTTTGTTATCCAAAAGAAATTAACTAAAACAGATGAGTGAAATAAACTGGACAATAGAAGAAATTGCGAACTGGGTAAATGGAGAAGTAGTTGGCAACTCATCATCAGAAATAAAATCGTTAAGTAAAATTGATGAAAGCCAGAAGGGTAGTTTAAGTTTTTTGGCTAACCCGAAATATGAGAGTTTTTTATATGAAGCTGATGCTGCAGCAGTTTTAGTAACGCGCGAGTTTCAGCCCAAAAAGGCTGTTAACTCAACCTTGATTAAGGTTGAAAACCCGTATTTGGCTTTTGCTCAAATTTTGGAAAAATACCATGCAGCTTTGTTTAATGATGTGGCTTATATACACCCCTTAGCCTATATTGATGACACTACAAATGTGGGAGAAAATGTGGCTTTAGGTGCTTTTTCGCATATTGATAAGCATGCTAAAATTGGTGAAAATACAAAAATTGGAAGTCAGGTTTATGTGGGTAAACACGCCAAAATTGGTAAAAATTGCACTATTTATTCGGGGGTGAAAATTTATGATTATTGCGAAATTGGAGATAATTGTATTGTTCATTCAGGAACAATTGTAGGCAGCGATGGCTTTGGCTTTGCGCCAATTGGCAATGGCGAGTTTCAAAAAATTCCGCAGACGGGTAATGTGGTTTTACAAGATAATGTTGAGGTAGGTAGCAATTGCACCATTGACCGAGCAACTATTGGTAGCACATTAATTAAGGAAGGGGCAAAGCTGGATAACCTAATTCAGGTAGCGCATAATGTTGAGATTGGGAAACATACGGTTATTGCGGCGCAAACGGGCATATCGGGCAGTACTAAAATTGGTGATAATTGCATGATTGGGGGGCAGGTTGGTTTTACTGGTCATATTACAATTGCCGATGGTTCAAAGATTAATGCGCAAAGTGGTGTTGCCAAATCAATAAAAGAGCCTAATAGGGCTTGGAGTGGATCGCCAGTTCGTGATTTTAGGGCTAATTATAAAGCCCAAGCTTATGTTAATCAAATTCCTAAATTAATTGAACGGATTAAGGAGTTGGAGGCAAAGTTGAAGGAGGAATAACTAGCTAATTACTTTTTCATAAACATTGTACTTTTTGTAAAGCTTGCCTTGCATAACATTTTCGGCAGCGCGGCACATTGCGGCATTGTCTTCAAGTATCCAACTGGCTTCACCATATTTGATATTGTGTTTATCACAGTTGTTAATAATACTACGATATAAAACCGCATCAATGCCTTTGTTTCTATACTCAGGTAAAACGCCAAGTAATAAAATACGAAGCCAATCAATTTTCTTTTTTTGCGTAAATAGTTTTAAAAAGTTAAAAGGGAACAGGTTACCATTAAAGCTTTTAAAAATTTGATTGAAATCTTTTAAGGCAATTGCCATCCCTATTTCTTCGCCTTTATCATTTAAAACGAAAGGTAAAAAATCTTCATCGGCAACAAGTTTGAATTCATCGGCCATTAAATCTAGTTCTTCATTTGTAAAAGGAATGAAACCGTAATTATCCTCCCAAGCCAAATTGAATAATCGCTTAACGATTTCCATTTCGGCTTTCATCTTTTTTTTGTTTAGGTATCTAACAGAAAGCCCATATCGTTTAGTGGCAAGGTCGGCTACTCGTTGTAATTTACCATCACCAAAAGCCTTTGTTCTATCAATTTTATAGGCTAGTAAGCCCATGTTTTTGGTAAAACCGTAGCTTTCAATAAGATTGATATAGTATTCAGGGTTATAGGTCATCATTAATCTTGGGCTGTCGTTAAAACCTTCAACCAACAAGCCATAATCGTAATTACTGCTTGGGCTTGCAGGTCCATTAACTCGCTGCAAGCCTTTTTGCTTTAACCAAGTTTCAGCTTTTGCAAATAAGCTATTGGCAACTTCTTTATCATTTATACATTCAAAGTAGCCAAAAAAGCCGAGTTTATCTTGGTGAATTTCGTTGTATCTACGATTGTTTATAGCGGCAATGCGCCCAACAATTTTACCATTTTTAATAGCAACGAAAGGTTGGATTTCTCCGTAGTTGAAAAAAGGGAATTTTTTTAAGTCAAACCTACTTTTTAAATCCATCCAAAGGGGGGCAACCCAATGCGGATCGTTTTTATAAATTTCCCATGCGAAGCCCAAAAATTCTTTAATCGCCTTTTTATCCTCAATAGCTATGGCACGTATTTTTAACATTAATTAGTTTTAAATAATGCCTAGTTGCTTGCCAACCTTTGCATAGGTATCAATTACATAATCCAAATGCTCTTCGTTATGTGTAGCCATAAAGCTATTACGCATCATTGCCATACCTGGCGGGGTAGCTGGGGATATAAATACGTTTACAAAAATATCTGCATCAAACAGCCCTTTCCATAAATTAAAAGCTTTAGTATCGTCGCCAATTATTACAGGAACAATTGCACTTTGACCTGGTAGAACATTAAATCCATGTGCAGTTAAGCCTTGCCTTACTTTATCGGCATTATAAACCACTTGATCAACCAACTCGGGTTGTTCCATTAAAATATCAAGTGCCGCATCTGCCGCTGCAACCGATGTTGGTGTTGGCGAAGCAGAAAATATTAATGCTGGTGAGTGGTGCTTTAAGTAGTTGATAACCCTTTCATCACCAGCAACAAAACCGCCTAATGACGCTAGGGTTTTACTAAAGGTGCACATTATTAAATCTACATCATCATCAACGCCATAATGGCTTGCAGTACCTCTACCACCTTTACCAATAATACCTAAAGCATGGGCATCATCTACCAAAACTTGGGCATCATATTGCTTGGCTAATGCAGTTAACTCATCCAGTTTAGCTATATCTCCAAAAGTTGAAAAAACGCCATCCGTAACAATCAATTTCCCACCTTCTTTTTCAGATGCTTGTTGTAAACGGCGTTCAAGATCGGCCATATTATTATGTCTAAATCTATAAACGGTTGTGTTTAAGCCGCCCCTAGCCAATAAATTACCAGCAACAATACTTGCATGATTGTCTTTATCAGAAAATAAGCAATCGCCTCTATCCATTAAGGGTTGAATTACCCCTTGGCCTGTTTGGAAACCCGTACTAAACAATAATGCAGCTTCTTTACCTACAAAAGCGGCTAGTTTGGCTTCAAGGGATTCGTGCATGTCAATTGTACCTGTTAAATAGCGCGAGCCTGAACAAGATGTGCCGTATTTTTCTAGTGCCTCAAATGCGGCAGCTTTAACTTTTGGGTGTGTTGTTAGCCCCAAATAATTATTTGAGCCTGCCATAACAACATCCTTGCCCTGCATTTTAACTACGGGACCTTCGCTTTCTTGAATTGGTGTAAAATAGGGGTATATTCCTGCTGCTTTTACATCATCAGCACGAGTATAATCAAAACATTTTTTGAAAAGCGTTGGGATGCTTTGAGCAGTAACTGCCATATAATTGTTTTGTTTAATTGATAAAAGTCAATTGCAAGTATAGTGAAAATTAAACTAACAATTGACAAAAGTCAATTAGATTTGCTGCTGCAATAAACATGCTAAGTGAAACAGATAGTAGCAATTACTGGTGCAAATGGATTTATCGGGAGTCATTTAGTTGAGCTTCTTGTGAAGAAAAATTTTTATGTAAAATGTATTGTTAGGCCTAGTAGTAATTTAAAGTGGATTGAGGATTTACCTATAGAAGTAATTGATTGTGGGCTTGCTGATGTTGTAAAATTGGAACAAGCTTTTAAGGGTGCTGAATATGTTTTTCATTTAGCGGGTGGGGTAAAGGCTAAAAACCAACAAGCATATGATTTTGCAAATGTTAGTTTAACCAAAAATGTTTTGGAAGCTTGTAAAACTAGCCCAACAATTAAAAAAATTATTGTAACCAGCAGTTTAGCAGCAGCAGGGCCTGCAAAACTTAATGAGCCTATAAGTGAAAAAAAGGTTAGGCAACCATTATCAAAGTACGGTATAAGTAAAATGCGACAAGAGCAATTGACTGAGCAATATTTTGATGAGTTGCCAATTACGATTATTCGCCCGCCAGTAGTTTATGGTGCAAGAGATACTGAGGTGTTTCAATTTATTGAGTTGGTAAATAGGGGTTTGATGTTGAAAGCTGGATTTAATAAAAAGTATATTAGCATTATTTATGTGGAGGATTTGGTTAATGGAATGTTACAAGCGGCATTTTCAGAAGAATGTGTTAGTGAAACTTATTTTTTGTCGGGCGACGAAATTTTTAATTGGGATGAAATGGGGCAAATTGTTGCTTCAATTTTAAATAAAAAGCCTGTTAAATTGATGGTTCCACACATTATATTAGGGGCAATTGCTGCAGTTGCCGAGCTTGGTGGTGTGTTAACTAATTCAACACCAACTTTAAATTTTGAAAAAGTAAAAGAAATGAAACAAGTGGCTTGGACATGTTACAATGAAAAAGCTAAAAAAGATTTCGCTTTTAAACCTTATTTTAGCCTTCAACAAGGAATGCTAAAAACCATTAATTGGTATAAACAAAATAACTGGATTTAGCAATCAACTATAATTCCTTATGAATTTTAAACATACGCTTAAACAGCCCATACAATTTACAGGTAGTGGTGTACATACTGGCTTAACCGCAAATGTGATAGTGCGCCCTGCTGATGATAAATTCGGAATACGTTTTAAACGTACGGATTTACCGAATAAGCCTGAAATAAAGGCCTTAGTTAGCAATGTAACAACGGTTGAACGGGCTACAACACTTGAAAAAGATGGTGGTAAGGTACATACAACTGAGCACTTATTGGCAGCCTTATACGCCTCAGGTATTGATAATGCCTTAATTGAAATTGATAATGAGGAAGTGCCCATTTTAGATGGGGGGGCGAAAGAGTTTATGCAAGCTATTGAAGCAGCTGGACTGGAAAAACAGAAAACTGAACAAGAAATATTTTACCTTGATAATAATCTACATTTTCAAGATGAGCATAAGTTTTTTGAGGTGGTGGCTTTGCCTTCGCAAAACTTTCAGTTATCAGTAAATATTGAGTATGGTAACTCAATACTTAATCATCAGCATGCTGAGTTAAACAATTTGACAAATTTTGCTGAAAAAATTGCCCCTGCCCGAACCTTTTGCCTGCTTAGTGAACTAAGCTATTTGGTTGATAACAATTTGGTTAAAGGTGGGAGTTTAGATAATGCGGTGGTTTTTGTTGATAAACAAATTTCGGATGAACAGAAGGAACGCCTTTCGTCCTATTTTAATTTAAAGGATATTATTGTTGAAAAAGGGGAGACCCTTAATAAGGTACCGTTACACTTTAGCAATGAACCCGCCCGCCATAAATTGCTTGATTTTATTGGTGATTTATCATTATTAGGGGCGCGATTTAATGCTCGTATTTATGCTTCGCGACCAGGGCATTCGGTAAATGTTGCTTTTGTAAAGCACTTAAAAGAGTTGATTCAAAAAAAGCAGAATATTCAAAAATTACCGCCTATTGATTTAAATAGCGAACCGTTGATGGGTATTCATGAAATTGAAAAACAATTGCCGCATCGTTACCCTTTTTTGTTAATTGACAAAGTGTTTAAATTGGAGGAGGATGAGGTAATTGCCTGTAAAAATGTAACTTTTAACGAACAATTTTTTCAAGGTCATTTTCCGGGTAATGCCTTAATGCCAGGGGTGTTGCAAATAGAAGCAATGGCACAAACAGGCGGTATATTGGTTTTGAATACAGTACCTGATCCGCAAAATTATTGGACTATCTTTCTGAAAATTGACGATGCTAAATTCCGTAGTCCTGTAAAACCGGGGGATACGGTTGTATTTCAAATGAAATTGTTAAAACCTATTAGGCGTGGTATTTGCGAAATGAGGGGTACGGCCTTTGTTGGTGGTAAAATTGCTACCGAGGCAACCCTTACTGCGCAAATAGTACGCAAAAACGTATAAGCTTTCAAGTATTTATGAACTATCATCAATCTGTTTATATTCATCCTGAAGCCAAAATTGGCAGTAATGTAACAATACATCCTTTTACCTATATTGCTAAAGATGTAGTGATTGGTGATAACTGTGAACTTGGCCCAAATGCAAGTATTTTAGATGGTGCACGAATTGGCAAAAATTGCAAAATATTTCCAGGGGCTGTAATAGCCGCAGCACCGCAAGATTTAAAATATAATGGTGAACAAACCACTGTTGAAATAGGTGATTTTACAACTATTAGGGAATTTGTTACGCTTAATAGGGGAACAAACTTTAGCCAAAAAACGGTTGTTGGTAGTAATTGTTTAATTATGGCATATAGCCATATTGCACATGATTGCGTTATTGGCGACCATGTGGTTATGTGCAATTGCGCCAACCTAGCAGGGCATGTAGTTATTGAAGATTACGTAACCATTGAGGGTATTGTTGCCATACAGCAATTTGTTAGAATTGGCAGCCACTCGTTTGTTGCGGGGGGCTCAATGGTGCGAAAAAATGTGCCACCATATATAAAGGTTGCTCGCGAGCCTTTATCTTTTATCGGGGTTAATAAAATTGGTTTGCAACGCCGTGGCTTTAGTTTAGAAACCATCCGCCAAATTGAGGATATTTATAAAACACTTTTTGTAAAAGGCTTAAATGTTTCAAATGCCATAAAGCAAATTCAAACGGATGTTGAAGATTGCCAAGTAAAAGAATACATTTTAAACTTTATAAAAACCAGTAATAAGGGCATAGTTAAAGGCTATACGAAAAATGGAAATTCAACTGAATAATATAGCCAAACGTTTTAATACTAATTGGGTTTTTAAAAACATTGATTATAGTTTTAGCCCAGGTAAAACTTACGCAATTACAGGAAGTAACGGATCTGGCAAATCTACTTTATTAAAAATTTTAGCGGCTTATTTTAAACCATCGAAAGGAGAAGTAAAGTTTTTGCTTAATGGAGAAGTTATTCAAGAGGAAAATGTATTTAAGCATTTAGTTTATTGCGCTCCTTACATTGATATAGAGGCATCTTTTACACTTAACGAGTTTTTTAGGTTCTATTTTTCCATCAAAAAACCAAAGGACAATCAATCAATTACTGAGGTGATTGAGGGTATAGGGTTAAGCAATTCTGCAAAAAAGCAATTACTTGATTTTTCATCGGGTATGCTTCAAAAAGTAAAATTAGCAGCGGCATTTAACACCGAAGCTAGGCTTTATTTGTTTGATGAGCCTACAATGAATTTGGATGAGGAAAATAAAAAGTGGTTTCAAAATAATTTAAACCAAATTTCTGCTGAAAGTATTGTTATAATTGCATCAAACGACGAAGAGGAATACCAGCAGGCTAATAGTTTGCTTGATATAGGGGCATTTAAATAGTTCAGGATAATTTACTACATTTAGTAATAATTGGCTTACTAAATTTAATGTTTACAGATTTTAATTTCTATATCTGTTAGCTACCTTTGCCAGCTGTAATATATGCTTTTGCAATTTATTGGGTTTGTTAAACACTACGCATACCTAGCTATAAGCATCTTTATTATTTACAATGGTTACTTTTTTGAAAAACTGGTGTCATAAGGGCACAAAAAAAACTCATTTATCAAAAACAAGTTTTACACTATGGAAACACGAAACTTTTACTCAGCAGTCTGTTGCATTTTGTTATCGGTCTGTTTGTTGTCAGTCCAAAGTTTTGCACAAAATCTTTGCGACCCCCCTTTAGATCTTGGAGAAGATCAAATTTACATTTGTAATCAAGATTCATATGTTATTGAAGGGCCAGATGGCTTTACAGCGTATGAGTGGACCAGTACAGAGCTTGGTGGTCCTGTATTTACACAAGATTTAACAGTAACTGCAAACGGAAAGTATAACCTTGAAGTTTATGATGCTGTAAATGATTGTTCATCTTTTGATTTTGTTTACATCAGCTTTATTGATGTTGACATTCCGGATCCGGAACCAGTTGAAGGTTGTGATGGTGATTCTTTCACTTTTACTGGTCCGTCAATTGAATTTGGAACTTCTTACTTTTGGTCGGATGAAAATGGTGATGTTATTGTAAATGGTCAAACTATTACGGTAAGTGAATCTGGTGATTATACTTACAATGCGATTGACTATAAAAATTGTGGTGATGCTGCAACATATAGCGTAACTATTCATCCTAACCCTGTTGTTAGTGTAGATGATGTTGGCATTTGCCAAAGCGATTTACCTGCAACTTTATCAGCTACTCCAGGTTTTGTAAACTATCAATGGTCAAACGGTGCGTTTGGTCAAACTATAGATGTGTTTTCTGCTGGCACATATGATGTAACCGTTACTGATGCTAACGGTTGTCAAGCATCTGCTTCAGCAACTGTAACTGTTTTCGATAATCCTTCAATTTCATTAGAAAGTGTTGTGCTTTGTGATGATGAAGTTCCTGCAACAATTGCTGGTCCTGATGGTTTTGTTTCATATGATTGGAGCAATGGCGATACTACTCAAGATTTAGTAACTTCTGATGCTGGTAACTATACTTTAATTGTAACCGATGCAAACGGATGTCAAGCATCTGCTTCAGCAACTGTAACAATTAATCCTTCTCCTACAATTACTTTAGATGATGTAACTGTTTGTGCTGACGAATTGCCTGTTACTTTAACAGCGCCTTTCGGTTTCCAATCTTATACTTGGTCAACAGGTTCAACTTCTCAAAGTATTATTGTAACTGAATCTGGTAACTACACGGTTACTGGTATTGATTTTAACGGTTGTGATGCAAGTGGTACTTCAGTTGTAACTGTTAATCCTAATCCTGAGTTTACTTTAGAAAATGTAACAATTTGTGCGGAAGATGCTCCTGCAACTGTTGATGGTCCTGCTGGATTTACAACTTATGCTTGGTCAGATGGTCAAGATACGCAAACGGCTTCATTCACTCAATCGGGTGTTTATACATTAACAGTAACTGATGCTAATGGTTGTTCTGGTTCTGCTTCAACAGTAGTAACGGTTAACCCTGAGCCATCATTTGCTTTACAAGATGTTGAAGTTTGTGATTACCAAACGCCAGTTACAATTAATGGCCCTTTTGGTTTTGCTAGTTATTTCTGGAGTAATGGCGAAACAACTCAAAATATTCAAGTAACTGAAAGTGGTGTTTATACATTAACTGCAGTTGATGCTAATGGTTGCGATGCTTCTGCATCTTCAACGGTAACGGTTAATGTTGCTCCTTCAATTAGTTTAGATGATATAACAGTATGTGATAATGGTCAACCAGTTGATTTATCTGCGCCTGCTGGTTTTGATGCTTATTTCTGGTCAACAGGTTCAACTTCACAAACTATTCAAGTTTTTGCTTCGGGTGTATATAATGTAACGGTAACTGATGCTAACGGATGTCAAGCATCTACTTCAGCAACTGTAACAATTAATCCTAACCCAAATATTGCTTTACAAAACGTTGTTGTTTGTGATGACCAAACGCCTGTAACTATTTTCGGCCCTGCTGGTTTTGCAGCTTACTCATGGAGTAATGGTGCTGATACGCAAGATATTGCTGTAAGCGAAAGTGGAGTTTATACATTAACAGTAACTGATGCTAATGGTTGCCAAGCTACGGCATCTGCAACTGCTACGGTAAATATTTCGCCAGTAATTTCAGTTGATGATGTTACTTTATGCGAGTCTGACTTACCAGCTACTTTAACGGGTCCTGCTGGTTTTGCGCAATACCAATGGAGCAATGGTGCGGGTTCTCAAAGCATTATTGTTTTTCAAGAAGGTACTTATACCTTAACAGTTGTTGATTTTAATGGTTGCGATGCTTCAACTTCTGCAACAGTAACAATTAACCCTGACCCACAGTTTACTTTAGAGAGTGTAGTTATTTGTGCGGAGGATTCTCCAGCAGTTATTGATGGTCCTGCTGGTTTCGATTCTTACTCATGGAGCACAGGCGAGAATACTGAAGATTTAGCGGTAACTGAAAGTGGTATTTATACTTTAACAGTAACTGATGAAAATGGATGTTCGGGTACTGCTGCTGCAACGGTAACTATTAATGCTGAACCATCTTTTGCATTACAAAATGTTGAAATTTGTGATTACCAAGCTCCTGCTACTTTGTTTGGTCCTTTTGGTTTTGTTGCTTATAACTGGTCAAATGGTGAAACAACTCAAAATATTCAAGTATCAGCAAGTGGTCAGTATTGTTTAACAGTTGTTGATATTAATGGTTGTGATGCTACGGCATGTGCAAATGTTACAATTAATGCGGCTCCTGTAATTAGTTTAGATGATGTTACAGTTTGTGATAATGGTGAAGCAGTAACATTAACGGCGCCTGCTGGTTTTGCTTCTTATTTCTGGTCAACTGGTGCTACATCTCAATCAATACAGGTAGTAGCTTCGGGTGTATATAATGTAACGGTAACTGATGCTAATGGTTGCCAAGGTTCTGCAACTTCAGTTGTAACTATTAACCCTAACCCAACAATTGCGTTACAAAGTGTTGAGGTTTGTGAGGAGGGAACTCCTGTAACAGTATTTGGTCCTGCTGGTTTTGTTACTTATGCTTGGTCAAATGGTGGTGATACTCAAAATATTCAAGTTTCTGAAAGTGGTGTATATTCACTTACTGTAACTGATATTAACGGATGCCAAGCATCTGCAACGGCAACGGTAACTGTTAATCCTGAGCCAACAATTTCAGTTGATGATGTTACTTTGTGTGAATCGGATTTACCTGCTACTTTAATTGGCCCTGCTGGTTTTGCTCAATATCAATGGAGTAATGGTGCGGGTTCTCAAAATATAACTGTTTTCCAATCGGGTGTTTATACTTTAACAGTTGTTGATGCTAATGGTTGCGATGCAACTACAACGGCAACAGTAACGGTTAACCCTAACCCGCAGTTTGGCTTAACTAACGTTACAATTTGTGCAGATGATGCCCCTGCGGTTGTTGATGGCCCTTCTGGTTTTGATTCATACCAATGGAGTAATGGTACAAATGGCGAAGATTTAGTGACAAGTGAGAGTGGTGTTTATACATTAACTGTTGTTGATGTTAATGGATGTAGCTCATCAGCTACTGTAATAGTTAATATTAACCCTGAGCCAACATTTGCTTTACAAGATGTTGAAGTTTGTTCTTACGAAGCACCTGTAACTGTATTTGGCCCTGCTGGTTTTGTAAACTACCAATGGGATAACGGTGCATTTACACAAAACTTACAAGTTAATGAGAGTGGTGTTTACTGCTTAACGGTTGTAGATTTTAACGGTTGTGATGCAACAGCATGTGCTACTGTAACAATTAACCCAGCACCTTCAATTGAATTAGCTGATATTACTGTTTGTGATGATCAAGCTCCTGTAACTATTCAGGGTCCTGCTGGTTTTGCACAATACCAATGGAGTAATGGTTCAAATGCACAAAGTATTATTGTTAATGCCTCTGGCGTTTATACTTTAACTGTAACGGATGAAAATGGTTGCCAAGATTCAGCAACTTCATTGGTTACAATTAATCCATCACCTCAATTTTCGTTACCAGATGTTGAAGCGTGTGCTGATGAAACACCTGTAACTTTATTTGGCCCTGCTGGTTTTGTAAGTTACCAATGGAGTAATGATTTGAATACTCAAAACATTAGTGTAACTGAGAGTGGTGTTTATACTTTAACAGTTACTGATATTAATGGTTGTACGGGTACTGCGGTTTCGGTAGTAACTATTAACGAAGTACCGCAAGCAACTTTAGAGGATGTAACGGTATGTGCTGATGATTTACCTGCTGTTATATTTGGCCCTGCTGGCTTTGTAAGTTACCAATGGAGTAACGGAGCGGGTTCTCAAAACATTACAGTATTCCAAACGGGTACTTACTCAGTAACGTTTACTGATATTAATGGTTGTACAGGTACTGCATCTGCTAACGTTATTGTTAATGAGGAGCCAACTATTGTTGTTGATGATATTACTGTTTGCGAGGATGATATTCCTGTAACATTGGATGGTCCTTCTGGCTTTGTTTCTTACTTATGGTCAACAGGAGATATTACTGAGGATTTAACAACATCAAATCCTGGTGTTTACTTTTTAACAGTAACGGATGAAAACGGTTGTACGGCAACTGCTGCTGCAACGGTATCTATTTTACAAAATCCTGATATTGAGTTAGAGGATATTGAAATTTGCGAAAACGATTTACCATTGATGTTACAAGGCCCAGTAGGTTTTGTATTCTACAACTGGTCAACTGGCGAAACGTCTCAAAATATATTTATTACTGAAGCTGGTACATACTGCGTAACGGTTACTGATAACAAAGGTTGTACGGATACGGCTTGCTCAACGGTAACTGTAAATGGTGTACCTGAATTTGAGTTAGATGATGTAACGGTTTGTGAAGATGACGCTCCTGCAGTAGTAACTGCCCCAGCTGGTTTTGTTTCTTACCTTTGGTCAAATGGCTCAATAGATGAGCAGTTGGTTACAAGCATTCCTGGTGTTTATACTTTAACTGTATTTGATGAAAATGGATGTAGCTCAACTTCTCAGTTTGTAGTTGCAATTAACCAAAATCCAATTTTTGCCTTAAACAATATTGATGTTTGTGGTGGTGATGATGTAGGAACAATTTTTGGACCTGTTAACTATATAGATTATAACTGGTTTAACGAAGCTGGTGAAACAGTAGCTACTACGCAAGATTACGACCCAACTGAAGCGGGTGTTTACTGCTTAACGGTAACAGATGCTAACGGTTGTATGTCAACCGAGTGTGCTACGGTTGTTATTGGTGATGTAATAGCTTTTGATTTAGAAGATGTTGAAATTTGCGATAGCGAAATTCCTGCAACATTAAATGGTCCTGATGGTTTTGTTTCTTATTTCTGGTCAAATGGTGCAACTACTCAATCAATTAATGTTGGTTTATCGGGTGTTTATGTATTAACGGTATTTGATGCTGAGGGATGTTCTGCTTCTGCTGATGCAGTTGTAACAATTAATCCTTCTCCTGCATTTACATTACAAGATGTAACTATTTGTGCTGAGGATGGACCTGCTACTTTAACAGCACCTGCTGGATTTGTATCTTATATATGGTCAAACGATGCAACTGGTTCATCAACTGATGTTAATGAATCGGGTATTTACTCGGTAACTGTTGTTGATGTAAACGGTTGTTCAGGCTCTGCTTTTGCAACAGTAACTATTAATAATGCGGCTGAATTTACATTGGAAGATATTTCAATTTGCGAAGGCAATGAAGCTACTGTATTTGCTCCGGGTGGTTATACTGCTTATACTTGGACAAATGCTGACGGTGTAATTGTTGGAACAAGCTCAAGCTTTGCAACAACTGAAGCAGGTACATATACCGTTACAGTTGTTGATGTAAATGGCTGTACTTACTCAACCGATGCTACTATAACAATTGCTGATGATATTGTTTTTGAATTAGCAGATGTTGAAATTTGCGATGGTGATGTAGCAATGTTAATTGCGCCTGCTGGTTTTACATCTTATGTATGGACAACTGGTGCAACATCTCAAAATATTGAGGTTAGTGATGAAGGTATTTACTGTGTAACAGTTAGCGATGCTAATGGTTGTTCGGGTGAGGCTTGTGCAACGGTTACAGTTAACCAAGCTGGACCAATTGATGGTTTCTTAGTTGATGTTGATGCTTGCCCAGTAGATGTTGTGTTTTTAGAGGGCCCTGATGGGTTTGAAACTTATACTTGGACTTGTAATGGTGAAGTGGTAAGCACTGAGCAAACATTGGTTTCAACTACAAGTTGTGTATATGAGTTAACGGTTACTGATGCTAACGGATGTTCAGCTACTGATGATGTAGTTGTTGAGTTTGCTGATGATATTATTATTGATATTAATGTTGAATGTAATGATGTTACTGGTGAAGCTACGTTAAGCGTTGATGTGTTACAAGGTGTTGCTGATGAAAATGGTAACTACCAAATTTCAATTGATGGTGCAGAAAACGTTGAGTTTACAGGTACATACCAGCAAATTGTTACGGTAACGGGTATAATAGCTGTTGAAGTTACTGACGCAACAGGTTGTTCAACAATTCAAGCTGCTACAATTCCTGAATGTAATGTAATTGAAGATGATGGTTTAGTGGGTGATACTGTTTTTTGGGATGATAATGGAAATGGCGTTCAAGATGAAGGCGAAATTGGAATTGAAGGTGTAACAGTTTATTTAATAGATGCTGATGGAAACATTATAGATTCAACCGAAACGGATGAAAACGGTAATTATAACTTTACTGATTTACCTTACGGTGATTACAGTGTACAAGTTGAAGTAAGCGATGTACCTGGTTTTGTTTTAACTACTAATGAAATTATTAATGTGCCTGTTGATGCTGACAACCCAATAAACTTAATTGGTGATTTCGGTTTTGTAGCATGCGAATTTGCAATTGCTCAAACATCAGTTTTCTGCCAAAACGCAATTGGTTTAGTAACAGTTGAGTTTTCAATTGCTAATGATGATGGTAATTTTGCTATTACAAGCGTTGAAGGTGGTGAATTTATCAGCTACATTCCTGAGGGTGATGGTACTACTGGTATTTTAACAATTGATGTTGACTTAGATAGTGAGTTTTTAGGTTTCTATACTATCCATTATACTTCACCTTGTGGTCCTGGTGAGTTAGCAAGTTCAGTTTCTTGCCAATCAGTTACTGCTATTGAGTTAATTGAATTTAATGGTCGTGCAGAAGGCGAAGACAACTTCTTATACTGGACAACTGCAACTGAGTTTGAAACAGATTACTTTGTTTTGGAACGTTCAGCCGATGGAATTAACTTTGAAGAAGTGGCATTAATTAATGCAATTGGCTTTAGCACAACTGAGGTTACTTACAACTACTTAGATACTGATGTTGAAGCTGGTCAAACATTCTTCTACCGTTTAGCTGAGGTAACTACTGATGGTAAAATGGAATATGTTAGCGATATTGTTGAAATTGCTCGCGACTTAGCATTCTCTATCAGCCATGTTTACCCAACTGTTGCTACTGATAATGTAACTATTGATGTTATTTCGCCAGTTGAAACAACATTAACAGTTATGGTTTACGGAGCTGATGGTCGTTTAATGGATATTCAAAATAACACTTTAGAAGGTAGTACATCAATTAATTTAGATGTAACTAACTATACAAGTGGTACTTACTTTATCCGTATTAACGATGGTAAAACAGTTGAGTCAACTAAATTTATCAAGCACTAATAAAGTTTTGATATTATAATTTTAAAGGCGAGCCATTTGGTTCGCCTTTTTTATTTTAGATATATGACAGGCAAAAACGAAATTGTTAAAACGCAGGATGGCAGCCATAGCCTTATTTCAGCCCATTATGGCGAAATGTATCATAGTAAGCATGGTGCAATGCAAGAATCGTTGCATGTTTTTATTAAAAATGGATGGGATTTAAGGAGGCAAGGTATTTCAAGCATTAACATTTTTGAAATGGGCTTTGGTACGGGTTTAAACGCCTGGCTAACATTTAAACATTCAAAACAAGTAGCTATAAATTATTATACGGTTGAAACGCATCCAGTTTCAATACAAACGGTTGAACAGTTAAATTATGTAGGGGGAAATGATAGAGAACAATTTTTAAAGTTTCATCAAGTTGATTGGAATCAATGGGAATCAGTTTCTCCAACTTTTAGCCTTTATAAATTTAAAGGAGAGCTTCAGCAAATTGAGCCTGATATGAAATTTGATTTGGTGTATTATGATGCTTTTGCGCCATCAGCACAGCCTGAATTGTGGACAGAAGCTATTTTTAAAAAACTATATGATTTAATGAATACTGGGGCGATACTAAGTACCTATTGTGCAAAGGGCAGTGTTAAAAGGGCTTTAAAGGCAGTGGGTTTCAATATAGAGTCTGTGCCTGGCCCACCTGGTAAACGAGAAATGACGATTGCTTATAAGCGTATTTGAATTGGCATAGCTTGGCTTTTTAACAAATACTATTTTACAGTTCAATTATACTTTGTAAATTGCAAATCTCGTTTTTTAATGAGGTAATCAAAAAAGGCTCAATAAACTTTACAATGTTAAAATCAAAATTTACACTACTTTCCAAGGCATTTTTGTTTCTATTAATTGGCATGCTAGCATTTGTTGCTTGCGATGATGATGATTCAATAAATATTATTAATGTAAATGGCTCAGAGGCTCCTGCAAGGGGCTCAATAGTTAATGCTGTGTTGGTTGAAAAATACAATGTTGATGAGTTGAATGATTTATTGGAATCTTTTCAAGCAGGGTTATCAAGCATTTATCAAATACAATCAAAAGTGTTGTTATACAAGGTGATTTATAATACGGTTGATTCGCGCAACCGCCCAACAATAGCCTCGGGTGCAATAGCTATTCCTGAAATTGAGGCTGCTGCTCCAATTGTTAGTTACCAGCATGGTACGGTATTGCGTAAAAGCGATGTACCATCGTATGGTAGTACTGAGCAATTAATTGGTTTGGCTTTGGCGGGCTCAGAAGGGCTTATTATGAGCATGCCTGATTATGTTGGTTTAGGCGATTCGCCTGGTTTTCACCCTTATATTCATGCCGAATCGGAGGCTGGGGCTTCAATTGATTTGTTAATAGCACTTCAATCTCTTTGTAATCAACAGGGTTTTGAATATACAGATGATTTGTTTTTGTTTGGCTATTCGCAAGGTGGGCATTCAACAATGGCAATGCACAAGGTTTTGGAGCGCGATTATGCTAACCAATTTACTGTAACGGCATCTGCGCCAATGTCGGGTCCGTATGATGTGGGAGGCGTTCAAACTGATATGTTGTTGTCTGACAATCCTTTTCCTGCGGCTTATTATTTACCTTATGTTGTTTTATCATATAACGATGCTTACCAGATAGAAGATGACCCATACAGCATTTTTAAAGAGCCTTATGATTCGTTAATTAAAATAGGCTTTGATGGCGAGCATGGTAGTGGTTGGATAAATGGACAATTGCCTAATGTGCCTAAGTTAATGATTAAAGATTCTGTGCTTCAGGTTTTTTCAACTGATGAAAATCACCCGCTTCGTGTTGCTTTAAATGATAATAACTTATACGATTGGACACCACAAGCACCAGTGCGTATGTGTTATTGCACGGGCGATCAATTAGTAACTTATAGAAATACTGAAGTAGCGGATTCAGTTTTTGCTGCTAACGGTGCACAAAGTATTTCAACAATTGATATGGGTAACCTTGATCATGGGGCTTGTGCATTGCCTTGTTTTGCTGATGCACGTACTTGGTTTAAATCATTTTTAGAAGACTAAAACATACTTCAAAAAAAAGTGCTATTTTTGCACCAAGTTATCAGGAGGGGATACCAAAGTATCCCCTCTTTTTATTCTTAGATGAACGAGAGTATTATAAATAGAATTGATTCGGCGCTCAATGAGCGATTTAAAGATACCGACATGTTTTTGGTTGATGTTAAGTTTCCGAAGCCTACCACCATAGAGGTGTATATTGATGGTATGCAAAACGTAACTATTGACCAATGTGCTAAAACAAGCCGTTATCTTGAAGAGATTTTAGAAACAGAAAGCCTTGTGCCTGAAAAGTATGTGCTTGAAGTTTCATCGCCAGGTATGGATAACGCCTTTAAGGTTAACCAACAATATCAAAAAAACTTAGGCCGTAATATTGAGGTTTTAAGTTTTGATGGTATTAAAAGAGAAGGTTTGTTAGTTCAATTAAACGATAATGGCTTTGTTATTGAACATCACAAACAAGTAAAAAAAAGCAAAACTCCTGAAATTACCCAATATCAATACACCTTTGATGAGGTAAAGCAGGCAAAAAAAGTATTCACATTTCCTAAAATTAAGTAACAATGAATGCTCAAGTATTAATAGAGAGTTTTCAAGAGTTTAAGGAATTTAAAAACATTAACCGCCCCACAATGATGAGGGTGCTGGAAGATGTATTTAGGTCAATTTTGCGTAAACGGTATGGCTCCGACGAAAATTTTGATGTTATTGTTAATACCGACAAAGGAGATTTAGAAATTTGGAGAACTCGTGAAATAGTTGAAGATGGTGCTGTTGAAGATGACAATGAGCAGGTTGAATTGTCAGAAGCACGTAAAGCGGATGAAGATTATGAAGTAGGCGAAGATTTTTATGAAGAAATTAAAATCGTTGACTTTGGTCGTCGTGCTGTTTTAGCGGCTCGCCAAACCTTAATTTCAAAAGTAAACGAACTTGAAAAAGACGAATTATACAAAAAATATAAGGATAGAGTAGGGGAAATTGTAACAGGTGAGGTTTACCAAATTTGGAAGCGCGAAATTTTAGTGCTTGATGATGAAGGTAATGAATTGATTTTGCCTAAAAGCGAAATGATACGACGTGACTTTTTTAAGAAAGGTGATGGGATCCGTGCAATTGTTAAAGCGGTTGATTTGCGTAACAATAGCCCTATTATTCGTTTATCTCGTACTGATAATAACTTTTTAGCAAAGTTATTAGAACTTGAAGTGCCTGAAATTTTTGATGGTTTAATTACAATAAAACGTATTGCACGCCAGCCAGGCGAACGTGCTAAAGTAGCGGTTGAAAGCTATGATGATAGAATTGACCCTGTTGGTGCTTGTGTTGGTATGAAGGGTTCTCGTATTCATGGTATTGTTCGTGAGTTAAAAAACGAGAATATTGATATTATTAATTTCACTAATAATACATCTCTTTTTATTCAGCGTTGTTTAACGCCAGCCCGCATCAACTCAATGGCTATTGATGAGGAAAAGAAAAGGGTGGCTGTTTATCTTGATCCTGACCAAGTTTCATTAGCAATTGGTAAAGGAGGTTTAAATATTAAGCTTGCTTCACGCTTATCGGGTTTTGAGTTGGATGTTTTCCGTGATACGGATGATGTTGAGGAGTTGGATGATATTGAATTGCAAGAATTTTCTGACGAAATTGAACAATGGATAATTGACGCTTTAGTGTCAATTGGTTGCGATACGGCGCGCTCGGTTTTAAGGTTAAAGCCTGAGGAAGTAGCTAGGCGTGCTGATTTAGAAGAAGAAACCGTTTTTGATGTGGTTGATATTTTAAAGGCTGAATTTGAAGAGGAAAGCCCAAATAACGACGATAAAGAAAGCGATGATTAATATATAAGGTTAATTAACTGAATAAAACTGCGGTAATACCATTGCTTTTTGCGTAATTAGCATTGTAAAACAAACCGCTCTAAAAATAATTAATGGCAGGAATAACAAAACCAACGCGCTTAGGTAAAATTGTTAAGGAATTCAACCTTGGCATGGAATCTATTGCCGATTTCCTAAAGGAAAAAGGTTTTGAGATTGACCCTCGACCTACAAGCAAGGTAACGCCCGAAATGTATCAACATTTGCTTGACGAGTTCGCTAAAGATCGTGATCTTAAAGAACGTGCCGAGCAAATTACAATTGGTAATAAGGAGCGTAAAAAAATTGAAGTAGGCGAAAAAGGGTCAATTAATGTAATCGAAATTCGTAGAAAGGAAGAGGAGGCGAAAAAAGCTGCTGAACAGCTTGAAGCTGAAGCTTTAAAGGTTGAAGAAAAGCCAGTTGAAGAAGAAGTAGTAGTAGAGCAAGTACAACCCGAAGAACCAGTTGTACCTGTAGTTGAGGAAAAAAAACCTGCCGAACCTGTTAAAGAGGTTGAAGTTGTTGAAGAGAAAATTGTTGAGGAGAAAACGGTTGCACCTGAACCAGTAGCTGAAAAGCAAGAAGAGGAAAAGCCTGCACCTGTAGTTGAAACGCCTGAATTAAAGGAAGTAGAGCCTAAACCTGTAAAACAAGAGGAAAAGCCTGCTGAAGAACCGAAACCTGCTGAGCCTATAAAAGACAATGCTGGACCTAAGGTTTTAGGGAAAATTGATTTAGACTCGTTAAAGCAAAATAAGAAAAAGGGGAAACCTAAAAAGACGGAAGCACCTGCGCCTAAAAAACAAGTACCTAAATCAAACAAAAAGCAAAAACCTGTAGAGCCAAAGCGGCAACCTAAAAAAGAAGAAAAGCAGCAACAGCCTAAGCCTGTTGCAAAAAAGCAGGAGCCAGTTATTGATTTTAAGAAAACTGAAAAAATTAGCTTAACAGGTCCTAAGGTTTTAGGTAAAATTGAATTGCCAGTATCTGAGCCTAAAAAGAAGGATAAGAAAACTGGGCAACAAGGCGATGGACAAAAACGTAAACGAAAGCGCATAACATCTGCGCAACCAAAGCGTGTAAATGTTGCTAAGGCGGGTAGAAATTTTGATAATAAACGTGGAAATAGAAGAGGCGGGGGTAATAAAAGAAACCAAAAAGACGAACAACAAGTTGTATCTGAAAAGGCAATACAAGATCAGATAAAAGCTACAATGGCAAAATTGTCTGGTGGTGGTGGTAAAAAGCACCGTCAGCGTATTAGGCGTTCAAAGCGTAATGAAATGGCTGAAACACGTGCCATTCAAGAAGAGTTGGATGCAACACCAAACAATTTACTTGAAGTAACGGAATTTATTTCAGTTAGTGAATTAGCAAGCCTTATGGATGTTGGGGCTACTGAAGTAATTACAACTTGTATGAGTTTGGGTACTTTTGTTTCAATTAATCAACGCCTTGATGCTGAGTTAATAGAGCTAGTAGCTGATGAGTTTAATTTTGAGGTTAAGTTTATTGATTTAGCTGCTGAGGATGATGAGGAAGATGAAATTGTTGATGCGCCGGAGGATTTAGAAGAGCGTTCGCCAATTGTTACGATAATGGGGCATGTTGATCATGGTAAAACCTCACTTTTAGATTACATCCGTAATGCAAATGTAATTGCTGGCGAGGTTGGTGGTATTACTCAGCACATTGGTGCTTATGAGGTTACAACTGAAAGTGGTAAACGAATTACATTTCTTGATACACCGGGCCACGAAGCCTTTACGGCGATGAGGGCAAGGGGTGCGAAAATTACTGATATTGCTGTAATTGTAATTGCTGCTGATGATGCAGTGATGCCGCAAACAAAAGAGGCGATAAGCCACGCACAAGCTGCTGGTGTACCAATGATTTTTGCGTTTAATAAAATTGACAAAGAAGGTGCAAATGCCGATAGAATTCGTGAGCAATTATCGGGCATGAATATTTTAGTTGAAGAGTGGGGTGGCAAATTCCAATCACAAGAAATTTCAGCTAAACAAGGTACCAATATTGATGACTTGTTAGAAAAGATATTGCTTGAAGCAGAATTGCTTGAGCTTAAAGCCAACCCTAACCGTAATGCTGTTGGGTCAATTTTAGAAGCATCATTAGATAAAGGGCGTGGTTTTGTTGCTAATGTATTAGTGCAAACTGGTTCGCTTGAAGTTGGAGATGTTGTGCTTTCTGGTGCGCATTATGGGCGTGTTAAAGCCATGTTTGATGAACGCGGAAAGCAAATTGAAAAAGCTGGTCCTTCAACTCCTATATTAATGTTGGGTTTAAACGGAGCACCACAAGCTGGTGAGAAAATTAAGAAATTCGATACCGAGCAAGAAGCCAAAGAACTTGGTAGCCGCCGTGAGCAAATTTTACGTGAGCAAGGTAGGCGTACCAAAAAACATATTACGCTTGATGAAATTGGGCGTAGGTTGGCTTTAGATAACTTCCAAGAGTTGAATTTGATTGTTAAAGGTGATGTGGATGGATCTGTTGAAGCCTTGTCTGATTCATTATTGAAATTATCAACTGAGGAAATACAGGTTAATGTAATCCATAAATCGGTAGGTCAGATATCTGAAAGTGATGTGTTGTTAGCAACGGCATCAGATGCCATTATAGTTGGTTTCCAAGTGCGCCCATCGGGGCAAGCACGTAAGTTAGCTGAAAAAGAGGATATTGACATCCGTATGTATTCAATTATTTACGATGCAATTGATGAAATTAAATCGGCAATGGAAGGTTTATTGAAACCGAAGATTGAAGAAAAAGTGGTTTGCATGATTGAAATTCGTGATGTATTTAAGATTAGCAAAGTAGGTACTATTGCGGGTTGTTATGTTAAAGAGGGTAAAGTAAATAGAAATACAAAGGTTCGTTTAATTCGCGATGGTATTGTTAAATATACTGGCGAGTTAGCATCGCTTAAACGCTTTAAAGATGATGTTAAAGAAGTAGCTAGTGGTTATGAATGTGGATTGAATATCAAAAACTATAACGATATTAAGGTTGGCGATATGATTGAAGGTTATGAAGAGGTTGAAGTAGCAAGAAAGCTATAATTTAATGAAGAAGGCTTAGGCTTGTAAGCAAGATAGCCTTTGGTTTAAAAACTGAAAAGGGGGCTTTGGTATTACCAAAGCCCCCTTAATTTATTATAAAAGTAAAACGGCTTTATTATTTTTTTGGCCTTAAAGTGTAGGCTCCATATTCGTAAAGTTTATCATGTAATGGTAACATGTCAATTTCTTGAAGTAACTCGCGGTTTTTATAAACGTCAATTCTGATAAGTTGATAAAAATCTCCTTCGTAATTGTAACGGCTTATAACGCCAAACTCTTTTGAAACCATTGAGTAATCGCCAAAACCACTTAACTCGCTACCTTTATCGCAAACGTAAACCCAGTGTATATTTCGCTCAACCGCCCTAAAAGGTACTTTAGTACTTTGTATGCGGCGTACAAATTTGTCTTTAAGCATCCACTCGCTTGTTTCGGTATTAAATTTTGGTAAAAGTGTATAAATCATATCATCTGTTTCGCGACAGTGAAATGATACACACTCTGCATTAGCGTAGGCAAATCCTGCCCTGTCGTTACCACCATAATAAATCATGGTATCTAAAACAACATCAGTATTACCTGGCTCTGATAAATTTTGCCAATAACGAATTTCATAAATCGCATTAGGCACCGAACCATCTTCAATTTGGGCAAAGGTGGTAAAGCAACATAGTAGTAAAGCAAACTGAAAAAAATACCTCATTTAAAATAAAATTTAACTTGCAAATATATTTAATTAAACCTCCTCTGCTTTAACAATTCGTACAAAATCATTCCACTTGCAACTGAAACATTAAACGAATCGAAATCATTAGCCATTGGTATTTTTATAGTAATATCAGAAAAAGCAAGCACTTCATTACTTACACCTTCTCCTTCTGATCCCATAATAATTGCCAATGGTTGTTTGGCATCAAGGTTAAACACAAACTTTGACGTGTTGTTTAGTGCAGAAGATACTATTTTAAGACCATTTTCTTTTAAAAAGTTTAAACTGCTTTTTAAATTAAAAGTTCTGCAAATTGGTAAATGTAACAATGCACCAGCCGATTTTTTAATAGCGGCCTCATTAATCATCGCATTTCCTTTAGTAGGAATAATTATGGCATGTACGCCGCAACCCCATGCCGTTCTGGCAATTGCTCCAAAATTATGTATATCCGTTACACCATCTAATACCAAAAATAAGGGTATCTCTCCCTTGTCGTAAACGTTCGATAATATATCTTCAACCGTGTAGTAAGTAATTTCAGCAGCTTGTAAAATAACCCCTTGGTGATTTTTTTTGGTCATTCGGTTAAGCTTTTCAACCGGTACAACCTGATAAGGGACACCCATTTCTTTACAAATAGTTTTAATTTGTTTTGAAAAGCCTTCTTCAATTTTCTTTTTTATGAAAACACGTTCAATTGAAATACCAGATTCAATAGCCTCAAGTACTGCTTGCCGCCCTAATATCAACTGATTGTTAGTTGTTTTTTTAAACAAAACCCTTTTGTATTGTAACACTGTAAAGGTATTGTTAAATGCCTTAAAATTTTTTTAACAGCAGCTTGAATTATTGTAGATAAGCGTTTTATATTTGCGGCGGAGAAATGGCAGAGCGGTTGAATGCACCAGTCTTGAAAACTGGCATACCGAGAGGTATCGGGGGTTCGAATCCCTCTTTCTCCGCTAGGGCTCGTAAGTTGTTGTTTATCAATAATTTGCGAGCTTTTTTTATGCTTCAATTTTTAATTTCCCCTAAGCTCCAAATTTAAATTTATCTTTACCCCATGTTTATAATTGGCATTGCAGGAGGCTCAGGTTCGGGTAAATCAACATTTGTTAGGCAAACACTAGCGCAATTACCCAATAAGCCTGCGGTAAGTATTATTCCGCAAGATAATTATTACTATGATTGCAGCCATTTAACCGAGGCTGAGAAGAAACAAGTTAATTTTGATCATCCCGATTCTATCGAGTTTGATTTATTGGTGGATCATTTAAACGATTTGCGTTTGGGCATAGCAATTCAAATGCCACAGTATGTACATAAAACTTGTACACGCCTTACTGAAACTACTACTGTAAACCCAACGCCAATTGTGATAGTTGAAGGCTTGATGTGTTTTTTAGATGACCAATTACGCCGCCAGTTAGATTTAAAATTGTTTATTGATGTTGATGACGATTTGCGCTTAATTCGTTGCATTCAACGAGATATGGATGAACGAGGGCGAAATGCTAAACAAGTAATTGATCGTTATTTGGATACCGTAAAACCAATGCACCGCCAATATGTTGAAGCGGGTAAACAGCACGCTGATTTAATAGTTTTAAGAGGGGGCGAGAATAAAGCAGCCCAACAATTATTGCTTAGTTTTATACAGCATAATTTACAAACCAATAAAGTATGATTAAAAATGCAAGCGTTATAGGCGCAGGTACTATGGGCAATGGTATTGCCCATGTTTTTGCCATGAATGGCTATCCTGTTAACTTAGTTGATATTTCGCAACAAAGGCTGGATGATGCAGTTGCTACCATTACTAAAAATTTAGATAGAATGGTAAAAAAAGAGCGTATTTCTGAAGCTGATAAAAATAGTACGCTTGCTAATATTTCAACCTTTATTGACTTGCCCGAGGCCGTTAAAAATTCTGATATAATTGTTGAAGCTGCAACTGAAAACATTGAATTGAAGTTGTTGATTTTTGAGCAAATGGCTGAGGCTGCCAAGCCAGGCGCAATTTTAGCTTCAAATACTTCATCTATTTCAATTACCAAAATTGCATCAGTTACCAAAAACGCCGAAAATGTAATTGGTATGCACTTTATGAATCCTGTGCCAGTAATGAAATTGGTTGAGGTTATACGAGGCTATGCAACAAGTAATGCCACTACCCAAACGGTAATGGAGCTATCTAAAAATTTAAAAAAAGTACCTGTTGAGGTAAATGATTACCCTGGCTTTGTTGCCAACCGTATATTAATGCCAATGATTAATGAAGCCATTTACAGTCTTTTTGAAGGCGTTGCTGGCGTTACGGAAATTGATACGGTAATGAAATTGGGTATGGCGCACCCAATGGGGCCGCTTTATTTGGCGGATTTTATCGGGCTTGATGTTTGCTTATCAATATTAAATGTAATGAAGGATGGGCTAGGTAATCAAAAGTATGCCCCATGCCCATTATTAGTAAATATGGTTACGGCTGGCAAATTAGGAAGAAAAACGGGCGAAGGCTTTTACCGCTACGACCATGGAACAAAGGATATGATTGTAGCTGATACCTTTAAAAAGTAATTTGAAATATCTTGCTTCCATATTATTAATAATTAGTTTTTGCGTACAAGGGCAAAACTTTAAAGCCGTGGTGCAAGATGCAGAAACGCAAGAGGCATTACCCTTTGTAAATATTGGTTTTAATAATCAAGGAACTTTAGGTACATCAACGGATATTGACGGATATTTTACTGTACCCGAAAGTGTTGATTTGCAAAGCTTAACTTTTAGCTATTTGGGCTACGAAAGGCTAACAATAACAGTTGATGAAATTAATAAGTCTATTTTTCCTTATATAATTAGTTTGCAGCCATCTGCCTTTAACCTTGATGAAATTGTAGTAGTACCTGGCGAAAATCCTGCGGATATTATCATGAAAAAGGTGGTTGAAAACCGATCGCTTAACGACCCTGCTGAATTAGAGGCTTATAAACTACGTACCTACAATAAAACAACCTACGATTTTTTGCCTAATGAACAATTAAAAGAGCTAGGTATGGGAGAAACCTCCGATTCAATTGTTTACGATGAGGATGAAAAGACAAATAAACTCATTAAACGAGCAATTGAAATGTCGGAGCGTCGCCATCTTTTTATGCTCGAATCAGTAACGGAAAAGAAATTTAAAAAGCCCGATAAAGTGGTTGAAACTGTTATTGCCAATAAGGTTTCAGGTTTTAAGGAGCCTTCATTTGCACCCGTACCAGCCAATTTTCAACCTTTTTCTTTTTATACTGATTATATCCGCATTTTGGATGACGAGTATATCAATCCAATTAGTAAAGGAAGTACCAAAAAATACTTTTTCAATATTGAAGATACGCTTATTACTGAATCGCTTGATTCTGTTTATATTTTGTCGTTTCAACCTAAACGAGGGCGCAATTTTAATGCTTTAAAAGGTATTATTTATGTAAATACTGATGGTTACGCATTGCAAAGTATAATGGCCGAGCCAAGCCAACGAGGTAGTATATATGCCCGTCTTCAGCAACAGTGTAATAAAATTGAAAACCAATGGTTTCCTCACCAAATTAATTTTGAAATTGTTTTTGAAAATGTTCCCAATAAAAATGTGGGAATGAAAATAGTAGGTAAAACCTATATTAAGGATGTTGTACTTAATCCACCTATTTCAGATAAAGATTTTGGAATTGAGCAACTCACAATATCCGACCAAGCCAATGAAGCACCCGATTCTTTTTGGGTGGCTGAAAGAATTGATACCCTTTCGTTACGTGAGCAAACTACTTACCAGGAAATGGAAAAATTGGGTAAAAAATTAAAGTTGGATTATTGGATGGAAGCGGCATCCAAACTAGCCGAAGGGTATTTACCCGTTTATTTTGTTGATGTTGATTTGGACAAAATAATCCGTTCAAATCAGGTAGAAGGTTTTCGCTTAGGTTTTGGTGCTCGAACAAATGAAAAAATAAGTGAACTTTTTGAAGTTGGTGGTTATTTTGGTTACGGCTTTAAAGATAAGCAGTGGAAATATGGCGGCTATGGAAAAGTTAATATCAATAGGGAAAATGAAGTTGCCTTATCTGCTGGTTATAAAAAGGATTTAACCATTGCGGCACAAAGTCAATTGGAGTTTCCTGCCAATATTCTTGATGTTCGCGATTATATTGTTGCTAATCTTGATGCAATTCGTGAGTATCGGGCTGGTTTGGATTTTCGTATGTTTAAATATGCCAAAGTAAAAACGCATTTTAGTGTTGCCAAGCAAAGCCCACATTACAATTACAATTATTACCCAAGCCGACAAGATACACTAACGGGAATTGACCCAGATTTAATACTAACTGATGATTTTGATTTTACCGAAATTGGTATTCATATACGCTATGCACATAAAGAAAAGATTATACAATCATTAGGAAGACGTGTTGGAAGAGGAACAAAATATCCCGTTTTTTATGCAGCCTATTCGCATGGTTTTAAAGGTTTTTTAGGTGGTGAGTATGAGTATAATCGTTTTGAATTAGGAATGACGCAAACCATTAAAACCAAATCAATAGGCAAAAGCTACATACGCCTTGAAGGTGGAGCTGTTTTTGGCAATGTGCCTTATTCAAAGCTGTTTTTAAGTAAAGGAAATTTTAGTTATTCCGTTCCAGTTTTTGTGTATTATACCTTCCAAACTATGCGCATATTCGAGTTTTTAAACGACAGGTATGTTCATCTTTTTTGGGTGCATGATTTGGGGCATTTACTTATTAATCGCAAAAAATTTAAGCCCGATGTAAAGTTGGTACAAGGTATTGGATACGGTAGATTACGAAATGGTATTGCGGGTTTTCCAATACACAGCCTTGAGAAGATAACAATTGACGAAGAAGAAAATATAAAGCTTGATACTGGCTTTGAAACCATGGAAAAAGGATATTTTGAGTCGGGTATATTGGTTAATAACCTTGTACGGTTTAACATAATGAACATTGCCTATATAGGTTTAGGGGCGGGTGTTTTTTATCGGTATGGACCATACTCAAACGACAAGCAAATTAATAACTTTGCTTTTAAAGCATCCTTTTATTTTTCAACAAATTAATTTGTTATGCTCGATCGCCCACGCCGTAACCGCCGTACAGAAGCCATACGTAATATGGTTGCCGAAACTCAACTTACCGCCAATAACTTAATATATCCACTTTTTTTGCTTGATGGAAAAGGCATTAAATCCGAAGTTAAATCATTGCCTAATAACTACCGCTTTAGCCCAGATACACTTTTGGCAGAAATTGAAGAGTGCCTAAAACTTGGCTTAAAATCCTTTGTGCTTTTTCCTGCTGTAGATGAAGCATTGAAAAACAAGGAAGCCACTTACAGTTACTCGCCTGATAATTTTTATTTAAAAACCATTGCCGAAATTAAAAAACGTTTTCCTGAAACTTGCTTGGTTAGCGATGTTGCAATGGACCCTTATAGTAGCGATGGGCATGATGGCTATGTTGAAAATGGGCAAATTATCAATGATAAAACATTGCCGATTTTGGCGAAAATGGCGATTGCTCAAGCCCAAGCGGGCATTGATATTATAGGCCCTTCAGATATGATGGATGGGCGCATTCAATATTTAAGAGATGAACTGGATGATGAGGGGTTTACAGATGTTGGGATTATGAGTTATACCGCTAAATATGCTAGCGCATTTTATGGTCCTTTTCGCGATGCTTTGGATTCGGCACCTAAAGCTGGTGATAAAAAAACATACCAAATGAACCCAGCCAATAAAAAAGAGGCTTTACGCGAAGCAATGTTGGACGAAGCTGAGGGAGCCGATTTTTTATTGGTAAAACCTGCTTTGGCTTATTTAGATATTATTCATTTATTAGCACAAAATACTACCTTGCCTATTGCTGCTTACAATGTAAGTGGCGAATGTGCTATGTTAACGGCTGCTTGCCAAAAGGGATGGCTTAATTTTGAAACCGCTATGCCCGAAATGTTGTTAAGTATCCGTAGGGCGGGTGCTACAGCCATTTTAACTTATTTTGCTAAGGATTGGGCAAGGCGATTTAACTAAAAAACATGGTAACCAAAATATAGTATCATTAAAAATGCAATGATGCCTATAGCAGCAGCAGTTAATGATTGCCAATTTAAAGTATTATGCCTTTTGTAATACTGGTTTAAACGTTCTTCGGTGTCGTTTAAAAAAGCCTCCTTATTTTTTATTTAAACTTGGTTCTGTTGTTTCTCGAAAGCCAGTTAAAAGCTTTCCAACGTTTATAATTATAAGGGGCATGCTTATATACTTCGTTAAAGTTTCTCATTTTAAAACCTTAAAACAATAACCAAACAATAAGGGATAAGGTTAAAATTATGTAAATTGAAATTCGTGTATAGTCTAATTTTTTTTGACTAAGCCGCTTTTGAATTCTTTCTTCTATATCACTTGTAATCAATCTTTTATCAACCGAATCAATTTCGTAAATGCTTTTTCCTCCGTAAGGGCTTTTATAATCAAAACCTCTTCTTGGTTTTAGTTGGCTTGGGAACTTACTGGGTAATAATACACTAGGGTGTTTCATGGCAGGCGTTTGTATAATAAACTAATTTGAAGAAAAAGAAGTTCCGAATACAAATTTTCAATTAAAATTGAAAATAATGAAACTTAATATAATTGATTGTTGTTAGTAGGTTAAATGATTAATTATGATAAAGCCAAAAATGATTATAGCTGGTGGAACGGGATTTTGCGGAAAGGCATTGCAACAACACTTTGCAAATAAGTACGAACTGTTTGTACTTACTAGAACGCCTAACTGCAAAAATCACATAAAGTGGGATGGCAAAACTTTAACCAATTGGGTTAACATAATTGATGGTGCTGAAGTTTTAATAAACCTGACTGGTAGAATAGTTGATTGCCGTTATAACAAAAAAAACAAAGGGCAAATACTTAACAGCAGAATTGATAGTACAAGTGTACTAAGCAAAGCGATGAAAGGCTTAGAAAAGCCACCTAAAGTTTGGATAAATGCCTCTACAGCAACTATTTATAGGCATACTGTTGGTGACAAAGCAGCTAATACTGAGAGAGGGGGTGTGATTGGTAGTATGAACAATTTTTCGGAAAGTGTTGCATTAAGGTGGGAAGCGGAGTTTTTTAGTGAAAATATTGATGGACTTAGAAAAGTTGCCCTGCGCACTGCTATTGTGTTAGGTAAGCAAGGCGGAGCATTTCCTGTAATGTATAAATTAGCAAACTGGGGTTTGTGTACACCGCAAGCAAGTGGTATGCAATGGATAAGTTGGATTCATATTAACGATTTTTGTAGGAGTGTGGAGCATGTTATTAGAAATAAAAAAGTTGAGGGTGTTATAAATATTTGTACGCCAAAGCCTGTAACTAATAGAAACTTTAATGCCTATTTAAAACAAAAATGCAGGCCTATTTTTACTCTACCTCAACCTAAATTTTTACTTGAAATTGGTGCTTTTTTTATGCGTACTGAAACGGAGTTGATTCTAAAAAGCCGTAAAGTTTTCCCTGAAAAACTTATTGAAAGTGGTTTTGATTTTAAATACCCCAGTATTCAAAAATGCTTGGATGATTTAATATAGAATACTTGATAATTAAAAAACAATGTTTATTTGCTAGCGGCCATTTTATACACTAAAAATACTGCTGCTACAAATACTATGGCAATGGTAATTATAGTATTAAAATTTATTGTTTCTGTTTGTTCATAAAGCGTATGACCTACTAGTATAGCAGCTAAGCCACAAGCATACATTGCAACTTTAATCGGATTTTTATTTGAAAATCTCATAAATTATCGTTCGCCAAAAAAGCTTTTGGTTAGCATTGCATGGCCTTCATGGTCGTAAATTGTATATTCAACCGATGGGTTTTGTTTTATTTTTTCATTAACAAAATTGTAAGCATTAGCATAATCATCAAAATCTTGATACATATTTTCGGTTGTTAGAGTTTCATTTTTTTTAATGGCTAAAACGCTTCCACTTTTAATATCGTATGCAATAACGGAGTAATGGCCAATAGCTAATTGCGGGGCCAAAAAAAGGCTCTGTATCATAAATGTTAAGATAGAAAATGAGTTGCTAAAAGCACATAACATCGACATAAATATTGCTTGATAAGGCTAATTTTTTATCAACATTTTTAAACGACGAATAGCTTTTTATTGTCAATTAACAAAACACCCTGAAAATGAATTTAAAAAACTTATTTTTTGCTATGTTGTTGATGTTTTTATTTGTTTCATGCGATGATGAATTTGCCTCAAATGAAGGAACCGTTACCTTTTGGACAAATAGGCCGGCAACAAATGGTATCGACATTTTTATTGAAGGTACATTAGAGGGTAGCCTCACTACCTTTTTTGCTTATGAAACCCCCAATTGCAACGAAGGCGGCACACTAAGCCTTGATTTACCACCTGGTATTTACAATTATATAGCCGTGCAACCTAGCCTTTATCAATGGAATGGATCGTTTAACATTGAACGAAACACTTGTACTAGAGAACTTTTAGATTAAAATAAAAAACCCCCACCTTTCGGCAGAGGTTTTAGTCATTCAATCAAGTAGTATAGTACTATTCATTATTTCATGATAATAATTTTACCAGTTTCGGTAATTTGGTTAATGTTATCATGTATTTCAAGTTGGTATATGTAATGTCCGTTTGGCCAGTGGGTGTATTCATTAGCGTCCCAAAGCACATTAGTATTGGCATATTGGGTATCAAAAACCTGTTGACCAGCCATATTGTAAATAGCAAATCGTAAATTGCTATTGCTAAAGCATTCATTAAAGTTGTTTAGTATTAGTTGGCTACTGTTGCCCATACTATTAGGTACAAAGCCTTTTGGCATATTTACTTCGCATAGTGCATTAATATCATTTAAAGTTTTACCTCCGCCAAACTGGCTACAATCATCATCAACATGTATGGTAATTACAGCATTTTCGCAAACACCAGGGCTGCTACATCCTTCAATCTCAATATAATCAGTGCCATAATAACCTGGTAAAGGTGTGTATTTAATACAATTTGCACTAAGCATATTTAATGAGCAGTTATATACTGTATTGGCATTGGTAATATTGGCATTAGGGTCGCAAAAATCTACACAAAAGGTAATTGCCTCCATATGACCTGTGCACAATTCTTGGTTAGCATTACATGGTATTGGTGTACAATCATCTAATACATCTATAATAACATTTACGGTATCGCAAACATTTTCACTGCCTGGCATAGTGCCGCAGGCAATAATAGTTATCATATCTTGTCCGTAGTAGCCAGGTAAAGGCATGTATCTTACACAGTCATCGTCTAAAACATTAACTGAGCAATCGTAGGTTGTATGTACGCTAGTAACTGCATATGGTGCACCATTTTCAAATAAGCAGAATTCAGGGCAAATAATGTATGGTGTCATGTATTCAGTACAATAGTGCAAATCTTCATTTTCACATTCTTCAGGTGCAGCTTCAACGGTTATGTAAACCGTTGCGTTTGATTGCCCCCCATTTCCATCGCAAATTGTATAGGTAAATGAATCGGCACCTGTAAATCCTGTATTAGGCGTGTAAATAAACTGTCCGTTAATAAATTCAATTAAACCATTGGTTGGGGAACCAAATGCACCACATATGTAAACAAAATCACCATCTGGGTCATCATCATTATCTACAACGCTTATAACGATAGGGCCTCCTGCTGTTGCTTCAAAATCATCTTCGGCAAGGGGCGGATTGTTACATGCACCAATGGTAACATTAACGCTCGATTCAACACAAATGCCTTGACTATTAATAGCCGTAAGTTCAATAATATCGTTGCCAACAAACTCCATACCTGGTAGCGGGGTGTATTCAAAACAATTGCCAAATAGCTCAATTGAGCAATTGTACAGCGTTTCAATTGTTTGAATGTTAAATACCCCATCAATACAATAATCAGGGCAAATTAAAACAGGGGTTATAGCTTCAGTACAAGCCTGTAACTGCGGGCATTCAATAGTGTTAACACATTCTTCTTGTTCGCATATACAAGCAGTACCAGTACTACTAATTGATAATTGCAATGCTACATCATTTAAAAAGTAGGCAGTATATCCAATACCTGGTATGTGTGCAAATTGATATTCATATAAACCTGGGCTTAGCTCAGTTGCATATTGTAAACCAGTTAAAATGTTTCCGTCAAAGTCATACATTCCAACTGATTGACCTAAGTCTAATATCCATGTTTGGTTACTTGCGCTATTTATTGTTATAGTTTCAAAAACATAGTTAACTCCATTGTTGCTAAAGTTAAGTGGGTTATCGCAACTGCAAGGGTCGCTTATACTAATTTCGCTGCAATTGCAGCTTGGTGCATTAACTGTAGCTAAGTCAGACGCTATTAAGGTAAATTCTGGTAGGTTTGATGTCCATGTACCAGCAGGGCCTTCATTTCCTAATGCCTGTAATAAATCTAAATCGCCTCCTAATTGCAATTGGCTATCAAAAAATGTTTGGTCTTGAGGGTTGTAGCTTAAAAAGTACACTAAATAGTCTCCAGTAACAACATTATTAAAAGTTCCACTAGTTGAAATGTCAATAATTTCATCCGAATCAGGGTCAGTATTTATAATCGCATTTACATCATCAACCAAGATATATGATTGGCTTTGTGCCGAATTAAAATTACATGGTTCAGAATCTGCAACTAACATACCAGTACTAGTGCAGTTACAATCATTTAAGTACTGTTCGCCACATGCAAAGCTTTGTGCGTTAGCATGTTGAATGTTAAATAATGCAAAAAATAATAAAAAAATTATTACAATATAATGTGAAGTAGAAGAACTATTATCTTGTAAAAGTCTTTTCATTTTTAATGATTTAGATTTTTTTTATTGAGGGGTAAAAGCAGCTTTTAAAAGGATTATCTTGCAAACACATTGAAGAAATCTATTGTTATAAGGGCAAAATCAATACCAACTACTAATTTTAGTCCTTCAAATCCTAAAAAAGTCTCTTATCTCACCAAAAAAAATTAAAATAGTTTTTCCGGTAGTAAATGATCTAAACTATGATCAAAGGATGCAACGCATCTGCATATCAATACGTAATGCAGGGTATGATGTTACATTAATAGGTCGCGAATTACCATATTCAAAACCTTTAAACCCAAAGCCTTTTAAGCAAATTAGGTGGAAAATGCTATTTAATAGCGGCAAATTGTTTTACTTGTTTTTTAATCTTCGGTTGTTTATACACTATTTATTTAACAAGTACCATATTATTGTTGCAAATGATTTAGATACTATGGCAGCTGGTTTTTTAGCTGCTAAATTTAAACGCATACCTTTGGTTTATGATGCTCATGAGTATTTCCCTCAATTGCCAGAAGTTGTGCATCGACCTTTTACCCATTGGGTTTGGCAAACATTAGAGAAATTTACTGTTCCTCGTACTAAATATTGTTATACTATCAACCAATCGTACGCCAATATTTTTAAAAAAAAGTATGGAAAAGATTTTCAAATTTTTAGAAATATAGCGCGTTTAGAGGCGGCTGAAATTCCTGAACGAAAGGATAAATTTATCCTTTATCAAGGGGCTGTTAATGTTGGAAGAGGTATTGAGCAAATGATTGAAGCCATGCAGTTTTTGGATTATAAATTAGTTATTTGTGGTAGGGGGGATGTGTTTGAAAAATGCCAACAGTTAAGCAAGCAATTTAAGGTTGAAGATAAGGTTGAGTTTAAAGGCTTTGTACCACCCGAGGAGTTGCGTATAATAACTTTACAAGCTTCATTGGGTTTTACCTTTTTTACTAATGATGGCGATAGCTATTATTACTCATTAGCCAATCGTTTTTTTGATTATTTTCATAATGGCGTGCCTCAACTTTGTATGAACTACCCCGAATATGCTGCAATAAATAAGCAATATAAAATAGCGTATTTGGTAGATGATTTAAGTGTACCTAAAATAGTTGAAGCGGTAAACACTGTGCTTAAAAACCCTGATTATTATAATGAACTTGCGCAAAACTGTTTAAAGGCACGTGTATCACTAAGTTGGCAAAATGAGGCTAAACGCTTGGTTACATTTTATGATAAAATTGCTGAATCTTTATGACCATACAGCAGTATAAAAACCAATTAGTTGAAAAACTTAGTCAAATACATTCAAAAAGTGAAGCGCAATCGCTTGCTTGGATATTGTTAGAGGGAATTTTAAAGCAAAACAAAATTTCATTATTAAGTATGTTAACTAATGTTTTGCAAGAGAATAAGATTAGTGAACTAAACCAAGCAAGTAAAAGGCTGTTAAATGGAGAACCTGTACAGTATGTTTTAGGCTATGCACCTTTTTTAAGCTTACAGTTAAAGGTTAATGAAAATGTATTAATTCCGCGGCCAGAAACTGAAGAGTTGGTTATGTGGATTGCTAACGATTGGAAAAACCAAACAACAGTTTCAATAATTGATATTGGAACAGGTTCTGGCTGCATTGCCCTTTCGTTAAAGCAACTAATGTTAAATGCAGCTGTTTTTGCTACTGATGTATCAAAAAATGCCTTAAAAATTGCGCAACAAAATGCTGTGGCTAATAAACTTGATGTAAACTTTAGCTTAAATGATGTGCTTCAAGGGCAAAATCCATTCAATTCTTTTTTTGATGTAATTGTTAGTAACCCACCTTATATTACTATGGATGAAGCTTATTTAATGCCCGATAATGTATTGAATTATGAGCCCCATATCGCCCTTTTTTCAAACAATGATGCACTAACCTTTTACAAAGCAATAGGCAATTTTGCATTTAAGTATCTTAAAAAAGAAGGATGCCTTTACTTTGAGATAAATGAATACCACCTTGAAGCTACTATGAATTGTTTGCAGCGTATTGGCTTTACTCAGTTAAGCCCTAAAAAAGATATTAATGGTAAATGGCGCATGTTGCGCATTAAATTTTAAGAACGCTTCCTTTTAATTTTTTTCAAAGGCTTACCGTCAATAAACTCGCCTAAAAAACGTACGTTTTTCGATTTTGCATACTGTTTCATTAATTTCATTGCCATTTCTTCAGTATCTCTACGTACTAAAATTGTTTGTCCGCCAAACTTGGGCTGAATTTCAATATAAAAACCATTTTTAAGTGTAATTCCTCTTGTCGATCTCAATGTATATTGGTTTAGTTTAATAATACCAACTGTATAAAAGCAGGTTTAATATCTGAATTATACAAAATTTATTGTACTTTAACAAATAAATATCTCAATATTGGGCTGCAAAGTTAAATGTTTCCGAGGTAAGATTGCAATATTATTGTTGCGCTAACTTCATCAACCAAACCTTTTTCGCGTCTTTTCTTTTTTTTAATGCCACTATCAATTAAAGTTTGTTTAGCCATTTTACTGGTAAAACGTTCATCTTCACGTTCAATTTTTATATCTGGAAATTTTCGTGAGAGATGTGTTATAAACTCATCAACTCTTTTTTGATGTTTGGTTACTCTATCATCTAATCCTAATGGGTAACCTACAACAAATAACTCAACCTCTTCTTTTTGTAAGTAGTCAGTTAAAAAGGTAATTAACTCACTAGTATGAACTGTGCATAAACCGTTGGCAAATATTTTAAGTGGATCGGTTACTGCTATACCAGTGCGTTTGGTACCATAGTCAATCGCTAAATATCTAGCCACTAAAACGAAAAATTAATACCAATACTTGGCAAAATAGGTAATTGGTTTACTTTTTCAAGAGAAACCCTATCAATATAAAATATGTTTTTACGATTATAAACGTTAGTTACACTTGCAGTTGCTTCTAACTTCATACGGTCGCCCAAAGTAAATATTTTTTTAACTGATAAATCCAAACGGTGATATGTTGGTAAACGTCCGCTATTAAGCTCGTCATCATAAATAATAGCTAATTCGCCTTGTGTTTCAACATAATCATCAGTTATGTTAGTTGGTTCATATTTTTCATAAAATCCTTGTGTTTTGGTAAAAGGGAAGCCTGAACCTAGGTTCCAACGTGCGCTTAACTCCCAATCCATATTTTTACCAGCCTTGTAAGTGGCTAAAAAGTTAACATTATGCCTACGGTCAAAATGCGGCGGATAAGTTTGCTTTTGGTAACCATCAAACAAAGTAGGTACTAAACCATCGCGGGTTATATAGCCCAATGAATAAACACTCCAAACAAACCAACGCTTGTAGTCATACTTTACAAGGAAATCAATACCATAAGCCCTGCCTTTCTCCGCGATATAATCAGGGTCTGATGGGAATAAGGCATTCCTATTGATGTTAACTAGCTTAAAGTGCTTATAATAACCTTCAATATTAGCAGATACATGTTTTGTAATATCAATTTCGGCACCCAAAATACCATGCCACGATGTTTGTAAACTGCTTCTTAGTTCTTCTCCATCAATATTAATAATTGCTTCTTCGGGTGCGGTTAAATAACCAGTAAATAAGTTTACAATATCCCTATCGGATTTGGTGCTAATAAAACTTTGTGTGTAACGCCCCCCCGATGCTTTAATTCTTAACCAATCAGTGGCATTTAGTTTCATGCCCAACCTTGGTTCAATAGTTGCTTGAGATAAGGCACCATAATAATTGAAGCGTATGCTTGGTTCAAAAACAAATTTTTTGTTAAACGTTTTATTATATAAGAAAAAGGCAGAGAAGTCAGTCGAATTTTGTTCAAAATCATCTATTTGGCTATTAATATCTTGGTCAAATAAGGTTCTGAAACCTCCGAAATCAACACCATATTTTGCCTTGCCATTATTTAAAAAGTAGTTAAAATGGATGCCTATATCAAAACCACCAATAGTGCTTGCACGTCCTCCTGTTGTAACAATATCCTCTTGACCATCTAATTGAATTGTATTGTTAAACTCATTTCTAATTGTATAATTAGAGTAGGCCATTTTAATATCAATTAATGTTTTTGATGTTCCTGGTATTAATCTAGCATCTAAGCCACCACCAAAAGCTTTCCAGTCATATTGTGTTAGGCCTTCAAAATCTGTATTATCAGTAAAGCCGTAGCCATACAAGCTAATTTTGCTACCATTGCCCGAGTTAAAACTCATTTTTCCGTAAACATCAGTAAAGCTGTAGGGTAAGTTACCATCCTCATTAATATAGCTGTAAAAAATAGGTGCAGTCCTGTCTAAATATGAGTTTTTGGCTGCTATTATAAATGACCCGCCAGAGCCATCTTCTTTTAACTTTACAATTGGTCCTTCTAAAACGGCCTTGGTCATAAACGGACCAGTTCCAACCGAGCCTCTATATTCTTTTTTGTTACCATCGCGTGTTTGTACATCAACAACTGCCGAAATACGCCCGCCATGTTCGGCACTAAAGCCGCCAGTCATTACATCTACGTTTTTTAAAATCTCCGTTTCAAAAACTGAAAATAAACCTATTGAGTGAAATGGGTTGTAAACCGTAATGCCATCTAATAACACCTTTGTTTGAATTGGCGAACCACCACGTATATACAATTGCCCACCTTGGTCGCCAGTAAAGGTAATACCGGGTAAAACTTGTAAGTATTGTGCTAAATCGGGCGTGCCACCAATAGCTGGTATTTTATTAATTTGTTTTGGGGTAATTGTAACTGTACCCGTTTTTACCTCAGTTTTGGCTTCTTTTTTTGCTGCTGATACTTCAACTTCGCCTAACAAAGTAGCACTTTCGCTTATTAAAATATTCTTGGTCTGAACGTCATATTTGTTCAAGTTTATCTCAAATCGTGCTGTATCGTAACCTACATAAGTACTAATTAAGGTATAAGCACCTTCTGGTATTTTGTTGATACTGTAAAAACCATTTATATCAGTTGTTGTGCCGTAGTTTGTTCCTTCAAGGTAAACGCTTCCAAATAGTATTGGCTCACCAGATCCAGCATCAAAAACGCTACCTCTAATGGTGCAAGTACCACTTTGGGCGGATAATGCAAAAGCACAAAAAAACAAAAGGTTTAAACTAATAAATTGTAAAAATCGATTCATGCTGTACATATATGATTGAAGCATTGCAAATTAGGTTGCAAGATAAGAATTGAAATGTTAGAATAATGTTGAAACTTGTTAAAAAGATAGCTCTCCTTTGCCTTGTCGTAAAATTGCTATTTCCCCTTCGGCACAGTTTACAACGGTTGATGGTGCATTGCCTACAATTCCGCCATCAATCACAATGTCAACTTGCTCTTTATAAGCTTCGTAAATATCATAAGGGTCAGTTAAGTACTCCAAAATTTCATCGTCAGTTTTAACGGATGTTGTTAATATCGGATTGCCTAATTCCTGCACTATGGTACGCGCAATATTGTTATCAGGTACTCTTATACCTACCGTTTTGCGCTTGCTTTGTAGTAGTTTGGGTACGGTTTTACTTGCCTGTAAAATAAAAGTGAATGGACCCGGTAAATTTTTATTTAAAACTTTGTAGGTCTGTTTGTCAAAATTTTTGCTGTAATCAGATAAATGGCTCAAATCGTAGCATACAAAAGCTAGTTGCGCTTTTTTAGGATTAATTCCCTTAATCTTGCAAATTTTTTCAATGGCCTTGGGTTGGGTAATATCGCAGCCTAAACCATAAATCGTGTCTGTGGGATAAACAATTACCCCTCCATTTTTAAGGCATTCAATAACTTGTTTTATTTTCCTTTTATCAGGATTATCAGGATGTATTTCTAAAAACATTTACTTATTGTGGTTTGTTATCGATTCTAGTGCTACTAATAACTTTTGTAGTGTTGAAGTTAACTCGTCTTTAGATAATTTGACACTATACTTTTCATTTAATGTGTGGTCAATATTGCAATTGTTCTTATCCCAGCATCTCCAAACAATTTTTACTTCATCATTTTTTTCTAAAATGAAAATTGAATAACAATCAATGGTTTCATCAATTAGTAAAAGGTGGTTAGGATATTTAAGTTCAGATAATTCTGTTCCTTGATTAATTATTGTGAACAATTGAGCAGGTTGATTAAAATCTAACTCGCCATTTACAAAACCATTAGAATTTAGTTTTTGAATAACTTTTTTAACTGAAGGAAGATAGGTTAGAGTATAAACTGGTTCATCTGAAATCAATTTGTTTCCTAGATGAAAAGAGAGGTTTAATAAATTACCCTTCGGGTCAAATTCATCTAATTGAAACCAAATACCATCTTTTTTACCAATTTCCATTTAGTATTTTAAAGGATGAACTAAAACGCCCCTCCCATCCACTTTTCGTAAGCCGCTTTTTGTTGCGCAGTAGCATTGTCCATTTTACTTATGCTAAAACGAGGGCTAGTATTTTCACCTAAAGTAACCTCAATTTCGCGCAACTTACCAGCACGCGAAATAGTGAAAATTACCTTATCGCCAATATCGTAATGCTTGGTAAATGCCCCAACATCATCCCCAATTCGGTAACCATCAATCGCAATAATTTCATCGTTGGCATTTAAGCCATGTTCATAAGCAGCACCACTGCGCTTAACTGATGTTATGGTTAATTTTCCTTTTTCGTACTTAGTGCCAATGCCTAAGTAAGCTTTTTTGCTATTGGCATTTAAATTAGCTTGTAAACCAACCGTATTTAAAAACTCGTTGTAATCAATTTCGGCAGTACCATCAATGTACTTATCAAAAAATTCTTGTAATGATTTTCCTGCCACTTGTTCGCAAGCCTGCTGTACTTCTGCCGAGCTAAAACCACGGTTCAATTCTTTGTAATATTTATTCCAAAAAATCAACATTACATCATCCAAGCTTTTTTCGCCTTTGGTTGATTTTCTAATCTCCATATCAAGCATTAAAGCTATCAAAGCACCTTTGCCGTAGTAAGATATACAGCAGTTGTTGGTGTTTTCGTTACGGCGGTAAAACTTAATCCAAGCATCAAAACTGGCTTCGTTTAAACTTTGCACACGCTTTCCTTCAGCCCCTTCGTAACGGTTAATTACGTTTTCAACCATATCTAAATAACCACGATCGTCAACAAACTCGCAACGGCGCAAAAGGTATTCATCATAGTAACTGGTAAAACCTTCGGCCACCCAAAGCAAGTGCGTATAAGTTTCGTTTTCATAGTCAAAAGGTCCTAACTCAATTGGTCGTGCGCGCTTCACATTCCAAAGGTGGAAATACTCGTGCGTGGTTAAGCTTAAAAAGCTAACATAGCTACGTCGGTCGCTGTAACCCCAGCGTGGGTACATCATACTGCACGAGTAAAGATGTTCCAAACCTCCTCGTCCGTTTTCGGTATTAATAATAATAAAAGTGTAATCATCAACCGGATTTTCGCCAAAAACATCCGTTGTAACTTCAGCAATTTTGGTGAAATCGGCTTTTACTTTTTCAATATCGTAATTGCCTTCGCCTGCAAATGCAATGTGGTGAGGAATGCCCAATGCTTCAAAATCATAAACATCATGGTCGCCTATTAAAATTGGCGAATCAGCTATCATATCATAGTTATCGCAAACTCTTACTTTGTCGTTCTTACCATCTTTCTTTTTTAAGGCCGTTGTAATTGTTGGCCAAGCATCAGGCACATCAAACTCAATGGTCGATGCTTCTTGCTGCCGACCGTCAACCCACATAAAAATGCTGGTACCATTTAGGTAAGCCATATCGGCATCCACAAAACTGGTGCGCACGCTCAACTCAAAGGCATAAACATCGTAAGTAACTTTTACTTTTTTACTGCCATTGGTTTTAATGCTCCAAACATTTTTTCTTGTCTTGTCAAAATCTAAGGCATTGCCTTTTTTGTCAAAAGCTTCAAAATTTTCAACGCTTTTCGAAAATTCACGCACTAAGTACGAGCCCGGTGTCCAAACCGCCATTTTCACTGCTAGGTCGTCAACATTTACGTCGTCAATTTCCATTTCAACCTTTAGGTAATGTGTATGAGGTTCGGGTATAGATACTTTATAATGCAGCTTACTTTCGTTTTTAGCCATAATTACTTGTAGATTTAACAATAAGATTAACAATATCAAACACGGGTTTTTCATTGTACAGCAATTTTCGAGCCTGCAAATTTACAAATTCTTTATTGAGGCAGTTTAAATGAAGATTTTACATACAGCAGATTGGCACTTAGGTAAAAAATTAGACCATTTTCCGCGCATTGATGAGCAACGACAAGCAATGACTGAAATTTGCACCATTGCCGATGCGCAACAAGTGGATTGCATTATTGTTGCAGGCGATGTTTTTGATGCACCCAGCCCACCCAACGAGGCGCGCAGCCTTTTTTATAAAACCGTTAAAAGATTATCGGCCGATGGCAAACGCCCTGTAATTGTTATTGCGGGAAACCACGATTCGCCCGAACAAATTGAAAACCCCGACCCTTTAGCCAAAGAGCTAGGTATTTTCCTTTTAGGATTTCCTGATAGCGATATTGGCTGCCAACAATTGGATTCGGGTATTGAAATTTCTCAATCTAACAAAGGTTTTTTAGAGTTGATATATCCGCAATACGATTACCCTTTGCGCATTATTGCTACGCCTTACGCTAACGAAAGTCGCTTAAAAAAGCAATTAGATGCTGATAAAACGGCGGAAGATTTACGAGCCACTTTAACAAAACATTGGCAAAATTTAGCCGATACTTATTGCGATGACAAAGGGATTAATTTGCTTACTGCCCATCTTTTTTTTATGAAAAAAGGAGGCGAATTAAAGGGCGATGAAGAGCCCGAAGGCGAAAAACCAATTGTTATCGGTGGGGCATCGGCGGTTTTTACTGAAAACATTCCTGAGCAAATACAATACACAGCTTTAGGGCATTTGCACCGCTACCAAAATTTAGGAACGGATGAAACCCCTATTGTTTATAGTAGCAGCCCATTGGCATACAGTTTTGCTGAGGCAAACCAAACCAAATACGTGGCAATAATTAAAGCGGAACCTAAACAAACCGTTAAGTTAGAAAAAGTGGCTTTGCAAAGCGGAAAGCCATTGTTACGCAAAACCGCCACAACTATTGAAGAGGCGATTTTGTGGTTAAATGCCAACCAACATGCTTTGGTTGAGTTAAAAATGGAAACAGATACCTTTTTAAAAGGAAGCGAAATTCAAGAATTAAAAAAAGTGCATAAGGGTATTGTTAGTATTATTCCGCCTGATTTTACTAATGAATCAAATAGCGAAGAGGGCAAAACAATTGATATTACGCAAAGCATTGATGAATTGTTTACGCAATATTTTGAGCGTAAATATGGGCAACAACCCAATAAATCTATCCTAAACTTATTTAACGAAGTAAAAGGGCAAAACAAATAATGCTACCCTTAAAACTAACCATACAAGGCATAAACTCTTACCAGAAAAAAGCGGTGGTCGATTTTGAGCAACTTAGCAAAGGTGGCTTATTTGGTATTTTTGGTGAAGTGGGTAGCGGCAAATCTACCATGATTGATGCTATAACCCTGGCCTTGTTTGACCGTGCCGAAAAACTTGGCGCACGCGATAAACGCAATTACAATTTAATGAACTTGCAAAGCCAAACTCTTTTGGTTGATTTTGAATTTTTAGCAGGTGATAATTTACAGGATAAGTACCGTTTTGTAGTTGAAGGGAAACGGGCAAGAAAATTCAATGAGGTTAAAAGCTTTGAGCGTAAAAAATACAAATGGGTAAATAATAAATGGCTACCCAACGAACACTTGGATGCCGAAGAAATTTTGGGTTTAAGCTATGAAAACTTTCGACGTACGGTTATCATTCCGCAAGGCAAATTTCAAGAGTTTATGCAACTTACCGATACGGATAGAACCCGTATGTTAAAAGAAATTTTTAGCCTCCATCGTTTTGAGTTTGCCAACCAAACCCTAGCTATTGAAAAGAAAACAGTTGAAGCAAAAAACCAACTTATCGGGGAATTAGGAACAGTTGAAACGGTTGACCAAACTGTAATTGATGAGCATAAAAAACAACTAAAACTTGAGGTGGAGATAAGGGATGAGATTGACGCTGAATACCAAAAATTGCTTACCGAAAGTGAACGCCTAAGCCAATTGAAAACCAATTTGCAAAACCTTGAAAAACAAAAAATTGCCGAAGCGCAACTACAACGGCAAGCCGATAGTTTTAAGCAATTGCAAGAACAAATTAACCAATTTGCCGATTGCCAACGCCAATTCAAACCATTAATTGATAAACAAGCGGAGCTAAAAAATACTAAAGAAAGTACGAAAAACGAGTTAGCGGATTGTAACCAACAACTACAATCAATTGATAAAGAAGAAATTCAGATAAAACAACAAAATAAAATCTTAAGCGAGCAATTTGGTAATGCACAAAACATCCAAAACCATATTGATGATTGGCAAATAGTTATCCGATTAAAAAATAATGAAAACCAGCAACATCAATTAGTGCAAAATGCGGCAAGCCAAAATAATGAATTAGCTAACACAAAAACAAAGCAGCAGCAATTAAAAAATCAACTTTTGGGTTTTAAGCAACAATTGCTGCAACAACAAAACAACAGCCAACAGTTAGCTGAGTTACAACAATTAAAATCGTGGCTTGAAAAACAAGATATTTTCCAACACAGGCATCAAACTTTACAAGCTGAAGCAGCCCAAACCCAACAACAACTTAATCAGTTAATTGAAGGTAAAAACAAAACAATTAGCGTATTTGTTAAAGGGGAATTATTAGAGCAATTAAGCCAACAAAAAATACAACAAGCTATTGAAAGCCTAAGGCAAGAAACACAAAGGCTTAAAACTTCTGCTAGCAATATAACTCAACAAATCAATCAATTGAAAGTTGAGCAGCAACTAGCCGACTTTGCACATAATTTAACTGAAGGCCAAGCCTGTGCACTTTGCGGAGCAACACATCACCCCAAACCATTAAGCATTGAACATAACCACCAGCAGTTAGTTACATTGCAAGGGCAATTACGGCAGTTAGATAACAGCCAAATAAAATACGAAAAGTGCCTTAACGAGCTTCAACAAATTGTAAGCGATTTTAGAGCAAAAAACCCCTTACTAAAACAAATTCATGAAAAAATTGAGCAAGCTGCCCAACAAGTAATTGAGCATGAAAAAACCTTTACTTGGCCCAATTACAATGCCTTAACACTTGCTGAAGTTAGTGGGCAAATATCCGAGATGCAACAACAATTACAAAAACAAATACAGTTGCAAAACCAATTGCAAAGTAAGGAAACAGAGCTTGAAGCGGTACAACAATCGCTTGAGCAAAATCAACTACAATTAAACCAAACCAATCAAAAATTAGCAGTGTTAAAAGGTACGCAGCAAAGCTTGCAAACCAATGTTAAAACACTTGATAAGGATAGTTACTTGAATATATCAATTAGTGAAATTGAACAAAAAATAGCACAACTTAGCAATGCTATTATTCAATTAAACCAGCACCAAACCCAATTGGATATTTTAAAAGAAAAGCGGATTGAGTGGCGCGCCAAAGCCAGCAATGTTCAACAACAATTAGTGCGGATTAAGCAGCAGTTAAATGTGCAGGAGGAGGAGATAAATCATTTGATACAACTATCTAGTTATGATAATATTGGGCAAATCCTTCGTGTTTTAGAGGGTGATTTAGATGTAACAGCCGAACAGCAAAAAATCAACCAATTTAACGACCAGTTAAAGGAATTACAATGGCAAATTCAACAGTTGCAACAAGTAGTTGCTAGTCAAAATTATCGTGAAACTGAACACCAAAAAATTATAAGCGATTGCCAACAGCAAAAGCTGCTATTAAACCAAAAGCAGCAACTTTTAGGAGAGTTGAAATTACAAGTAAGTCAAATGCAAAAAGCCTTTGAACGTAAAAAGCACATTCAGGAAAAACTAAATGTTATTGAAGCTCGCTTAATTGATTTAAAAACCTTGAAGGATATGTTTAGAGCCAGCGGTTTCGTCAATTTTGTATCGGGTATTTATTTAAACAACCTTTGCGCCCAAGCCAATAAACGCTTTGTTAAATTAAGCCGTAACCAATTATCCTTAGAGGTTAATGAACGCAACCAATTTGAAGTGCGCGACCACATGAATGGCGGACAAACACGAGGTATTAAAACCCTTTCAGGTGGGCAAACTTTTCAAGCAGCTTTATGCCTTGCATTGGCATTAGCCGAGCAAGTTAACCGCCGCCAATACCAACAAAAGCAGTTCTTTTTTATTGATGAAGGCTTCGGGTCGCTTGATAAAGAAAGCCTACAAGCCGTTTACCAAAGCTTGCAAAATTTAGCCAAACAAGGCAAGGTAATCGGCGTAATTTCTCACATGGAAAGCCTGCAAGAAGACATAAGCACCTACTTAAAAATTACCAATGGACAGAATGGTAGCCAAATTAACCCTAGTTGGGGCTAACTCTGTTATGGAAACTTAGGGAAACGTTGGAAATCAGGGTCTCGCTTCTCTAAAAATGCTTGCTTTCCTTCTTGCGCCTCTTCGGTTAAATAGTACAATAGGGTAGCGTTACCTGCTAATTCCATCAAACCATGCTGACCGTCCAATTCCGCATTCAAACTCATTTTAATCATGCGTAATGCAAGCGGGCTACGTAGCATAATCGTTTTGCACCAATCCACCATTTCATCTTCCAACTGGTCAAATGGTACAACTTTGTTAACCATGCCCATTTTCTCGGCTTCGTGTGCACTATATTGACGACATAAAAACCATATTTCACGCGCCTTTTTCTGCCCAACATGGCGGGCTAAATAACTTGAGCCAAAGCCACCATCGAAGCTACCCACTTTTGGCCCTGTTTGCCCAAAAATCGCATTATCCGATGCAATTGTTAAATCGCAAACAACATGCAAAACATGCCCACCGCCAATGGCATATCCATTAACCATAGCAATAACTGGCTTAGGTAAACTACGGATTTTTTTATGCAAGTCAAGCACATTTAAGCGTGGCACACCATTATCATCCACATAGCCGCCAACGCCTTTTACGTTCTGGTCGCCACCGCTGCAAAATGCCTTGTCGCCCGCACCCGTAAACACCACAACATTAATGTCGTTGTTTTCACGGCAATGCTCCATAGCGTCCAACATTTCCATATTGGTTTTGGGGGTAAAAGCATTGTAATAACGTGGTCGGTTAATCGTGATTTTGGCGATTCCTCCAAAAAATTCAAAAAGGATTTCGTCGTATTCCTTTAGGGTTTGCCAATTGCGTTTGCTCATGTTTAGTCTTTTAAAAATTCAAAATATTGGCGGAGAATTTTTGCACTCAATTCCCCGTCGGTTTTAATTTCAAGCAAGCGAGCTTTGGGGCTGTTATTGTAAAAGCCGTTTAAAGCCGATTGCAGTTCATTTTTATTTTCAACGCATAAATAATCAATATTGAACATTTGGCACAAAGGCTGGGCATTTAATGTGTGCCGATGCTCAAAAAATTGCTGTAAATGTTCCGTTGTATCGGGGCCAGGAATAATTCTAAAAATATTTCCGCCTTGATTATTGATTAAAATTACACGCAAATTATTAGGGAAATTCGGATTCCATAAACCATTTGAATCATAGAAAAAAGCCAAATCACCCGTTACAAAAATTACCGTTTCATCGCTTGCCGAAGCATAGCCCGCAGCCGTGCTTAAAGTCCCATCAATGCCACCAACCCCACGGTTTGAGTAACAACGGTTTTGCTTTTGTTCATCCAAGCCAAATAAACACGAATAGCGAATAGGCGTGCTATTGCCCATTTGTAAAACGGCTTTGTCGGGCAAATTTCCCCAAAGTTGATTGAAAACTGTAAAATCGCAAAAAGGGCTTTGCGCTAAATACTCTTCTTGTTTTTCAATTCTTTGATTATCCCAAGCTTTAACGGTTGAAAAGTAATCGCTATGTTGTCCGCTCCAATTTCCAATTTCTTTTAAAAAGATGTGAGGAGTTGTTGGTAATAAATGTGTTAACGATTGATAAGTATCAAAATGTTGGTAAGTTAAACTAATATGCCAATGATGCTTGGGCTGAAATTCTCGCAAATAATTTTTCACTTTTTTGGAAACAACCATGCCCCCAAAAGTTATGAGTAAGTCGGGTTGTAGCTCCTTTTTTTGCTCATCGTTCAAGGTGTCCACTAAGCGGTCAATCGATTTAAAAAGCGTATTACCTTTTAAGTTAGAAGTTGTTTCGGTTAAAATAATGGTATCAGTATTTTGGCTGATATTGTTAACCGATTCATTCAAATTTTCATCCCATTCCGTTAAGCCAGCAATCAACATTTTTTTAGAAGAAGCATTCCAAATTTGTTTTAATTCCTGCATATAATTATCAGGAAGGCGAGCTTCAATCGGGCAACTTTCAATAAGCTTTACAGGAAGTTGGTTTTCCTTTTCAAAGCCATAAAGCGGCTCGGTTAAAGGAACATTGATATGAACGGGCCCTGCTTCGGGATAAAGGCTTTGGTTAATGGATTCATTCACAATTCTTTGGGCAAACCATAAATCGGTTTTATTGCTATTTTGCGGAAATTGAAAGCTTTTTTTTATGTAATTGCTAAACACGTTTTGTTGGCGGATGCTCTGCATATCCGCTTGGTCAATCCACTCAACAGGGCGGTCGGCGGTAAGTACCAATAAAGGTATTTTTTGATATAAAGCCTCAGCAATAGCAGGGGCATAATTCAGACTTGCTGTGCCCGATGTGCAAACAATAGCCACAGGCTTTCGTGTGGCCTGCGCTAAACCCAAAGCAAAAAAAGCAGCAGCACGTTCATCAACTATGCAATGGCAATTAATTTCGGGCATTTGGTTAAAAGCCACCACCATAGGCGCATTACGCGAGCCAGGAGAAAATACTGCATGTTGCACTCCTTTAGCTGCACAAATTTGTGCCATTTGCACTATCGCTATTTTATGATTTGCTTGCATAGCTTTGTTCCATCGCTTTTTTTAAAGTCTGGCTTTTTAAACAAGTTTCTTCCCATTCGTTGTCAGCAATTGATGCCGCCGTAATGCCTGCGCCCAAATACAATACCACCCCATTTGTAAATACTTGCATGCAGCGTAAATTCACAAACAAATCTAAGGTTTCAAATCCATCAACAGGCCCCAAAAAACCACAATAATATTGCCGTTCATGTTTTTCAAATGCCTTAATCAACTTTAAAGCCTCTTTTTTTGGTAAGCCACAAACCGCTGGGGTGGGGTGTAAGTTTTCAAGCAAGGGATTTAGTTTAATTTGCTCGGCTTTTATGGCAAATTCAGTTCTTAAATGTGCTATAACACCCGCTTTAACCGTTTCTGTTTTACTCTGCGAAAAATCTAATTTTAAATCTGTACAAACCTTAATTATATGTTGATTGACCAATGCCTGTTCCTCAATTTCTTTGTCCGACCAATTAACGCTTTCAACAGGCTGTGTGCCTGCTAAAGCCATTGTATTTGCAATTCCATTTTTTAAGCGGATAAAAGTTTCGGGTGTTGCCCCTAACCAACTACCTACTTTAGGATGATGCCAATAATACACAAAAGCATTAGGATACATTTGGCATGCTGAAACAAAAACCTCAAATGGATTTACAGCCTCTTCAACCCATTCAATTTTTGAAGCAATTGCCTTTTGAATTTGCCCCTTTTTAATAGCTAATTGAATATTGTTAACCAATTGCAAAAATTCGGTTTTATTGGTTGATTTTAAGCTGCCAGAATTTGGTGAATTAACTAGCCCAAGTGTTTGAAAGTCAATTTTTTCAAGCTCCTTTTTAAGGTCAGCTTTAATTATAAAAGGTGGTTTTGAATCCTGTACAAAAGGGTGGCAAACAAAACCTTTTGTTGCTTCTTTTATTCTATTAAAAGGATGTAAAACATCATCCTTTTGCATGCAAATTTTAATATTATGCTTGGGTAGTTTGTAAAGCGCAAAAGCCTTATTAGCTATGTTGTTTAAGTTAAGCACCAGATACTAAATGTTCAGGCAAGTGGTCAATATTATTATGTTCCAGCAAGCGTCCTTTTCCCTTGTTCCATTCCACTTTATAAAGGTTCATATTATGGTGGGCAAAGTCGTTCATTTTTGATAAAGGCAAGCCCAATAACAAGCACATAAAGGCTCTAATCGTTCGTCCATGCGAGCAAATTAAAATCTTTTCGCTATCAGTATCCGCTTCAATATAAGTATCAATAAAACGCTGTAAACGGATACTTACTTCCGTAATACTTTCACCTTCAGGAACTCGTGCATCATAATCTCCTTTTTCCCAAGCACCACGAACGGCTTCCCAAGTAACTTTCATTTCAGGATTGGGCATTTGCCCTTCGTGCACACCCCAGCAAATTTCATCCAACTCGTTTAAGCGGGTAATGTTATGCCCCAAACTTTCAAATCTTTTAATTGATTGGAAAGAGCGTTGCAAATTTGAAGCATATAGCTTATTGAAGGCGGTGTTATTGAAGTGGTTGAAAAAGGCTTCGGCTTGTTGCTGGCCAAAAGCGTTTAAAGGGGCATCAATACCACTGCCTTGCACCATGCCTTTTAGGTTGTATTCAGTTTGCCCATGCCTGGTTATGTAAAGTTGCTTAGCCATTAATTTATTTATGATGCAAATCTCACATTTATAACGGACATCTCCATCTTTAAAGACATAAACAAATTACAAGGAAATAAGTTTCAAAAAATATTGAAAGTTTGTTTTGTGGTAAATTTATTCTGCTATTACACTTAAAATATCCGATTCAATGGAGTCTTCCAATTCCTCTTCCACTTGTTTTGCTTGGGGCATTGGTACGGCATCTAGCAATGTTTTTAATGAATCTGCTAAAATTTCAAAATCAGCATGGTAAGCTTCCTTTAACTTTTTATTACTTGGTAACTTAATCTTCAGCGGGTCAACCTGTTTGCCATGCCGCCAAAAACGGTAACATACGTGTGGCCCAGTTGCCAAACCTGTTGAACCAACATAGCCAATTACTTGCCCCTGCTTTACTCGTGTGCCTTTATCTACCCCTTTTTCAAAGCGGCTCATGTGTAAATATTGGGTCGAAAATTCATCATTATGCTTAATTTTTACATAATTACCGTTGCCACGAGTATAGCCTTTTTTTGAAACAGTACCATTTGCCGTTGCCATGATGGGTGTACCTCTTGGCGCAGCATAATCTGTACCTAAATGCGGTTTATAGCGTTTTTGTACAGGGTGAAAACGCCGCTTTGAATAACGGGACGAAATCCGAAAAAATTTAAGTGGTGCTTTTAAAAAAGCACCTTGTAAACTTTCCTTTCGTTCATCGTAAAAATTACCACCATCGCCATCTTCGGGCATATAAAAGGCGTAATAATCTTGCCCATGGTGGTTAAATATTACTGCCGATATATCACCAATGCCAATATATTCGCCATCAGCATATTTATTTTGGTGGATAACTTTAAACCAATCGCCTTTTTGAATATGAAAAAAGTCAACACTCCAAGCATAAACATTGCCCAACTCAAATGCTAAACGAGGCGAAAGCCCATTTTCTTCCATTGTTAAAAACAAAGATGATTCAATCACTCCAGATGATTCTGCCCATTCCGTTTCAATTTCGCGCTGTTTTACTTCACAACTTATTGAATCTTTAAAATTAAAAACAACATAATTTTCAGGATCCATTTCATAAATAATATGCGCCGCTTTGTTAGTGCTGTCTTCGCAAAGCACGGTATATGGTCGTCCTGCTTTCATGTATTTAAAATCAAAAACATCCTTTGATGCTTGCACCATTTCATGTACTTCAAGTGGGGTGATATTACATTCTTGAAAAATTTCAGAAGGCATTTTACCTTCTGCTACTTTATCCCAATGCACATTATAATCCGTAACTTCAATATCAAAAACGTAAACAGGTTTCTCAACAATAATACTATCTTCTTTGGGTACATTTTCAGCAACTTTTAAATTGCTTTGGCATGCTGCCAACAACATTATCAAGCACCCTAAAACAACTATCCTCATCTTCTTTTACAACATTTGTACTTTTTCGAGTAATAACCCGCTGATACAAACAACGGATGGTTTGGGGATATTATTACCACCTTCGGGCCAATTACTGCTTAATTCATCCAACGATTTTGATTTTTCGCCAGGATGTTGAACGCTCAAAAATAGGGTTTTACCATCAGGAGAGAAGTATGGACCTGTTAATTCTGCATCAATTGGTGCAGATGCGACAGGAATTACTTGTCCTGCTTGTGGTCCACTTCGCGGTACAAGGTACAAACCGTTATTCCCAAAGCTTTCAAAAGGTGGTTTGTTGGCAACACTGCCTGAAATATCCGACGTTATCCAAAGATTACCAGCGTGGTCAAAAGCCATATTATCAGGGCAAGCAAAGCCAGTTTCTTCGCCGCCAGCCAAATAAGTGTCATGTTTAAAACTTAATGATTCATGAGCTGCGTCTTTTTCCTCAATTTTTAAAATAGAACCGAAGTAGTTTTCTTTCGGGAAGTTATTGGTTAATGATACTAAAACGTTGCCATTAATGGGGTCAACCTCAATATCTTCTGGGCGGTCAAGTGGCGTACCTCCAACAATTTTTGCGGCCCTTCTTAAATGCACTAAAACATCAGTTTGGTTTTCAAATTCAGCTTGTAAAGCAGGCTGACTATTATAATCCAAACTCACCCATTCCCCTTTCGCTAAATTCGCAACATAAAGTGTTCCTTCTTTCAACGATTTTGGCTTTGATGATACAAACTTGTATAAACACTCATCAACGGCATCATCGCCAGTGTAAACTACAACACGCCCATCTGCTAATTCAACAACCGTAGCGCATTCATGTGCACATCTGCCCAATGCAATATGTTTTTGTGCTTCACCCGTTTTGGGGTTTACTTCAACTACCCAACCATAATGTTCAGGCGGATTTTCATAAAAGTTTTCCCAACCTAAGCTGCTTGGTTCGCAAACTTCACTACGGTAAATGCGCTCGCCATAGCAACTATCGTAATTTTCTTCGCAGGTTAAAATAGTGCCCCACGGTGTTACCCCGCCTGAGCAATTGCCTAAAGTCCCTTGAAAAGTTTTAGTACCTCTTATTGGCTCATCCCAGTTAATAGGAATTGGCGTTAAGCCAGATACCCGTCTATTTTTGTCAGAGCGGATGTGCTTCCATTGACCGTTTTCTTGTTTGATGTGCAGAATGCTGCCGCCAACATTGTACATTTCCTGTTCAACTTGCAGTTTAGTGCGCGGGTCTGTCTTCGATTTTATGCCCGAAACAAACCGAGGGTTGATATACTCATGGTTAACCCACAAATAGCCTTCATCAGTTTTACCGTCAAAAGGCATAAACGCTAAATAATCATTGTTGAAGCCAAAATAATCTTCACTTGAAATTGAATCGCCCCACTTAATCAATGTCTCAAACTGCAAGCCTTCAGCTAAATCTAAAGTGTCATTTGGGTTAGGAGTAACTCCTTTAACATGAAAATCAATGGTCTTTTTTAAGGCGGATTCACCTATTTTTCTATTGCATGAAATATAGCCCAAAGGAAAAGCAAGTGTAACTGAGCCAATTCCTAAAAATTCAAGAAATGTACGTCTTTGCATGCTGCGTTAATTATTCAGTAAAATTACAACTTCAGGATGAAGCAAGTATTAAGTTTAAACAAAGCATAAAGCCAATATTAACTCAAAATTAATTTTCGATTTACGGAACTAAAAAGGGTGACTTTTCTATTCCTTTTCAATCTACATTTGCACGCCTTTTAAAAACGAATAACATTATGGCAATTTTTAAAGATTTTATTACGGTTTCTTTGATACTGTTTGCGGTAATCGACATCTTGGGTTCTATCCCTGTATTGGTTGATATTAAACGTAAAACGGGTACTATTCAAAGTCGTAATGCAACCCTTGCGGCGGGTATTATAATGATATTATTTTTACTGATTGGAGAGCAGCTTTTGGGCTTTATCGGAATCGATATTGCTTCATTCGCAATAGCTGGTTCAATTGTAATATTCCTTATTGGTCTCGAAATGATTTTGGGTATGGACATCTTCAAATCCGACCCTTCAGATAATAGTGCTTCAATTGTGCCAATTGCTTTCCCATTGGTAGCAGGTGCTGGTACACTAACCACTATTTTATCCTTAAAAGCTGAGTATAATATAGGCGTTATTGTAGGTGGTATCCTATTTAATTTACTAATCGTATTCTTAGTGCTAAAAACTGTGCCTTTTTTAGAGCGTAAGTTAGGGCAAGGTGGAATTAACGTATTACGGAGGATTTTTGGAATTGTACTTTTGGCAATTGCCATCAAGCTATTTAAAAGTAATTTAATTGTTTAAAACTATTAGGGCTTGTTTTAACAAGTCCTAATAAAATAATAGCAACAAATATTTTGTGCCTAACTCTTTTAAAATCAGCAATTAATATAAAGGTTTAACATCAGTTTTAAATAAAATAAATGTTGCCCAATGTATTAAACCCGATATTTAACCTAAATGTAACATTGAAGTTTTAGTGATTTTCAGTTTGCAAATCTTAGTTTTGCACGTCCTTTATTTTAACCGCTGCAAAAACACTATATGGCTTCAAGGTCCAAAAATGCGCACCTCGGGTTCGCATTCTTATTAAGGCAATTTTACGAAGACAATTCAGCGAGCGATACCCGTATCAAAGCTCGTCGTTTAGTAAATAACAAACAATGCCTTGCGCAAGAGCTTGATTTGGACAATCAAAAAGCCAGTTTCATAATAACTGATAAAAACAACACTGTCGAAGGGCAGGTAGATATTAGTCAATTTTTAACCAAGCAAATTAAAATTGAATCATCCTACCCTGTAACAGGTAATTTATTCGACGTTCAAGCCGTTGCTGCAATGCTTATTTTAGAACAAGCACTTGAAAAGTGGGAAAAACTACAAACAGGCTTAAAATACAATAATAGCCTTACTACTACGCTTGAAATTGACCGTATTACCAACCTTATTAACTATGCCAATACATCAGCCCAAAATGTAAATAGGGCCGAAATTTTTATAAAATACGACGAGGTTGAAATAGTACCTAGCGAATCTGAAAAACTACTAACTTTTAAAGTTTTCGACTCCACAAAATATGCTCATGTAAGTTTTGAGCGCACCATAAATCAAAACATTTTAAGCACCTGTAGCTGTGCTGAAATTACCTACAAACTTTGCCAACACAAAGTGGCTGCTTTAATGCACCTTAAAAACAAAAAGGGCGATTACGCCTTCCATATGTTAAAGGATCATACGGCAGAAAAAAACAACCTACTAAAAGAGTATGGCTACTCAATGCACGATGGCGATTTTTCAGATAAATTCAGCTTTTATCTTGATGAAGGTGAATTGCGCATGAAGGTTAATGACAAAAACCTTAAAAAAATTACGCAACGAGATAGTTGGGAAAAAATCACATCAATATTTTCCGATAGGCAGTGGCTAAACTTTAATATAAGTAACGAACAAGAAAGTATAATCAATAACAATGTTTGGGGCTATGGCTATGCCCTAGTGTTTAACGAAAATCGTTTTCCAGCATTTGAAATTATTAAACTTGCAGGCAAAAAAAGCGATTCGGGCAAACGCTTTAAAGCAAACATTTGTAAGCCAAAAGATGTACCAGCCCAAACTAACATTGCTAGTACCGACGAAATGCGCAAGCTCGATGAAGAAATCAAGTACATTAATAAAGATGGTTTGGCAAACCATGTTAATATGGTTTTTCGTAAAAAAATAACCTCAACTCGCCTATCCGATGTTGAACAATGGGGCATCCATCAATACGTTTGGCGTAAAATGAAAGATTTATTACCTAAACTAAAAAAACAAATTGTTGGGCATTTAACTGATGAAAGTTTGGTTAAAATGGCCAACTTTATACCACTTGATATTGAAGAAATTAGCCCAGTTTTAAGCTTTGAATTAAATGAAACTGAAAAATTTTTAGAGCTTAAAGCATTTTTTGAATGGGAAGAAGTGATTTACCCCATAAATGAGTTTAAAAACTTGGGCTACATATTTTTACAAAATGAACGCTCACTTTTTTTGGTTGATTCGGTTGAAACAGCGCATTTAGTACAACAATTCAATCAACAGCCAGAAATACGAATAGCTAAAAGCGATTTTTTACCTTTTTTCCAAGAAGTAATCGTACCACTGCAAAGCAAATTCCACTTAGATATTAAGGCCGATTTAAGCTTTATTGAAGAAAAAATTGAACCTAAAAATGCACTACGCTTAACTGAAATTGATAATTACCTATGTGTAACCCCATTGGTTAACTACAATGGGCGATATGTGCGCCTTTATGGTAACGAAGATATTTTGTATCAAAACGAAGCCGACCAACTGGTAAAAGTTATCCGTAATACCGAAAATGAAGCTGATTTTAAACAAATTGTTGAGCAAATCCACCCAAGTTTTAACGATGCACCAATGGATGGCTCGTATTACTTACCTTACCTTGATGTTTTAAAAAATAACTGGTTCTTTAGTGCATTTAAACGGCTTGAAACGCAAGATGTTGAGCTTTTGGGTTACGAACATTTAACCCGCTTCAAATTCAACCTAAACAAGCCCGAAATTTTGGTAATGGCCAATTCAGGTATCGATTGGTTTGATATTGAAATTAAAGTAAAATTTGGAGATACCGTTTTAGGTTTAGATGCCATTAAAAAAGCAGTTAAAAACAACCAACAAACCATAAAATTAGAAGATGGAACACTTGGTATTTTACCTGCCGATTTTATTGAAAAACACTCAACTCTACTAAAAATTGGCGAAGTTGACAAAGGAAAATTAAAAATTTCACAACTTCATTTTTCCTTGGTTGAACAACTATTTGAACAATATGGCAGTGATGTAATGTTTCCTGACATTTTAGACAAAAAACGTAAGCTGTTAAACTACGACGAAATAAAGCAGCACCCAGTACCACAACAGGTAACGGCTCAGCTTCGCGATTATCAAGAAAGTGGCTATAACTGGCTTTGTTTTTTAGATGATTTTAGGTGGGGTGGCTGTATTGCCGATGATATGGGCTTAGGTAAAACCCTTCAGGTATTGGCTTTTTTACAGAAAAAAATAGCCGAAAACCCAAACAAACCACATTTGGTAATTGTACCCACTACTTTGGTGTTCAATTGGCAAAACGAAATCAATAAATTTTGCCCCGAAATAAAGTATCTAATTCATCGCGGAACGGATAGAAATAAAAATACCAATGTATTTAAGGATTACAATATCATTATTACTACTTACGGCATTTTGGTTCGTGATATAGGTATGCTTAGCGAATTTGAATTTGGTTATGCAGTGCTTGATGAGTCTCAAGCCATAAAAAATCCAAACTCAAAACGCTATAAGGCATCTCGCTTAATAAAAGCACAAAATCGCATTGTTTTAACAGGTACACCGGTTGAAAACAATACATTCGATTTATATGCGCAAATGAATTTTTTAAACCCAGGCTTATTGGGCAGCGTACCATTTTTTAAGGAAGAATTTAGCAACCCGATAGATCGTTTTGGCAACGAAGCAAAGCTTGAACAACTTAAAAAATTAGTTTACCCGTTTTTATTAAGAAGAACCAAAAAGCAAGTAGCAGCTGAACTTCCTGAAAAAACAGAAAACGTAATGTATTGCGAAATGTCAACGGCACAACGCAGCGTTTACGAAAACTATAAAAAACGCTACCGCCAACGCATTTTAGAAAAAATTGAAGAAGATGGACTTCGCAAGTCAAGCTTTTTTGTGCTTGAAGGCTTGCTTAAACTCCGTCAAATTTGCGATTCGCCAAGCTTAATTAGCGAAGGTGTTGAGTTTGATCATACGCCAATTAAAATTGAGGTGTTGCTTAACAATTTAACCGAAAAAATAGCGGAGCATAAAATTTTAGTATTCTCACAATTTGTGGGTATGCTACAACTGGTTAAAAAACAATTAGACGAAAGCGGTATAATCTACGAATACCTTGATGGTAGTACACGTAACCGAAAACAGCGGGTTGATCGTTTTCAAAATGACCCCGATTGCCGTGTGTTTTTAATAAGTTTAAAAGCAGGTGGTGTTGGTATTAATTTAACTGAGGCTGATTATGTTTTCTTGCTCGATCCATGGTGGAACCCAGCAGTTGAAACACAGGCAATTGACCGTACTCACCGTATTGGTCAAACCAAAAAAGTGTTCTCTTACAAAATGATTTGTAAGGATACTATTGAGGAAAAAGTTTTGAAACTGCAAGAGAAAAAGAAGATGCTAGTTTCTGAGTTAATTTCGCCCGAAAACAACTTCTTCAAAAAATTAGAGAAGCACGATATTGTAGAGCTATTTAGCTAACATTTGTACCAATCTTAATATTAAACTAAGGCTGTTTTAGCACTTTTACTCTTAAAATAAGCCCCAATAAAATATTTTCTTGCTTTAGGCCGAATAATAATTAACACAATAATTGTTTTTTTGTGCCTTTAAATAGAAGTATGCCTCAAAATTTACCTGAAAAACTATTAGTGCTAGCGGCGCACGCTTATTATGTCTTTTTAGTCATTCTAAGTATCGTGTTTTTCAAGGAACGTCTTATCTGTTTTGATTCATCTTACTATTTATTTAAAATGATGTATTACAACGATTATTACTTTGCACATAATCGTTTCATTTCTTTTTTTCCTGAAAGTGTAGCACTTCTATTTATCAATGCAAAAGCAAGCTTGCCAATTATAATGAAGGCCTATTCCACTAGCTATATGCTTTTCCATTACTTGTGCTTTATATTAATGGCTCATGTATTCAAAAACAAGGTAGGCGCATTTTTCATTGCTTTAGCCACTTGTTTAACCATGCGTTATAAGTTTTACATTGCAATATCCGAGGTTACAATGAGCATTTTTGCATTGGCTTTATTTATTGCCTGGCTTAACAGACCACAGGATAAATGGAAAATTGGCACCCAAAAACAATGGTTTATTACCATTTCAATTTTGCTTTTATTGTTAAGTGGTCATTCCATTTTATTGTTAATAGCCTTAACCTATTTTGCCTTTGATATGGTTTATGAAAACCGCTGGAAGGACAAAGGCAATTGGTTGATTATTGGCTTAACCTTACTGGGATATTTCATTAAGTATCAAACGGCTGATGGATACGAATCTGGCAAAATTTCTATGCTTAAGCACGGCATGAATTTAAAGGTTTGGAAAATGTACATTGGCGAAATGATTGGTACTTATTTTACCAATGAATATATTATTCCTTTACTAATTATAGGCTGCTTTTGGCTGTGGTTACTTTACCGCCGAAAATGGTTAGCAGCACTTAGCATTCCAGCAGCAACCCTTACTTTGTTGTTTTTTATCGGTGTTATTTTTAGCAGTATAACTAAGCCTGTTTACAATTTAGTAGATGGCTATTTAGGTATGATGGGCATTATGTGGTGCTTACCTATGCTGTACTATTTTAAAACGCGCCCTGTTGAAATTTGGCATTCAATTGCGTTAGTTGGCTTATTGTTTTTCTGTATGTTTAGGGTTTATGATAAACATGATTTTTTTGTGCAACGCACGGATTATGTACAACAACTAATTGATGAGAATACAAAGGATGGACATAGGAAAATATATATTCCTCAGAAAGGATTTCCTGAAGATAAAATGTGGTACGCCTGGGGAATTAGCCTTGAAACAATGCTTTTAAGCGCATTAAATGGAGCAGAAAATGCAACCACTATTTATCCTATGCAAAAGCATGATTTAAAATATACTGAGGAAAAAAATAAACCAAATTTGTTTTTGGGAGCTCAATTTTGGCAAGAGGAGTTTCAGCAATCTAAAATTGATACAAACTACTTTAAGTTATCAAAGCAACAATATAAAGAAGGCAAATTTGGGTGGAAAGATTTAAAATAATTAACCTCTTATCTCATCTAATAATTCATTAATAGTTTCAGCTTCACCATCGGAAATAACACGCATTTCATTATAAATGCGTTCCAAATCTTTTTCAATTCTATTGGCAATTTTTTTCCCTTCGGTAGTAATGGTAATATCTACTTGGCGGCGGTTTGTTGGACATATACAACGGCTTAATAAACCTAATTTCACCATTTTATCTACCAAGCGAGTTAAATCGCGATTTTTATCTAAAAGGCAAGCAATAATATCTTTTGGAGCTACAGGTTTACCTCCTTTTTCTTTAATAATATGTAATACTTCGTAATGCTGTGCTTGTATATTATGCTTTTTAAAAACAGGAGCTTCTTGTTGAGCCAACCAACTAACCGTATATCTTAAATTAGTTAGTGTTTTATAAAATTCGTTTTTGAATTTCATGTTTTTCAAATCTTCTGACAAGCCCATTTTAAACAATTTTTGTTACAACAAAATTAACTTTTTAAAATGAGCAAAGGAACATTTATTTGTATTTTGTGCTTGAAAAAGAAAACAACTTATGGGATTTTTTGGAAGTAATGAAGAAGTGGATATAATAGTTACCACAACTGATTATGTTGAAGGAAAAAATATTGACGAGTACTTAGATATTGTAACTGGTGAAGCAATAGTAGGGGCCAATTTTTTGCGAGACTTTATGGCGGGCATTACCGATGTAATCGGAGGGCGATCGGCATCGTACGAAAAATCGTTGCGAAAAGCTAAAAATATTGCCATTAAAGAGTTAAAAGAAAATGCTGCTGAGTTGGGTGCAAATGCCGTTGTAGGTATTGATTTAGACTACGAAACTATGGGTAAAGAAGGGGGGATGATGATGGTAAGCGCAAGCGGAACAGCAGTAATTATTAGCAAATAAAATTAAAATATGCTTTTTACAACTACAGATTTTATACAAGGTAAAACAATTGTTGATTATTACGGCATGGTTAGCGGCACTGCAAGCCTTAATGTTAGTATGGCACTTACACAAAAAGGCGCACAAAAAGCTATTGATAAGTTTGTAACCGAAGCCGAAAAAATGGCCTTTAGCATTATGGAAAAAAAGGCTAAAGCATTGGGAGCAAATGCAGTTATTGCAGTACGGTGCGATTTTGAGCCAACTGCAAACTCAACACGAACATTACTATTTGCATCGGGTACTGCTGTAAAAATTGAGTAAACTCTATTATTAAGCGAATAATTTTTTGACTTAACACTACGTTTTCTAAACAACCAAAATTGCCACTTTGAAAAACTACATTGCACTTTCTTTATTAGTAACCTTAGTATTATTTACTGCCTGTAAAACCGATGATAATGATGGGCAAAACACAAATGAAGCCCCACAACTCATTTTTAAATTTGATTTTAACGAAACCCAAGAACGGCTAAATAATTTTGGATTGCCTGCGGCAATTCCTGCTGGTCATGCAGCACAAACGCCTGATTTTAAAGGCATAAGTGCCCATTATTTAGAACTAGCCCCTACCATGTTTACCCTATTGGGACAAGGCGAAATTTTATATCAAGGTACAGAAACCAATGCCGGAGGCGCAATGGCCGTAGATTTTAGTCAAGCCAAAGTAGTTGATGAAGGGGAAACTTTTATTTCCGTTCCATTAAAAGATATTGCCCAAGGCGATTACGAATGGATACGCCTTTCGCTTACCTATCAAAATTATGATATTAATTTAAGTGGTTTGGGCTATGATGTTACGGGTAACCTAACAAGTTTTGTTGGTTACAATACTTACATTAATAACCACACCGTTGGAGGCGAAAATATAACCGTGAACGATGATAAACTACAAGGTTATTGGGCATTTAAAATCCAAGATGGACAGTTACCCATTAATGTAGAAGCTTTTTCAGGGGAATCGGCGGCGACAACCGTTCCTAATCCAATAGCGAGTACCTCGCCAGTGCCAGCAGGTAGCTGTGTGGTTACAGGGCAAATTGAAAATGGCTTAACCATTACTGGCAATGAAACGGAGGATGTTGTGGTTACTTTATCGGTATCCATCAACAATAGTTTTGAATGGGTTGACCCTAATAATAATGGCAAATTTGAACCAACTGAAGGCGAAATTCCTGTTGATATGGGCTTGCGTGGTTTACAGGTTTTTGTGGACTAACTCCTTACTTTTGCAACATGAAACCCGATACAGATAAAATATTCCCTTACCTAAAACAGTATGTCGATTTAGTGCCTCAAGATGATTTAATTGAAGGTTTACATAAAACGCATACAGCAAGCCAAAAAATACTAAACGCCGTAAGTGAAGAACGTGGAAATTTCCGCTATGCAGAGGGCAAGTGGAGTGTAAAAGAAATCATCGCTCACCTAATCGATACCGAACGAATTTTTTGTTATCGTGCGTTGAGCATTGCTCGGGGCGAGCAAGGTAATTTACCAGGTTACGATCATAATGCCTACGTTGATAATTGCTTTGCCAATAACCGAACCATGAAGGATTTAATTGCTGAATTTGCAAGCCTACGCCTTTCAACCATTCAAATGTTTATGAGTTTTAGCGATGAGGTTTTAGCACGAAAAGGCACAACAAACAATTACGAAGTAGATGTTAATACGCTCGGGTATATGATTGCTGGACACGAAATCCACCACATGAAAGTGATGATGGAAAAGTACTAAAGAATTTCATACCCAACCCTTGCAAAAATCGGTTCATGGTCGGATAATGGTAAGCTATCAATGTCATTATAAAAGAAATTAATATCATCCCCCATTTGGAAAAAGTTGCCTGTTAAGTTGATACCACCTCCACTTTTAATAAATACCTTATCCACCGATTCGCAATCAACAGATGTTGTCATCATGGGTTCGCAATCATCCAGTTTAGCAGAGTTGATGGCAGGGATATCCCCTTCTCTTATTAAATCCAACCATAAATCGGTAAAGCCTAAGTCGAGCAAAGTCCTTATGGTGTCTAATTCTCTATTATATCTACTATTGAAATCCCCCATAATCACAATAGCATTGTTGATTGAATTTTGAGTAATGTGGGTTGTTAATTGCCTGATGTTACTTCTTCTTGCGAAAAAGTCTTCATCAGTTCCACCAGCATTACAATGGATATTATAGAAATCGATAGCATGGTTTTCTTCTACCCAAATTTTGGAATAGCTAAACCCTTTAGGGGTTAGGCAATCCGCCCAATTACAGTCTTCCCAAGCAAAGCGTTCAAAATCTGTAATCGGAAATCGAGAAAAGGTAGTTAACCCATCCCCATTAGGTGGGCAACCCAAAGTTTCAGTTACATAAGGGTGATTATTATGTAAAATCAACGAATCATGGTAACAGAAATCTTCTTGTGCATGCACAATATCAAAGTCATTAAGCAAAGGGCTTATCTTACTAATGTACAGATCAGGGTTTGACGAGGATATACCCTGTGGTAAAGCCGCCACATTATAGCAAAGCAAATTCAACTCGCCACTAATCGTTTCATCCACATCCTTACCAGTACAACCGACTATAAAAGCAAGAATAAAAAAACCTACAATGCACCTTAAATCAATCATTTAACTAAGGTAGTTAACTTGATTTTCAACAACATTAATGATTGTTAAGAAATGGTATCAATATAAATTTCACCCTACTCTATTCTTAAAAAAGCTTGGTAAAGCAAAAGCCGCTTGGTGAACTTCGGCATTGTAATATTGCAAATTATTGGTTTTAGTAAACTCAGCCGCTTGTTCTTTATTATAATCAGTTGGTTTTACGCTACCCTTGCTACTAAATGAAAACGACCACATACCCGTTGGGTAAGTAGGAATAAATGCCAAATAAGGCCATACATTATTTGCCCCAAATATGTTTCTAAAACAAGCAAACAACTCCTCATTCACTTTAAAATTATAGTAAGGGGATTCGCATTGCGAAACCGAAATACCATTAGGCGTTAATATGCGATGAACGTGCTGATAAAATTCGGTGCTAAATAAACCCTCAGCAGGTCCAACTGGATCGGTGCTATCAACTATCACCAAATCAAAGCTTTCATCTGCACTTTCTTTTACGTACTTAATTCCATCTTCAATCAGCAATTTTAATTTAGGATGATTGAGTGCTTGCGATAAAGAAGGCATATGTTCACGACAAGCATCTACCACCATTCCATCAATTTCAACCATTACAACCTCATCAAAAGTATCATGCTTTAAAAGCTCGCGAACGGTTCCTCCATCACCACCACCAATAACCAAGGCACGTTTCATGTTACCATGGCTGTTAACAGGTACATGTGTTATCATTTCATGGTAACCAAATTCATCTTTTTCGGTGCACATAATCATCCCATCAAGGGTTAAAAGTTTGCCAAAGGCAAAAGTGTCAAACACCTCTACTTTTTGAAAAGGCGATTGGCCACTAAACAATAAATCACCCTTGTGCCGTAATGAAAAAGCAGTATTTTCATCTCGCTCAGTAAACCAAATATTGCGGCTTGGCAACTTATTGCCAGTATAAGTAACCCCATGGCGCGGCTTCCACTCATTGCGGTTCATTAGGGTAATTTGCCCACGTTTCATTTCCATTGCTGAGCCATTATCAGCCCCAAAAGCAGCCTTCATTAAATCATAAGCAATCCATGGATCAACCGTTTCGCCGCAAGTAAAAATATCAACGGCAGCATAACCAAATTCTGGCCAAGTGTGAATGGCCAAGTGGCTTTCTTGAATAACAATAACACCAGAAACACCATAAGGTGAAAAATGGTGAAAGTTAGAGTTTATAATGGTTGCCCCTGCCTTTTTAGCAGCATCAATCATGCTTTGCTCAATGTGCGGAACATCATTTAATTTTTCAGGAGTACAACCGTAATACTCAACTAAAATATGGCGACCTAATGCAGACATAGATACTTTTGTTTTTTGAATCGAAAAATCAAGCTTACAAAGATATTAATCCCTTATTTTTGAACGCAAATTAGCAAGATTTTTTTACTATGGCTGAAGTTTTAAACCAAACAACACCACAAACTGAAGTGGTTGATTTTTTGCCTTTAAATGGCACTGACCATTTGGAGTTTTATGTGGGTAATGCCAAGCAAAGTGCTTACTACTACCAAACTGCTTGGGGCTATAATTTGGTTGCCTATGCAGGCCCAGAAACAGGCATGCGCGATAGAACAAGCTATGTGCTTCAACAAGGAAAAGTGCGATTAGTTTTAACCAGTGCCATGCAGCCCGATAGTGAAATTGCTAAACACCATAATTTGCATGGTGATGGTGTTAAGGTTTTGGCTTTGTGGGTTGATGATGCTAAAAAATCTTTTGAAGAAACAACAAGCCGTGGGGCGGTTGCAATTATGGAGCCTACTCGTTTTGAGGACGAAAATGGCGAAGTAGTTATTGCTGCCATTAAAACCTATGGCGATACCATTCATAAATTTGTTGAACGTAAAAACTATAATGGTGCGTTTTTACCAGGCTATCAGGCTCGCCAATCAGCTATGGAAGTAAAGCCTGTTGGTTTACAATATGTTGACCATTGTGTAGGTAATGTTGGCTGGGGTAAAATGAATGAATGGGTTGAATTTTATGAAAAAGTAATGGGTTTCAACCTTTTAATCACTTTTGATGATAACGATATTTCAACGGATTATACGGCCTTAATGTCGAAGGTTGTAAGCAACGGAAATGGCTATGTAAAATTCCCAATTAACGAGCCTGCCGAGGGTAAAAAGAAATCGCAAATTGAAGAATACCTTGATTTTTACAATGGTGCAGGTGTGCAGCATATTGCTATTGCCACTAATGATATTGTGGCTACTGTAAGCGAATTACGTAAGCGTGGGGTTGACTTCCTTTATGTTCCTGATAATTACTACGATGATTTATTGGATAGAGTAGGTGAAATACAAGAAGATTTAGGACCACTTAAAGAAAATAACATTTTAGTTGATAGGGATGATGAAGGTTATCTTTTACAAATTTTCACCAAACCTGTACAAGACAGACCAACTGTATTTTACGAAATAATCCAACGTCGCGGTGCTAAAAGCTTTGGTAAAGGCAACTTTAAGGCCTTGTTTGAAGCCATTGAACGAGAGCAAGAATTAAGAGGAAATTTATAGAAGCTTAAAATGCTTCAACCTAACACACTTATTATTTTTGATATTGACGGTACATTAACAGATACCAAAGCCGTTGATGATTATTGCTTTATTGAGGCCTTTAAATCCGTTTTTAATATTGATTTAGAAGGGATTGATTGGGCAAGCTTAACAAATGTTACTGATAGAGGCATTACAGAGGAAGTTATTAAACGTAAAACGGACAAAGCTTTAACAAGCGAAGCTTACCAATTACTTGAAAAGGAACTGATAAAGAGGTTAGAAAGGGAGTTAGCCATCAACCCCAATAAATTTAACGCGGTTAATGGCGCAGTTGATTTTTATAATCTTGTAAAAAAAGATAAAAACTTTGCTATTGGAATTGGCACAGGTGCTTGCGAAAAATCAGCTTTAATAAAACTTGGTGCTAATGATATTGATGTTAAAAACATTCCTTTTTCTAATAGTAATCATTCAGTTACAAGAGAGGGGATTACAGAGCGAACTATAAAAGAGGCTTCAAAGCAGTTAAATGCCAACTTTAAAAACATTGTTTACTTCGGAGACGGGCTTTGGGATTATAAAACCTGTAATAACCTCAATATTCATTTTATTGGTATCGACATTTTAAATGATGGAAAGCTAAAAGCCGCTGGTGCAAAACATGTATTTCCCAATTTCAAAAATACTGAGGCTATATTAAATTGCATTAACGAGTTAACAGTTAACTGATACTAATTAACCACTACTTTTTTGCTGTAAACTCCATTTTCGCTCCAAAACCTAATTATATACATACCGCTTGGTATATCAAAACTCATTTGATTGGTAAAAGGCTCAATATTTTGACTCTTAATGATACTACCATTTAATGATATTATATCAATTTGATTGAAATAACTTAGTTCACCTTTTACACTTAACTCACCACTCAATGATGCTTGACTTACAATAATTTGTTGCTGTACTAAATCTTCAATATTTACACATTCGTTAATTGAAATAGAAACCTCAGTGGCAGCACTTTGACAACCTGCAACCGTTTGTGTTACATAAACAGTTTCAGTTCCAATAGTGCCATTTGGTTGGTACGTATCTTCAGTACCAATTACAGTTGCTCCAGGTAACGAAGGATCCATATCATACCAAGTAAAATTGGCTGCCGCTTCGCCACTTGCTGAAACATCAGGTATCAACCATCCAAAACAATAATTTCCGCCTTCTGCTTCAGGAGATTCTAATGCCACTATGGTTACATTAACAAAGGTTGTATCAGCACAGGCATCAGCTGCTCCAACTATATAGTAATCTCCACTTGCTGTTATATCTGTACTTTCTAAAATTGCGCCAGCAGCTCCACCAGCATCAATATGATAAGTATAAGAGGATACACCTGTCGAATTAATATCAACAGGAATCACCGTTGTTAAATCAAAAACATCGCAGGCAATTACAGAAGGAGGTTGTTGTAAGTCAGGAGATTCATTTATTGCCACTAAAAATTCTTGCTGATAACTACAATTTCCATTTGCATCGTAAATATATATCGTTTGTGTATTTGAAATTATTGAACCTCCCGGAATTGGGTTTACACCATTTGGTAATTGAAAAAAACCTGCATTTTCGGTTAAATTTAAACCCGTAGGAAAGTTTGGTAAAGTATAATTTTCGCAAACAAATACATTTGGCAAAGCATCAATAAAAGGAGTTTCAATAACGTTTACCACTACTTCTGTAGTAATACTTTCGCAAGCACCAATGGTTTGAGTAACATAAACTGTTTCTGTTCCTATTATACCGCTAGGTGTCCATGTAGCATCATTATCAACAATAGTTGCTTCTGATGTGATAGGATCAATATAATACCATGTAAAAACAGCCCCTGCATCTCCCGTAGCTGTAATGTCTGCTATCGGTTCATCAGCGCAATACACACTACCTGTCGCACTAGGTGCACTAGGAGCTCCGTCAGTTGTTAATACTACATTCTCTCCTAAAGCTGATGGGCAACTACCTAAAACAATTTGTATGTTATTGTAAATACCATCCCCTAATGAATTGATTGTTGCTAAACCTCCAGTTACTTCAACTGCTGACCATACACCGCCATTATACGCAATATCATAAACACCATTTGGCACACCAGTAAATACCAAATCAATCCACCCATCTTGCAAACCGCAAGCACTTGGGTTATTGGCACTAGCCACAATAGTAGGAGTTACCTCAACAACTATATCAACTTGAGTTGCTTCGCTTTCGCAACCACTAACTGTTTCAGTTACATAAACGGTTTCAGTACCAATAGTACCAAGTGGTGTATAAATGGCACCATTAGCAATTATGTTTGTTAATGCTTGGTCAGAGTACCATGTAAAGTTTTCTCCCCAAAAGCCCGTTGCAAATACATCAAGTATTGGTTCGCCTGTACAATAGGTAGCACCTGCTGAAGTTGGAGGAGGAGGTAAAGGTAAACTTACACTAACATCCACAGGCGGCGATAAACAACCATTTACAACTACATATAAGCCATTATAATCTCCCTCGCACATGCCTAGTAAAACGGCAATTCCACCACTAATAAAAACACTATATGGCCCACCATTGCTTGAGTTAATAATCGCCAGCCCATCATTTACATTAGTAAAAAAAAAGTTGATATAACCATCACACATACCACAGGCACTTGGTCCAAAACCTTCGGCCACTATAACAGGTTCATCATCATCGGCAAAAGCAGCTGTACTAATAAATAAAAAGCAGGTAAATATAATCAGTCGCATAGGCGGAAGTTTTTCTATAAATCTAAACAATTTTTAGCTGTAATTACGATTAAGGGTTTACAAAACTTCCTCTTATTAAAATCATGTATCCTTAACTACAATTAGCGTCCTAATAATACTTACTTTAACTTTGTAACAAAAAAATCAAGGACTTTGGCCCTTTTACTCGTTTTCCTTTTCGTATCAGTATTCTTTTCATTTTTATGCTCAATTCTTGAAGCGGTATTACTTAGTATAACCCCAACTTTTTTAAGAGTTAAAATTAAAGAAGGAAAGGGCTACGCTAAAACCCTCGAAAAATTAAAGGCAGATGTTGATAAACCTTTAATTGCCATACTAACACTTAATACTGTAGCCCATACCGTTGGCGCAATTGGCGTAGGTGCTCAAGCCGAAAATGTTTTTCCCGAAGGGGCTACATTTTACGGCATTCCACTTATTGGCATCATTTCAGCATTAATGACCTTGGTAATCCTTATCGCTTCCGAAATTATCCCAAAAACAATTGGCGCAACCTACTGGCGCTCATTAGCTGCTTTTAGTACCTATACGCTTGATATTATGGTAAAAATATTAAAGTACACAGGTATATTATGGCTGTTGCAATTAACTACTAAAATGGTAGGTAAAGGCTCGGCACACGGCAGCGTTTTTAGCCGCGAATCAATGACGGTAATGGCAGAAATAGGAGAAAAAGAAGGTGTATTCAACAAGCAAGAATCAACCATGATTCAAAACTTGATGAACTTTGAAGATGTTTTAGTTAAAGATATAATGACACCCCGAACGGTAGTGGTTTTAAGCTCGGCAACAACTACAATTCAGGAATTTTACGATGAAAACCCTAATCTTAGATTCTCTCGCATTCCAATTTACGAAACCACCGTTGATGATATTACTGGCTTTTGTTTAAAAGATGATATTCTTAAAAGTTTGGTTGAAAATAAAGGTGAAAACCCATTAAGTAGCATTAACCGTAAAATCCATGCTGTTGATGTAAACACCCCAATACCTCGCCTTTTTGAAACTTTTATGCAACAACGTGAACATATTGCCGAAGTAGTTGATGAATTTGGCGGTTTTCAAGGAATCGCTACATTAGAAGATGTGCTGGAAACCCTACTTGGGCTTGAAATTATGGACGAGTTCGATGGTATTGACGATATGCGCAAACTGGCTCGTAAAAAATGGAAACAACGTGCTAAAGGCATGGGTTTAAAAGTTGAAGAAAACGGCTAGCCTAATTACTTAGCCTAAAGCAGTACATTAATCCTTATGTTAAATAAATCTAGGATATTTTTGTACAAACTTCAGTAATGGCATTTTATCATAAATTAGGAGATTTTCCCAAAAAACGACACACCCAATTTCGCAAACCAAATGGCGATTTATATGCCGAACAGTTATTCTCTACTGAAGGTTTTCACGATGTTGCAAGTCTATTATATCACCACTACCCACCAACTGATATTGTTAAAGTTGAAGAAGCATATTCAGTACAACCTAAAGTAGTATCAACTACCCAATTAAGGCATCGTAGTTTTAATGGCTTTAACATCAAACCCACTAACGATTTTTTGCAAAGCCGCATTCCCGTATTAGTAAATAACGATTGCCAAATAAGCCTTGCAGCACCAAAAAAATCATTACGTGATTATTTCTACAAAAATGCCGATGCCGACGAAGTAATTTTTGTACATGTAGGTTCTGGTACATTAAGAACCATGTATGGAAATATTCCTTTCGAGTATGGCGATTATTTAGTAATCCCACGTGGCACTATCTATCAAATAGATTTTGATACCGAGGATAACCGCCTATTTATTGTTGACTCTTTTACGCCTATTGAATTTCCTAAACGCTACCAAAATAAATTTGGGCAACTAATGGAGCATTCCCCCTTTTGCGAACGAGATATAAAAGTGCCAACCGAGCTTGAATCTTACGATGAAAAAGGAATGTTCAAAATACTAGTTAAAAAACAAGGCATGATGTACCCATATTATTATGGGCATCACCCTTTTGATGTTGTTGGCTGGGATGGCTATTGCTACCCTTACGCACTTTCAATCCACGATTTTGAACCAATTACAGGGCGTGTTCACCAACCACCACCAGTACACCAAACTTTTGCTGCAAGGGGCTATGTAATTTGCTCATTTGTACCACGTTTATACGATTATCATCCCCAAGCAATACCCGCACCGTACAATCACTCAAATATTGACTCTGACGAGTTACTATATTACGTTGATGGCGACTTTATGAGCCGTAAACACGTTACAAAAGGCATGATTAGCCTACACCCAGGCGGTGTACCACATGGCCCGCACCCAGGTACAGTCGAAAAAAGCATTGGCGCAAAAGAAACACATGAATTAGCCGTTATGGTTGATACATTTAGGCCATTGCAACTAACACATGCAGCCCTTTCTATTGAAGATCCCGACTATTATTTAAGCTGGGTACACTAAAAACTAAAAATGAACTGCTTTAAACTGCTAATATTATTGCTTTTTGCAACCGTAAGCCTTACCGCACAAAATGATATTAACTTTGAAGAACCTGTTGATTCAGTACTTTTTGAAGATGTCAAAAACAAACCCAAAACAGGCATTCTTATAAAAGGTAACTACCAATTAGTATTTCCTGCGGCTAATTTTAAAGATAGGTTTGGTATAAGTTCAATGGCTGGTGCTGGTTTTTACTATAAAAATGCAAAAAACTGGATTTACGGAGCAGATTTTAATGTAATGTTTGGCACAAAAATCAACGAAAACATTGGCGGTAATTTAACTTCAGCTTCAGGTACTATAACAGGTAAAGATGGCTCAATTGCAGCAGTGCAACCTCAGCTGCGTGGTTTCAATTTATTTTTTAAAGTTGGCAAAACCATTAACCTATTTAAAAAAAATAAAGATTCGGGTATTCATTTATCAGCAGGTTATGGCTTTATTCAACATAAAGTAAAGTTTGAAAATTTTAGCGACAACCTTCCGCAACTTAGTGGTGAGTATGCAAAGGGCTACGATAGGTTAACTAATGGAAATTATTTTATCCAATCGGCTACCTTTATTTATTTATCAGGCAATAATATAACCAATTTTGAAGTCGGCTTAGAGCTAGGCGAAGGCATAACAAAAAGCCGTCGCGATTTTAACTTTGATACAATGAGTACAGATACCAAAACTCGCTTCGATTTTTTAATAGGATTAAAATTCAGCATTTTCGTACCAATATTTTTATCTGACAAAGAGGAATATTTTTACTACTAGTTTAGCACCCCCTTATATTTACTTTCTTACATTTGTTCCCGCTAAAATGAAGTTGGGGACAAAAATAATATGTTTTTTTTTGTACTGTTTGCCAATCGGTTTACTAGGGCAGCAAATGGTAACAGTCATGACCTATAATATCCTAAACTATACAACCCCATCAAATTCAAATCCTTTTGGTAATGATGCAAATCGCACCCAATTATTTCGCCAAATAGTTGAATTTGCAGCAGCCGATATTATTATCATTCAAGAGTTAAAGCAACTAAGCGCAGCCACACAATTAGTAAATGAGTTAAACGCAAACGGCATTTTAGGCAAAACATATGCTCATGCACCTTCCTTTACATCGTATGGTACCTTAGGTAATATGCTTATATACAACGATAATTTGTTTGATTTCGTAAGCCAACAAGAACTGCCAATAACAAATTCAATTTTAGATTCTGATGGTGTTACACCATTATATGCACCCCGTGCAGTTAGCAAATATGTAATGGATTTAGTTAATCCAGATTGCCCCCAACAAAGCACCCAAATACTTTTTTACGGAGCTCACTTAAAAGCATCGCAAGGCAATGAAAATAGAGATAGGCGATTACTTGGTGTTTTAGATTTGTTTGACGATGTGAATTTGCAACCAGCAGGCACAAATATAATTTTTGGATGCGACTGTAATTTTTATGATGTAAACGAACCAGGGTATTTAGAATTACTTGATGTTGCTAATGCTCAACCACTGGTTGATGAACTAGGTCCTTGGGTGCGAAACAATAATGCCGAGGCAATAAAATACACCCAATCAACACGTAATGCTTCTTTTAATGAGTATGGTAATGGTGGTGCACATGGCGGCATGGACGATCGATTTGATTTTTTGTTTGTAAGCGGCTCCATTAACACAGGCAGTAATTATGCTGCATATCAAGCAGGCACCTACGCCACATTAGGTAATGCAGGTGTGGCAACTAATGATAATGCCTCGTCAGGCACATCTCCAATTGCACTTGAAGTACAACAAATGTCCGATCATTTTCCTGTTATTCTTACAATTGAAGTTGATTTTGACCCTGCCGATGCCTGTAATAACTGTACCGCACCAGCCGGATTTGTAAATTAACGTGAATAATGTTTAAGGTAAAATTCAACAAAGTGACAATCAGTAGTTTATGAAAAAGAACGTCATTGCATTTGAACGAAGTGAAAGTGCAATCTCATTTTTAAGAGATTACACTTCGAAAGCTGCGCTTTTCTCGATGTAATGACGTTTCTTTAGTATGGGAGGAATTTTTAATAATCTGACTATCAAAAACTTACAAAAAGTGTGCTTTACTTCTTAGCCATTATTCACGTTAAATTAATCTACTTCAAATTCAAATTGATCAGTAATTTGGTAAACACCAATTACAGGTACGCCTCTTACCTTAATGTTAAATAATAAATTGCTATAATGCCTATGCCCATCTAAAAATTTATCACGCTTATCAAAACCGTAAGTAAAACGGTAGTTGGTAATGTAAAAATGGTAATCACCTTTAGCAATGTATTTAACGTTTTTGCGCTCATCAGTGCTTAAAATTTCACTATTCATAAGCCCTGGCCAGTTAGCAACAAGGCAATAAAATTCATTGTCAGGATGTTGGTTCGCAATTTCGCCTAATTTAATCATAGCATCTTTGTAGGATGCTCCCCAGTACTCAACATCAAATCTGGTAAAAACATTACCAGCAATGGGGTTAAAATAAGTATGCTGATGCGGATGATATTTAACAATAAAGCCCAGCATTAGTAAAAACTGAATGCCAATAACTATAGGTATCAAATAACGAGCTCTACTTTTCAACCTATTAAAAATTTGAATTGCCTTTTCAATACCAATAGCAGCTAAAAAGGCTAGCGGAGCATATACAAAAAACAAATGCCGCCACCCATCATAAAGGGTTGAGTTAAGAATAATTACAGCACAAATTGGAGCAATAAAAAAGGCTCCCATTGTTAAATCGGTCAACAAAAAAAAATGTGTTTTATGTTTTAAGGTTTGCACAAAACGATAAAGCGTTAAAACGCCTCCTAAAAACCCTAACAGTAAATAAACAGGCGGTACGCTTATCAATATCCACGACGGAATATAATACCATGGCAGTTTACTTGCTTTTATAAACTCATTCCAAATCAAAACATCACCGTCCCATTTAAAAATTTTCATTATTTCAAATGCCTCCCAAAAGTTTGCCCACGGATTTTCCCATAAATAAGGCCATAAGGCAATGGTAAAAACTATAAATGAGCTTGTAAAAACTAATATTTGCAGTAACCATTTATTAAAATTTGTTTTTCTATACACCAAGTAATCAATAGTAAAAAAAACAAAACTTAAAACAGGAAGCACAAGCCCAGTAATACGAGCATTTATCGCTAATGCACAAACCAAACCATGCCAAAAAGCACTTTTTAAATTTGGGTTTTTAATGTATTGTAAGTGAGTAAACAAGCCAATAGCATAAAAAGCTAAAAGTGTAATATCCTTAGGGTTAAAAAAGGCATGCCCTAAAATTCGCGGCGATAATATAAAAACCAATGCGCCACAAAAAACAATTACAGGGTTTGTAAACCGCAGCTGCAAGCTTTTTATAAAAAACAACAAGCCTAAACAATAAAGCCCAAAAATTATATAATGCCTTAAATAATAGTAGCCATAAGGGGTGTTTATATCAAACAACCTTTCAATAACAATGGCTGGTAACTGAGTTAATACACCATAATGCCTACCAATATGTTCATGTAAATCATCAACCGATTCTGAAAACGTACAATCATAACCAATTAAGTTGCTAATGTATTTGCTTGAAACTAAACCGTGCATACGTTGCACATCCTCATCCCATGTTACACCAAAATCAAGCATTACAATACAGCCAATAGCAAAAACAACTATAAAAAATAAATTAGGTAGAGATAAGATTTTTTTCAACGGGCGGTTTTTTGCTACTAAACATTATTCATGCTAATCTAATTATTATTCTTCCAATTTTCATTATGTGCAAACGTACTGTATAGCGTACTGTAATAAATTAACCTTGTGGTAAAAACTCAAAGTCTTATTAATAATTTAAATGCTTTATTGGTAATAAATAAAGTGCTAACATGTTGATTATTAAAGCTTATGAAAATAAAAAAAGCGGCTCTCGTTTCCAAGATGCCGCTTAAACTTAAACCAACTAATTAACAACCTTATATTTCTTCAATACAAGTAAACTCAACAATAGGCCCAACCATGCATATGCTAAACCAATCAAGCTGCACATAATCAAATTGAACCGTTTTGCCAGGGGTTAACACAAATCCTGGAGGTAGGATTCCTGGCTCTAAATAACTTTGATTGTTTAATTGAACTACAATTTGGCAACCATCCAAGCCCGTTAAATCAACAACAACACCTGTATAATTAAATTGGCAATTGCCTGTGTTTCCACCACACTCGCCTGGGGTGTAGTTAAAAAATCCTTCGCACTCCGCCTCACAACTATTGCTAAACGTCATTTCCCCATTAGGCGTGCTCACACAAACAGGATCCCAAATTTGGATACAATTACAACCAGTGCCACCATTACAGTCAACAAAATCGTTAGGGGTATAACCTTCGCACATGGCATAACAAGCATTACTAAAAGTCATTATTATACCAGTTGTAGGGTCAATTACACAAACTGGGTCGTACTCATCAGTACAAATACAACCTCCAATATCTCCACAGTCTCCAGGTGTATAATTAAAATATCCTTCGCACTCCGCTTCACAGCTATTGCCAAAAGTTATTGTTTCACCATTTGCAGATGTAACACAAACAGGTGCCCAAATATCAGGGCAATTACAACCACCATTACAGTCAACAAAATCGTTAGGAGTAAAACCCTCGCACATAGCATAACATTGGTTACTAAAAGTATAAATGTCACCAGTAGTAGTAGGGTCAATTACACAAACAGGGTCATAAACATCATCACAAATACAACCTCCAATATTTCCACACTCACCAGGTGTATAATTAAAATACCCTTCACACTCAGCCTCACAACTATTACCAAAAGTAATTTGCTCACCATTAGCAGTAACAACACAAACAGGATCATAAATTAAAATACAATTACAACCACCATTGTCGCACTCACCCTCAGTATATTGAAAATACCCTTCGCATTCAGCTTCGCAGCTATTAGCAAAAGTAATTTGTTCCCCAGTTGGATCATAAGCACAAACAGGAGCCCAAACATCAGGGCAAACACACGTTTCATCAGGGTCGCAAGGGCTATATTCAAGTGGAGATAAACCCGCACATTCTGCTTCGCAAGCATTGGCAAAAACCACAGGCTCATTAGGGTTAAACCCAATATAAGCACAAACAGGCTCCCAAATATCTGGGCACACACAGCCATTATCATCACAATTATAATACTGGTCAGCCGTATAACCCTCGCACTCCGCTTCGCAAGCATTGCCAAAAGTTAAAATTGCACCATTTGTTTGTACACAAACAGGTGCCCACTCATCCGTACAAATACAATCCGTTTCACATTCACCCTCCTCAAAATTTAAATAACCATCGCACTCAGCATGGCAAGCATTTGAGTAAGTTTGCCCACCTGCACAAACAGGATCCCAGTTTTCAGGGCACGAGCAGTCAGAAACCGTATTGCCATTAGGATTACAATTGCCATACTCCCAATTTTCATAACCATTACATTCAGCAATACAAGGGTTCGAAAAAGTCTGTCCATCAGCACAAACAAAATTAAAGTTCTGGCCACAGTCGCAACTGTCAACCATTTCATCAGGTTCGCACGAGCTATATACTAAGGCAATTGAAAACGCCAAGCAACAAAATAAAATTTTAGTTATTGATTTCATGGTAAATAAATTTCGGTTTTGCATTTATAAACGTAAATGTAAAAGTCCCAAACCCTTAAAAACAATAACATAATCCATCAATTGTACAACTATTTAGCAGTATCTAGTTGTGTAAATAATTGATTATCAATAAAAAAATAAAAATTTAAGTACAAAAAAATGTTAAGGCATGTAAATGTAATAACCCTCATGCTTGCGCATATTTAGCACCATTTCATTGTCAAAAATTAAATATTGCCCCTTTATACCCGTAAGTACACCACTAATTTTAGGGCTTTTATCAAAACTTAAACTTTTAACCTTAGCAGGCTTATCCAATAAAGGATAATTAATATCCATCACCTCAATATCATCTAATATATAATCAGCAGCCTCTTCATCCAATTCATCCGCCGCACTAATTAACGTATCATATGCATCATCAATATTAGCACCTTCCTCAGCAATGCCTTTCAACATCTTTTGCCAACTAGTCTTGTCCGCAAAATAATCTTTATAATATACCTCAATAACACCCGCCAATTGCCTATACGGCACTTCAGCAACAATAGCAGCCGCAGTAGCACCCTGGTCAATCCACCTTGTTGGTATTTGAGTTGAGCGTGTTACCCCTATTTTTATATTAGATGTAAGGGACAAATAAACATAATGCGGCTGTACATGATGCGCCTTCTCCCACTCAGGGTCGCGCCCCCCACCTAAATGCCCTTCGCACAACTCAGGCTTAATTATACAAGGCGAACTTTCAGCAGCATTATTAAAACAAGGAAAACAAAAACCCTGGTTAAATGATTTTTTAGTTTTACGCCCGCACTTTTTACAATTTATTAAACCTTTAAAAAAAAAATTAACCGAGCTACCAATAAGCTCATTCATATCAACTAAATCATCACCTATTGGTAAATGATACTGTACCACAGCACCTAGCTGCGATTTCATTTTTCTAATATTCCCTTCAAATTTCATTAGCCTAGTTGTGCGTGTAATTTTTAGCAAAATAAATGCAAAAAAACTTGCCAATAGTTTTGGTTATTAAAAAGGGATTCTCTTATCTTTGCAGTCCGCTTTTTTGGGGGTGTTGATATGCACTTTTGGAGTGAGATAAAGCAGGGAAGTTTTAATAAAGGAAAAAGACGACGAGTTCATTGAAAGGTTGGCAGCGGCGGCCGC